>SL_8KL_010_SEDDRAFT_10000002_pt1 | contig 179725 bp, 150 predicted proteins | sample SodLakKL_010_SED_4_FD_11160 | JGI IMG/M metagenome (IMG submission 11160)
CGAGCCACTTTTCATAGGCCTGGCGGGGGATGATTACCGGCATACGGTGATGGAGCGGGGCTGCCAGCTGATTGGCTGCGGTGGTCAGGATGGTGCAGGTTTCAAGGGGCATGTCCGCTTTTTCCCAGCGCTCCCATAAACCGGCCAGGGAAAAAGGCCGGCCGTCTTCACGGCAGATATAGTAAGGCTGTTTTGCCCCTGCTTCTTTCTTCCATTCGAAGAATCCGGAGGCCGGGATAAGCAGTCTTCTTTTTTTAAAGGCCTCGCGGAAAGAAGGTTTTTGGGACGCAGTTTCGGCCCGGGCATTGATCATCCGGCTGCCGATGGCCGGGTCATCAGACCAGAAGGGGACCAGGCCCCATTTGAGGGTAATCGCTTCCTTGCTGCCGCCGGCAGGTGAAAGGCGAACGGCGAGGATTTCCTGTGAGGGGGCTATGTTATAGCGGGGCAGGAGATCACATCTTATTTCAAGGTCATAGAGCATCTCCAACACTTTTTTATCGGTAGCCAGGGCAAACCTTCCACACATATTAATCTCCCGTTCCGCTCAAGTAGTTTGCGCCGCGATCCACTATCTCCGGAAAATAATTCAACAGGCGCGACAAGAAATTCTTAACATGAGCAAAGCTTAAGATTAACGGCCATGTTCAGCCGGACAGGCTCGAGGGTTATTCATAACAGCAAGATTAAAGCCGGAAACCTTTTTTTTAAGAAATTTTTTTCGTTATATTCCCGATTATTATGTTGAAACTTTCGACAATTAAGCTTGATCTCCTCCCCTGCCGCTGTTTTAATTTATGTTCGGATCAAAATTAATAAGTTCGACCCCGGGGCCGGATCGCAGCAATTGTTTTCAATCTGTGTTAGCGTTTCCGGATATTTAAAGCACCTGACTGTTTTTTAGCATCACTTTTTGACTGAAGAAGGCAACGGCCGGTTTAATGTAGAATAAAAATAAGTGGCAACATAAAGTTTGCGACCAGTAAAGGAGTTATATGATTATGAAACTATTTGAACCGATCCAGGTCGGGCAGGTGGAGTTAAAAAACCGCATTGCCATGCCGGCAATCCATCACGCTTACACACCGGAAGGTTATGTCAACGAAAGGCTGATCAAATATTACGAAACCAGGGCCCGCGGCGGGGCAGGCCTGATCACTGCCGGTGGGTGCACCATAGATAACCTCGGACAGGGGCCGATGATGATCGGCCTGCATGACGATAAATATCTTGACGGCCTGAAAAAACTGGCCCGGGCCATCCGTGATAACGGGGCGAAAGCGGCGGCTCAGCTTTATCATGCCGGGCGCTATACCCACAGCATGATGATCGGTCAGCAGCCGATTGCCCCTTCTGCAGTCGCTTCGCGGTTTACCCGTGAAACACCGCGGGAAATGACCCTGGAAGACATTGAAACTGTAATAGAAAATTACGGCCTGGCGGCCCGAAGAACCCGGGAAGCAGGCTTCGATGCCGTGGAGGTTCTGGCCAGCGCCGGATACCTGATCTGCCAGTTCCTTTCACCGCTGACAAACCAGCGCACAGACCAGTACGGCGGTTCCTGGGACAACCGCAAACGCTTCGGCCTGGAAGTTGTCAGGCGGGTCAGGGAAGCAGTCGGCAGTGATTTTACCTTGCTGGTAAGGATCTCCGGCCACGATTTCATGCCGGGAAGCAACACCAGCCGGGAAGCGCGCCTTTTTGCCGCAGATCTGGAATCCGCCGGCGTGGACTGCCTGAACGTGACCGGCGGATGGCACGAATCGCGGGTGCCCCAGGTTACCGGAGAACTGCCTCGCGGCGGCTTTGCCTACCTGGCCAGGGAGATCAAAGCAGCAGTCGCTGTACCGGTGATAGCCAGCAACCGGATCAATGATCCCCTGGTCGCCGAAAAAGTTTTGGAGCACGGCATGGCCGACCTGGTCAACATGGGCCGGCCGCTGATCGCCGATCCGGACCTGCCCAACAAAGCAAAAAACAACAACCCGGCCGCGATCAGGCGCTGTATTGCCTGCAACCAGGGCTGTTTTGACATGGTATTTACCCTGCAGGACGTGCACTGCACGGTCAATCCGCTGGCCGGAAGGGAATATGACGTAGAAATCAAACCGGCTGAAAAGCCGCGGAAGGTGCTGGTGATCGGCGGGGGCCCGGCGGGAATGGAAACCGCCCGCCTGGCTGCGACCCGGGGCCATAAGGTTAACTTGTGGGAAAAAGATCAGCGCCTCGGCGGCCATTTGCGTTACGCAGCGATCCCCCCGGGAAAGCAGGAGTTTATCACCCTGCTTGATTATTATGAACATGAACTGGCCCGAAACGGGGTAACGGTAGTCTTGAACCGCGAGGCTTCAGCAAAAGAAGTTGTTTCTGAAAATGCCGACGTGGTCATTGTGGCCACCGGGGGCCGCGGTGCAAAAGCGCCTTTTACGGTAAAAAATTCAGCGCAGCCGGTATCGGCCCTGGCAATCCTGGACGGCTCGGTTGTCCCCGGCGAGCGGGTGGTGGTAATCGGGGGCGGTTCAGTCGGCTGTGAAACAGCGGTCAGTATCGCTGAAATGGGAGCCATATCGGCTGAAAACCTTAAATTTTTGATCGAAAACGAGGCTGAAACTGCGGAAAATCTGAAAGAACTGCTTAACCGCGGCAGCAGGGAAGTGACCCTGGTCGAGCTGGAAAAAGGAATCGGCCGGGATATCGGCATAAGCACCCGTTGGGTTACCATAAAATGCATCCGCCGCCTGGGTATCAGGGCCATGGACCAGTGCACGGTAAAAGAGGTAAACGAAACCGGGGTGGTGCTTGAAAAAGAGGGCAAAGAAACCCTGCTGCCGGCGGACACGGTAGTTCTGGCCATCGGGGCAGCAGCTGAAAATGCCCTGTATGAAGAGCTGAAGGGAAAACTCGAAGAGATACATCTGATCGGAGATGCCCGCAAGCCGCGCAAGATCACCGAGGCGCTGCGCGAAGGTTTCGACCTGGGCCGCAAGCTTTAATCAGGCGGCGGCACTAAGAGATCTTAAAGCAAAAATTCCGGCTGCTGTGTATCAGCGCTTCAACTGTTAATCGCCGCGGATAAACTCTTCGGTAAGCTGGTAAGCCTGGTAGTCGGGATACTGACGGGGCGGATGTTTGGAAAAATAGGCCGAGGGGCCCGCCAACACGCCTCCTTCTTTCCGGTCCAGGGCCAGTTTACAGCAGCGGACGGCATCGATGGCAATGCCCGCCGAATTGGGTGAATCCTCAACGCTCAAGCGCATCTCGAGGTTGACCGGCACGTTGCCGAAGATTTGGCCTTCCATGCGCAGGAAGCAGACCTTGTTGTCTTTCTGCCAGGAGACGTAATCGCTGGGGCCAATATGGATATCGCGGTCGGGCAGTCTTTTGGCGGCCGCCGACTGCACTGCTTCGGTTTTAGAGATACGCTTGGTGGCCAGCCGCTTCTGGTTGGTCATGTTCAAAAAATCGGTATTGCCCCCGGTGTTTAGCTGGTATGAGCGCTCCATCCTGACCCCGCGGTTCTTGAACAGATCGGCCAGGGCGCGGTGCAGGATAGTCGCTCCCATCTGCGACTTGATGTCATCGCCGATGACAGGCAGATTTTTTTCAGCAAACCGCCCGGCCCACCGCGGGTCGCTGGCAATAAAAACAGGGATGTTGTTGATAAAAGCAACGCCCGCTTCAAGAGCGCATTCGGCATAGAAAAGGGAAGCTTCTTCGGAACCGGCCGGCAGGTAATTAAGCATAACCTCTGTACCCGAGCTGCGAAGCGTCTGCACGATCTCTTCTTTTCCCGGTTCGGGGGCTTTACTGGGCACAAAGGTATAATCATCTTCATAGGTCTGCATGTGGTCGGAAAAACCGTCTAAAACCCTGCCCATCCGGACAGTTACTCCGCCCGGGGGCAGGTCGGGATAAAAACGCAGGGCACAGTTAGGCGGGGCAAAGACGGCCCGGTTAATATCAAGGCCCACTTTTCGTTCATCTATGTCAAAGGCTGCGCTGACTTCGATGTCAAAAGGGCGGTAGCCGCCGATATTCCAGTGCAGCAGCCCGATAGCATCATTTTCGTTTGAGTCACGGTAATAATGGATTCCCTGGATTAATGCGCTGGCACAATTACCAACGCCGACAACGGCAATTTTAATCTTGGACATTTGCTGTATCCCTCTTCCTGTTATAGTTGTCTCGGAGATGAGTCTTTCCCAAAAATCATTATAACCGATTATTCAAGAATAGGGAAATTCCCGCTTTGCCGCTACACTTAGCTTTCAATTACAGGCGGTTAAACATAAAGGACCGGGAGAGGATCTTGGCTGTGACAATGCTGTTATAATATAAATATAGCGGTTGAGCGATGCAGGGCAGGTTAAAGTGCTGAAAAGCAAAAGTGCTTAAAAAGGAGAGATGTAGAAAATGAGCGGTAAGGTAGAAGTGATCACCAGTGATGAAAATCTGGAGATTTTGCACCTGGAAACGGAGCCGTTTGGAACCAATACCTACCTGGTATTGTGCCCGGAAAGCGGCGAAAGCGTTGTCATCGATGCACCGGGCAATGCAGACCTGGTTAAAGATCAGCTTAAGCAAACCGGGGTTAATTACATCTTGATCACCCACGGGCATATGGACCATACCCCGGCCCTGGAAAATCTGCACCGCGAGCTGAAAGCGCCGGTTGCCGCCCATAAGGATGAGGCCGGCAAACTGCCGGTCAAGCCGGAGCATCTGCTTGCCGGGGGAGAGCAGATCCGGTGCGGTAAAATCAACCTGGAGGTTATCCATACTCCCGGACATACCCCGGGCAGCCTGTGTTTCAGGACCGGCAGGTACCTTTTTTCCGGAGACACCATATTCCCCGGCGGACCGGGCAAAACCGCCTCCCCAAAAGAGTTCAAAAAAATCATGGACTCGATCGAGGGGAAAATAATGGCCCTGCCCGACGAAACAGTAATTTTACCCGGGCACGGTAAGAAAACAGATTTAGAAACTGAACGGAAGCTTTTTAATGCTTTTCGCTCCGGACGCCAAAATTATGAACTAAGCGGCGATGTAACCTGGCTCGGCTCCTGAAAACCGGGCGGCAGGGCCGATCCGATCTGCGCCGGTCCTGGTAGTTATCCCGCGGGCTATAATAAATGCCGAGGCCAAATACGACCTTTGTTATTTGAAAATAACCGGGCTTACCGCAAGATCTCTTCGCGGTGAAAAGCTTCGGCCAGGGTAAAGTCCTGCTCCCGGGCCGCATCTTCAGCACGCTTGCGCAGCCACTCTTCAATCCGGGGGAAATTATGGCCGCCGACCTGGCTTTCATGGCAGCGCAGTGCAGCCAGCTTGATTTCAAAGGTTTCGGTGATGTCGGAATAATAATTGGGGTCTTCACTGGCCCAGAAAAGGACTTCTTTGACCTTGTGGGGCATTAACCCCTGATCCAGCAGGTCAGGGTAGGAAAGGTGGTCGCGGGCAAAAGGAAAGACGGCATCAATGACCACCTGCCCGGCGATGCGGTGATCGCGGTGCCAGATATAGCGGCGGTAGGGATCGGCGGTAACCAGCGTGTCCGGCCGAAAGAGGCGGATGCAGCGCACAATTTCTTTGCGGAACTCCGGGGTATCTTCAAGGCCCTGATCTTCGTAGTCGAGAAAAACCACCTCTTTAACCCCCAGCAAACCGGCTGCGTTTTGCTGCTCTTTTTGCCTGGTTATTCTTAAATCTTCGGGGTTGACATTCAGATCATTGCTCCCTTTCTCTCCGCCGGTGCAAATCACGTAGACCACCTTTTTTCCTTCTTTCACCCAGCGGGCCACCGAACCGGATACGCCGAACTCGGCATCATCAGGGTGCGGGCTGATGATCATTATATCTGCTTTATTTTCTTGTGAGGATTTCTTCTGCCCAATGTCAACTGTCATTTTTGTCCTTATCCCCTTGTTTATATTTATCCGCCGGGCCGATCAGGTGTAGTTCTCTTTGCGGGTACGGAATGTTGATTCCCGCTTGATCGAAAGCTTTTTTCACCGTTTCCAGGAATTCAAAGTAGAGCAGCCAGTAATTATCGCTATCACACCACATCCGCAAATAAAAAACAACGGCGCTGTCTCCGTGCTCACCCAGGAGCACCTGCGGTGGCGGATCGTCAAAAATCCGGGGATGGTTTTGCGCTAAATCCAGTAATGTGCTCCTGACTTGATCGATGTCTGCCTCGTAACCGACACCGAAAGCAAGATTAAGCCTCCGGGTCGGGTTCTTGCTGTAATTAATGGCGCTGCTGTTCGACAAAAAGGCGTTGGGCACAACCACGCGCTCGTTGTCCGGGGTGTCGAGCAAGGTATAAAAGATCTGGATCTCCTTAACCGTCCCGGCATGGCCGGCAGCCTGGATATAGTCTCCGGCCTTAAACGGTTTAAGCAGCAAAATCAAGACACCGCCGGCGAAGTTGGCCAGGCTGCCCTGCAAAGCCAGTCCGACGGCAAAAGCCATGGCCCCGATTACCGCTATGAAAACGGTCATTTCGATACCAATCATGGAAGCGACAGAGATAACCAGCAGTAACTGCAAGGCCACTTTTAGCAGGGAAGTAATAAAGGGCCGGATAGAGGGATCCATTTCCGCTTTGATCAACCGGTTGGAAATTACCCTGGTAATTATCCCGATGATCTTTAAACCGATCAGCAAAACTAGAATGGCCAGGAGAAGTTGGATCCCATACCTGATCAGGGCATCATAAATAGCCTGGGTGTCCATTAAAACCCTCCTTCCGGGAAAAGCGATATCAGGCCGAATAAGAATATTTTGCCCGGTTTCGGCCGGTAACATCTAATAAATTCACGTTTGTTATTATAACATAACCCTTTTTGCTTGTCTCACCGGCCGCGCATAGCCGATTCAAGCCCGGAGGCGGCATTTGCCCAGTTGTAGGGGGCAAGGCGGGTATCAATTTCCGCCGGGCTGATTTTTTCAGGACGCAGAAGCAATTCCCGGATTTTAGCCGCCCAGCTTTCAGGGTTGCGCCCGTTGATCAGGCAGCCAAAAGAATCGTACCTGGTTGAGTACAGCAGTTCGGGCACTATACCGACCGGCGCGGCGGCCACCGGTGTCCCGCAGGCCAGCGACTCTAAAGCGACCAGGCCGCAGCTTTCATAAAACGAGGCCAGCACGGTAACATCAGCAGCGTTATAGTAAAGGGGCAGCAGATCATGGTCAACCACCCCGGTAAAGTGGACTTTCCCGGCAAGACCGAGTGCGGCTGCGGTTTCTTTCAGGCGGCCAACAGCGGTGCTGCTCTGGCCATCACCGCCGATGATGAGCAGTTTAAAGTTGTCTTCAGCTGGCAGCAGGGCGGCCGCCTTAAGCAGAAGATCGAAGCCTTTAACCGGTTCAATACGCCCCACGGCCAAAATAATTTTTTGTTTTCCGGCGCCGATCTGCTGTTTTACTTGCCGGCGGCAGCGGGGATCAAGCGGCCTGAAAAGCGTGCGGTCAATTCCGCAGGGAATAACCGCGATTTTTTGCCGGTCCGGGGCAAAGTATCTGAGCAGTTTTTCTTTTTCCTGTTTCGCGGCGGCAACAAGGAGATCGCTTTTGCGGGCCAGATCTTCTTCAACTTTAAGGCGCAGCAAAGGCTCGTTTTCACCGGGGCAGGACTCGTTTTTAGCCCGGCCGAGAGTGTGAAACATGACCAGGTGGGGAATATTCCAGCTTTGCCGAAGATTTTGCCCGACCACCGCTGAAAGCCAGTAGTGGCTGAAAATAAAATGGTAACCGCCATTTTCCCGGCGGCAAAAACGATCAATACTTTCGGCTATAGCGTCGCAGTAAGGATATATTTCGTTTTTGGCCAGGGGACCTAAACCATCTTCAGGCCGGACCAGGCGTACATTTGGACTTAGCTTTCGCACAGTGTCTTCTGCGGCGCCAACAGGCCGGGTAAACAGATCGATCCGGTGTCCGGCTTCACCGAGAGCGCGGGATAACCCGCGCAGGTAGGTGCTCATACCCCCGGTATCCTTACCCCCGGCTTTGCCCAGCGGCGAACTGTGTATGCTCAAGAAAGCCATCCGCATTGGCTCGATTGCCTGCACCACCATTTCGCAAACCATAAAAAATATAAACACCGGCTGTCGCGTAAAATAACAGCTGCGCCATTAAGCGCCAAAATCCTAGATTCCCGCTGTTATGGATCGATTTCGACTTTGACCCGGTAGATCGGGACAGCAGTGCCACCGAGACGGCCTTTGTAGATTTCCTGTCCCTTCAAAAAGTCGAAAACCTGCCGGCTCTGTTCAATACCGTTTTTAAGCAATAAGACTTTTGAAAGCAGCCCGACGCTCAGAGAGCGGTAATTAGTGTCGTAGCCGCTGTTATAAAGGTGAATCCGCCCCCGGTAGTCAAAGTAGAAAACAGCCGCGGCAGCTCTCCCGTCTATTTCAAGCAGGCCGAAACGGGCCAGGCCGGAACCGGCCATGTTATCCACCAGGCAGCGGAAGAAATATTTCGTTTTATCCGTAAAAAATTCAACCTTGTCAGGATTATACTGCACGAGATCAAAAAAGCGGGGCAAAAACTCCTGCACTGCCCGGTTACCGGCAATGATCCGGTAGCGGTAACCGGTGTTTTCTTTTTCCAGGCGGCGCAGTTTGCGCCTCACTTCGTGACGCTGTTTTTTGCTCAGGCCGGCCAGGTAGCTTTCCCAGCTGTCCGGAAGAGCCAGTTCATAGCTTTGATCTTCCCGGCTGAAATATATCCTTCCGGGATAATCAGAGTCCGCTTCTGCACCGGACAGCCAGCAGAAAACCGCGGCATCCGGGCGTTGAGCGTTCAGTTCAAGCTGCTTGAAGCCCCGTTTTTGCAGCGCGGGGAACAGGGCCTGTAAAAATTCTTTTTCCCGGCCGGGGACGGTTATAAAATCAAGATAATCGCAGACTTCGGGGTTGCCGATAAGCCGCGCTGTCGGACCCCGGCGCATCAGGGGAGCGATACCGATCATCTGCCCGTTTTGCCAGACCGAATAAGGGCAGGGTTCATAATCTTCTCCAAACACTTTCCACCAGGTCTGAAACCAGGCGGGCAGGGTGAAAACATGCGACCGGGATAAATCTTCCGGCGCTTCAAACCGGTATTCAAATATCGAATTAAGCGTTTCTTCTTTAACTTCAATAGGCATTAGTTATTTCCTCATAGAATCCGGCTTCATCGCCTGGGCAGTGAAACCGCGGTTGATGAAGGTCCGAACCCCGCTATTTCAAATGGATCACGAGATGGATCAGGCCGCCTTCCCACTTTCGATCGTAGTGCAGACCCAGTTTTTCGATCAGGCTGTAGACGGCATTATTATCCGGTAATATTTCGGCGGTGAAAGTATGCAGTCCATGACTTTTGGCCACAGTAACCAGGTAGGAAAGCAATTCAAACCCGATTCCTTTACCCTGGAAATCGTCGCGGACGACAATCGAAACTTCAGCCGACAGGGTATCTTCCCCGATACAATACTGGGCGAGACCGGTGATTACTTCCTGACCGAGATATCTTTTTACCGCCAAAATAATCATTTCCTGGGTATAATCGATGACCACGAAGTGCTTTTGTAGTTCGTCGTGAGGCAGATGGCGCCTGATGGAAAAAAATCTTTGATAGAGGCTCTTATCCGAAAGTTTGTAATAAAAATCTTTGATCAGCGTCTCGTCACTGATTTTAACCGGCCGCAGGAAAATCCGCATATTGTGTTTTGTAGTGCGGGAAGTTTCGAGATGATCGGGATATTCACCCTTTTCCCCGGGTAAAAAGGCCTGGTCTTTATATATCAAGTTTCTTTTCTTGGCTTCTTTAATTAACCAGGGGCGGAACTTTGGGTCAGAAATAGCGATCAGGGCCATGGCTCTTTCCCGGATATTTTTCCCGTGCAGGTATGCAATGCCATATTCGGTGACCACGTAATATAGATCTCCCCGGGTCAGGGTCACTCCTGCTCCTTCCTTCAGGGCGGGAACGATGCGCGAAACCTGACCGTTGCCGGTAGTGGCCTGCAGGGCCAGAATATTTTTACCATAAGTTGCCAGCACGGAACCGCGCATAAAGTTGGCCTGGCCGCCGATGCCGCTGTAAAAAGTGCCGCCAATCGATTCGGCTGAAGCCTGACCGCTCAGGTCAACCTCAAGAGCGCTGTTAATAGCCGCCATATGTTCGTGTTCGGAGATGACCAGGGGGTTATTTGTGTAGTCGATCTCTTTAAATTGAACAGCCGGGTTGTCATCGATAAAATCGTAAGTTTCCTGGTTGCCCATACAAAAAGAAGCCACCAGTTTGCCGCGGTTCTTGCTTTTCATACTGTTGTCGATAACCCCTTTTTTGACCAGTTCAACCACGCCGTGCCCCAGCAGTTCAGTATGGACACCAAGGTGCTTCTTGACCGAAAGGGAGGATAAGATGCCGTTGGGCACGCTGCCGTAACCGACTTGTATGGTATCTCCATCTTCAATTATCTGGGCAACGTAATTTCCGATTTTGCCCGCCAGCTCCAGATCAAGCTCCGGTGGCTGGTATTCTAATACCGGCTCATCATGGACGATCAGGTGATCAAATTTAGACAGGTGGATAAAGGTATCCCCATGCACACGCGGCGCCTGGGAATTAACCTGGGCAATAACGAGCTCGGCGCTTTCAACTGCAGCCCGGGTTATATCGAGGCTGACACCAAGGCTGCAATATCCGTGCTCGTCGGGAGCAGATACCTGGACCAGGGCCACGTCAACCGGGACCTGACGGCGGCGAAACAGTTTTGGTACTTCCGAAAGAAAAATGGGCGTATAATCGGCTTCTCCTTCATTTACGGCCCGGCGATTATGATGACTGATAAAAAAGGAATTCGAACGAACGTTATGCTTTAACTTTTTATTATCGTAAGGAGCAACGCCCAGGGTCCAGACGTGCAGTATTTCTGTGTCAAAAAAAGCCTGAGGGTTAGATTCGACATATTCGATCAGCTTGCGCACCAGGTACTGCGGTTCACCGCAGCCGGTAGAAATAAATATACGGTCACCGGGACAAACTTTGGCGAAAATCTCGCTCATTGAATCAAATTTTTCCGGGTATTGCTTTTGCAGGGTTTCCAGCTCGTTTATCGCCGTTCACCTTCCTTTCTGCTAATTTTATCAGCCGCACCGGTTTATAGCAACTGTCATGAAGATGTCCGCTCATTTTTAACAAGACTTTTTCAGCAATCCCGCAAAAATTGATTGGCCGGGCATTTGCGCGGTGTAAAATTTCAAACCCAACTTTAGTGGCACCGGCGTGTCCAGGCCAGGTTTTAACAAAACGAATTAGCGCAGCCGGTGGCAATCTCAACCCTGCCTTTGGGAAACAGCATATTAAAAGCGAGAAATCCGCCGCCCGGGCCAAAAAGAGCATGAAAAATTCACCGAAAATTTCAGGCAGGGAAATAAGTATAAAACGAGAATAATATAAATGCTCACCTACGCCGGTCAGAGCATACGGATAATTACCGTGAACAGACCGGCGATTAGAGCGAACTTAATTACTGGAGGGTAATAAATAATGAAGTTATATCTGGATACGGCCAATGTAGAAGAAATTAAAAAGGCAGCGAACTGGGGAGTGATCTGCGGAGTGACAACCAATCCATCTCTGGCGTCCAAAGAAGACGAAAGCTTTGAGACAATACTGCCGGCAATTTGCAATAATATCGAAGGGCCGATCAGCGCTGAAGTTATCGCCATGGATTATGAAGGAATGCTAAAAGAAGCGCGGGAGTTGGCCGGAATGCATAAAAACGTGGTGATCAAGATCCCGGTTATGCCGGAAGGTTTACGGGCGGTTAAAACTCTTGCCCAGGAAGATATCCGGGTCAATGTCACCCTGGTCTTTTCGGTCAACCAGGCCCTGCTGGCCGCCCGGGCCGGAGCATCCTACATCAGTCCATTTCTTGGCAGGCTGGATGACATCGGCCAGACAGGGGTTGAGTTGGTCCGGGATATCGTGGATATGATCGATTTGCATGATCTCGATTCAGAAGTTATCGCCGCCAGCATCCGTCACCCGGAACATGTCCAGGCGGTAGCCCTGGCCGGGGCCCATATCGCTACAGTCCCGTTCAAGGTCCTGGAGCAGATGTTCAAGCATCCCCTTACAGACCTGGGAATAGAAAAATTTCTCAGCGATTGGGAGAAAAAAGAGGCGGCCCATAAAAAATAAGCGTTACCGCGCAGGATGAAAAAACCGACTTCAGATTATATGAAACCACCTGGCAGAGCACTGCCGGAAAACAGCTGACAACGGTTCAATTATCGGTCTCTAGATTAGCAGCAGGTTCGTTCTCAAGTGTATTTTCAAAATAAATACTGCGGCTGGGGAAGGCCACTGAGACGCCTTCTCCTTCCAGTATTTCCATTATTTTGAAGTTTATATCTTCTCTTATCGCCAGGAACTCCGACCAGACCTTCGTTTTGGTAAAGAAATAGATGAAAATATCGAGGCTGCTGTCGGCAAACTGTTCAAAGCGGACCATGATCAGGTCCGGATGAACATCCGGGTGATTTTCCAGCAGCTCCTTTATTTTATTAACACAGTTTTGCAGTTTTGCGCGCGGCGTGGTGTAGGTTACACCCAGGCGAAAAAATATGCGCCTCTTGTGCATTCGCGTCCAGTTGGTAATGGCTTCGTTAGAAACAACCGCATTGGGAACCGTTACCAGAGCATTGGCAAAGGTGCGGACCTTGATACTGCGAAAGTTCATCTCTTCAACAGTACCTTCCACACTGGAAGTCAATATCCAGTCGCCGACAGCAAACGGTTTATCAAGAATGATAATTAAGCCGCCGAAAAGATTGGAGACGGCATCTTTAGCCGCCAGGGCAAAAGCCAGGCCGCCCAGGCCCAAACCGGCCATAAAACCGCTCACATCGTAGTTCCATTCCTGGGCGATAATGCTGATACCCAGGGCGATAATGATAAAACGCAGCACTTTAGTGGCAAAGCCGGCGACAATTTCTTCAACTTTGAGCTTTTCTCTAATCCGAGTGGAAAAATCGCCGCCAACCACGTTATAAAGACCCCAGGTCACGAAAACAATTATCGCTGAACGAAACAAGTTGGCCACGAAGTTAAGCACAGCGGGAGGCAGGGGAATGTAGCTGAGAGCAAAATATGAACCGGCAGCTACGAGTAAAAATCTTAAAGGGGCTTCAAAAGCATAGAGCAAGGCTCTGTCAAGATCGGTTTTTGTTTTATAGGTCAACCGTAAAATCATCCCGAAAATGAGGCGGGTAAATAAGCCTCTTATCAGCAGGACCACCAAAATAATCAACGTCGTCACAGCCAGCTGCCACCATATGCTGTCCATGTTAACGGTCGATTCCCAAAATGTTCTCAAACTTTCAACCACCGGCTACACCCCCATCTAGAATAAAGCCAAGTATTTTGCCGTACAGTTTCGCTACGGTTTTATCTTGGTCACAGGCGCACTTAAGCATAAGTTTAGTTTTCTACAGAGGATGTTCCTATCCTGCTTTTTTTATTTAATTGCGTTATAATAGGAGGACAAACAGTGGGTTTGCAAGGAATACAAGGAATACAAGGAATACATTTATAAATCATTTCTGGAGGACTTATGAATTTCAGAAAAGGAAAAAGTATTTTTTTAATGCTGGCGGCCGGTTTTATCCTGTTGATCACCGTGATCACCCTTTTTTTCTTCCGCAATGATGCTGTTGATCCGGTTCCCAAACCAGATTCCGCCGAGCAGGATACCCCCATCTACCTGGCCGCAGCTGATCTTCCGGCCGAAAAACAGCTGTTTATCCACCCGCAAACTCCTGCCCCCGGGGATTTTATGGTCGTCGAGGCCGGCCCCCTGGCCAGCGGCAGCGCAGTTAATCTTGATTTTGATTTTGCAGGCGCGGTTTCCACTTTATACCGGGTCGGAAACCAGCTTTATGCCGTGATCGCCATATGCTACGATAACGAACCGAGCCAGTACAGTCTGATCATTGAAACAGATGCAGAGCAAACAGAAAGCAAAACCTTCGAAACAGCGGTCAACGTTGAAGAAAAAGAATTTCCAAGTGCCCGTTTCAGCATGCCCGCAGACCGCACCGCAGGCTGGACCGCTGAACGGCTGGCTGAAGACCGGGAAAAAATCAAGCAGGCCAGAAAAACCGGCGAACCTTCTCCCCTGTGGCTGCAGCGTTTCATCCTACCCCTGGAAGGGCGGGTTACCTCTTCTTACGGGGCAATCAGGGTGATCAACAATAATCCGCCGCGGCGGCATACCGGAATCGATATCGGCGCTGAAGAAGGCACCCCGGTTATCGCTCCGAACAATGGTGTTGTCAGGTTGGCCGAGCACTTGCTTGCCGGCGGAAAGACAGTGATTATCGATCACGGCATGGACTTGTCAAGCGCCTACATGCATATGCACTCGATTGCCGTTGAAGAGGGAGAAATTGTCGAACGCGGTGATTTGATCGGAACGGTGGGCATGACCGGCTATGCCACCGGCCCGCATCTGCACTGGGAAGCAAACATCGGCCAAACCCCGGTCAATCCCGAACAGCTGCTGGAAGATGATCTTTTATGGATCCCGCCGGCCTACGTGGAAAAAATGTTGAGCGGTAATCGATAACAACCATTGACCACGAACACCGCTAAAAACAACAACAAAAATAAATTTATCACATAAGCTCATTTCATGTTAAAATATTAAAATATATCCACAAGGGGCGAAATATTGATGTTATCAACAAAAGCAATGAGCCTTACCCCTTCGCCGACCATGGCTATCGACAGCAAAGCCAAGGAAATGAAAAGCCAGGGTATTGACGTGATTGGTTTCGGTGCCGGCGAGCCCGATTTCGATACGCCGGTCCATATCCGGGAAGCGGCCATAAAAGCGATTAACGAAGGGCACACCCGCTACACCCCGGCATCAGGCACCCAGGAACTGAAAGAAGCAATTTGCGCAAAGTTTAAGGCAGATAACGGACTGGAATACAACCCGGCGCAGATCGTGGTTAGTAACGGAGCCAAGCATTCCTTATTCAATGCGCTGGCCGCCGTGCTGAACCGCGGCGATGAAGTGATCATCCCCGTTCCTTACTGGGTCAGCCATCCCGAACTGGTCAAGCTAAACGACGGTATTCCGGTAACGGTGGAAACCAGCGATAAAAACTGCCTGAAACTCTCTGTGGACGACCTGGAAAAGCATCGCACCAGTAAAACAAAGGCCCTGATTCTAAACAGCCCGACCAACCCCACCGGCCAGGTTTACAGCGAAGAAGAGCTAAAAGCAATCGCCGCCTTTTGCAGCAAACATAATATCTTTATCATTGCTGATGAAATATATGAAAAACTGGTTTACGACGACTCCCGCCATATCAGCACGGCCTCTTTTGGCGGCCGGATAAAAGAGTTGAGCATCGTGGTCAACGGGGNGTCAAAAAGTTATGCCATGACCGGCTGGCGGATCGGTTATACCGCTTCATCACCGGAAATCGCCAGAGTGATGGGTGCCGTGCAGAGCCACGCCGCATCCAACCCGAATTCAATCGCCCAGAAGGCGGCCCTGGCAGCGCTGGAGGGAGACCAGGAATGCATCAGGGTGATGCATCTTGCTTTTGATCAGCGCCGGAAATATATGTATGAACGAGTCAAAGCGATTCCCTGCCTCAGGGCCCTTGAACCCAAGGGGACTTTCTACCTTTTTGTCAACATAACAGAAACCATAGGCAAAACTTTCCAGGGACAAAGGATCAATGACAGTGATGATTTTGCCCGCTGCCTGCTCGAAAACCGGAATGTGGCCCTGGTCCCGGGAACCGGTTTTGGATCTGCCAACTACGTGCGCCTATCCTTTGCCACTTCGCAGGAAAATATTATCGAAGGGTTAAATCGGATCGAGGCCTTCATAGCGGATTTGGAATAGACCGGTTTTAAAATATGCGCAATTCCATTTTTCGATACAAGATCAAGAATTTCAAGCTTCGTCAGTGCATGACTGTACACTAAACTCAGGAGGTAAAAGATGTTTGATGTGGCCATCATCGGCGCCGGAATAATCGGCACAGCTCTGGCCAGAAAACTGGCCGAATACGACCTGCGCCTGGTTTTAATCGAAAAAGACAGTGATATAGCCAACGGAACCACCAAGGCCAACAGTGCGATTGTCCATGCCGGTTTTGATCCCGAACCGGGAACCATGAAGGCTAAATTTAATGTAGAGGGCAACCGGATGTATGAAAATTTATGCCGTGAACTGGACGTGCCTTTTCATCAAAACGGTTCGCTGGTTATCGCCTTCAGCGAAGAAGAGATGCAAACCCTGCAGGAACTTTTTGAAAGGGGCCGGTCATACGATGTTCCCGGCCTGGAAATAGTGGGGAAAGAAAAGCTGCACAGGATGGAAACGGGTTTGAATGAATCTGCTCTCGGCGCTCTTTACGCGCCGACTGCCGGAATTACCGATCCTTACCTGCTCGCTATTGCCCTGGCCGAAAGCGCCGTTGAAAACGGAGTGGAGGTCAGGTTGGACAGCCCGGTAAGAGAAATAGATAAATCCGGCGACGGTTTTAAAATCAACTGCAACGGTGAAACAATCGATACCCGGTATGTAATCAATGCCGCCGGCCTCTACTCCGACCAAATTAACGAAATGATCAACCCCCCTTCTTTTAAAATAAAACCGGCCCGGGGAGAATACTTTCTGCTGGACAAAAAAACCGGCCACTATGCCAAACACGTCCTTTTTCCCTGCCCGACCAGCCTGGGCAAAGGGGTGCTGGTTTCACCTACCGCCCACGGCAACCTGATTGTCGGGCCGAATGCTGAAACCATCGATTCAAAAGAGGCGACCGAAACCACTGCCGAGGGCCTGGAATACGTGCGCGGCAATGCCGACAAGATAAAAAAGGGGCTGCCCCTGCACAAAGTGATTACTTCTTTCAGCGGACTGCGAGCCAAATCTTCCACCGGCGATTTTATTATCGGGGAAGCACATAATTCGCCGGGTTTTATCAATGTGGCCGGAATCGATTCGCCCGGCCTGGTATCAGCGCCGGCCATCGCCGAATATGTGGCAGGGCTGCTGGAAAAAAGCGCCGGGCCGCTTGAAAAAAAGAACAGTTTTCGCCAGGCGCCCAAAAAACATACCACTTTCATGAACTTAGATGACAGAGAAAAAGAACAGTTGCTCAGAAAAGACCCGCGTTTCGGCCGGGTTGTCTGCCGCTGTGAAAGTATCACCGAGGGAGAAATCGTCAGGGCTATTGAAGGCCCGGTCGGAGCCCGAACGGTGGACGGGATCAAAAAGCGGACCCGGCCCGGCGGAGGCCGCTGCCAGGGCGGTTTTTGCGGACCGAAAGTGATCCAAATTCTTGCCCGGGAACTGGAGCTGGAGCCCCATGAAGTGAATAAGAACAACCCGGGTTCCTATATCCTTACCGGACCGACCAAAAACAAAAAGGCAAAAACGCCTGAAGCCGGTGACATAAAAGGAACCGGCCCTGCCGAAACAGCCGGATCGCCTGCAACCTCCGGGCCTGCAGGAAGCGGGGGTAAAGAAAGCTTTGATTTGGTTATCATCGGCGGCGGCCCGGCGGGAATGGCCGCAGCAGTTGCCGCCCGGGAGCAGGGATTAGATGATATCCTGGTAATCGAAAGAAACCATGAACTGGGCGGCATCCTGCAGCAGTGCATCCACAATGGCTTCGGCCTGCACCATTTCAAAGAAGAGCTGACCGGCCCGGAATATGCCGAAAGGTATATCGGGCGGATTGAAGAACTGGGCATCGGCTGCAAACTTAACACCATGGTCCTTTCTGTCGGGAAAGAGCGGCAAATCACTTATATCAACAGTAAAGACGGCTTGAACTCTATCAGGGCAAAAGCCATTGTTCTGGCCATGGGCTGCCGGGAAAGAACCCGCGGGGCAATCAACATCCCGGGAACGAGGCCGGCCGGTATTTTTTCTGCCGGCACCGCCCAGCGCCTGGTGAACATCGACGGTTTTATGGTCGGACGTAAGGTGGTTGTGTTCGGTTCAGGAGACATCGGTTTGATCATGGCCCGCCGCATTGTCTGGGAAGGCGGTGAGGTAGCGGCCGTAATCGAACGCAAGCCTTACTCCGAGGGCCTGATCAGGAATTATGTGCAGTGCGTGGAAGACTATAATATTCCCATGCTGCTGCAGCACACCATCACCGCTATAAAGGGCAAAGACCGGGTCGAAGGAATTACCATTGCCAAAACCGATTTAAGCAAGCAGCCGATCGAGGGCACCAGCAGCGAGCTGGAATGCGACACCATCCTTTTTTCCCGGGGACTGATCCCCGAAAACGAACTATCCCTCAGCGCCGGAGTTAGTTTACACCCCGCTACCGGCGGACCTGTAGTCAACGAAGCAATGGAAACCGAAGTTGAAGGTATTTTTGCCTGCGGCAATGTAGTCCACGTCCACGACCTGGTGGACTGGGTTACCGAGGAAAGTTTCAAGGCCGGCAAAGGCGCTGCAGATTACATCAAGCGGCAGGGAAGTGAACCGGGGGAAGGATACAGCTTCCAAACCAGGGCCGGCAAAGGGATTAATTACATCGTGCCACACAAGATTAGAACCGCACTAATGAATGAAGGCATTGAGCTTTATATGCGCTGCGACGGTCATCATGAAAATACAGCTCTTCAGGCCAAAGCAGACGGCCAACCGGTCAAAACGATGAAGAAAAAAGTCCTGACCCCCGGTGAAATGATCGTCTTAAAAATAAAGAGGGAAGATCTCCCGGAAGGCAGTTTTAAAGAACTCACCGTTGAACTGGATAAGGGGGAAGCTTAAACATGGAAACAAAAGAAATGATCTGCATTCTTTGCCCCCTGGGCTGCAAAATGCAGGTGAAGGAAAAACAGGAGAAGCCGGGAGAGTTATCTGTACGCGGCCAGCAGTGCAAACTGGGGGTCGATTATGCTTACGACGAGTATAGGAACCCGAACCGAACCGTAACTTCGACTGTGGTCATTCATAATGCCCCTCTAGCCAGGCTTCCTGTAAAAACGGATAAACCGATCCCAAAAGAACTAATTTTCCCAGCCATAGAGGAGATCAGAAAAGTGGAAGTTAACGGTCCGGTGCAAATTGGTGCTGTGATCATTAAAAACCTGCTCGGGACAGAGTCAAATCTAATTGCCACCAGGAGTCTTTAGATTTTGCTATACACGAGATGCAGAGAAATATTCATCCTGTAATCCTGGCCCCAATTAAAAGAAAAGTATTATTGAAGCAGAAACTTTTAGCTTCTGCAGACTTTAACAGCCAAGTTAACACCCATGCCGGGCGCACCACCATAAAAGAAACACGAAGATCACTTCGTGTTTCTTTTCTTTAAATACTGCTGGTGTCGGGAGGGGGACTTGAACCCCCATGGTATAAACCACACGGCCCTCAACCGTGCGCGTCTGCCAATTCCGCCACCCCGACATATTTTTTTCCTGTTCCTAGAAGATTATAAGGTTTTCTACCGGCCCCGTCAAGACACTGAACCGGATTTTCCGGCAAGAGCTTTACCATAACTTTATGCTCGTAATGTTTAAAAGTATAATCCGTTTAAAGGTTTTTTCATGTAGAAAGCGAAATGATATCAGGTAACAGCTTTACAATAGCCTGGCTCTCTTGCCGCCGGCGATGCCGGTTTGTTAAGGAGGAAATTAAAAATGAGCCAAAAGCCCGAACCGGGTAGCCTGTTAACCGTCCCGGAAGAAATAACTAACCCTGAAAAATTATATGTAACCGGCAATGAATATTTATCACTGCCACAGATTGACCCGGCCGGCGGAATTAAAACTGTAAATGTTCTGCGCCTCGATCACCGGGGATTGCTGGAGTTTTCCGGCAGCGAGCAGGAACCGCTGCTGCAACCGGTAATAACCGTTGACGATGAAAATTTGGATCTGGCCAATCAGTTAACCTGGAACTACCAGCTGGACTGGCTTCCTGCTTTCACTCTGACCGATCAAAAAAAACGGACGGTGGAAGGTGAAATTTTTGCGCCGCCCGGATTTAAGGGCTTCTGCTACCGCCTTTCTTTCATTAATAACAGCGACCGGCCGGTGACTGTCGGGCTGGGTTGGCAGGGCTGCTGGGACAGCTTCAACTATATCGTTTTCAGCCGCCGCCCGGTCAAAGAACAGGGTGATCTATTCTACGATCAGTGGACCGGAAGCTTAATCCTGGAAGCTTCTTCCGGATTACCCCTGGCAGCGCTGGCCCTGGCTGCAGAGCCACCGGCACATTGGGACTATGACCGGCAAAACAACCGGTATGGTTTGTACCACAGCGTAAAGCTGGAACCGGGCAAGCAATATGAGTCCCGAATTTACGCAGCAGTAAACCTGGATGCTGACGGAGCGGGAACAACAGCCATTGATTTACGGAGGCACGGGGCAGCAGCGCTTAAAGATGCAGCCTGCCGGTGGCTGGAAAACCGGCGGATTGTCCAGGCGGACAACGGTTTGTCTGCCCTGATGAACCGGAACCTTTTCTTCTGCTATTTTTACTCTCTGGCCCGCTCCCTGGACGGTGAAGATCTGGTCCCGGTTACTTCGCGCAGTCCGCGCTATTATGTCAGCTCTGCTTTTTGGAGCCGTGACACCCTGCTGTGGAGTTTCCCGGCGATCATGATCGCCGATCAAGATACAGCCCGGGAGCTACTGCTTACCGTTTACCGGCGACATATCAGTAACGCCGGCGATCACGCCCACTATGTAAACGGCGTGGTACTTTACCCCGGTTTCGAATTAGACCAGCTGGCTGCCTACTTCCTGGCTCTTGAACACTATATCCGCCTCAGCGGAGATAGCACGGTAACCGAAGAATTTGCCATCCGGGAAGGATTAAACACTTTAATCGACAAAGCCTTCGAGCGCTTTGATCCGCGTTCCGGTTTATACAGCACATTTCTCGGCCCTTCCGATGATCCGGTCTCCTACTCCTTTTTGACCTACAATAATGCTTTGCTGCAGCGCTCATTCTTTTTCCTGGCCCAGCTGCAGGCAGAAGAAAAATGGACCCATAAGGGCGATTTTGCGATTTTAGCCCGGGAGCTGATGCAGGCAATCTATGATCACTGCATGGTCCAGGGCCCCTTTGGGATCATGTTTGCCTGGTCCGTCAACGGCGAGGGTAAGTTTTCCCTTTACGATAACCCGCCGGGCAGCCTACAGCTCCTTGCTCATTACGGATTTTGTTCTGTTGATGATGCGGCATTTAAAAATACGGTCAGCTGGATACGTTCTTCAAACAACAACTATTTTCACCAGGGTGCCAATTTTGAAGAAGCAGGTTCGGTGCATGCCGCGAACCCGTGGCCGATGGGCGCCTGTAATGATTTACTGGCCTGTAACGTCAACGCTGTGGATTTTTTTAGCCGGGTGGAGATGGATAACGGGTTTTTCTGTGAAAGCATCAATCCCGCTACGGGGCAGGTTTCCACCGGAGCGGCTTTTGCCTCGGGCGCCGGGTTACTGGCTTATGCCCTTAAAGAAAAAACGGCCGCGGACGGGTGCCGGGAACCAGGGTTAAAAGGAGATGATAATTATTAGCGAAGTTAAACAGCTTCCGCTGTGGGGTAAAATAATCTATGGCACCGGTTCGGGCGGTTTCAGCCTGATCGATCGGGTTTTGATTACCTGGCTCTTCTATTATTATATTACCAGCCCTCTGGAAGGGGTCGAGGCGCTGATGCCACCTTTTGCTTTCGGTGTAATCATGTTCATCGGACGGGCGATAGATGCGGTCGCTGATCCGGTAATTGCCCGCTGGTCAGACAACCACAAAAGCCGGATGGGCCGGAGGATGCCCTTTATGCTCTTCAGCGGCGTGGCTTACGCTGCTGTATTCATACTACTCTTCTACCCACCGGTGGCTGAAACATCGGCCCTGAACAGTGTTTACCTGGCAGTCCTCCTGGGCATTTATTTTGCCCTGTTCACCGCTTATGTCGGTCCTTATCTGGCCCTGCTGCCCGAACTGGCCCGCAGCACGAAAGACCGGGTCGACCTGGCTACATTCAGGGCTGTTTTTATGCTGCTTGGTGTGGGTATCGCCCTGATTGGATCGGGCATGTTGATTGGAACACTCGGCTTTCACGGTATGGTCTGGGCTATGGCCGGTCTGGGCCTGGTCTTGCTTTACCTGCCGCTGCTGATCAAGGAAAAAGATTATGCAGATGCCAAACCGGCAACCCTTAGCCTGATCAAAGCAGTTACCACCACTTTTAAAAACAAGGCCTTTACTGTCTACCTGGCCGGCAACGTTACTTTCTGGCTCGGGTTTAACATTATAACCCTGAATCTGCCTCTTTACGTCACTATCCTGCTGGGAGGAACAGAAGATGAGACTTCTATCTATTTCGGCCTGGCGTTTGTCGTCGCCCTGCTTTTCTTCCCCGTTGTAAATATTTTTTCTAAAAAACTTGGCCTGAAGGCAGTGATGATGTTTGCCCTGGTTGCTTTCATGGTTCTACTGCCCCTGTTCTTTTTCCTCGGGCAGCCCATGATTGGCCTTTCCCCGGAGGTGTTCGGCTATATAATAATGGGCCTGGCCGGTTTACCGCTGGCAGTGATCTTTATCGTTCCCGAGGCTATCGTGGCCGAGGTTTCTGACCTGGAAGAAAATCTTTCCGGCCAGCGGCGCGAAGCCATGTACTTTGGAGCGCAGGGTTTTATTTTAAAGCTGGCTCTCGGACTTTCGACAATTATCACCGGTACTCTGCTGCAGCTCTTCGGCAGCACAGCAGCCCAACCGCTTGGCATCCAGCTGACCGGCCCTGTTTCAGCGCTGTTCATATTGGTCGGAGTTGTCGTATTTACCCGCTACCCGGAAAAGGAAGTCCGGGCCTTTGAAAGAAACAGGGGCACAAGTTCGTTGTCCCAATAAACTTTTTTTCGTGTTCGCGGGACAGGGCGGGATATGCTGACAGACCCGTTGTCCCATTAAGCTGTTTACCTGCTGCATAAATTCTGATGCCCACAATTGAATAATTTGAGGTGATCACAATGGCTGATAACCCGGCCCTGGAAAGGGCGCGAAAATATCTAAAAAAATATGATCCGGAATTGGTACCGCTGGAACATGAGAAAACAACAAAGACATCGGTTGAAGCTGCCGAAACCCTTAAGGTCGAACTGGGCCAAATTGCTAAATCGATCTTATTTCGCTGTGGAGAAAATTACGGTCTCTTTGTGGCCGCGGGAGATGTAAAAATTAGCGATAAAAAAGTCAAAACCCTGCTTGGCGGCGGAAAAGTAAAGATAGCCAAGCCTGAAGAGGTTGAAAAGGTTACCGGCTACCAGGTGGGTGGAGTCTGTCCGTTCGATATTGATGATCAGGTCCCTATTTACCTGGACCGGTCGATGCAGCGTTTTGCAGTGGTCTACACTTCGGCCGGCACCCCCCATTCTCTGCTGCCGATTTCACCTGAAAAGCTTCAGGTAGTGACCGGCGGAACAATCATCGATTTAGAAAAAGAATAGCTGTAAGGCATGTTTTGGTTTGCAATAAAGTGTGAAAACTACACTGTCCCCATGTCACGTCCCCCTGGCCTGTATATTTGGGGGAAGTATTTTCGGTAGAGGGCGGGGTTAGTGTCACGCCAGGGGTGATTTGAGCGAAGCTGTTCAAGGGCTTTGAGATCGAGGTCGGCCACGACCATCGCTTCCCGGTCGAAAGGTTCAACTTCGGCCAGGACCCCGTCACGGTTTGGAGTAATTTCAAGGGGGGCAAATATGCCGGCCCGGCCGGTAAAGGTAAATCCGGCCACGCTGCCGACAAGGGCTCCTTTGACCCCAAAAAGCGGGCATTCCTGGACCCGCGGCCATATACCGCGCAGGGCGAGCCAGAAGTTGTACTCCTGCAGGTTGGCAATCGGCAAAAGGGCAATCTCGGCTCCGGAATATTCCAGGATCCGGAAAGTTTCGTAGTAGGTGGCATCCATGCAAACCGGCATAGCCAGCCTGCCCAGCGGGGTTTCAAACACCGGAAAAGAAGAACCCCTTTTTACCTGCCAGTCCGCCTCCACCGGCAGGAGGTGAACTTTATCCTGGTTGCCAACCAACTCACCGGAAGGACCGTAAAGAAATGACCGGTTAACAATTTCACCGTTATCAGCAAGAATATAGCTGCCGGCCATAATGTAGAGGCCGTAAGCCGCAGACAGGCTGGAAAAAACAGTATGCACCAGCGGCTTGACCACCGGGCTCATGTAGCGGTAGAGGTCGGGCAGGATAATCTCTTCCCTGCTGCTTTCCGCCACTGCTTCCTTTCCGGTATCTTTATCCCGGGAGGCTTCCTCCATCTTTTCGATACCCGGAAGCATACCGAAAAGCGGCAAATTGTTATATTCCGGAAAGACAACCAGCTGTGCCCCCCGGTCGGCGGCTTCCCTGGTCCGGCGGTGCATTTCATCCACATAATCAAAAGGGCCCTTAAAAAGCTTTAATTCCAGCTGAATGGCGGCTGTCCTGATCCGGCGCCGGTCAACGGGAACAGGGCGGCGTCGGGGCGGGAGCTGGGAACGCAAGTGCTTTTTCAGGCGAGCCGGGCGGCAAACCCAGGCCAGGTAATGTTGAAACAGTTTTTCTTTCCAGCCTAAAGGCGCCATTTGATCCACTCCGCATGTTATTGTACTCCGACAAAAGTCGATTGCTGGTAAACCTAACCAAAAGACAAAAAAAATACTTGGTTCGCTTAGACAACAACTGCTGCATCAGGCGGTCTCGTAACCGTTTAAAGCCCTGGATTTCCGCCGGCCATGCCAGCAGCATACCCCGCTTCCGGTTAAAAACCCGGTTCTTCCTGCGAATGTTTAAAAAGCCAGTAAATCATTGTAGGCCTGCCGGTTAAGCATCTGTAAAAGAGGGTAATCTTTTATTATGCTTTGCCGATCTTTTTCATTTAGAGCAGCGGTCACGACAGGGCTGAGCGGATAACCGCTCGCCAGGTAACCGCTCTGACCGGGAGTAATTTCGCAGGGGCCGATGACGGCAGAAGCAGCCCCGAAAAGCGTTCCGGCAATATTGCCGCTGAGCTGGGCTTCCACCGCCCAGAATTGATTTTGCTGGACCTGGGCCCACATCCCGGCCGCCTGGGTCCAGCAGTTAAAACCGGCTGCCAGGGCGCCGCTGTGCAGCAGCAGATCTGCCCCGCGCAGGGCAAAGATGCGGCTGACTTCCGGGTGACGGACATCGTTACCGACGACCAGTCCGGCTTCTAACCCATCGCTTTTTGGGCCCTGCAGCTTAAAGATATGCAGTTCCTCTCCCCTGCTGAAATCAAGCTCCCGTTCAACCCGGGTAAGATGAGTTTGTCTTTGCCGGCAGCATAGTTCTCCTGCAGGATTAAAACAGTACGCGCTATGGTAAAAACAACCGGCCTCTTTTTCCACGGTGGTCCCGGCGGCAAGAAATATTTTATGTTTGCCGGCAAGGTCGCCGTGCAGTTCAAAAAAGAGGTTGTTCCAGTCTTCGTTAGCGGCTGAAAACATGTACAGGGTGCCGGCCATATCCGGGCCGGGCATGAAAGCTCCGCTGCCCAGGCCCAGGACCAGTGCGCTGTAAGCCGGCAGAACGACGAGATCAGCGCCGCAACTTTTCAGTAAATTTGAAAGGTCAGCGCGGTATCTGTCTATGCTCTCCAGGTTTATTCCAGCCATTGATAACGCGGCAACCTGCATGCAGAATAACCTCCAGTCCCGGCAGCAGTTTTTCGCCGGGTGCTATTTTACTGCGGTAAAAAGCTTACCTGAGCATTTCAGTCAGGGCTGCGGCCATCTCCTTGGTACCGGCGGAACCGCCGAGATCGGCAGTAACCTGCTTACCCTCCTTGATCAACTCTGCCAGGGCGTTTTGAATCCGTCCGGCGGCTTCATTTTCCCCGATATAGCCGAGCATCATCACAGCAGCCATGATCATCGCCGTGGGGTTGGCCCGGTTTTGCCCGGCATATTTAGGAACGCTTCCATGGACCGGTTCGAACAGGGCGGCATTATCGCCAATATTAGCTCCCGGCACCAGGCCCAGTCCGCCGACCAGGCCGGCACAGAGATCTGACAAAATATCGCCGTAGAGGTTGGGCGCAACTATCACTTCATACAAATGTGGCTTGAGGACCAGCTGCATGGCCATATTATCAACGATGCGATCTTCAAATTCGACCTGGGGATATTGTTCGGCTACGTGCCGGGCCGACTCCAAAAAAAGACCGTCTGAGAGTTTCATGATATTGGCCTTGTGCACGGCGGTAACCTTTTTTCGCCCGGCTTTAAGGGCGTAATCAAAAGCAAAGTGCACGATCCGCTCCGAGGCTTTGCGGGTAATAATCTTGATACTTTCCGCGGCATCTTCTCCGACCATGTGCTCGACCCCGGCATATAGATCTTCGGTGTTTTCCCGCACTACGACCAGGTCAATATCAGTAAAGGGCGAGGCAATACCGGGGAAAGTTTTAGACGGCCGCAGGTTGGCATATAAATCAAGCTCCATGCGCAGGGCGACATTGACACTGCGGAATCCGGAACCAACCGGGGTGGTCAGCGGGGCTTTCAGGGCGACACCGGTTTTATTTATCGATTCGACGGTCTCCCGGGGAATGGGGGTGCCGAATTTTTCCAGGGCGCCTGCACCGGCGCTGACCTCCTCCCACTTGATATTAACCCCGGCTGCTTTGATCACCGTTATTGCTGCCGCCGCTATTTCCGGCCCGATACCGTCACCCCTGATTAATGTTACTTTACGCATAAATCGGCCTCCTTTAAACACCAATCATGTTATTTTGTTACTATTCTTGGAGCTTTACATCTGGCATCCCGCGTATTGGAAGCAAAACTTATTTGCACAATTCCTTAAACGCCGATTAACCGGGCGTTTGCAGGTGTCATTTTCAAACCCAACTGTGCTGGATCCGGCTTGCCCGGGCGGGCTTGAGCAGAACTCTAAGTATCTTTGGCGTTTTTCATTTTAACAGCCATTTTTTTAAGATCACCGCTTTTTAGCGGGTACATTTACTTTTTCAACGCCGCCCAAAACTGATCAACCTGCCGGGCGGTCTCAGCTAGAGTGCCCTGGTTGTCAATTATAAAATCGGCTTCCTTTTTCTTATCCTCCAGCGGTTTTTGCGCCCCGATACGGTTTTCCGCCTCGGAACGGCTGATCATGTCCCGCTGCTGCAGGCGAAGTATTTGTGTTTCACGGGGGACGTAAACCAGCAGGACCAGGTCGACCATCTTTTGCATTCCCGCTTCGATCAACAACGGAATATCGTAAACCACCACGGCATCGGGATCTTTTTTGTTGATCTCTTCAGCAAGACTCAGCAAACGGGAGCCGACCCGGGGGTGAACTATCTGGTTTAATTTTTTCAGTTTTTGGCGGTTGTTAAAAACGATTTCGGCCAGGCCGGCCCGGTCGATAGTCCGATCGGGCAGTAGAATTGACTCTCCCAGCCAGTCGACGATTTCACGCCAGGCCGGTTGATCCGGTTCAACTGCTTCCCGGGCCAATTGATCGGCATCAAGCAGGTAGGCGCCCTTTGCGACGAGCATAGCCGATACCGTGCTTTTGCCCGAAGCAATTCCCCCGGTTAAACCGATTATCAACATTAAATCATCAAATCCTTTTGTCTGTTATTTCCTTGTGTTTGTTTTTAGACCGGCGAGAATGTTATTTCTGGCAGCGGGGGCAGTAATATGTGCCCCGGCCGGCCACTGTTGCCTTTTCAATAGGCGTTCCACAGGAGCAGCGCTCATCTTTTCGTCCGTATACGGAGAGCATGGATTGAAAATCACCGCGAGCGCCGCTGGAATTGCGGTAATCGCGAAAAGTGGTCCCTCCATAGGCGATGCCCTCGGCCAGCACGTCCCGGATGGTTGCATACAGATTTTCCTTTTCATCCCGGCTCAGGGTCTTTGCCTGCCGGAGCGGATGAATCTTACAGCGGAAGAGGCACTCGTCGGTGTAAATATTACCCATCCCGGCGGTAAAACCCTGGTCAAGTAGCAGGGCTTTGAGCCGGCTTTGTTCTCTTTTGTCCAGTAACTGCAGGAAATCTTCGCAGCACAGGTCGTTTAAAATATCGGGGCCGATCCGCCTTAAAACAATCGACTGCAGTTCGTGATCATTACCTACCAGCCACAGCCGGCCAAAACGCCGCATGTCTGAAAAGTGCAGGGCTGAACCATCGCTAAAGGGCAGAGAAACGCGCCGGTAACGGTCTTCTTTCGGTCCTTTTGCTTCAGCCGCTTCAGTATAGAGCAAATTTCCGGTCATGCGCAGATGAACTGCCAGGACCCCCCGGGCAAGGTTGATCAGCAGGTACTTACCCCTGCGCGCAATGCTTTTTACTGTCTGACCGGCCAGATCCGAAACGAATTCTTCCGCTGAAGGATAGGCAATAGTCGAGGGCATGTGTAAAACGGGAGCAGCAAATGTCTTTTCTATAAGCAGCGGCTCCAGTTCCCGGCGAATTACTTCTACTTCAGGTAACTCCGGCATTTTATGCTCCTTTGGACAATATTTCAGGCGATCGCTTGAGTGTAATTCACTGCAGCTGGCTGTTAACACCGCTTTCTGACTGCGCTGCTAGTTACTGTGGCCGGTTACAGCGGTTTTAACTCTTCCCAGCTGTTTCCCCACTTCAAGTCAACCTGCAGGGGGACGGAAAGAGAAAAGGCCTGCTCCATTTCGCGCCGGACCATCGGAGCGAAAAAATTCAGTTCCGCTTCTTCAGTTTCAAATAGCAGTTCGTCATGGATCTGTAAAAGCATCACGGCTTTAAAACCGCCTTCTTTGATTATATTATCGATCTTTACCATGGCGATCTTGATAATATCGGCGGCCGAACCCTGGATCGGGGTATTCAGGGCCATGCGCTCGGCAAAGCTGCGCAGGTTATGATTGGAAGAATGGATCTCGGGCAAATAGCGGCGGCGGTTAAACATTGTCGTTACATAACCCTGTTCGCGAGCCTGCTCGATTATTTTTTCCATGTATGCTTTGACCCCGCTGTAGCGTTCGAAATAGCTGTCTATATAGGCTTTGGCTTCAGCGCGGGGTATTTTCAACCCCTGGGCCAGGCCGTAATCGCTGGAGCCGTAAATTATCCCGAAATTGACTGCTTTCGCTTTTTCACGCATCTTTGCAGTTACTTCTTCCAGGGAGATGTTGTTTACCTCGGAGGCGGTGCGGCGGTGGATATCCTGGCCGGTTTGAAAGGCTTCGATCAGGATCGGATCCTGCGAAAGGTGGGCCAGGATCCGCAGTTCAACCTGGGAATAGTCGGCGGCAAAAAATATTTTCCCCGGGTCTGAAGGAATAAAGGCCCGCCTGATGCGCCGTCCTTCTTCGAGGCGAATGGGTATATTCTGCAGGTTCGGATCGCTGCTGCTCAGCCGCCCGGTGGCAGTGGCAGTCTGATTTAAATTGGTGTAAAGTTTTTTTTCTTTATGATCGACCAGATCAATCAGGCCGGACAGGTAGGTGCCTTCCAGCTTGGTCAGCTGGCGGTAATGTAAAAGCAGGGCTGCTATTTCATGGTGATAGGCCAGTTCTTCGAGGACCCGGGCATCAGTCGAGCGGCCGGTTTTAGTTTTGCGTATTTCGGGCAGCTGTAGTTTGTCAAAAAGAATTTTCGACAGCTGCCGGGGTGAATTTAAATTAAATTTTTCTCCGGCCTGGGCATATATTTTGCTTTCAAGCTCGCGGAGGCGGTTACATATTTCTGCGGAGAGATCATTTAAATAGTCAATATCGATACTGATTCCCTGGCGCTCCATACGGGCCAGGACCCCGGCCAGGGGCATTTCGAGCTCATGCAGGAGTGATTCCAGATTTTGTTCTTTAAGTTCATCTTGAAAATAGTCGCGCAGGGAAAACAAACTGGCGGCCTGTTCGGCCAGCCGGGGCCCCCGCCTGGAAATATCGGGGCGTTCTTCTTTCACGCCGCTGTTTTGTTCCATTTCCCAACCAAGGTGCAGCTGCAGCAAGCTGGCCAAATCATAACCGCCACGCGCCGGGTCGGAAAGATAGGCCGCCAACTCCGTGTCAAAAGCAAAGCCGGGAATGGTTAAGCCTTTTGCGGTAAACAGGTGAAACCACTGCTTAACATTGTGCACCAGGAAGTTTATGCCCCGTTCCCGGGCAGCAGCCAGTTGGCGCCAAATTTCCGGTTCGTGACGGCCAAATGCTCCCGGATCCAGGTAATAACTTTTATCCCCTTCAACAGCCAGGGCCAGGGCGCAAACCGGTTGTTTCCAGTATGGGCGGCCTTTTTCGGGTTCGAAAAGCATTGCAAGTTTATCCCCCGGGCTGAGATCGCCGAGCAGGGCAGTTAAACGACCGGGGTTTTCTAGGTGAACCCCTTCATAGCTGCGCTCGACCGCGTTTTGACTGCCGTTTCCGGATAAGGAAGATTTAAGCTTGTTGGCCAGACTTTTAAATTCGAGCTGGTCAAACAAAGCAAGCAGGCGCTCGTAGTCCGGTTGACTATAACGGCATTGCTCCCAGTCGATATCGAACGGAACGTCGCGGCGCAAAGTAACCAGCTCGCGTCCGGTAAAAAGCTGTTCGCGGTATTCCTGCAGGTTGGAAGCGGTCTTCTTCTTGAGCTGATCAAGGCTGTCGTAGATGTTTTCCACGGTGCCGTATTCTTCAATCAGCCGGCGGGCGGTTTTTTCGCCAATCCCGGGCACCCCCGGGATATTGTCCGATGAGTCGCCTCGCAGGGCCTTGTAATCAATTACCTGGTCGGGTTCAAGCCCGTATTCTTCCTTCAGGCGCAGGCGATCGTAGCGCTCCATCCGGCTGATTCCCTTCTTGGTCATCATCACGGTTACCCGATCACCGATCATCTGCAGCAGATCGGCATCTCCCGAAACCACAGTAACCTCCTTCTCCCGCGCAGCAAAGCGATCGGCAAGGGTGCCGATTATATCATCTGCTTCATAATCATCTACTTCAAATACAGGTATCCGCATCGCTTCCAGAACCTGCCGGGTCCGCTGAATCTGTTCGCTCAGCTCAGGAGGAGCTTTTTCACGCTGGGCCTTGTAAGAATGATCGATGCGGGCGCGAAACGAGGGCTTCGGGGGATCAAAGGCCACCGCCAGATAATCGGGGTTTTCTGTTTCTAACAGCTTTAGGAGCATGGTGGTAAAGCCGTAAACCGCGTTGGTATGTTCACCACGACGGTTTTGTAAAGGGGGCAAAGCGTAAAAAGCCCGGTAAAGCAGGCTGTTTCCATCAATAATCACAAACTTTTCCGCTGAAAAAGAGGTCAATGGTCCGGCTCCTTTAGCTGCATATAAAAAATAACACGGCTGCACATTTGACAGTGCAGTTTACTTTTCATTCGGCAAGATGATCCCGATCTGCTTTAATTCTTTTCAACGGTAAAATCAAGCTGGCTGTTCAGATCAGCCATTTCAATCGCCGAAGCAGCTGCCTGCCAGCCCTTGTTGCCCGCTTTACTGCCCGCCCTTTCTATGGCCTGTTCCAGGGTATCGCTGGTGATCACCCCGAAAATAACGGGAATAGCGGTTTCCAGGCCGACATTGGCTATGCCCTTGGTCACCTCGGAGGCGATATAATCGAAGTGCGGGGTAGAGCCGCGGATGACTGCTCCGAGACAGATGACGGCATCATAGCGCCTGCTCTTCGCTGCTTTCAAAGCGCCGAGGGGTATCTCGAAAGAACCGGGAACCCAGATGATTTCAATCTTTTCTTCACTTGCTTCATGGCGCATCAAACAGTCCAGGGCCCCGCTTAAAAGATGGCCGGAGATAAATTCGTTAAAACGGCTGACAACAATGGCAAAGCTGTAATCACGGGCAATTAATTTACCTTCAAATGTTTTCAAATTGTTCCCTCCCCAAGATTTTCCTGCAGATCAAACTCCGGTAATTCTTTCGCCTTCCTGGATCCGGCATTCCTGGTGTTTATACCTCTCCACCCATGTTCAGAAAGTGGCCGAGCTTGGTTTTTTTAGTCTCCAGGTAGGTGCAGTTGTACTGGCACGGTTCAATTTCCAAAGGAACTCTTTCGACAATATTTAAGCCATAACCTTCAAGGCCCTTGATTTTTCGCGGATTATTGGTTAAAAGCATAATATTTTTCAAGCCCAGGTCAACCATAATTTGAGCGCCTAGCCCGTAATCGCGCAGGTCGGCTTCAAATCCAAGCTCTTCATTGGCTTCAACGGTATCTTTGCCTTTGTCCTGCAATTCGTAGGCGCGAATTTTATTTAACAGCCCGATGCCCCGTCCCTCCTGGCGCATGTAGATCAGCACTCCGGAACCGTTTTCAGAGATCTTCTTCATGGCCTGGTAAATCTGGTTGCCGCAATCGCAGCGCAGTGAAGAAAATACATCACCGGTAAGACATTCAGAGTGAACACGGACCAGGGTCGGTTCTGCGGGGTCAATATCCCCCATGACCAGGGCCAGGTGGGTTAAATAATCAACATTGTTTTCATAAGCAATCAGTTCAAACGTGCCGAATATGGTCGGCAGGGCGGCCGTTGCCGAACGCCACACCAGCTTTTCTTTTTTGATGCGGTAATTGATCAAATCGGCAATGCTGATCAGCTTCAGGTCATGTTCCCGGCAGTATTCAATCAACCGGGGCAGGCGGGCCATACTGCCGTCTTCATTAATTATTTCACAGATTACTCCGGCCGGTTCCAGCCCGGCTAAAACCGATAAATCGACCGCCGCCTCGGTATGTCCCGCCCGGCGAAGCACGCCTCCGTCTTTAGCTTCCAGGGGGAAGACATGACCGGGGCGTTTTAAATCCGCCGGTTTCGTATCCGGATCAATCAAAGCTTCAACTGTTTTAGCCCGCTCATAGGCGGAAATGCCGGTAGTGCAGGAACCGGCGTCAACTGAAACAGTAAAGGCGGTACAATGGGGATCGGTATTGCGGGTAACCATCTGCGGCAGGTCCAGTTCTTTAACCCGCTGCGCAGTCAGCGGAGCACAAACAAGTCCCCGGCCGAAACGAATCATGAAGTTTATCGCTTCCGGGTTAACCCTGGAGGCGGCCATGACCAGGTCGCCTTCGTTTTCCCGGTCTTCGTCATCGACGACAACGACCATGCGCCCCTTTTGCAAATCTTCAATAGCTTCATCTATAGTGTTGAAAATGTTGTTAAAAGACATATCGATTCACTCCTGTTTCCTGTTAAAAATATCCTTTTTCGTGTAAAAGAGACATGGTAATTGTCTCTTTTTGATCGCCGCCGCCCTCCAGGCGGGGCGCCAGCAGTTTTTCTACATATTTGCCGATCATATCGACCTCGAGATTGATCACCGAACCGATCTCTTTTTTTCCGAAGGTGGTCCGGGCGGCGGTATGGGGTATCAATCCGACCGAAAAACCGTTATCTTTCACCTCGACTACGGTTAAACTGATCCCATCGAGGGCCACCGAACCTTTGGGGATAATATAGCGAAGCAGATCAGGGGCCAGATCAAAGCTTAAAAGCAGGGCCTCTCCCTGTTTCCGGCGCCCGGTAAGGGTTGCCACGGTGTCAACATGCCCGCTTACCAGGTGACCGCCCAGGCGGTCGCCCAGGGCCATCGCCCGCTCAAGGTTAACCGGCTGCCCCACCGCCATGGTGTTTAAGTTTGATCTTTTCAGTGTCTCGGGCATAGCCCAGGCGGTAAAGTTGTCTTTTTCCACGGCGGTAACGGTGAGGCAGGGTCCGCTGACAGCGATACTGTCCCCCGTTTTTAAACCGGCAAGTGTTTTTTCGGCGCCGATAACCAGTCCGGCGCCCTCGCCTGAACTGCTGATGCGGCGGATGATACCTGTTTCTTCAATCAAACCTGTAAACAAAACCGTCACCATCCGAATATATATTTTATCCCCTGTATTTGCCCGGACCGGTCGGGTAACCGATCAGCAATAAATCCCGCTCAAACTGTTTCATTTCGATATCTTCCACTGTCCAGGCCTTGTTCAAAGATTCGATACCGGTCCCGGAAAATGCAGTCGGGCTCTTCACTCCGCCGATGATCAGGGGGGCAATAAAGATAAATAATTTGTCAACAAGCGACTGCTCAAGCAGGCTGTAATTGAGGGTGCCGCCGCCCTCGACCAGGACAGTGGTCAGTTCGCGCTCAGCCAGCTTTTTCATCAGGGCGGTGAGATCAACACGTCCTTCCTTTGAAGGCAAAGTTATGATCTCTACGCCTTTATTCGCGAGCATCCGGCACTTCTCCGGGGAAGCATTTTCGGTGACAGCGAGAACGGTTCCGGCCGTTGAACTGCTTTCAATGAGGCGGGCGTCAATGGGCAGGCGGGCGCTGCTGTCGACGATTACCCGCAGGGGATCTTTACCTCCCCCGCTATCAACCCTGGCCGTAAACCGGGGATCGTCACTTAAAACCGTTTCAATGCCGGACAGGATCACATCGCTTTGATCCCGCAGGCGGTGAACATACTGCCGTGATTTTTCACCGGTAATCCAGTGCGATTCTCCGGTTACCGTGCCAATTTTACCATCAAGGCTCATGGCCACTTTAATCCCGACAAAGGGATAACCGGTGGTTATATACTTAATAAAAGACTCATTCAACCGGCGGGCTTTATGTTCCAAAACCCCTTCCTTGACTTTGATGCCCTTTTCTTTTAGCCGGGCAAAACCGCGGCCGGAGACCAGCGGGTTCGGATCCTGCATGGCGGCTACAACCCTGGTAATACCGGCCTTAATGATCGCTTCTGTGCACGGCCCGGTGCGGCCGTGGTGTGAACAAGGTTCAATATTCACGTAAAGGGTGGCTCCGCGCGCTTTTTCTCCGGCTTTTTTAAGAGCAATCGTTTCAGCATGAGGCGATCCAGCAGCCTGGTGATAGGCGGAACCAACCACTTCAGAATCCTGGGTCACGACAGCTCCGACCACCGGATTGGGGCTGGTTCGGCCGCGTCCCTGGCGAGCCAGGTCAAGGGCCATCCACATAAATCGATCATCGACATCCAACTAAACTCACCTCGTTAATTAATAAAATAATAAACCCTGAGCATGAACATGCTTCAGGGTCTTTTGGGCAATGGAGGCTCCGTTTGCGCCGTTTCTTCTCCCTTCCAGACTATACTGTCGGCTCCGGATTTCCACCGGATCAGCCATGCAGGCTCGCGGGCTTTGTTTTCTGTAAAGAAAACATCACCGCCGGTTCGGAATTGAAGGCCAAACTCCTTCTCACCAGACCCTGAAGATAACGGTTATCTGGATTATAACACATATTGAATTATTTTCAAGCTACCGAAAAACGAAAACAGCCGATTTCACAGCGGCCCCGCCCTGTCACGGTAAAGGTTAGAAGTTTATGCAGCCCGGCGGGACAGCTTTTAAACCCAACCGGCTAGCCGCCGGCGCCGTTAATTTCCCTGATCAGGGCCATGCCGTTTTCGGCTTTGAATATAGCTGAACCGGCAACCAGGACTGTGGCGCCGGCTTCGATTATAGCCGGGGCATTTTCGCGGTTGACTCCTCCGTCAACCTGCAGTTCAGTTGCCAGCTTGCGTGAGCGGATTTGTTCGGCGACCGTCCTGATCTTGGGCAGGATTGCGGGAATAAATTCCTGTCCGCCCGCTCCCGGGTTGACACTCATGACCAGGACCAGGTCTAAAAGAGGCCAGACGTATTCAAGGACAGCCGGCGGAGTAGCCGGGTTCAAAGCAACGCCTGCTTTCGCCCCGCTTTCCCTGATTTTTCTCAAGGTCCGATCGAGGTGGGCGGTCGCTTCCGCCTGGACGGTGACCAGGTTAACTCCGGCCTCTGTAAAGGAACCGATATGCTCTTCCGGTTCACCGACCATCAGGTGGGCATCCATTAAAAGCTTTGTATGCCTCCGCAAGGCTTTAACCACCACCGGCCCGATGGTGATTGCCGGCACAAAATTTCCGTCCATAATATCAAGATGAATCCAGTCGGCGCCGTTTTCTTCGACGCGCTTGATTTCATCAGCCAGCCGGCTAAAATCAGCAGATAAAAGCGATGGGGCCACTTTCACAGCCATGTCTAGTGCGCCTCCTGTCTGTCGAGTTCTTCCAGAAAGTACTTGTAATGTTCGTAACGCATCGGGGCCAGGGTTTTACCGAGCTCCGGCTTAACTGCGCAGTTGGGTTCGTTAATGTGCAGGCAGTCACGAAAACCGCAGTAACCCTGCAGCGTTTCAAATTCAGGGAAAAAGCCGGGCAGCTGCTCCGGTTCGATATCAAAAAAATCGAGGCGGGTAAAACCGGGGGTATCGACAACCGACCCGCCTTCTTCAAGGGACAAAAGTGAAACCTGGCGGGTGGTATGCCGGCCCCGCTTGATCTTTTCGCTGACTGTTCCAGTCTGTAAAAAAAGGCCGGGCTGGACAGAATTCAGCAGGGTGGACTTTCCGACACCGGAAGGCCCGGCCAAAACAGAACATTGCCCGGTTAATTGCGCTTTCAGGTGATTTATACCTTTACCGCTGACTGCGCTGGTTAAAATGACCGGGTAGGGATAAGCATTTATCCGGCCGGTCAGTTCATTTAATTCATCCGCGGTCAGTAAATCAGTTTTATTAAAGCAGATTAATAAAGACAGGTTTTCTTTCTCAGCCAGGACCGCCATGCGGCTGACCAGCTGCCAGTCGCAGCCGGGGTTTTTTAGGGACATGATCACAATCAACCGATCCACATTGGCTACCGGTGGACGGGGCAGGCAGTTGTTGCGGGGAAGAACTTCTTCAATCACGCCCTCCCCGGCATAATCGGCAGATGAACTTTTTACAGGTTCAAAAACAACCCGGTCCCCGACAATCAGGGACTGTCTGCCTTTTTTAAGCGCTCCCCTGGCCCGACAGAGGTATTCGCCGCCGGTTTGGTCACGAACAGTGAAAAAACCTCCCGCTGCCTTGATCACTTTTCCCTGCAGCAAATAAAACCTCCCTATTGGCCAACGACCAGATCTACAGACTGTCCGGGCCGAACTTCTTCTCCCGCCTCCGGCTTTTGCTCGACCACATGTCCGGAAGCTCCGATGGCAAATTTGTAGCGTATGCGTGGTTTGAGATCTTTACTCTCAAGGTAATCGATGGCCCCTTGCTCGGAATAGCCAACTAAATCAGCCATTTCAAATGGTCCGGCGCCCTCGCTGACATAAATATCCACTTCTTCACCGGGTGAAATACGAAATCCCTCTCCGGGCACCTGGCGGAATATTTTTCCTTTCTCCACATCTTCGTTATACTCCCTTATCACCCTCCCGCGCAGGTCCAGGTCGTCGAGTATGACCTGTGCCTCCATCTCAGTCCGATCGGAGAGATCGGGAATAACGATATATTCAGTACCCTTGCTGATGAACAGGTCGACAACCCTGTTTTCGCGAACAAGCCGCCCTGCGGGGGGATCGGTATTGACCACGTTACCCGGCGCTATATCATCATCATAAACCTGAGAAACATCGGAACCGGCGGTTAACCCTTCATTTTCAAGCAACCGTACCGCTTCGGTCTGGCTCATTCCCTGCACATCGGGCACGGCCACTTCAGGCACATAAATATAGTTGTTGTAAAAATATACTCCCCCGCCGGCAAGCAGGGCCAAAAAGGCAAGAACAAAGAAAAATGTTAACATAAACCGGAACCCTTTAGAACGCAGAAAACCGCCTTTTTTTGAGGAGTTTTCTTTTAGGGGTTTTAAGATTTCATCATTGTATTCGTCGTATTCGTCAACGCCGTTATTACCCGCACCGCGAACCGGAACCATCCTGGACGCTTTTTTTTCTTGGGCAAAATAAAGATCTTCAAGAAATTCACCGGTGTTGGTATATCGTTCTGCTGCATCTTTTTGCACTGCCTTGAGGATGATCTGGTCAAACGCATCCGGAATATCGCTCACCAGTCGACGGGGCGGCACAATTTGTTCCTGGATGTGTTTCATCGCCACCGCCACCGGGCTCTCCCCGCTAAAGGGCACTTTACCGGTAACCATCTCATAAAAAACTATGCCCAGGGAATAAAGATCAGATTGCTTGCCGGCCTGTGTCCCCCTGGCCTGCTCCGGAGAAATATACTGCACAGAACCGATAATATCGTTGCCAAAGGTAACGGTCATCCCGTCTCCGGCAAGGGCAATACCAAAATCAGTGACTTTCACCTTGCCGTCCCGGGAAAAAAGTATATTTTGCGGCTTTATATCGCGGTGGACCACCCCGGCGGCATGAGCCTGTTGGAGCGCTTCGGCAACCTGTCCGATAATCTTTGCGGCTTCGTGAACCGGTATACGGCCTTTTTCCCGGATGTAGTCTTTTAAGTTTTTGCCATCAACATATTCCATGACTATGTAGTGAATGCCATCCTGCTCGCCTACATCATAAATATTAACTATATAAGGATGAGACAGCGCCCCTGCCGACTGGGCTTCCCGCTCAAAACGCCGAATAAAAGCGGCATCGCCGGTCATTTGATCTTTAAGCACTTTGACCGCTATTGTTCGCTTAAGGACGAGATCCCGGCCCTTATAAACGTGGGCCATTCCTCCCTCAGCAATTTTTTCAATCAACTCATAGCGTTCCGCAAAAACTTTACCGACCATCAAACATGCTGACCTCCAATACCGGCCGCAACGACCACCGTAATATTATCATGCCCGCCTCTTGCCTTGGCCACAGCAATTAATTTTTCAGCCAGTTTCTGCGGGTCCGGTTGTTCCAGGCATTCGGTCAAAATTTCATCATCGTCTACCAGGTTGGTTAAACCGTCGGTGCAAAAGAGTATTGTCGAGCCCTTTTCTAGTTCCTGTTCAAATATATCTACTTCCAGATCTTCAGTTATTCCCACGGCCCGGGTAAGCACATGACGCTGGGGGTGGTTTTGCCCTTCCTCCGGTCTGACCTCTCCGGAATCGATTAACTCTTCCAGTAAAGAATGATCCTTGGTTAAGAGTTTAATGCTCTCATTGTTAATCAGGTAGGCTCTGCTGTCGCCGACATGACCGATGGTCAGGCGGCTGCCGCAGAGCAGTCCGGCTGTGATCGTAGTGCCCATCCCCCGCCTGGACGGATAATTTAAAGATTGCGCAATAACCGCTTTATTGGCCTCAATAATCAGGCCCCTTACTGCCTGCCGTGATTCTGCCGCCGCTAACGAAGCGCTGCGATCTAAGCCCTCCCAAAAATTTTCGGCGGCGGACACCGCCAGGCTGCTGGCTATATTACCGGCCTGGTGACCGCCCATACCGTCGGCAACCACCAGCAGGCCCAGTTCAGATTCAGCTTTTGCAAAACAGCTGTCTTCATTGCGGGCACGTTCCAGACCGCGGTCGGTTAAGAGGGCTATCTGCAAGTTTTTAATCCTCCACATCGCATTAGCAGTTGAATACCAGGTTCAGTATAGCAAATAGATGGTCCGCAGGCAAGATGGCGCGATCAATCATTTAAAATCTAACCGAAGGGGGATCGGCTATATCACGACGAAATCTTACCGCGGGGATGCCTGGATCACTCATGCAAAAACCCTATGGTAAATTTACACCGGCAAATTAAACTTTTTTGCTAAAAAGGGCGATAAAAAAGCCGTCGAGCCCGTGATAATGGGGCAGAAGTGATACTGTGTAACGATCTGTTTGTTTTTCCCGCAATACAGCAGGCAGTAAAGGCTTTAGCGGTTGAGGGAAAAACTCCCGGTGCAAGCGGATAAATGATTCTACCACCTGCACGGTTTCTTCCGGTTCATTGCTGCAGACCGCATAAAGTATTTTTCCTCCGGGCGGAAGCAGGCGGGCGGCGGCATCGAGCAGTTCCAACTGCAGTTTATGCCGGCTGTAAAGTTCTTTCTCGCTTCGGCGCCACTTTATCTCCGGCAGCCTCCTGATTACTCCCAGCCCTGAACAGGGCGCATCGACCAATACCGCAGCGGGAGTCGAAAGGTTATACCGATCGATATTTCGTCCGTCGGCAAGCAGGGGCTGAATAGATTTTAAACCCAGACGCCGGGCCGCTTTTTCAACCAGCTGCAGCCGGGTTTGATACAGTTCGACAGCATAAACCCGGCCGCAGTCTTTAAGCAGTTCGGCAATGTGGGTAGTCTTGCCGCCGGGAGCGCTGCAGAGATCAACGACTGTATCTCCGCTTTTGGCGTTCAATAAAGGGGCCACCAGGGCGGAGCTTTCACCCTGTATGGTAAATAATCCTTTCTTAAATGCATCGGTCGCCGCCGGTGAACCGGCGGTGGCAAGCTGCAGGATCCCGGGAACCAGCGGGCTTGGCGCCGCTGCAAAACCCGCGTGGCGCAGCTTTTCGATCAAGTCTTCAGTATTGGTGCGCAAAATATTGGGCCGAACCGCGGTACGAGGCGCCTGATTGTTAGCCCGGCACCAGTTTTCGGCCTCTTCAAGACCGAAACGCTCAATTGCCCGGGAAATAAGCCACTGCGGCATGCTGTGGGTCAGGGACAAGTATTCTACAGGCCGGCGCAGGCGATCCGGCCAGGGCAGGGTTTCAGACTCCTGGGCCAGGCGCCTTAAAACAGCATTAACCAGCCCGGCCACGCCACGGTGTCCAAAACGACGGGCCAGGCGCACGGCCTGATCGACTGCGGCATAAGCGGGGATGCGATCGAGATAAAGGATCTGGTAGGCGCTGAGGCGCAGTAAATTCCGCACCCAGGGAGTAAAAGTATGCAGGGATCGCCTGATAAAAAGGCCTAAAGCCCAGTCCAGGGTATTAAGCCGCTGCAATGTTCCTTTGGCCAACTGCACGGCCAGGGACCTTTCCTCCGCACAGGCCCCGGTCAACAAGGCCGGAAGCACCAGGTTTAAATAGGCGCCGTCCTGTTCAACTCTGACCAGGGCGCGCAGGGCGGTTTCCCGCGCTTTTGTCACAGGCAAGCCTTTTTGATTCAAAACAGCTTTTCTCCATCCAGGCGACTTCCCGGTTGTATCCTGTAACCGCAGCAAAATGAGCCGGCATCCATCTGCCGTTTTCCCGCCGGCTGCAGCTCAAGCAATTTCAGGACACCTCCTTCTCCGGTAGCAACCGTCAGCGAATCTTCACCAGCGGCAAGGACTGTGCCCGGAGGCTGTTCGTTACCGGCAGTTTGTTTTTCTTCCGGCCGCGCTGCCCGCCAGACTTTGATCCGCCGGCCCTGGAAGGTGGTATAAGCGCCCGGCCAGGGATTGAGGCCGCGAATGCGGTTGTAAAGATCAAGCGCACCGAGGTTCCAATCGAGACGTTCTTCATCGGGGCTTAAAGGCGGAGCATAGGTAGCCTGCTTCGGATCCTGCGGGGTGCGTGTCGCAGTTCCGTCAGCCAGGGCATTAACAGCTTTTATTAGAAGCGAAGCTCCCCGCTCGGCCAGGCGGTCATGAAGCATGCCGGCCGTATCATAAGCGGAAATTTCTTCTTTTTCCTGCAATATAATGTCCCCGGCATCGAGTTCCGGTGTAAGCTCGATAACGGTTACTCCGCTGTAATCTGCTCCATCGATCACCGCCCGGTGAATCGGGGCTGCCCCGCGGTAAGCCGGAAGGTATGAAGCATGGAGGTTAATACAACCCAGGGGAGAAAGATAAAGTATTTCAGGGGGCAGGATCCGGCCAAAAGCTACAGTGACGATCAGATCGGGGTTTTTCTCCTCCAGCCAGGCCAGGAAACTCCTGTCCTTCATTCTTGACGGCTGGGCCACTTCCACCATATGTTTCCGGGCCCATTCTGCCGCCGGAACGAGCCTGATTTTCCGCCCGCGTCCGCCGGGTTTATCCGGCGGGGTAACCAGGGCTTCCAGGCGGTGCGAAGAAAGGTGGAGCAAGTTTAATGAAGGCAGGGTAAAAGTAGGCGAGCCCATAAAAATCAAGTTTAGAGTCCTCAAATTTGTTCCTCGCTTTTAATTTCATCATTCTGTCTTTTTTTTTGCTCCCCCTTGTTTTGCTTGCCGGCAGGAATTTCAGTTTGCTCATCGCTTTGTTCTTCGGCCTTAAGCTCCTCCGGATCGACCATGCGCACAGCTCTATCTGTAAAAAGCACCCCATCCAGGTGATCCATTTCATGGAGCAGAATACGCGCCGCGAGACCTTTCACTGCCAGGCGAACCGGTTTACCTTCACGATCCAGGGCGCTGACGGTTATTTTCTCGTAACGCGGCACCTGGCCGTATTTACCGGGCACACTGAGACAGCCTTCAATACCAAGTTCTTCTCCTTCGGCCAGCTCGCACAGGGGGTTAATCAGCTCCAATATCTCATCTTCTCCGGCACGGGCCACCAGGATACGTTTAGATACGCCGACCTGGTTGGCGGCCAGACCTACCCCTTCAGCATCGCGCATGGTTTCGATCATGTCGTCAATCAGGCGCTGGACAGCGCTGTTTATCTTTTTTACTTCCTGCGCCGGAATGCGTAAGACGGGATGATTGTCGTCTAAAATATGTCTTAAAGCCACGAATATCCTCTCCTTACAGCTAATTATAGCACTACCTGCGGGTTAAAATCTACCGCCAGGCGGACAGGGTGGGATGCTTTTCGGCGGTGATACTCACCGATCACCTTTCGTATCCCGGGAGCAAGCCTGGAAAGCGCCCGTCCTTTTATAATCGTCTGCACCCGGTACTGTTCTTTAATGCGGTAGAGGGAGGCCGGGGCCGGCCCCAAAATATCCGCCCCGCCGACCGCCGGACCGAGCAGGTTGGTAAACCAGTCGGCCGCTTCAAAAACTGCTTCTTCCTCCGGCCCGCTGAACAGAAAACGGATCAGATCGGAGAACGGCGGATAAGCAAGCTGGCGCCGGTTTTCCAGCTCGGCTTCAAAAAAAGTGAGATAGTCGTGATCTGCTGCGGTAACAATGCTGTGGTGAGTGGGATGATAAGTCTGGACAATCACTTTCCCGCCCAGGGGGCCGCGGGCAGTCCGGCCGGCAACCTGGGTCAGCAGCTGGAATGTGCGCTCCGGGGCCCTGAAATCGGGCAGGTTCAAGGTGGTATCGGCAGCGACTACCCCGACCAGGGTGACATCCGGAAAATCAAATCCCTTGGCGATCATCTGGGTGCCGATCAATATATTTGCTTTATGTTCAAGAAACTGGCGGTAATATTGGCTGTGGGCATGCCTGCTGGCGGTGGTATCCCTGTCCATGCGAATCAGGGGAACTCCAGGATAAAGTTTCTTGACTTCTTCCTCCACCCGCTGGGTGCCGGCGCTAAAGTAGCGTATTTTAGTGCCCCGGCAGCCGGGACAGGTCAGGGGAACCGCCGATTCATAAGCACAATAGTGGCAGCACATTAGCTGCCGATCCAGGTGCAAAGTCATGGAAACATCGCAGGAAGGACAGCGGAGCACGAAGCCGCATTCCCGGCAGAGCACAAAACCGGCAAATCCGCGCCGGTTAATAAACAGCAGGGCCTGCTCATCGCGTTCGATTACTTTATTTAGCTCTTCGAGCAAAAGACGGCTGAAGATCAGGCGGTGTTTTTCTTTAAGCTCTTTACGCATATCGACTACTGTTACAGGCGGCAGTTGGGTCGGAGTAACCCGTTCCTTCATGTTTAAAAGGACCGTATCGCCCTCCAGCGCCCGGTAATAGCTTTCCAGGGAAGGAGTGGCGCTGCCTAAAAGAAGGACCGCGCGGTTGTAACGGACCCGCCACCAGGCCACATCGCGGGCATGATAACGCGGAGTATCTTCCTGTTTGTAGGTAGTTTCATGTTCTTCGTCGATAATAATTAAACCGATACCGTCAAGGGGAGCAAATACGGCCGATCGGGCTCCCAGCACGACCCGGGCTTTGCCGCTTAAAATCATCTGCCACTGCCGGTTTTTTTCCGCCACGCTCAACCGGCTGTGCAAAACAGCCACACGGCCGGGAAAGCGGCCTTCAAAATGATCGATCATCTGCGGGGTAAGCGATATTTCCGGGACCATAATCATCGCCGTCTGTCCCTTTTCCAGGCAATAAGCGATACTTTGCAGGTAAATTTCGGTTTTTCCGCTGGCCGTGATGCCGTGCAGGAGCATTCTCAGAGGATGCGGACGGTCAAGAGCTGTCCTGACCTTTTCAAAGCAGTAAGCCTGCTCTTCACGTAAATGGTGCGGTTTGGTCAGCAAAGGCGGAACCTGATCTGCTGTTCTTTCTTCTGAGTATTGGGGACGATAAGAAACTGACCGGACCAGGCCTTTATTTTCCAGACTGCGCAGAACCTGGTTGGTTACTCCGAGCCGGATCAGCTCACTACGCGGAAGGGCGCCTTTTTGCTGCAGCAGTCCCAGGGCCTGTCTCTGGGCCGGGGCGCGGTTTAAATCTGCGCCGTCAGCTTCAGAAGTCGGCTCAATAACGCGGATATCGCCCGGCCTTTTCCCTTTCCGAAACGAAGCCGGGATCATGGCATGCAGGGCGTCGATTTTACGACAGTAAAAATGCATCGAAAGCCAGTGGGCCAGAGCGAGCTGTTCCCGGGTCAAAAGGGGGCCGGGATCGATAATAGCGGTAATATCACGCAGCGAATCAATAGCAGTATTTTCCAGCAGGCGCAAAACATAACCCTGGTAGCTGCTGTGGCCCAAAGGAACACTTACCCGCATGCCCGGTCTAATCTTTTCCTGCAGTTCAGGCGGAATACGGTAATGAAAGGGCCGGTCAACGGCATTGCTGACCAGATCAATTATAACTTCAGCAAATTGGCTCATCTATTTACCCCTGATTGATAATTTGATAAGATGGTCAAAACCAGTGACGAAAGAAGGCTTGCCGGTGTTTCACTTATTTTTTCCGCTTACACAGGTAATCAGCAAAAACCGCGGCTGGATAGTCATGGCTGCAGTTATTTTTATGGCCAGCGCTGTTGTTTTTTACTTTATGCCCGTTTCTTCCCTGCCGGCTGCCGAAGGAGCGGTAGACGGCCAGTTAGACCAGCTGGAAGATCTGTTTTCGATGATCCTGGGAACAACGCCCATGATCAGCGTTTTACTTGTTTTCATGAACAACTTTCTGTCCATGGCCCAGATGCTGCTGCTCGGTTTTCTGGCCGGGATTTCACCGCTGGTCACTCTCGGCTTAAATGGCGCCCTGATAGGGATCGTGCTGGCTTTAAGCGCCGGGGAAAGCGCCGCTTTGTTGCCCCTGATCTTTCTTGGCCTGCTGCCGCACGGGATTTTTGAACTTTTCGCTTTTTTCCTTTGCGGCGCGATTGGATTAAAATTCGGATTTCACTGTATCGCCTCACCTTTACCGGGCAAAACCCGCTCGGAAAGTTTCCGTTATATCTGGAAAGAAGCGATATCTGTGCTGCCCCTGGTAGTTTTGCTATTGATCATAGCCGCCCTGATCGAGATCCTGATTACCCCGCGGCTGCTGGAAACGATTCTATAGCAGTTGGGCAATACGATCGAGTATGTGGTGGGCAAGCTGCTCTTTTTCCATCAGGGGCAGTTGTTCGATCTCCCCACTGCGATCAATAATCGAAACCCGGTTGGTCGCAACAGCAAAACCTGCTCCCGGTTCTTTTAAATTATTAACAACAATTAAGTCGAGGTTTTTACTAAGCAGTTTGTCATGGGCATTTTCTACCGCATCCTCGGTTTCGGCGGCAAAACCGACCAGGAGGCGATCGCCTTTTTGTTTACCCAGTTCAAAGAGGATGTCGCGGTTTTTGGCCAACTCTATGGTGGACAGATCATTATTTTTCTTAACTTTTTGTTCCGCTATTTTCAAGGGCCGGTAATCCGAAACAGCCGCCGCCTTGATCACCAGGCGGCACTGTTCATAGTTTTCAAAAACAGCGTTGTACATTTCTTCGGTGGTGGTTACGGCTATTTTTTGTACCCCGGGCGGAGTATTCAGGTGGGTGTGACCGCTGATTAGGGTTACCGCCGCCCCGCGTTCACTTAACGCGCGGGCCAGGGCATAACCCATCAGGCCGGTTGAAGGATTACTCAGGAAACGAACCGGGTCAAGGTGCTCACGGGTCGGTCCGGCGCTGACCAGGGTTTTAAGGCCGCTAAAATCTTTAGGCCTGATCGCCGCCCGGGTAAAAACATAGATGTCCTGCGGTTCGGGCATGCGTCCCCGGCCATAAACTCCACAGGCCAGTTCGCCGTCATCGGGATCCATAACATGACACCCGTGGGCGATAAGCTTGCGGATATTATCCTGAACAGCACTGTGATTGTACATGTTAATGTTCATCGAAGGGACAATTACTACCGGGCACCGGGCTGCCAGGTAGAGAGTAGTCAGCAGGTTATCGGCGATGCCTGAAACCATTTTAGCGATAGTATTCGCCGTGGCCGGAGCCACCAGCAGCACATCGGCATTATCCAACAGGTCGATATGTCTTATTTTATCGCTTGTCCAATCTGCATACATGCCCCGATAAACCGGATGCCCGGTCAGGGTCTGAAATGTCAGGGGAGCAATAAATTCAGTTGCTGCCGGGGTCATAACGACATGAACATCCGCGCCGCCGCGCACAAACAACCGGGCCACCTCGGCCGATTTATAGGCGGCTATACCGCCGGTTACTCCCAGGATCACTTTTTTCAAAGAAAACACTCCTACTTAATACCGTCGCGCATCCGTTCATACTCGATATTGCCGGCATTGATTTCATGCAGTGCAGTAGTAACCTCTTTTTTGAAAACCTTCTTAATTGTTCCTTTACTTCCGTTTCGAAGCTGGCGGCCCCTTTTTGCCGCAGTTATAACCAGGGTGTATTTACTGTCAACATGTTCTAATAGATCATCAATAGAAGGATAGATCACTTGTTTTCACCTCCCCGGCCCGGTGGGCGGGCTCCGCGGCTGACTTTACATCTTTCAGCATCGATAATAGCGCTGATTAATCCTGCCGCATTTTCAACAGTATCGTTAATGACCAGGTAATCATACGCATGGTAGGCATCCATTTCCCGGCGCGCTGTTTCAAGGCGGCTGTTGATCCGATCCCGTTCTTCAGTCCCGCGGCCGGTTATTCTCTGTTCAAGGTCCGCCATGGAAGGCGGCGCAAGAAAAATGGAAACAGCCTCAGGGACCCGTTCCCGAACCTGTTCTGCCCCCTGGATATCTATTTCCAGGATCAAATCTTTACCCTGGCCCAATAATTCCTGCACTGTTTCGTGTCGGGTGCCGTAATAATGATCATGAACAACGGCCCATTCAAGGAAAGAACCGTCTTTGATCATCGCTTCAAACTGGGGGGTGGTGGTGAAGTTGTATTCTTTTCCTTCTTCCTCGCCGGGTCGCGGCGAACGTGTAGTCGTGGAAATGGAAAGCTTCAGCGCTTCCCTGACTGTCAGCAAGTAACGGCAAACCGTCCCTTTACCGACCCCGGAAGGCCCGGAAATAATTAAAAGAATACCTTCAGCCATCAACTGCCTCCCACTGTTACCCCGTTTCTTCGCTTTCAGCGCCGGCATCGCTGGCCTGCAGGCGATGCTTGACAGTCTCCGGCTGGACCGCCGAAAGAATAATATGCCCGCTATCGGCTATGATCACTGCCCGGGTCCGGCGTCCATAAGTGGCATCGACCAGCATGCCCCGTTCGCGGGATTCAGTTATTACCCTTTTTACCGGAGCCGATTCGGGGCTGACAATAGCAATAATCCGGCTGGCCGATACGATATTGCCAAATCCGATATTGATTAGTTTAATAGCCACGATAAAACTCCTTTCATATTTACTCTAAGTTTTGAATCTGTTCTCGAATTTTTTCCAGTTCCGCCTTGAGTTCCACCACAATGTTTGTCAGCTGGTAGTCGCCGGCTTTAGATCCGATGGTGTTAACTTCGCGGAACATTTCCTGTGCAATAAAATCGAGCTTACGCCCGGCCGGTTCTGAACCGATCAGGTTGGATCGAAACGCGCTGATATGGCTCTTAAGCCGGACAAGTTCTTCATCAACCCCCATTCGCTCGACCAGCAAAGCGCACTCCATGATCAGCCGGTTTTCCTCAAACTCTCCGGCTAAAAGTTCTTTAAATTTTTGTTCAGTCCTCTGCCGGTGTTCTTCTTTAGCCTTTTCGGCCCGCTCTGATGCATCAGCAACCAGTCCTTCCAACCGGCCGCATCTATCCAGCAAGTCACGGCCCAGGTTTTCCCCTTCCAAGCTGCGCTGCGCCAGCAGATGATCTAATGCTTCCCGCAGGGTTTCACTGACCAGCGGCCAGACTTTTTCCTCGTCTATGGAGGTTCCCCCTGTCTTGAATATTTCAGGCAGCAGTAAAAGGTGTTTGAGCTCAACCTTATCGGATAACTGCAAATGCCGGCAGATCTGCTGCAGGGCCTGGTGATAGTCTTCGGCCAGTTCGAAATTCATTTTAACCTGCCGCAGCCCGGCCGGCACCTCATCCAGACCGAGGGTCACCTCCACGCGCCCTCTTTTAATCGAATCCTGCAGCAGGCGGCGGATGCGATCTTCCAAAGCATACAGCTCCCGAGGCAGGCGCAGAGAAAAATCGGCATAACGGTGATTAACAGAACGCAGTTCAGCGGAAAAAGTAAAGCCGTCTTTCGAACTGCTGCCGCGGCCATAACCGGTCATACTCCTGATCATAGTTAACTTCCCTTAAAGCGCATACTTACCCGTCCTGCTGCAAAAAAAGGGGCAAGCCGGGACATATGCAGCTACTTGTTCAAGTTTAAGGCTTAACATCTGTTATTTCTTGATTTATATTAACATCAAATCGGCGTAATCTCAAGGAGGAATTGCTAATTTGAGCGTTTTTAACCGGCCAGCAAACCAAACAGCCGCTTAATGTGCCTTGCTATTCTGAAATCAGGGCATTTATTTTTCCACCCTGTTGATCATCGCAGTGCTGATCACAGCGTTTTGGAGCTGCCGGGCTTAAAAGACTTTGTAGCGGTTTGCCTTCTCCTTCAAGAAGAATTATACTATACGCCGGGAGTGAAAAAAATGTCTTTCGATACCCTGATCATGAAAGCGGTAACAGATGAACTGCAGGCGGAACTTACCGGTGCGGCGGTCCAAAGGGTCTATGAACCCGCCCGGGGAGAAATAATTATTCATCTCTATTCAGGCGGCAGTCAAGCGGGGCTGCTGTTTTCGGTCGATTCACGGTATGCCCGCGTTCACCTGACCGAAACGCGTTACCGGAGCAAAGAAAAGCCTTCACCTTTTTGCATGCTGCTGCGCAAGTACCTGATCGGGGGCCGGGCTGTTTCCTTTACCAACCCTCCCCTGGAAAGAGTACTCGAAATTGCCTTTGAACCACCGGATGGAATGCCGCCGGTTAAGCTTGTCGCTGAAATAATGAGCCGCCGCAGCAACCTGATCCTGATCGACGGGCAGGGAGTAATATTGGGAGCGGCTAAACCAGTCTCATGGGACAAGAATCCGAAGCGCGCTATTGTGCCCGGAGAAGTTTACCGCCAGGTTCCGCCACAAAATAAGCTTGACCCGCTGGAGATGGAACAACAAGAATTCGTTAATTCTCTGCGGGCTTTGATCTACAGCGGCAAAAAACCGGAACAGGCGCTTTTCGGCGCTGTTAAAGGAATCAGTCCCCTGCTGGCCAGAGAATTGCTTCACCGGAGCGGATGGGCCGATCAGGATCTCGACTCAGCTGCCATGCGCTTATATGCAGCAGTAACAGAACTGTTTAATGACTACAAAAACTCTAAACTGCAGCCGGTACTGCTGCCCGTCCGAAAGATATATGCAGCATTACCCCTTGAACACCTTCCCCCGACTGAACAAATAAAATATGAACGGGTAAACGAAATGCTTGAGCGGTTTTACGGCGCCTTGATCAGGGAAGAGCGAGAAAAACAGCTTAAACAGCAACTGGAAAGCACGGTCGAAAAACGCCTGTCCAGGCTGTATAAAAAGCAAAAACAGCAGGAAAAAGAACTGGCCGCGGCTAAAAATGCTCCACAGCACCGCCTCTACGGCGAAATGCTTTTAACCTACCAGGGTCAGGTTCCCCGGGGGGCTGATAGCGCTGTTCTACCGGATTTATATAACCCGGATAACCGGGTAACCGTACCCCTGGATCCATCCAAATCGGTTAGCGCAAATGCGCAGCACCACTTCAGCCGTTATCAAAAAGCGAAGAAGGGGCAGCAGAAAATTATAAAGCAGCTAAATAAAACCCGGGCGGAGATCAAATATTGCCAGGGCTTGCTTTATGCAATCGAAAATAATGATCAAGCGTCCCTGGAAGAAATTCGCCAGGAAATGGTTGAAACCGGTTACCTGCGCGAAAAAGCTAAACGGGGGCCAAAAATTGATTCAGCTCCACAGCCGCTTAAATTTACAACCTCAGCCGATCACACAATTTTAGTTGGACGCAACAACCGCCAGAACGACTATATCACCTTCAAAACCGCCACCCGCCGCGATACCTGGTTCCATGCGCGCGAACTGCCCGGCGGCCACACAGTCCTCAAAGAAGCGCCTTATCCCCCACCGGCAGAAGATATTGAAGAAGCCGCCTTTTTAGCCGCTTATTTCAGCAAGGGCAGAGAAAACAGCGCCGTAGCAGTCGATTATACTGAAATCCGCCATGTGCGACGCAGGCCGGGCGGCAAACCGGGCCTTGTTTTCTACGAAAACTTCCACACAACCACCGCCAACCCGCAGGATGAAAAACTGCGCAGGCGTTTTAAACTGCAGTAGCGTTAAACGAAATAAACTTTTGGCAAATCAAGTGTTATGTATTAAAAATCTCAGAAATTTTCCGGACAGCAGATCATGATGCCAATTCACGGATGAAGGGATTATCAGTCTTTCATTGACTTCAACCAAACCAATCCTTTTTTAAATTCAGCAGGCAGGGGAGCATAAAATTCCAACGCTTCTCCGGTGCGCGGGTGGATAAACTTGATCCGGCGGGCATGGAGGGCGTGCGGTTCTGTTAATCCGGCGGGGAGATCACTCCAGGTGCCTTTTGCGTAAGTTAAATCCCCGACGACCGGGTAACCCAGGTAGGCCAGGTGGACACGAATCTGGTGGGTGCGCCCTGTTTCCAGGTTTAGCTGCAGCAGGCTGTAACGGCCATGATATTTTAGAACCCGGTAACGGGTTACCGCTTTTCTTCCCCCGGCCATAACTGCCATTTTTTTTCGATGGCGGGGATGGCGGGCAACCGGAGCTTCAATACGACCGATTAATGGTTTGACCCGCCCGCTGACCAGGGCCAGGTACTCCCGGTTCAGCTCCCTGGTTTTTAGCTGTCCTGACAGGATCTGGTGGGCAAAATCGTTCTTGGCCACAACCAGCAGTCCGGATGTATCTTTATCAAGACGGTGGACTATACCGGGGCGCATTACCCCCCCGATTCCCGAAAGATCACCACAGTGGTTGAGCAGGGCATTAACCAGGGTTCCCGTAAAGTGGCCCGGAGCCGGGTGAACGACCATTCCGCGCGGCTTATTAACTACCAGGAGATCTTTATCTTCGTAGATTATGTCAAGGTTGATTTTTTCCGGTTCAACTGAAGCTTTTTCCGGCGGAGGAATGGTTACTTCGACCAGGTCGCCGGCTCCCAGGCGGTAGTTTTTGTCTGTGCAGGGAAGCCGGTTGATCTGCACCAGGCCGGCTTCAACTAATTTTTGAATCCGGCTGCGGGAAAGAGCGGTTAACCGCTCCGCTAAAAACTGATCCAGGCGCCGGTCTTCATCTGCAGCGGCGGCGGTTATTTTTTCGTAGAGTGAAGCACGTAAACCGGGAGGTCTGTTCTCATGCTTCATTTCTTAACCCCTTTTTTTTCTTCCTTTTGAACGAAAAGAACCAATAAGCCGTCCCCCGGCATCACTGCTAAATATAAGGATGCCGATAAAAGAAACCAGGGCCAGAGCGAGGCTGAAGGTTTGCGCTGTGGTCAGTCCGAACCAAACTGCTTCCTCGTAGCGGAAATATTCAGTGGTAAAGCGAAGCAACCCATAGAGAGCAAATAATGCAAGCAGGATAAAACCGACGAAAGGTCTTCTCGGTCGCACCAGCTTGAGTATGATAAAGATCAGCACCGCTCCCAGGGCGGCGTACAGCTGCACCGGGTGTCGTAAGGCGTTATCGACCATGCTTGCCGGCATGGCCCAGGGCAGATCGCTTTCCCGTCCGTAACAACAGCCGTTTAAAAAACAGCCGATCCTGCCGAAGGCATAGCCAAGCGCAAGGTACGGAGCCATAAGATCGGCCATTTTCAAAAAATTAATTTTGCGCCAACTGCTCCAGAGGTAAAGCACAAATGCTCCAAGGAAAAGGCCGCCATAAAATGACAGCCCCGCAAATTGGGCAAATAAAATCTCCACCGGATTGACCCGGAAATAAGACCAGTTGAGCATAACATAAAGCAGCCGCGCTCCAAGCAGGCCAAAAAATGCAGCGGCAATTACCGCTTCAAGGACATGATCAGAATTTAAATTTTCTCTGGGGGCTTCCCGGTAGATCGCTGCCGCTGAGATCAGCACGGCCAGGGCAATCATCAGCCCGTAAGAATGAATGGTCAGGTTTCCGACGGTGAACAGTTCAGGATACAAGAAATCAGCTCCGTTCTTCTTTTAAGTCTATATTCCGCCAAAAAGAAATCAGGAAAATGCCAATTCCGATTACGATCGCTGAATCGGCCAGGTTAAAAACAGGGGGCCAGATGGTAAAATTTATAAAGTCAATTACATATGCTGCGATGATCCGGTCGATCAAATTGCCCAGGGCTCCGCCAAGCTGCAGGGCAAGCCCTAAACGCAGCCACATGTGGTTATCTGAAAGAGTGCGGTAATAGTAAAGAATCAGGGCTGCCACAATTAGAGTAATGGTAATAAAAAACGCGGTTTGGTACGGAAACATACCAAAGGCGGCGCCGGGATTGCGCACATAAGTGATATATAAAAAATTATCAATTACGGTAACAGATTGTCCCAGTTCCACCATCGACGCAACCGCTTGTTTAGTCAACTGATCAACAACGATGATAACGCTTACAATTATTATTAACTTACGCAAATACTTCACTCCGGTACTTTTATTCCGATCATATTTTAACCGGCATTATTTTTCAGTCTTTCTACTACTTCGCTGCAGCGGTGGCAGAGTTCTTGATCAGAACCGGTAAAGATCCAGCAGCGCGGGCATTTACTGCCCCCGGTTTTCTCAACAAGGATACTGACCGGAAAGCGCTGGCCTTTGACGGCCTGCGCATGCGCCTGTTCTCTCCCCGGCAGCAGGCGGGCTTCAGAGACAATAAAAAGCTGCGCCAGTTGTTCGGCGTATTGTTGCAGATTTTCATAGGTCTTTCCATCAGCCCATACAGTAACGGCACCCTCCAGGGAACCACCAATGACTTTGTCTTTGCGGGCTTGCTCCAGGGCCCAGGTTACCTCTTCACGGACTTCCAGGAGAGCTTGCCAGCGGCGGCCCAGTTCCTGGTCATCCCAGGCCGGATTCGGTGCGGGCCAATCGGCCAGCTGAACACTTTGCTTTTGCCGGGCAGGCAAATGCTGCCAGAGCTCTTCGGAAGTAAAAGTTAAAATCGGGGACATCATCACCACCAGGTAATCAAGGATAGTCATTAAAACAGTCTGAGCTGAACGCCTTCCCGGATCATCAGGCGCTGAACAGTAAAGCCGGTCTTTAATGATATCAAGATAGAAGTTGCTCATATCGACCACACAGAAATTGTGCAGGGCATGAAAAAACTGGTGATATTCGTAATTTTCATAAGCCCTGGTGCTCCGTTCAACCAGCGCATTGAGGCGATAAAGGGCCCAGCGGTCAAGTTCTTCCATCGCATGATAATCGACGGACTGCTTCTCCGGATCAAAATCGAAACATCCGGCCAGCAGGAAACGGGTCGTGTTGCGAATCTTGCGGTAAACTTCGATTAACTGTTTAAGAATATCTTCTGACAAATGAACATCATGGGTAAAATCTGCCGAGGAAGCCCAAAGCCGCAGGATATCCGCCCCGTACTGCTTAATGACCTGTTCCGGAGCGATCACGTTACCCAGAGATTTGGACATTTTTTTCCCTTCCCCGTCAACGACCCAACCATGGCTCAAAACCGCCCTGTACGGCGGTTCGCCCCGGGTAGCCACCGCTGTAAGCAGTGATGAGTGGAACCAGCCACGGTATTGATCACTGCCTTCAAGGTAAAGGTCGGAAGGCCAGCTCAGTTCCGGCCGGGTTTCCAGAACCGCATCATGACTGGAGCCGGAATCGAACCAGACATCCATAGTATCTGTTTCTTTTCTAAATTGATCATGTCCGCACCCGGGGCAGACTGTGTCTTCAGGCAGGATCTCCGCCGCTTCCCGGGCAAACCAGGCATCGGAACCTTCCCGGCTAAAAAGGGCGCTCACCGCTTCGATTGTCCGGTTATTGATCAGAGGAACAGCGCAGGAGGCACAGTAAAAGATCGGAATGGGCACACCCCAGATTCTCTGGCGGGAAATACACCAGTCCTGCCTTTCGGCAATCATGTTGTAAATCCGTTCTTCACCCCAGGCAGGAGTCCACTGCACATTATTAATCGCTGCCAGGGCCTCTTTACGGAAACCTTCTATTGAAGCAAACCACTGCTCGGTTGCCCGGTAGATTACCGGAAGCTTGCAGCGCCAGCAGTTCGGATACTGGTGCTCCACAGGGATGGTTTTAATCAGGGCCCCTTCTTGATCCAGGTCTTCGATTACAGCTTTTCCCCCTTCCTCATAACCCAATCCGGCATACTGACCGGCCTCTTCAGTAAAATAGCCGCGGTCATCCAGGGGGCTTAAAATGGGCAGATCGTTAGCTTTGCCGATAACAAAGTCTTCATAACCGTGCCCGGGAGCAGTGTGCACACACCCGGTGCCCTGTTCCAATGTCACATGTTCACCCTGCAGCAGGATCGATTCACGCTCGTAAAGCGGGTGACGGCAGCGCATACCCACCAGTTCACTGCCTTTAAGGCGTTTTAATACCGGCCAGGGCTTTTCTGACCCCGCCAGCCCGGACACTTCTTCAAGCAGCCCTTCGGCCAGTAAATACTGCTCGGAACCGGCATCGGCCAAAACATAATCGAGCTCTGGATGGACCACTATAGCCAGGTTAGCCGGAATAGTCCAGGCGGTTGTAGTCCAAATCAGGCAGTAACGATCTTTTACTCCGCCGAAAAGGCCGCGATCGTCGATAAAAGGAAACTTGACATAAATTGAATCGGATACCTTATTGCCATACTCAATTTCTGCTTCGGCAAGAGCCGTTTCACAACTTGCGCACCAGTAAACTGGGCGCATACCCTTGTAAATAAAGCCCCTTTCAGCCATCGTTCCGAAGACTTTAACCTGCCGGCCTTCAAAGGCCGGTTCTAGGGTCAGGTAAGGATTTTCCCAGTCACCGCGGACGCCAAGTCTTTTAAACTGGTTTCTCTGCACATCTACATACTCCAGGGCGTAATCGCGGCACATCCTCCGAAATTCGAGGTCGGATACTTCTTTGCGCTTAATATTTTTTGTTTTGATAATCTGATGCTCAATCGGCAAACCGTGCGTGTCCCATCCAGGCACGTACGGACAGTTGTATCCGTGCATGGTTTTATATTTATTTATAATATCTTTGAGAACCTTGTTTAAGGCAGTGCCCATATGAATATCACCGTTTGCGTAAGGCGGCCCATCATGCAGTATATAAAGAGGGGCTCCCCTGCGGTTTTCCTGTGACAGGTTATTGATATCGATTTTTTCCCAGAATTCAAGCATTTCAGGCTCGCGCTGCGGCAGTTTGGCCCGCATCGGAAATTCGGTTTTAGGTAGATTTAAAGTGTCCCGGTAATCCATGTCTTTTTTCTCCTCCGTTTACCTCATTAGGTATCATAATAGAACGGTCTCATAGTAGATAGAAATAAAAAATCGCCCCTGATCAGGGACGAGATTTCTCCCGCGGTACCACCCTACTGGCCGCGCATTATTATACGGGCCCCTTATATTTAGCCGGTAACGACGACTGCCGTCCGCGTCTACTCTTTCCATTTGGAAATTTGGGGCGGAAGCTCCCGGGTGATTCAAAGCAGATCTGCTTAGCCGGACTCTCACCTTGCACCGGCTCTCTGGTTAAGCAAAAAATCCGCTTTTCTGTCCCGTTCACAGCTTATGCTCAAGATTGTAGCATGTTAAAATAATAAAATCAACATGCGGTGGACTTTACAACCCTAAAAATCAGGATCCGCATCAAAATCATCATCATCATTTCGTTTCGGTCTATAACCAGTTTTTGATCCATAATCCGGATCGGGCTTAGGCTCAGGTTCAGGTTCAGGTTCAAAATCAAAATTTAGATCATTGTCCGGTTTCGGTTCAAAATCAGGTTTTGAATCATAATCCTCCATGGAACTGTAATCCAGGGACTGCCTGAATTCCGGGCCGGGCTGAGATTCTGTTTGCGATTCGTACTGTCCGCGTGGTTCATAGCCCTTTTTTAATCCGCCGGCTTCTTGTTCGTATTGTGCCTCCTGCAGCCAATCTTCGCTTTCCAGGGATGACAGCTGGGCCTCGATAAAAGAGCGGAACCGCATTCTAAAAACCCGGGCTTGTTTAAAGAGCTCTTCTTGTTCAGCTAAAATTTTACCGGATCGGTAGCGGGCATCTTCAACTATACGCTGCGCATCTTTTTCCGCTTCCCTCCGGATTAAATCAGCTTCCCGTTTGGCGTTTTGTTTAACTTCTTCCGCTGTCTCCTGGGCCACGACAATAGCATTGTGCATAGTTCCTTCCAGTTTTTGATAGTTCTTGTTTTTCTCCTGTAAATGGCTGACCTGATCTTTCATTTCAGTATTCTCACGGAGCAGTTCCTCGAGTTCCTTGGCTACCCGATCCAAAAAATCGTCAACATCTTCAATGTCATAGCCGCGAAAAGAACGTTCAAATTCTTTGTTTTGTATGTCCATCGGTGTGATACCCATTGTTAAACCTCCTTCAACATAAAATAATTATAAATATAGTCTTGACAATATAGCAACTTCTCGGCCTGCAATATGAAAATATCTTAATGCACTTTTTAGCTGCAGATTTTTGCTGCAAGACAAAATTCGACAAAGTAACCCCTTTTCCTGCTCTTTAACTATATTTTTTCAATTTTAAGCGTATTCTACCTTTACGGGATTCTCCTTCCACCGCATCGAGCAGCAAACGTCCCCGCCCTCTCAGCGATATTTGATCACCTTCTTTAAGCTGCAGGGACGGTGAATTGACCGGATGCCAGTTTACTATGACCAATCCGGCCTTGATCATGCGCACTACCCTTGACCTGGATATGCCGAAGCCAAGCGAAAGCAGGGAATCAACGCGCAAACTGGCCACAGTGCCCTTAATTTCTTTACCGTTAGCCTTAACCAGAGGCAGCTGTGCAGGTTCAACGATAGAGCACTTTACCGGCAGTGGGCCGACTTGATCCAGGTTGGAGCAAATAAAATCAGCTTTCGATTGCATAACCATTACAGCCGCTGCACCTTCTTGCAGCATAATAATATCGCCAATCTGATCGCGGCGTAAACCCAATGCCAATACCGAGCCCAACAGATCACGGTGTGAGGTCTCATCCCGGCCGCCTTTCCATTCGACCAGCACTGCCGTAACCGGCGGAAGCGCCCCTTGATGCTGAGCGGGGAAAATATGCAAAGCATTTCTTTCCGCCTCGGAATAACCCCCGTATACCGTGTAAGAAAGACCGCTCTTATTCCTGATAACCGCTTCCGCCAGCTCCAGCTGCCGCGGGTCTAAAAACGCGGTGCTGTACGTTCCACTGCTTTTTATGTCTTCCAGCTTGCGTTCTAAATGCTGCTGCCACTTTTTTTCTTCCTCAGAGAGGGAAAATCCCCACGTCATTTATCAGCCTCCCGCCTTTAAAAATAGATGTACTGGTATACTATCTGCCGCGCAATCCTCAGCAGAATTAAAAGNATAATCGGTGAAAGATCCAGGGCGCCCATACCCATTTTCAATGTTGGAATGATACTGCGCAGCGGCGCCAGCAAAGGCTCGGTCAGGCCATAAAGAATACTGTAAATTAAAGACATCGTTTCGCTTCCACCCGCACTCATCATAAACCAGGACATAATTATTCGGCCAAAGAGAATAAATGTGTAAATATTAATAAAAAACAGCAAACCTTCTGCTACCAGAGTCATAACAATCACCTGCTTTCTCTACTACGGTTAATTTGCTTAACAGATAGGGAGAAATTAACCGCTTCCGGTGCTTTCCAGCGCCGATAATAGTATTTTTTGTTTTGGCTAAAAACCGAAAACTTTCCAATGCCTGCTAATATTTTCTGCCAAACAAGGCACCGCCGATACGAACCATGGTCGCCCCTTCTTCAATCGCGACGACAAAATCATTGGTCATGCCCATGGAAAGCTCGGGCAGTTCCAGGCCCGGTCGGGCATTTTCATCGCGCAGCTGGCGCAGTCTCCTGAAATAAGGGCGAACTTCTTCGGCGTCATCGACAAAGGGAGCCATGGTCATTAACCCCAGCACGTTTAAGCGATCAAAACCGTTGATTTCTTTTAAAAAGCCGTTTAACTCTCCCGGCGCCAGTCCAAACTTGCTTTTTTCCCCGGAAGTGTTGACCTGGACAAGCACCTTTACCTCTTGATCAAATTTTTCCGCACAACGCTGCAGCTCACCGGCCAGGGAAAGACGGTCAAGTGTTTGCACCAATAAATAAACAGGCAGGACATATTTTACCTTGTTTCTCTGCAAATGACCGATAAAATGCCACCGGGCTTCAGGTACGCTGTTAACTTTATCCGCCTCTTCCTGGACCCTGTTTGCGCCAAAATCCTTAATGCCCAGGGCCACCGCCCGTCTTATATCTTCAATGCCGGCGCTTTTAGTTACAGCGATCAGCCTGACCTCTTCGGGGTGGCGGCCTGCATTCCGGGCCGCGTTATCAATAGCCGAAAGTACCTTCTTGTAATTTTCAGCAAGCAAATGAGATCTTTCCTCTCCATGGCCGGGTTTAAAGCCAACCGGCACCAGATCAGTTACCCTTAAACGCGGGGCGCAGCAAAATTTCTTTTAATCGAAGGGCGGAAGCTCAGCTGGGCGGTTTTATCAATACTTAGTTTAACCGCCGGCCTTCTTCGACCATCTCATGGCGCGTAATGACCAGGCTTTGCGGTTCCAGGCCGTCGACCATCGTTTTATCTCCCTGCTGCTCAACTACTGTAACCGGCTGAAAAACAACTCTTCCGCCCTTGTTCAGGTAAACTCCAGTCCGGTGATCTTTTTTAAATACTGCATCCGACGGCACAATTATACCCCGCTGCCTGGAATAAAGTAAAGTAGCTTCTGTCCAGCGAACCTCTTCAAAACCATCAGCCTGCTTTTGAATAAGATAGCTCAGGCGCACTTCCCGTTCGTCTTCGTTAATCTGAGATTCATACAGCTCGGCCTTAACCGGTTCACCCGGCGCAAAACTGAATTCAAGCTCGACAGTATGCTCCCCGGCTACCTCGCGCCCCGGATGCAGGGGCAAAATTATGTTGAAATACCAGCGCCAGTTATCAACGATTTTCAGTATCGGCTGCCTCGCTTCAACCTGTTCTTTTTCCCTGGTCATGGAACCTTCCCGCCGGTTTTCGAGATAATCTTCCTCTGAAAGGTAAAAAGGACCGCTTTGTTTCTCCCAACCGTCAAGGTAATACGATAATAAGCCGGCCTGGTCGCCTGTAACGGTAATAACTTCTTCGAAATCATGCGATTCGGGTTCATTTTCCTCTACCTGCTCCTGACCTGATTCCTGCCGGTTTTGCGCCGCTGAACGGGAAAAAACACCCATGGTGACCAGGTCGTCACCCACAGAAACCCGTTTTCCGGGCTCTGCCAGTTCCAAAATAACCCCAAAAGCGGGGGCATTGATAACCTCTTCATGGCGGGTAACCAGGCCGCCGACTTGTTTTTTTTGCTCAAAAACATCCAGATCGGCCGTCACCACCTGCAGCCGCCAGGCCAGGAATTGTTCACCCAGCCAGTGATAACCAAGCTGCACGATAATTACCAGGGCTAACAGCAGTAGAACATAGTAGACGAAGGCCTGTTTTAAACGGCTGAAACTAAACCGCCGCCCCTGTCCGGGTAAAACCGCAAGTTGTTGTCTGCCCTGCCTGGTGCGCTTTTTTTTCAAGCGGAACTGCCTCCTGACATCATGCTAAGTAGTACTGATTGATATGAAGCCGATCATCCTCCCGGTTATCCCTTTTTCCCGGCGGTATGAATAAAATAATTCCGGATAACAGGAGGTGCACCAGTAATTGCGTGCCATATTTTTTTCCCTGACCCCGGCCTGGAGAAGTTGTTCGGCATTGATCGTTGAGAGGTCGAGATTCCATTCTCCTTTTCCGGCCGGATCCATATAAGCGGAGTTATCCCACCCCGCGGACTGAAATTGCGCAGCTGCCTGGTGATCGATTTTATAGCAATTCCTGCAGACAGCCGGACCAAGGGCCACAAAAATACTCTCCGGATGCGCCGAAAAATGTTCTTTCAAGTAGCAGACCACTTTACCGCCAATACCGCTCAGCGTTCCCCGCCAGCCGGCATGAGCAAGCGCTACAACGGGTTTTTTTTGCCATGACGCAAAATAGATCAACTGGCAATCGGCAGAGTATGCCGCCAGCGGCAGTCCCGGTTCAGCAGTGACCAGGGCGTCGCATTCAGCGCGGGCAGTAAGCGGCAGGGCTCCTTCCCCGCAATTACTTTGATCGAAAACCTTCAGGTTAGTGCCGTGAACCTGGTTAGAGGAAACAATAAAGCGGTAATCATAGTTAAACTTTTCGAAAAATATTCGCCTGTTCTGCCGGACATTTTCCCGGCTATCACCGACATGAAAACCGGTGTTCAGGGAAGCAAAAGCACCGCTGCTGCAGCCTCCCCGGCGGGTGGAAAAGGCGTGATCGACAAACCCGCTTGCAGCTAATACAGAAGCTTGCAGGTAAACCAATTCACCTTCTTTATATAGTTTGAAACCTTTTTCGGTCCGCTGCACCTTGTGCCTCCGGTAATAATCCAGCGCCGGTCAAACGGCCCCATCTTCATGGAGCCAAAGAAAAGCCCTGCGCCTGGCTGCCGCTGTCAAAACTGCCGGCCAATTCCCATTCCACCGCTTCGCAGCTGCGCAGTGAAACGGGTAAATCGATCAATCTCTGGTTGCGCGATCCGCGGTAAGCAAGGTCCAGGTCCTGCTCGTCTAGAATAAAAGGACCGTCAACCAACAGCCGGCCTGCTTCCAGAAGGAAGCGGATATCCCGGTTACTTTTACTTTTAGAAAACAGTTCTTCAAAAGTATAGCCGCTGTATAAAACCAAATCCAGCCCTCGCTTTAATATTTCAGCAGCCAGGACAGCAAGTGGAGCAGCCTGCTCAAAAGGTTCACCACCGGAAATCGTCACCCCGTTTAAACCGTCGCTGTGCCGATCGAGCAGGGCGGTAACTTCACCCAGTCCGGCTTTGTAACCTCCCGCCGGGTCATGCGTTTCCGGGTTATGGCACCCCGGGCAGTGGTGCGGGCAGCCCTGGACATAAATGGAAAGACGAATTCCGGGACCGTCCACAATGCTTTCTGTATGCAAACCGGCTATCCTTAAAATAACCGTTTCACCTCCTAACCTCCGGGCGGAAAATGGGCCCGCCTGTCCCTTAATTCTTTTAACTTGGCCTCATTGAACCGCTCATCGGTGGACAGGTAACCGGTAATGCGGCGTATATGCCTGATTTCATGACTGCCGCACCGGGGGCAGGACCCGCTAAATACTCCGCTGTGGGAACAGATCCGGCATTCGTCGAGCGGGTAGTTAATACCTCCGTAGCCGACATCTGATGCCGCCATCTGGCGGATGATGCGGTCTACAGCTTCAGTATTATGCCCCGGAGGCGCTTCCAATTCCGTATAGGTAATATGCCCGGCATTGCAGTAATTGTGAAAACGACCTTCGGCCTTTATTTTTTCAAACATGGACATGGCATAGTAAACCGGAATGTGGAATGAGTTGCTGTAGTATTCTTTATCGGTTACACCCGGAATTGTCCCGTAAAGTTCCCGATCCATAGCCACAAATCTTCCTGCCAAACCTTCCGCCGGAGTAGCAACCAGGGTAAAGTTTAAATCATATTCTTCGGCATAGCTGTCCGTGCGCCGCCGGATATGCTCGACAATTTTCAGGGCCAGGTTGAGCGCTTCATCGTCTTCACCGTGATGTTTGCCCGCCAGGAGGTAAACCGTCTCGGCAAGCCCGATAAAACCGATAGCCAGGGTTCCATGTTTTATTATATCCCGGATAGAATCATCGGAACCCAGCTTGTCGGAATCGAGATAAAGCTTCTGGCCCATCAGGAATGGCAGATCACGGGCCTTTAAACGGGAGAGCACTTCAAAACGGTGCAGCAGCTGGCGGGCCCCCAGCCGCAGCATCCGATCAAGCTGAACGAAAAATAAATCTTCCTGGCCGCGGCATTCCAGCGCCAGACGCGGGAGGTTGAGGGTAACCGGCGCTATATTGCCCCTTCCGGCAGAAACCTCGGCGCCGTGACGGTTGGCAATAACCCGGGTTCGGCAGCCCATATAGGAGACTTCCTCTCCGTAAGTTCGGTTAAATGAACTGTCCATGAAACTAAAGGTGGGATTCATCCGGCGCGCCGATACTTCCAGGGCCAGGCGGTAAAGATCATAATTCGGATCTTCGGGGTTAAAATTTGTTCCCGCTTTAATCCTGAAAACCAGGTTGGGGAAAATCGGACTTTCCCCGTGGCCCAGGCCGCGTTTAAAAGCCGCCAGGATTGCCTGTGAAACCATGCGCCCCTGTTCGGTAGTATCTGTGCCTAGGTTGATAGAACTGAAAGGCACCTGTGCCCCGGCCCGGCTGTGCATCGTATTCAGGTTATAAATGAGGCCCTCCATGGCCTGGTAAATTTCTTCATAATCAGGCTGATTTTTCAGGCCCCGGATCACCTCGCCTATACTACGGTCAAAGTGGGGGAAACTCTGGCCGCCAAACATGTCGTTCTGGTTACTTTGCAGAATGATCGCCGCCTGCGCAGCCGCGGAAGCAATTCGCTTCGGCGGGCGGATATAGCCATAGCCGGTGTTAAATCCTTCCTGCAGCAGACGGGAAAGATCGATCTGCAAACAGTTCAATGTTTTACTGTAATAGTCGAGATCATGAATGTGAAAAGCGCCCTGAACGTGTGCGCGGGCATATTCTTCCGGCAGTAAATTACTTAAATAATATTTTTTACTTGCGGCCATGGCAATTTGCAGCATTTTAGCTGAAGGCGAATTATTGACGTTGGCATTTTCCCGGCTGGTTTCAACCAGGATTTCTTTAACCACGTCCATGAGCTCTGATTTTCCGTCCCTAATCCGGGTCCGGCGATCACGATAAAGGATGTAGGCCTTGGCCGTCCGGGCATGACCGTTTTCGATCAGGGCCACTTCTACTTCGTCCTGAACTTCTTCCACAGAAGGGGTGACCGCGTTATGGACCTTCTGCTGCAGATTTTTAACCACCTGCCTGGTCAGGTTCTCAGCAATACTACGATCGTGTCCACCGACCGCCTTTGCCGCTTTGAAGATAGCATCGGTGATTTTTTCCGGATCAAAGTAAACCACCCGGCCGTCGCGCTTGCGAATTTCTTTAAAAGTTTTTTCTGTTGACGAAGTGTTTTCAGTTTCAACCGGAGCAGTGCCGTCGTTCAACATTATAACCTCCCCTGCTTTTTTAGCTGCTCTTTTTCGAAAAGCATGTCTTCCAGTTCGTCTTTAAAAGCTTCCACATCGGGAAACTGGTGAAAGACAGAGGCAAAGCGAACGTAAGCGACTTCATCAATACTGCGCAGACGCTTCAGGAGAGTGGCGCCAATCTGATCGGCGGACACCTCCTTGATATAGCTGCTGCGCAGTTCCTGTTCGAGGTTTTCAACTACTTCCTCCCAGAGGGAAAGCGGTATATTACGCTTTTGCCCGGCCAGGATCAACCCTTTAATGATTTTGCCGGGATCGAAAAGCTCCCTGCGCCCATCGCGTTTAATTACGACGAGCGGCTCTTCTTCAATTTTTTCCATGGTTGTAAAACGGTTGGCGCATACTGCGCACTGGCGCCGGCGCCTGATTGCAGAAGAATCCTGGGCGGCCCGGGAATCGAGCACCCTGGTATCGATCTCGCCGCAGTAGGGACATTTCATGTTTATGCTCTCCGATCAATATATTGCATTTTCTTTATTATAGACCACAATATATTGTGTGTAAAGAGCTGATTATAACTTTTTTATCACGTTTTGCCGGGGAACACTCGTTTTAAGCAACGATTTATTCCCCGATCATTTATCTTCTGCCGCCGGCACCTTTTTCTTTTCATAAAGGTAATCTTCATAAATAAACATCAACTCTTTGTCAAACAGGGATCGTTTTAAATCCACAGTCATATTTCTTACAGCCTCCCGCAGGTCAGCAGCCTCCTCGTCGGAAAGATCTATGCCATACTCCACAAATTTCATTTTAATTGCTTTTGAACCGGAATATTTACCGATAACGATTTGTCTTTCCAGGCCCACATCTTCAGGGCTGAATACTTCATAAGTTGAGGGGTGCTTGAGGACACCATCGGCATGAATACCGGACTCGTGAGCAAATGTATTGGCCCCGACTATAGGCTTGCCCGGATAAACCTGCCGCCCGGAAGCGCGGGCCACATATTCACAAAGGGTACGAAAGTCTTTAGTATTAACGTTGATATTTACCGCAAATAAATGTTTTAACGCCATGGCCACTTCTTCGAGAGCGGCATTACCGGCTCTTTCTCCCAGCCCGTTAACGGTTACCCCGACAAAGCGGGCACCGGCTTTTATTCCGGCCAGGGCATTGGCCGTAGCCATACCAAAATCGTCATGGGTGTGCATTTCGATCTCCATGCCGGTTTTATCGATCAGTTCCCGAACAATATCATAAGTCTTAAAAGGTTCCAAAACTCCGACAGTATCGCAAAAACGAAGCCGGTCCGCCCCGGCTTCCCGGGCCTGCCTGGCGAATTTAATAAGAAAATCCATATCGCTGCGCGAAGCGTCTTCGGCGTTCACCGAAATATAAAGGTCATGCTTTTTGGCGTACTCCACTGCCCTGGCCATATTTTCGAGCACCCACTCCCGGGATGTTTTCAGCTTATGGGCAATATGGATATCCGAGGTGGAAACAGAAATGGCCACGGCATCGACACCACAGTCAATAGAATGTTTGATATCTTCAATATTAACCCGGTTCCAGGCCATTATACTGGCCTGCAGGTCGTATGAAACCAGTTCTTTGATTATTTCTTTTTCGTTACCGCCCATTACCGGCACACCGGCTTCGATTTGATGAATACCAAGGTTGTTGAGCATTTTGCCAATACGCAGTTTTTCCTGGTTCGAAAATACCACGCCGGCGGTTTGTTCACCATCACGAAGAGTGGTATCGACCAGGATCGGTAGATCATTTTTCAGCGCTTCCTGAAAATATTTCATGATAATCGTCTCCTTTCAATTGTGGCCAGCCGGGTTTTTAAAGTGACCGGTGGGTATAGTTTAGCAGGCCCCCCGCTTTAATAATTTCTAGCTGCCGGGTTGACAGATTATGAGCAGCGGCAATTTGGGCCTGATCATTACCCCGGCGGATATAGACTTTATCTTCATTGAGCTGTTCGCGGATGTTGTCTAAGACCAATTCATCACCGGCGGACAACCGTTCATAATCGCCGGGATCACAAAAACTTAAAGGCAAAATGCCGAAGTTAACCAGGTTGGCGCGGTGTATGCGGGCAAATGACCGGGCCAGGACCGCTTTAACTCCCAAAAAAAGCGGAGCAAGGGCGGCATGTTCGCGGCTGGAGCCTTGTCCGTAATTATCGCCGGCTACGATCAAGCCGCTTTCATATTGACGGGCCCGGGCCGGAAAATCGGGGTCGAGGGAATAAAACACATATTCGCTTAACGCCTCAATATTTGACCGCAGGGGTAAAACTTTTGATCCCCCGGGAATAATGTGATCTGTAGTAATATTATCTTCTACAACGATCAATACTTTAACCCTGATGCTATCCGGAAGCGGTTCGTTAAGGGTTAAGGGTTTAATATTCGGACCGCGGACTATCTCCACCTGGCCTCCGTCAGCCGGCGGAGCAATAATCATCCGGTCATCGATCACCGGCGGCGGCGGAACCGGCAAATCGGGATAATCGCCCAGCTTGCGGGGNTCCGTTATTTCGCCCCGTAAAGCGGCNGCCGCCGCTGCCGCCGGACCGGCCAGGTAAACTTCAGCATCGGCTGTCCCGCTGCGCCCGGCAAAATTTCGGTTAAAGGTGCGCACCGAAACTCCTTTTGTCGGCGGGGCCTGCCCCATACCAATACAAGGGCCGCATGCCGATTCGAGAATGCGCGCACCGGAGGCAAGCAAGTTTTCCAGAACACCTTCCCGGGCCAGGGTTAAACTAACCTGACGCGAACCGGGAGCAACAACCAGGCTGACCCGCGGGTGGACACTTTTACCCTTCATCAATTCCGCCAAAAGTCTTAGATCCTGATAGGAACCGTTAGTGCAGCTGCCCACGGCAACCTGATCAACCGGCAGAGGCTCGATTTCTGTGATAGCCCGGACCGCATCGGGGCTGTGCGGCTCTGCTGCCATGGGGACCAGGTTATCTAATGCTATAGTGATTTCATGCTCATAAGAAGCACCGGCATCAGCTTCTAACGGCCTCCAGGCTTCTTCTCTGCCCTGGGCCTGTAAAAACTTNTNAGTTTCAGCATCGCTGGGAAAAATTGAAGAAGTGGCTCCCAGTTCGGCNCCCATATTGGTGATCGTCGCTCTTTCCGGAACTGAAAGGGCCTTTANTCCNGGNCCGCCGTATTCAACAATTTTATTCACACCTCCTTTGACCGATAATCGGCGAAGNACCTCGAGAATGANATCTTTTGCCCCCACCCACGGCGGCAGTTTGCCGGTCAAATTTACTTTAAGCACTTCCGGCACAACCAGGTAGAAAGGGCCGCCGGCCATGGCCACGGCTACATCTAAACCACCGGCTCCGATTCCCAACATGCCCAGTCCGCCGGCCGTCGGGGTGTGGCTGTCGGCGCCGAGCAGGGTCTTACCGGGAGCTCCAAACCGTTCCAGGTGCACCTGATGGCAAATGCCGTTACCGGGCCTGGAAAACCAGGCCCCGAACTTTGCGGCGCTCGTTTGGAGGTAGCGGTGATCATCGGCATTTTCAAAACCGTTCTGCAGGGTATTATGATCGACATAGCTAACTGACAGNTCGGTCTGCACTCGTTTNACCCCCAGCGCTTCCAGCTGCAGGTAAGCCATAGTGCCGGTCGCATCCTGGGTCAGGGTTTGATCAATCCGCAGGCCTATTTCCGAATTGCTTTTAAATTCTCCGTCAACTAGATGTTCTTTAAGGATTTTTGAAGCGATGTTGTCGGCCATTTGTGCTGCTCCTTTCCGGTTTTGCTGCTTCTTATTTTAAACAATCCGGCACTCAATCTTAAACAGAGTGCCGGATTATTAAACCAGTCGATTAACGCTAATGCTATGTTACACTAATTTCTACTCATTGACAATCCTGCCTTGTTGTTGCTGCCAGCGTGCCCAGGCCGGGGCATCGAGGTTTTCTCCGCGGGCGTAAGCGGTTTTTCCAACAGCAGCCAGGGTCGGTCTGAATCCCTGCTGCTGTTGCTGCTGCTGCTCCTGGAAGCCGGTGGCGATAACAGTAACCCGCACTTGATCCTGGCAATTTTCATCAATTACCGCACCAAAAATGATGTTTGCGTCGGGATCGGCGTGACCGGCCACAATCTCGGCTGCCTCGTGTACTTCATAGAGACCGAGATCGGTACCGCCGGTTACATTGATCAGCACTCCCCTGGCTCCTTCAATGGAAGTTTCCAGCAGGGGGCTGTTGGTAGCCGCTTTTGCTGCCTCCACGGTGCGGTTATCACCGCTGCCCTGCCCGACACCCATCAGGGCCGGGCCTGTTTCAGCCATAATGGTCCGCACATCGGCAAAATCCAGGTTGATCAACCCGGGGACGGCTATAAGATCGGAAATACCCTGAACGCCCTGCCTGAGGACGTCGTCTGCGACCCGAAAAGCTTCCAGGATCGGGGTTTTCTTTTCCACTACCTGCAGCAGACGGTCGTTGGGAATTGTAATCAGGGTATCGACACTGTCTCTCAGGTGATTAATGCCTTCTTCCGCCTGCTGTTTACGCTTTTTGCCCTCGAAAGTAAACGGCTTGGTAACCACGCCCACTGTCAGGGGGCCCAGTTTTTGGGCTATTTCAGCGATAATCGGAGCGGCACCGGTACCGGTTCCCCCACCCATACCAGCTGTGATAAAAACCATATCCGCTCCTTTGAGCATGGCTTCTATCTCATCAGAGCTTTCTTCAGCAGCTTTACGGCCGATTTCCGGATTGGCTCCGGCTCCGAGCCCCTTGGTCAGCTGTTCACCAATTTGCAGTTTATTTCCGGCATTAGCCAGGTACAGGGCCTGGGCATCGGTATTTACCGCACAGAAATCGACTCCCTTTAATCCGGCAGCAATCATCCGGTTTACAGCGTTGCTGCCTCCTCCACCAATTCCTACTACCTTTATCGAAGCAAATTGTTCCATTTCAATATCAAACTCAATCATTCTCAAGCACCTCCTAAAAATGGTATGCTCTTTTAATCAATGATATCAGCCAACCAGTCTTTAATCCGCTGCCACAGGCCGGGCCCATCCTTTTTCGCCTGCTTGCCCCGTTCCTGGACATGCATTCTGGGCTGATGCTGCTGCACATAATAGAGCAGGCCGACTACTGTCGAATAGACCGGGTTTTTTATGCCGCCCAAGTTGAAATCAGCCGTCCTGACCTGGTCACTTTCCAAAACCAAGCGGGCAACCTCAACAATCCCTTTCATCGAGGCCACTCCCCCGCGTAAAACAACACCGGCAGGAGGCAAATAGGTCCAACCCATTTTTACCATTTCTTCTCTTATTATCTGGAAAATTTCTTCTACCCTCGGCTCGATAAAACTACTGAGCTCTCTTTCCGACACCAGCCTGAGCTCATTGCTGCCTACTGTTTTGATCTCGATTTTCGGTTCGCTTTCTGCCAGAGAAGGCTGGGCCGAGCCATATTCTTTTTTCAAATCTTCCGCAGCATAGTAGTTAATTCTCAGACCTGCAGCTAAATCAGTAGTGATATGATCCCCGCCAATCGGGAAAACTGCCAGTTTTTGCAGTTTGCCCTGCTGAAAAAAAGCTATCTCGGTTGTGCCGCTGCCAATGTCGATCAGGAAAACCCCCAGATCTTTTTCATCAGGAGAAAGGGAAATTTCAGAGTTGGCCATAGCCTGCAAAACCAGTCCGTTTATGTTAATACCGGAGCGGTTAACACAACGCAGCAGGTTGTGCAGAGAGGTGATTAAGCTGGTCACAATCTGGGCATCCACTTCCAACCTGACTCCCAACATACCGACAGGATCTCTGATCCCATCGAAACCGTCGACAATAAATTCACGCGGTATGATGTCTACAATTTCACGATCCATGGGCAGGGCAACCACCCTGGCTGCCTGCATCACTCTTTCCAGATCATCTTCATGTATTTCCCGGTCTTCAGCGGTAACAGCCACAACTCCCCGATTATTGATCAGCTCGATGTTTAAACCTTTTAAAGCGACGTATGCTGAATCGATTTTGATTCCGGCCATTCTTTCAGCTTCTTCAACGGCAGAAACAATTGATTCGACTGTTTTGTCCAGATCAACAATTACACCTTTTCGAACACCATCAGAAGGGCTTAAACCCAAACCGATAATGTTAATAGTGCCATCGGGACGGGGTTCGCCAAGCCCAACCCTTACCTCGGATGTTCCAACATCAATACCAACTAAAAAGTTTTTCCTAACCACCTGTAAACCCCCTTACCCTTCCCAGCAAGGTGCATTAACTACTAAATAATTCAACAGATATCAACTGTTTCCTTTTTATCCTTTTACGGAACCACCCCCTTTTCGTCATCTTCGATTACTGCGCTGCCGGAGACAACCAGGCGATTTCCGCACCTGACATCAAGCCTGGCTTCAGCAGTCCGGTCGATGTGAGAAATGCTCTCTTCAATCAGTCGCAGCTTATAATCGATATCTTCTCCGTCACCAAACCAAATCTCCAGGCCGTCAACCGTATGAACGATCAGGTTATAACTTTTCTCGAAATTAATTTTTTCAATTTCCAAATTGTTTTCACCGGGCAGGCTGGAAAAAAGATTTTGCAGGGCCTTTCTTCTTTCCGCACAATCAAGTGGGGCGCCCGCAATAACATTTCCGCTGTCTATCCCAGAAATAAGGGGATATTTTTCTGTGGGTTGTTCAGTGTAATCTAAATAGACGGCGTGATTGTCGATCAGCCAGTATCCATCTGCAGTAATGACATAGCCGGCCGGCCTTCTTTCATCAATCGTAATCACCACTGTATCGGGCAAATTACGGCTGATCTCAACCTGTTTCACCCAGGGCAGCTGCTCCTGCATCCGCTCAGCTGCACTCTTTTCCCGCAGCAAAAAGATGCTCATCCCTTCACTGATTTCCCCGGCATTTAAAATATCGCCTCTTTGCATTTCACCCGCCCCTTCGACCCTGATTTCGTTAACCCGGAAAAAAGTTTCCCCCTGCTGAAGCAAAAACAGGATACCCAAAACCAGGGCCAGCCGGAATACAAAGCGAACGAATTTTTTGGCGGCGGACGGGTTGTTTTGCTTTTTTACCAGTTTAAGATGATCATTTTTCCTTTTCATCGATTATCTCTCCTCGCCAATAATTCTAACTTCGGGTTGGAGTTCAAGACCATATATATCTTTAACCATTTGCCTCACGGTTTTGATTAAATGCAAAATATCAGCTGCAGTTGCATCCCCGGTATTGACGATAAAGTTGGCATGCTCTTCGGAAATTTCAGCTCCGCCAATCCGCAGACCTTTGGCCCCGGCTTTTTCGATTATCAGTCCGGCCGGTTGATCGGAAAAATTACGGAACACGCTGCCGGCACTAGGCAATTTAGGATGACGACGACGGCGGTCCGCTGAAAAGCGTTCCATTTTCTCGTTAACCTGCACCGGATCGCCTTTTTCCAGTTCTAAATCAGCTTCGACAATAATTCCTTTACCGGCCAGGTTGCTGGTTCGATATCCGAAAGAGAGCTCTTCCTGCTGTACGGTTACTAGCCTGCCGTGAAAATCAACCAGTTTAACTGAGCGAACTCTGTTTCCGACATAGCCGCCAAATGCCCCGGCATTCATAATCAATGCTCCGCCCAGCGTGCCGGGAATGCCGATTGCAAATTCAAAACCGCTCAGTCCGGCTTCGGCTGCGCTTTTAGCCAGGTAAGCCATCGACGCGCCGCTTCCTGCTGTTAGCCGGCTGTTAGCAAAGTCGACAGCACTGAAAGAAGCGCCTATATTAACCACCAGCCCCCTGATCCCTCCATCCAGGACAAGCAGGTTTGTCCCGTTACCGAGGATATAAAGCGGCAGTTGGTATCTGTAACTATAGCGGACTATCTCCAACAGCTCGGTCAGATTTGCCGGACAGAGGAAATAATCGGCCGGCCCGCCGACCAGCCAGGAGGTATGCCGGGCCATCGGCTCGTTTTTCTTTACCCCGTATTTTAATTTCGGGCCCAGCTCTTGCTCCAGGTTCATAAGGCTACCTCCTGCAGACACCGGTATAGTTTTTCAGCGGCGTCCGTCACGCCCATCTGCCTGCTTTGCCGGCTCATTTGTTTAAGCAATAACGGTTCTGCTAACAGCCGGTTAATTTCTTTCTGCAAACGGCGGTGATCAAAATCTTTTTCTTCAATTAACACCGCCGCGCCGGCGTCAGATAATAGCCGGGCGTTGAAATACTGGTGGTTATTAACCACGTTTGGAGAAGGAACCAGCAAGGCCGGAACACCGAGCGCGGTGATCTCGGCCAGGGTTGTCGCTCCGCTGCGCGTAACAGCCAGGTCAGCTGCGGCCAGGGCTTCGGGCATCTCGGTAAGATAAGAATATAGTTTGACCCGTGCGGGCAGTCGCGTTAGCTCTGCTGCAACCTCCCGGTAATAGATATCTCCGGTCACATAAATTAAATTTACTCCTTCCGGAAGAAAGTCATTTTTCAGGTAAGCGATAACCACCCGGTTTAATTTTTGTGCGCCCCGGCTTCCGCCGTAAATAAGAAGGTTTTTTTCTCCGGGATCGAGGTCCAGGTGACGGCAGCCTTCTTGCCTGCTCAGGGCGCTGACTTCGCTTGCCCGCGGGTTACCAGTAAAAATAGTTTTACTGAAAAAAGGCATCCTTTTTTCAGTTTCCGCAAAAGAAAGACAGACCCGCCTGGCAAATGGGGCAAACCAGCGGTTTACCAGCCCCGGCAGGGCATTCTGCTCATGGAGAACTACCGGAAACCTTTTCAGCAAAGCTGAAAGAACCAGCGGCGCGGCCACATAACCACCGGTGCCAAGCACCACGTTCGGTCGATAATCGCTGATCACTTTCCACGAACACCGCAAGCCGCCGAAAAAATTTTTTACTGTCAGGCCCACCTGTTTAAAACTGCGCTGAAAACCGCGGGCCGGTATGGTAACCAGGGAAAAACCGGAGGCAGGAATAATTTTATTTTCAAGGCCGGCTGCACTGCCAACAAAAAGTATTTCTGTTTCACTGTCTTTAGCCAGGGCATGACGGGCCAGGGCCAGGGCAGGATATATATGGCCTCCGGTTCCTCCTCCGCCAATCAATATTTTCATCTCTTAAACTGCCTCCTTAAGAGCTGCTGTTTCCCGCCCGTATCTCGATACATTGAGCAAAATGCCGATCCCGAGCAAAGTAAAGAATACTGAACTGCCACCGGCGCTGATCAGGGGCAGGTTGATCCCGGTTACAGGCATTGAACCGGTAACCACAGCCACATTAATCAACATCTGGATGGCAATCATAAAAGTAATCCCGGCTGCCAACAAGCTACCGAAAAGATCGGGCGCTTTAAGGGCCACCTGGAAACCGCGCCAGATTAAGACCATATAAAGCATCAGCACCGCGACTGCCCCGATAAAACCAAGTTCTTCGCCAATGACGGCAAAGATAAAGTCGTTTTGCGGCTCGGGCAGATAAAATAGTTTTTGCTTGCTGCTGCCCAAACCGGTTCCGAAAATGTGCCCGGGCCCCAGGGCATAGAGCGATTGGATAACCTGGTAACCGGAACCGGTGGGATCCGCCCAGGGGTCGAAAAAAGAAAACAACCGCTGCATACGATAATCTTCCCTGACTATAAAATATGCGAGAGGAGGCATGAAAAACAGGGCCAGTCCGGCCGCCTGGTAGACAGGCATGCCGGCATAGACTATGACCAGGGCGCTGCCGGCCAGAGCCACCAGGGCTGTACCCATATCGGGCTGAAACTGGATCATAAAAAATACACCACCGATCATAACCAGGGGAACGAGGCTGCCGGACCAAAAATTATAGATATTTAGCCGGCGACTGCTCATATAGGCGGCAGTAAAAATTATAAGAGCCAGCTTGCTAAATTCAGAAGGCTGGACGACAACAGGACCAACGGAGAGCCAGCGCCTGGCTTCAGTTCCCAGGTCAGAGCCTAAACTGCCAAAAACTAATCCCAGCAAAACAAAGTTAAGCAGAAGAATTAATATTGAAAAACGTTTCAGGTTCTTATAGTGAAAGCGGGACAGTAAAAACATACCGGCCAACCCGATAGCCACCCATAATGCCTGGCGCTTCAGGTAATAGTACGGATCGCCCCTGTATTCTGCAGCAGCGACGAAACTGGCGCTGAAAACCATCAGTAAGCCGATGGCCAGCAACAGAATAGTGGCAAACAGCAAGGTGCGATCATGCGTGTGGGGCTTGTTTTTGTTAGTCATGATTATTTGCCCCCCCACTTTCTCTTTCAGCCTTTTTCCCGCAATTTAATTCAAAAACAATCTTTTTAAAAAGATCGCCCCGGGCTTCGTAATCGCTAAACATATCCCAGCTGGCGCAGGCCGGTGAAAGAAGAACAACATCGCCGGCCAGCGCTTTTTCTTTGGCTAAAACAACCGCTTCTTCCAGGCCGGCTACCTGCCGGTAATTAGTAAACCCTGCCTTTTCGACCGAACGAGCCAGCTTATCTTTTGACTCTCCAAGCAATAACAGGAAACGGACTTCGCGGCCGATCAGGTTTGCCAGCTGATCAAAATCACTGCCCCTGTCTTTGCCGCCGGCAACCAGGATTTTTTTCCGGCCGGGAAAAGACTGTAATGCTTTAATTGATGCCCCGGGATTAGTTCCCTTCGAGTCGTTGATATAGTCAACACCGTTAATGGTGGCAACATGTTCAAGGCGGTGCTCAATAGCCTTAAAACCGCGCAGGACGCTGCCGATTGACTGCGGATCTGCTCCGGCAGCCCAGGCCGCCGCCGAGGCAGCAAGAGCATTTTCCAGGTTGTGTTCACCAGGCAGGCTCACTTCAGCCCGGGAACAAATTTTAAACGGTTCACATCCCTGGTTAAAGATGGTGATATAGTTATCTTTCAACCCGGCGCCCGCTTCTACCGGGGCCCGGTCGAACCAGATAACCCGGCCCCTGCTTTTTTCGGCCAGGGAAGCGACAGAACGATCACCGGCATTAAGCACGACATAATCGCTCTTTAATTGATTTTCAATGATCCGGGCTTTTGCTGCAAAGTATTTGTCAATACTTTCGTGATAATCGACATGGTCCTCGGCAAAATTAAGGAAAACTGCTACCAGCGGACGAAGACTGTTAATATTTTCAAGCTGGAAGCTGCTCAGCTCAGCGACAATAACGCCCTGAGAGTTTACGCTATTGACAATCCCGCACAAAGGATTACCGATATTGCCGGCCGAAACAACCGGCTCAAAGCGGGATTCTTTAAGCATGGCCGTGATCAAAGCCGTGGTGGTGGTTTTCCCGTTAGTCCCGGTTACGCCAATTAGCGGGGCTTTAATAAAAGCATAGGCCAATTCAACTTCCGATAAAACAGGTATCTGTAACGCCTCGGCACGTTTAAATATCTCCAGGGAAGGCGGCACACCGGGACTTTTGATAATTACAGACAAATCGGAGGTTACCAGTTCAGGAGGTGTCCCACCGGTTACCGCTTCTATGGCTGGATAACGTTCCAGTTTGGTCAATTCAGCGCCAAGTTCAACAGCCTGTTTTTGATCGGCGATAGTTATTTTGGCAGCACCCATCTCCGCCAACAGCTGGCCGGCGGCCATGCCGCTGCGAGCCAGGCCAATCACCAGGATCTGTTTGTCTTTAATCAAATCGATCAAAATAAGTTCCTCCAAAATTGTCCTGATCTTTCATCCCGCCTGAGCAGCAGATTACAAAGCTAATAATTGTAGGCCAATACTCCGAGTACAGCGAACAATAAAGCAGCGCCCCAAAATGAGATGGCAACCTTTTTTTCCGGCCACCCTTTCAGCTCAAGATGATGATGCAGCGGGCTCATCAAAAGAATCCGCCGGCCGGTTAACCGAAAACTAATCACCTGCGCTATGACCGATAACGCTTCCAAAACGTAGACTCCACCGATTATGATTAAAACCAGTTCCGCTTTGGTCAGCACAGCAACAGCAGCCAGCGCCCCGCCCAAGGCCAGGGATCCTACATCACCCATGAACAGGCGAGCCGGATAGCAGTTAAAAAGCAAAAAACCGCTGCAAGCCCCGGCCAGAGCTGCGCAAAAGATGACAATTTCAATCATCCCGGCCTGGGCGGCAATAAACATAAACGCAGTGAGAGCGATAACCGAAGTTCCTGCCGCCAGCCCGTCGACACCATCGGTCAGGTTAACGCTATTGCTTGCGGCTGAAATGACCAGGAATATAAAAAGCGGGTATAAAAACCCGGGATCGAACGTGAAGTCAAAAAAAGGCACTACTACTTCTGTTGAATAGAAGCCATAACTTTGCAATAGTAAAACCAGCAGGGCAGTGAGAACTATTACACCAGCCAGCTTTGACCTCGCTTTCAATCCAAGCGAGCGCGCATGCGCGATTTTTCCCAAATCATCAAGAAAGCCGATTAAACCACAACCGATAGTCACCAGTAATACTGCATAAAGCAAGGGAGTAAAACCGGCCAAAATTAAACTGACCACCACTGCGGAAACAATGAAGATAATCCCGCCCATGGTCGGTGTCCCGGCCTTTATCGAGTGCTGTGTAGGTCCGACCGTCCTGATCTGTTGGCCGTATTGCAAACGGCGCATGTGTTTAATAAAAATAGGCGAGGCAATAACGGTAATCAGAAAGGTAATAATTATCGCCAACAACAGATTTAAAACCATTATCATCCCGCTCCTTCTTCGCCGACCAGGGACTGCACAATTATTTCCATCTTCATCCCTCTTGAACCCTTAACCAGCACAGACCAGTTTTTGTCCAGGGGCAATTTTTTTAAAGCGGCCAGCGCCTGATCATGATCGGCGCATGGATAATTGGCCATCCCGGCGCTGCCTGCTCCTTTGGCCATTTCGCGGGCCAATTCACCCACAGTAATTAAACAGCCCAGACCACAATCCGCCGCAAAACGTCCGACAGCTAAATGCGCTTCCCGGGCAGAATCGCCAAGCTCGAGCATGTCACCGAGCACGGCCACTGTTTTCTGCCCGCCCAGATCGGCAAGCAACCGCAGGGCCGCTTTGACGGAACTGGGATTGGCGTTGTAGGTATCGTCTATAACAACCATACCCTGCTGATTATGCAAAACCTGGAACCGGCCGGCCGTAGACTGACTTGCTTTTAGCCCTTTTTGCATCTGCGGCAGGCTCAGTTCAAGGATATAACCGACGGTAAGAGCCGCCAGGGCATTACTGACCGACTCCCGTCCTGGTAAGGGTGATTCAAACCACCCTTCGGAATTATTAGGAAAACGCCCCCGGAAAAAGCTTTTCTCTCCCTTTTGAGACAACTGTAAGCCTTTTATATCGCCCTGGTTAAAGCCATAGTAGTATACTTTTCCCGGGAAGCGTTTACCTAAATCAAGGAGGCGGGGATCATCACCATTCAAAATGGCTACCCCGCCTGAGCCGAGGTAATCTAAAAGTTCTTTTTTTGCTTCGGCAATCGCCTCTATTGAACCGAGCAGCTCAATATGGGCCTCACCGATGTTAGTAATAACACCGATCGAAGGCGAGGCTATCTCGCACAAAGTTTTGATTTCACCACCGGCACTCATACCCATTTCCAGTACAGCCACCTCGTGGTCTTTTTCCAACTGCAATAAAGTTAAAGGCAGGCCGATTTCATTGTTCAGGTTGCCTGTTGTTTTTAAGACATTGTATTTTGCCGAAAGAACACCGGCAATAAAATCTTTGGTTGTCGTTTTTCCGGTGCTTCCGGTAATTCCCACTACCGGAAGATCAAAGCGTTTGCGGTAAACAGCGGCAAGCTGCTGCAGTGCGCTCAGTGTATCTTCGACCCCAATGAGCAGAAAATCGGGATGAATCGCCGGGTCGGGCGCCTGGCGCAATTCATGGAATGCTCCGGCCGCTCCCATTTCACCGGCCCGCTTGATGTAGAGGTGCCCGTCTGTTCGCTCACCGGCAAAGGGAATGAAGAAGTCACCGGCCTTGACCTGTCGCGAATCAATGACAAATCCTGATAGCTGTTGTTCGGGTTTCCCCTGTAACAGTTTGCCGCTGCAGGCCTCAATTATTTCAGTTCCCCTGAGCATCACGAATATCTGCTCCTTTTAATCAATTTCTTCCCTGCGATCAGTTTTTTCTGAGGGAGCAACCTGCATATAATTTAAAGTGTCCTCCATGATCCTTTTGAAAAGTGGGGCGCTTGTATACATTCCATACTGCGGCCCTTTGGTCACCCCGTCCACTGCCACGTAGAGAACTATCCGCGGCTCTTCAACCGGAGCAAAGCCAACCAGGGAATAAATGTATTGATCGGTCCTGTATTCTCCATCCGGCCCCACTTTTTGGGCTGTCCCTGTTTTCCCGGCTAACCGGTAATTATCCCCGGCAGCAGTTGTCCCGGTGCCTTCAGTAATAACGCTTTCCATCATGTCGATCAGCTGAGCGGAAGTTTTTTCAGAAATTACCTGCCTGATTATCTCCGGCTCACGCTGGAAATAGATTTCACCGTCCTGATCGCGGATCTCTTCTACCAGGTAAGGTCTAAGCAGGTAGCCCCCGTTGACCATGGCGGTTACTGCCATCGCCTGCTGGATGGGAGTAACCGACACGCCATGACCGAATGCAGTCGTCGCCTGTTCCACCGGCCCAAACTGCTCGGGTTTAAAAATCATGCCCCTGCTTTCAGCGGGATAATCCAGGCCGGTGGGTTGACCAAACCCGAAACCTTCGATATAGTGTAAAAGTTTTTCTTTGCCCAACCGCTCGCCCAACTTAATAAAAGCGGGATTACAAGAACCGCCGACAGTATCATAAAAGCTGATGTCTCCATGCCCGCCCCGATTTGAAGTCCAACAGTTTATCCGGCGGTCATTGACGGTAACATAACCGGTGCAGTGAAAAATTTCATCGGAGTCAAACAACCCTTCCTCGACCGCAGCCGCTGCGGTAACCATCTTGAAAGTAGAACCGGGCTCGAAAGAAGCGTTAAACGGAGCCAATGTCCAACTTTCCGGATCATACTTTTCATAACTGGCCGGGCTATAGTCGGGCCTGGCCGCCGCCGCCATTATTGCTCCCGTGTGCGGATTCACCGCCACGGCCATGGCCTGCTCCGGGGCAGCCTCGGCCATGATAACTTCCAGCTCTTTTTCTACGATGTGTTGAATCGTTTCATCAATGCTCAAGCGTAAATCATAATTGTCCAGGGGTGAAGCAAAACGGTCAAAATGATGCGGTAATTGCCGCCCTCGTCCGTCGGCAGGATAAAACATTTTGCTCTCTCCGCCTCTTAAATAATCTTCATAATAAAATTCCAAACCGGCTAAACCCTGGTCCATACCGACAAAACCGAGTAGTTGAGAAGCCAGGTTGTCGCGCGGATAATCTCTTTTCTCTTCGTTGAAAAATATAATACCCGGTATGTTCATCTCACGCACCGCCTCAGATGTTTCCGGATCTACTTTTCGCTTGATATAAATTGCGCTGCGCTCCATGGTGATAAGCTCCTTTATCCTCTGCACTTCCATATCTAGAACCGGTCCCAACGCTTCTGCTGCTGTTTGCGGATCTTGCACCTGTGGCGGAACAGCCGCTACCGTATCCACCGCAGTAGTGCCTGCCAGCAAATTATTGTTGCGATCGTAAATCGCACCGCGGGCTGTCTGGACCGGAACATTATGACTCCACTGTCTCCAGGCTTGTTCGTAAAGTTCATCGGCGCGGACAATCTGGATCCAGGCCAGCCGGCCAATCAAAAGCAGGGTAAAAAGCACAGTAATAATAAAAACAGCAATCACTCTTCGCCTTACGGTGGCCCGGTTTACAGTAAAATCAGCCATGTTTATTTCACTCTCCCGACCGATTACTTTCCCTTAAAGCAGCCGAAAAAACCCTAACCTGGTCAGCTTCAGGTTCAACCATACCCAATTCTTCCCGGGCAATCTCATCAATCCGGCTGACCGAGGCGAGCCGTGCGACTTCGAGCTCCAGCATCCGCGAAGATTCTTCGACTGCCACCAGCTCAGAACGAGCAGTGCCAAGCCTGTAGTTAAGGATAACCAACGATGAATACTGGGCCACCACAACCAGGCTGAGCACGAAACAGGTCGCCACGATTAAAAGCAGTTTTGCTTTTTTTAACCGCTTTTCAGGTTGCGGTCGTATAAACGGCCCTCTGGTTGGTTGAACCGGCGTAGCCGGCCGGTTTGCCTTAGATACTTTTCGTGCCTGCTGCACTTTACTCACCTTCCTTCCGCCCTGTAGTTTCCAGGCGTTCTGCAGCCCTCAAACGCGCGCTGCGCGACCGGGGATTTCTGTTCACTTCATCTTCACCGGGTCTGACTGCTTTTGCGGTGAGGATGGTTATTTCAGCTTCCCCTTTACATATACAAGGCCTGTCCGGAGGACAGGTGCACCGCCTGGCCCATTCCCGAAAAAAATTTTTTACCAGGCGATCCTCTAACGAATGATAAGCAATTAAAGTAAGCCGTCCTCCCGGCATAAGGCATTTAACCGCCTGCGGTAAAACCTCCGCTATATTATCAAGCTCACGGTTAACTACAATCCGCAGCGCTTGAAAAACTTTCCGGGAAGGATGGCCGCCCCGGCGGCGATAGCGAGCCGGTATTGCCTCCTTGACTATTTCCGCCAAACGACTGCTGCCGGTAATCGGCCCGGTTTGTTCTTTTTCATGCTTTATCCTGGCCGCTATACGCCTGGCCCAGCGTTCTTCGCCATACCGAAAGAAAATATCAGCCAACTTTTCAACAGAATAATTATTAACAATTTCCCTGGCTGTAACCGTTTGCCGGCGGTCCATGCGCATATCCAGTCCGCCTTCCCGGTGTAAAGAAAAACCTCTTTCTGCATCCATCAACTGCAGGGTTGATGCTCCCAGATCAATTAAGATACCGTTGACCCGGGAAAATCCCTTTTCTTTGAGTACTTCCTCCAGTCGGGTATAATCGGCATGAACAAGACTTACCTGTCCGGAAAACGCAGAGAGCCTTTCTTCGGCCCTCTTCAGGGCAGCATCGTCCCAGTCCAGACCAATCAACTTCCCGCCGGGCGCAAGGCTGCGGCAAATTGCTTCCGCATGCCCGCCGTCTCCCACCGTAGCGTCGACATAGATCCCCTCATCCCGGCAATTCAGATAACCAAGCACTTCTTTTTCCATAACCGGAAGATGCAGTTCGACCATGGCATAACACCACTTTTACAGGTCAAAATCGACCAATTTTTCAGCAAGCTCTTCATAGTTGCCGTCTGCTTCACCAAAGTATTTTTTCCATGCCGGTTCGCTCCATATTTCCACCCGGTTTGATACACCAATAAACATGACATCCTTTTCAATTCCCGCATATTCCCGCAAATTCTGCGGTATAAGCACCCGGCCCTGTTTATCGGCCTCCACTTCCATCGCCCCGGAAAAAAACAGGCGCATGAAAGCGCGTGAATCTCTCCTGGTGAAGGGGAGCTGTTTCATTTTTTGTTCCAGGCGAACCCATTCGGAGTTAGGGTAAACAAAAAGACAGTGATCAAGCCCGCGGGTAATCACAAAACTATCCCCCAGCCCCTCCCGCAAGCGAGAGGGGATAATCACCCTTCCCTTTCCATCTAGAGCATGATGATATTCTCCTGTAAACACCTGTTCGCCCCCATGTAGTGAATCTACAACCACTTTTCACCACTTTACACCACTATTCTCTATATTGCAACCCCTTTTTACATATTTCTGCTTATATTTTTAAAAAAATATATAAAAAAGAGGGAATTTCATATCTTTTCCCTCTAATCCAACGCTAATTGTTAATATATGTATTTTAATTTCTGAAAAACACTGACTTCTTTACAGTGGCAACATTTTCTCCGGCGGCTGGTTTTAAGTCACCGGCAATTAATGTGGATAAACAAGGAAAACAGGGTGATTTGGAGTTCCGGATGCGAAAATTAGCCGCCAGCTTTATTTCATGCCAGGGAAGCCAGTTTACAATTACACTTTCAGCGCAGATAGTCGATGAAAGCGGTGGCAATAAAAAAATATATCATCAGCCCGGTAACATCTTTAATCGTGGTCACAAAAGGACCGGCGGTGATTGCCGGATCAATATTGATCTTGCTGCAGATTAAAGGAACCAGGGTGCCGATCAGAGCGGCCACACTAATCGTGGCCAGCATCGAAATGCCTACCACCAGGCCGAGATAAGGATTGCCCTGCCAGTAATATGCCGCAACTGAAATAATCAGTCCGCTAATCACCCCCAGGGTGATGCCGATGCGTATTTCACGAAAAAAATAAGGCCATACGTCAGCACTGTCTATTTCCCCGGTAGCCAGTCCGCGAACAAAAATAGTCGAAGATTGGGTGCCCACATTACCGCCCATATCCATAATAACCGGGATAAAAACAGCGAGAATTACAATCGCTTCCAGGGTGCTTTCGTAACCGCCGATAACGCTGCCGGAAATAAAACCGCCGACCATGCTGATCAATAACCAGGGAAGGCGAAGGCGGACCACTTTACTAACAGGCGCTTCAGTCAACTCCATATCAACGACTTTGCCGGCCCCGGCCAATCGGTAAATATCTTCCGTGGCCTCCTGTTCCATAACATCGATTACGTCATCGACGGTGATAATACCGAGCAGGTGGTGTTGATCATCGACGACCGGAACAGCCAAAAGGTCATACTTTGATACGACCCGGGCCACCTCTTCCTGGTCGAGGCTGGCATTAACACTGATCACATTACTGCGCATGATCGTTTTTAGTATGGTCCCGTCAGAGGAGGCAATCAGATCACGAAGTGAAAGCACACCAATCAGGTGGCCTTCCTGATCAACGACATAAACATAATAGATCGTTTCTGCTTCCGGAGCTATTTCCCGTAATCGTTCGATAGCTTCTTCAGCCGGAATATCCGCCGGAAGGGAGATAAACTCGGTGGTCATGATACCGCCGGCGCTTTCTTCCGGATATTTGAGCAAATTTCCGAAGTCTGCAGGCTCTTCCGCATCGATCAGCTGCAGCATTTCCTGTGTTTCTTCCGCTGAAAGCTTGCCAATCAGGTCGGCGGCATCGTCGGAAGCCATATCGGTCAAGATAGTCTTTGCCCGGTCCCGGTCCAGGTTCCTGATGATCTCTGCCTGCTCAAAATCTTCCATTTCCTGAAAAACAAGGGATGCATGCTGGTCTGACAACTGCTGCATCAATTCAACTTTTTGGTCCATTTCCAACTCTTCAATCTGTTCCAGGAGATCGCCCGGATGAGCTCCACCATCCAGTTCACGGCTAATTAAGCGATAAATATTTTCAACGGTCAATACCTTCACCTCCTTCCCTGTTACGCTGAAATAGACGTCAAACAAGCTTTATTATAGCATGCAAAAAAGCATAAAAAAACCCCGCCGTGCCGTAGACCGTTGGTTTTGAACTGTTCCCCCATAAGGTGGGTGCCCTCTCAACTGTTTTACAGGTCCTCTCTGCAAAGGCTTCTGCGCCGCAGTTGAAGCCCAGGCTCCCGGTTGATCAGTGTTGGCTCAAAACTTAATCGGCTGCCACGAACACAGCAGGGTTATACTTGTAATTGATTCACTATTTACATAACTACCATAGCATAAAAATACCAATGTGGCAAGATGCGCTTACCCCTAAATACTCCTTCAGCTGCGCCGAGGCTGTTTTATTTTTCATTATCCTCCTCCTGCTGTTGCTGCTGCAGCTTTAACTTTAGTTCTTCCAGCTGTTTGCAAGATACTGCGGAAGGGGCCCCGGTCATCAGGCAGCTTGCGGTAGCTGTTTTAGGAAAGGGGATAACCTGCCGAATCGATTCGTCCCCGGTTAACAGGGCAACCATCCGATCGAGACCGAGGGCAATGCCGCCGTGTGGCGGGGCTCCATAAGCCAGGGCTTCAAGCAAAAAGCCGAATTTTTCCCTGCTTTCTTCTTCCGATAAACTGAGCAATTTAAATATTTTTGCCTGGGTGGAGCTGTCGTGTATACGCATGCTTCCTCCGCCGATTTCCACTCCGTCAAGAACCAGGTCGTAAGCCCGGGCCCGGACAGTGAGAGGATCACTGTCCAGCAACGGCATGTCTTCATCCCTGGGCGCTGTAAAGGGATGGTGGTCTGAATCGTAGCGCTGTTCTTCTTCATTATAGTGAAACAGTGGAAAATCAACCACCCAGAGAAAACTAGGTTGAGCGGAGGTTACCGGCGGAGCAAAATGGCTGCGGAGATGACCGAGTACCTGGCATGTTGTTTCCCAGCGGTCAGCCACAAAAAGTAAAACATCTCCGCTTTCAGCTTCCATCTTCCTGTTGATTTCTTCGATCAGCGGCTGCTCGAAAAATTTGCTGATCGGTGAGCGCCATCCCTCCTCTTCAACATATGTCCAGGCCAGTCCTTTGGCTCCAAGCTGGCGGGCCAGCAAAGTCAGATCATCTAGGTCCTTGCGGCTCAGGCGCTTGCCATCAGGCACCCGGAGGCCTTTTACCGCGCCGCCGTTTTCAAGAGCGGAGTTAAACACCTTGAATTCACTTTTTTGCGCTAAATCGTTGATATCGACCAGCTCCAGGCCATAGCGTAAATCAGGTTTATCGGTTCCAAACCGGTCCATAGCTTCCCGGTAGGGCATTTGTAAAAAAGGCCGTTTAATTTCAATGCCACGGATCTCTTTCCAGAGCCGGGCAACCAATCCCTCGGTAAGAGCAAAAAGACCTTCGGTGCTGATAAAAGAAGTTTCAATATCGACCTGGGTAAATTCAGGCTGACGGTCGGCCCGCAGGTCTTCATCGCGGAAACAGCGCGCAATCTGGAAATAACGTTCAAGACCGCTGACCATAAGCAGCTGTTTGAAGAGCTGGGGTGACTGGGGAAGGGCATAAAAAGAACTGCCATGCATACGGCTGGGCACCAAAAAATCCCTGGCCCCTTCCGGTGTGCTGCGGGTCAGCAGCGGAGTCTCGACTTCCAGGAAATCATGGTGGTCCATATAGTCTCGAACCAGTTTTACCGTCCGGTGACGAAGCTGGAGGCGTTTGAGCATTTCCGGCCGCCTCAGATCAAGATAACGGTAGCGTAAGCGTAAATTTTCATCGACATTGATATTATCCTCGATATAAAAAGGCGGGGTTTTTGAAGTGTTTAATATCTTCATTCCCTTGACCCGAACTTCAACCTCACCGGTAGGCAGAGAACGATTGATGGTTTCTTCAGAACGTTTGAGCACCTCTCCTTCGACAGCTACAACATATTCACTGCGCAGACATTCAGCAAGTTTAAAAAGTTCAAGCCCGTCATGCTGATCAAAGACCAGCTGGATTAAACCGCTGCGGTCACGCAGATCAATAAAAATCAAGCCGCCGTGGTCGCGGCGCTTGCCCACCCAGCCGGCAAGCTTAACCTCCTGGTTTACGTGCTCAGGGTTAAGAACCCCGCAGTAATGCGTTTTTTGGGCGTTCTCTGTTCCGTTTTGAAAAAATGCTTCCGCATCAGTTTGTGTACTGAAAGCATCTTCAAATTCAACCGGTCCGCTGTTTTGGGCAGCAAGGCCGCTAAGCAGGGATTCGCGGCGCATCTCTTTTTGCTCGCCGTTTTCCATATTGCGCAGGCTTATAATTCCCTGCTTGATTTCATTATCACCAATAATTACCACCCATTTATAACCCTGCCGCCCGGCGTATTTCATCTGGGCTTTAAGGCTTCTTTGCAGCAAATCTATTTCGGCGGCCACTTCGTTTTTACGTAAATCAGCGGCCAGGGCCAGGGCTTCTCCTTCAAGCCCGCTGCCGGCAGTGACAATAAACACAGGAGGACTCACCTCGGGCAGTGTTTTACTCCAGTCCATGGCCAGCATGATCCTTTCCACCCCAAAAGCCACCCCCACTCCGGGAACATGGGGACCGCCAATGTGCTCAACCAGGTGATCATAACGACCGCCGCCGCATAATGAAGCCTGGGCGCCCGAACCTCCGGCAGTTATTTCAAATGCTGTGCGGGTATAATAATCAAGCCCGCGAACGAGCTGAGTATTGAGGTTAAAGGGTATCTGCAGCCTGGAAAGCAGTTCTTTAACCCTGGCAAAACTATCTTCACAACCGGAACAGAGGTGATCAAGCATGCGCGGTGCTCCGGTAACCAGAAAACGGCAGCTTTCTTCTTTACAGTCAAGGACCCGCATCGGGTTGGTTTTATAGCGCCTGCGGCAGTCTTCACAAAGCCCGCTTTCCAGTTCTTCCAGAAAAGGCACCAGTTTTTGGCGAAAACCGGGGCGGCAGACCGGACAACCAACGCTGTTTAGCTCGATCGACAGGTTTTCAATCTGCAGTGATTTAAAAAAATTGTAGCAGAAAGCGATTATTTCAACGTCGGCAGCGGCATGATCAGCGCCGAAAGTTTCAAGACCAAATTGGTGGAATTGACGGTAACGCCCGGCCTGGGGACGATCGTAGCGAAACATCGGCCCCCGGTAATAGAGTTTGATCGGCTGGGGCCTTTCACCAAGATTATGTTCGAGATAGGCCCGGGCAACGGCAGCGGTGAGTTCGGGCCGCAGGGTCAGTTCACGCCCGCTGCGGTCCTTGAAAGAATACATTTCCTTGGATACAATATCGCTGTCTTCTCCGACACTGCGGGCAAACAACTCGGTCTGTTCAAATACCGGGGTGCGAATTTCGCCAAAACCATAGAGAGCACAGAATTTTTGAAAGCTTGATTCAAGATATTGCCATTTTTTTGCTTCGTCAGGTAATATGTCGCGTGTTCCCCGTGGTGCTTTGTAGTTCATCTTCGAGCTCCTCTCCAAAATAAAAATAGCTGTTCCGCCTGCTTACTGATTGCCCGGGCGTTCCTATTGATTGTCTTAAAACTGCTTCTTGCTGTCAAGCAGTATGGTTACCGGCCCATCGTTATCAACCAGGATACGCATGTTTTCCTGGAATTTTCCTGTGGCTACGGTTAATCCGTAACTTTTTAAGCTCCGGCAAAAGTGATCATATAGTTTTTCAGCTTGTTCAGGCGGCGCCGCCGCAGAGAAACCGGGGCGGCGCCCTTTACGACAATCACCATACAAGGTGAACTGCGATATACAAAGAATTTGCCCCCCGCTTTCCTGCACAGATAGGTTCATAAGGCCTGCTCCGTCTTCAAAAATGCGCAGACCGGCGATTTTAGCCGCCAGGTAATCGTTATCAGCAGGGCTGTCTTCACGGCCAACACCGAGAAATACCACCAGCCCCGGACCGATCTCACCAACAGTCTCACCGCTTACTTCAACGCCGGCTTTTCGGACACGCTGCACCACAGCTCTCATCAGTAGCCTCCGTTTCAAGTCGCATCAGAACTATAAATAGTTAGTTGTTCAATCCACAGACATAGCGGCGTACTTCATATACTTCCCTGATTTTTTTTATTTTACTCATAATTTGATCCAGGTGAACTTGATCTCTGACTACCAGGGTCAAATATATGGTGGCAACTTGGTCTTTATCCGCCCGCGCCGTGACAGCGGTAATATCAACTTTACTCTCATTTACTGAGGCCATAATATCGGCGAGCAGGTTCTTGCGATCATCGGCGCTGATTTCTATCTCTACCGGATAAGATGCTTCGGGCTCTACTTCCCAGGAGACCTTGATAAAGCGGTCTTTGTCAATCGCCTGTTGAGCAAGATTTGGACAGTCGCGGCGGTGCACGGAAACACCGCGCCCCCGGGTAATAAAACCGACGATGTCATCACCGGGTACAGGATTGCAGCAACGGGCAACCCGGACCAGCATATTGGCCATGCCATCGATGGAAACACCGACTGAGGATTGCTTCGGCCGTTTTAACGGTTTAAGTTCCGGCAAAGCCTTTTCTTTTTCTTGTTCGCCATACTTGTGTTTATATTCCTCGCGCAGGCGGCTGATCACCTGGTTAACCGTAACTCCGCCGTAACCGATCGCACCATACAGATCCTCTACCGAGTGGATATTAAAAGAGCGTCCGACATCCTCTAAAAGGTCACTTTTAAGCGCTATGCGCTGCTCAACATTGACCCGCCGGATCTCTCTTTCCAGCATTTCCCGGCCTTTTTCAATATTTTCTTCCCGCCGCTCTTTTTTAAACCAGTTGCGGATTTTATTTTTGGCATGAGAGGTTTTTACCAGCTTTAGCCAGTCGCGGCTTGGTGAACCCTTCTTCGAGGTGACCACTTCAACCATATCACCGGTTTTTAATTGATAATCGAGCGAAACCAGGCGCCCGTTTACCTTGGCCCCGGTGCAGCGGTTACCGACATCAGTATGGATTTTATAAGCAAAATCGAGGGTGACCGAACCGGAAGGAAGATCAATTACATCGCCTTTGGGAGTAAAAACAAAAACTTCATCAGTAAAAAGCTCACCTTTTAGATCTTTGATAAAGTCCCGTGCATCACGGTAATCATGCTGCCACTCTAAAAGCTGGCGCAGCCAGGTCAGCTTTTCGTCCGGCACTTCAGCTTCCGGCGATTTCTCCTTGTAACGCCAGTGCGCGGCAATGCCATATTCTGCGGTGCGGTGCATATCCCATGTCCTGATCTGGATTTCAGCCAGTTCGTTTTCAGCGGCGAAGACCGTGGTATGCAGGGATTGATACATGTTCGGCTTCGGCATGGCAATAAAATCCTTAAAACGGCCCGGTATCGGTTTCCAAATAGTATGGACGATGCCCAGGGTATGATAACAATCTTTAACCGTGTCGACTATAATGCGGATAGCGGTCAGGTCATAAATTTCATTTAAATCTTTGCCCTGGGTTTTCATTTTATTGTAAATGCTGAAGAGGTGCTTGGGGCGGCCCTGGATTTCAGCTTCTATCGACGCTTCGGATAAATAGTCCTGCAGGATCCAGATAATCCGGTTGATGAATTTTTCACGCTCACGTCTTTTCTTGGCCAGTTTATCGACCAGCTGGAAATACTCAGCAGGCTGCATATAGCGAAAAGCCAGGTCTTCAAGCTCCCATTTGATCATATAAATCCCGAGGCGGTGGGCCAGCGGTGCGTAAATTTCAAGGGTTTCCCGTGCTATTTCTTTTTGCTTGTGGGTATTCAGGTAGCGTAACGTCCTGAGGTTATGGGTGCGGTCGGCCAGCTTGATCAAAACCACGCGGATATCCTCAGCCATGGCGATAAACATTTTGCGCAGGGTTTCCGCCTGCTGCTCTTCCTTGGAGGTAAAATCGAGGCGGCTAAGCTTGGTGACGCCGTCGACCAGGGCCGCCACTTCTTCCCCGAACTCCTGGCGTATTTCTTCCAGGGTAACGGGGGTATCCTCGACCACATCATGCATCAACCCGGCGATGATCGTCACCAGGTCAAGCTCTAATTCAGTAAGGAGCAAGGCTACCCCGAGAGGATGAGTGATATATGATTCGCCCGACTCGCGAAGCTGACCGGAATGGGCTTTTAGAGAAAACCGATAAGCCTTTTCAACCAGCTCCCAATCTTCCTGATCGGGGTAGTAGCGTTGTATTCTTTTTTTCAGTTCGTTTATTTTTTTCTCTTTGACAACCATTTTATCCAATCCCCGGGAAATTAATTTGAATTGTGTCCAGGAGACGAAATGATTGAGTATATATCCTTACATTATACATCTCCTGTATGTGTTAACCATAAAACTACAGAGCGGTTTTATGGCCTGTTCAGGTTGAGGTCCTTATTATCAAACCCCTGATTCTCATATCTTGTATACTACTATTCTATAATACTAAAAAAAGGTATTAATTTCTACATGTTCACTTTAATCACCGGTCAGTTTATGCAGGAGGGAGGCTATTTCTTCAAGGGGCGCTTCGAGGAGTAGTTTCTGAAACTGTTCACATTGCTGCTGTAATTCTTTAGTGGCCCGGAAGGTGGGAGAGAAGTCGAGGCAGGACGGCAAGCTTTTATGTATCTCCTTCCATTCCGGCGTTAAACGACCGGCATGGAGCAAACCGGTTTCGGTCATAATATTTCCCGCTCGCTCCCAAAAGCTTGGAGCAGGTTTAAAATCGATACCTGTCTGCGCTGATCCTGGAAAAACCGGGCTGTCCCCGGCTTTTTCTGCACCGCCAAGAATATTTACTATTTTTTCAAGCATATGCTCAGATGGCAGGGACAGTTCCATCAAACGACGGTTAAGCTTTAAATCATCCCGGTTATATAAAAGGTAGATAGTCGCGGGATCTTTTTTAAACCCTTTTTGAAAAATATGTTGCAACACGCCTGCATAAAGAGGCAGATCGAAAAAAACAACCGGACCATGCTCCTGTGGTATTTCTATGCTTTCGTCGATCAAGCCGTTGGTCATAATAATTGGCGGATTCGGTATGGAACAACCCTTTAGAATTTTTTCTGAACGGGAACGGGTGGCGGCAAAAACGACGGTTTGACCGCCGGTCCGTTCGCAAATATCCTTCAGCCGGGCCAGGCGATCTTTACAATTTCGCTGATCGATAAGTTCGAAACTGCCGGATCTAAAGTTATCGCAATAACATAAATCTTTAACTTCAGCTTCCAATGTTTTTTTATCCCGGTAAAACCCGTTTTTTAATTTAAGCAGTATATCTACGCATCGTCCTTTTTCCAGGTGCTGGTCCAAAAAAGCTCCGGAAAAAATGATCGGTTCCAGGGTTCGACCGTCTTTCTTCAGATTAAGCTTGAGGTGTTTTTGACCCCCTCCGACCAATCGCCAGGATTGCACCATCCATTGACGACTGCCGAAAAGGGGAACGGGATTAGCCATACCAAAAGGTTGCAGCTTTTCGAGTTGGGTGGTTAAATCAAGTTGAATCTCAGACGGCTCGATTTCAGCTTCAATATAAAGCCGCGGGGTTAGGTGGCTGTCGTCCAGTTTAAGCAGGGCATAACGGTTAAGACATTCCCGCAGCTCTCCGATATAACCGGTCCGGATCGTGAATCCCGCGGCCTGTCCGTGACCGCCAAAACGTTCCAGGATTTCTGAACATTCAGAAAGGGCGGCAGTGATATCAAAACCGGGAATACTACGCGCCGAACCGCGCCCCTGATCGCCTTCAAGAGCGACCAGGCAAACCGGGCGATTATATTTTTCAACAAGACGTGAGGCCACAATGCCGATAACTCCATGATGCCAGTTTTCTCCAGCCAGGGTTATTACTTTATAATCTTCCTCCGCCAATAAATTAGCTGCAGCCTCATCTGCTTCAAGCATTATTTTTTGTTCGGTTGAGCGGCGCAGCAGGTTTGCCTGGTGAAGCTGTGCGGCCACTATTTCGGCTTTTAGCGCATCGTTTTCCAGCAATAAATTTGCCGCCGGAAGAGCTTCGCCCATACGTCCGGCGGCGTTAATTGCCGGCGCAAGAACGAAAGAAAGAGCGGTGCTGGATAGATGTTCTTCATTAAGGCTGACTGCATCGATTAATGCTCTAAAACCGACCCGTTGCTGCCTGCGCAGGACCTCAAGGCCGGAAAAAACTATAACCCGGTTTTCCCCGAGCAGAGGAACCACATCAGCGGCAGTTCCCAGAGCGGCAAGATCAAACAGGTGATCCGGAAAAGAACCCCCGGCCTTTTCCACCACAGCGGAAGCCAGCTTAAATGCGATCCCCGCCCCGGCGAGCTCTTTAAACGGATAGGGACAATTTTCCTGCCGGGGATTGATCACCGAAACGGCACCCTGTAGATTGTTCAGCGGTTGGTGATGATCGGTAATGATCACATCAAGTCCGTTCGCGGCGGCATAACTTACTTCTTCAACCGCATTGATGCCGCAGTCAACAGTGACCACCAGCGCTGCGTTATCTTCTATAATCTTTTTCAAAGACTGAACATGCAGACCATATCCTTCTTCAAACCGGCTGGGCAGATAATAATCGATTGTGGCTCCCAGGCCGCGTAAGGTTTCGACCAGAATAACCGAAGCAGCTATGCCGTCTGCATCATAATCGCCATGAATAACAATTTTTTCGCCTTGCTCCAGGGCTTTAAACAGCCTGTCGACTGCCTCCTTTATACCCAGCATCAACCATGGAGAATGAAGTTGTTCCAGAGAAGGGTATAAAAAAGCCCGGGCCTGCCCGGGATCGGTGATCCCGCGATTAATTAGCAGTCGGGCCAGGGCAGGTGAAAGGCCGAGCTTGCAGGCCAGGTCGACAGCCTGATCTTGATCGTGGTCGGGCCATATCCACTGCTTAACACTCAGGCTCATAAAGGATTATCGTCCGCGTCTTCTTCATTTTCTTCTGCTTGTTGATTATTGTTCTTTTTTTCCTCATTTTCACCAGGAGTCGTTTGCCCACCTTCTGTATCTTTTTCCCGAACCTCTCCTTCCGGTTCTTCGGGCACAGATACAGCCTTGTTCAATTCAGCTTCCAGGAAAATCTTTTCTTCCTCCAGGTCTTTAACCTGTTTCTGCAATTGTTCTTTTTCCTGCCGAACGTGGCGAAAAGTAAAAGCGCTGCGGATACTGCGAAACAGGCTGAACAGGCCCATTACCAGGGCGCCGGCAAAAGCTGAACCGAGGATCAAAAGAATCAACGGTACATTGGCCTGACCGAATATATAATTGACGGTCACCGGCTCGGTGTTGGCAATGGCCACAAGGGCAATGATCAAGCTGAAAACGAGACCGAGAATTAGATATAAAGAACTCATTAAAATCCCACCTTGTATATGTTGATATATCCCAATTCGGGATTAATAACTCTTTTTTTCTCTGTATACCAGAGCTTCCCGGCCCGGCAGCAGAACAGATCCGCTGCCGCTTATACCGGGGTTACGCCGCTTTACGGCGGGTTAGTTTGAAATTATAGTCCTGCAGGTTGAGCCACAGGGGACTGGCGATAAAAATTGATGAATAGGTGCCGACGAATACGCCCAGGATTAAAGCGACCACGAAAACAACCAGGTCCAGGCTGCCGATAAAATAATGGAATCCAAAGAGCAGGGCAGCAAGCACAAATAATGTAGTCAAAGAGGTATTTATTGAACGCACCAGGTTCTGATTGATACTGTGGTTAACCACTGCAGCATAATCGCTTTTTTTCCTGTGTTTTATATTTTCGCGGATGCGGTCCATAATGACGATGGTATCATTTACCGAATAACCAAACACAGTCAAAATAGCCGCCACAAAGGGAACGTTTATTTCCAACTGCAGGACGGAAAAAATACCGAGCACGATAATTATGTTGTGCAGCAGGGCAGATATCGTGGCCAGGGCAAACCTAAACTCAAAGCGGAAAGTAATGTAAGCAACCATGGCCAATATAGCCACTACCAGGGATAAGATCGCCTGACGGGTTAATTCCGCGCCGATTACAGCGCCAACACTTTCTTCTCTTGAATCCTCCATGTCCATCTGGGGAAAACGGTTTTGGAATTCCTCCATTACCGCCTGGCGCCGTTCTTCTCCCATATATGGCCCCCTGATGATCAGGCCTTCATCGGTCGGGGCTCCGGCCAGGTCTCTTCCCTCGACCACCTGTATCGCCGCCCCCTCAAGTTCTTCAAAAGGTTCAAGGGCTGCTTCTACTTCCTCCATGGAAAAATCCTCACCAAGCGTCACCTGAAAAACTGTGCCCCCGGTAAAATCGATACCCAGGTTCAGTCCAAAAATAGCCAGTGATATTATCCCGGCCACGATCAGGATCAGCGACAGCAGGTATGCTTTCCGGTAATTGCCGATAAAATTAATCATTATATTTTCACCCCCACGTAAGCCCCGCTTCGAATTACTCCGGCTTTAAAAGCAAGGCGCATCAGTAAACGAGTGAGCACTATAGCAGTGAACATACTGCAAACAATCCCGATAAACAGGGTAACGGCAAAACCTCTGACCGGACCGCTGGCGATAATAAACAGGACAACCGTCACAATCAAGGTAGTTACATTGGCATCGAGAATAGCCCGGAAAGCCCGCTGAAAACCGCTTTCTATGGCGCTGCGCAGCGTCCGTCCCGAACGCAGTTCATCCTTAATTCTTTCAAAGATAATCACGTTGGCATCGACTGCCATGCCGATCGAAAGAATCAGGCCGGCAATACCGGGCAAAGTCAGGGTAGTCGGCAGGTAGTTCAAGGCCCATAAGACAAGGGAAAGATAAAAAACCAGGGCGACTCCGGCAATGACTCCCGCTCCCCGGTAATAGATAACCATGAAAAGAAAAACCAGCGCCAGACCGACACCGGCAGCATAAACGGCAACTTCTTCGGTCCGCTGGCCAAGGGTGGGACCAACCAGCCGGGATTCAAGTTCGCGCAGTTCCACCGGCAGTGAACCGCTGCGCAATAGCAAGGCCAGTTCGGCGGCTTCTTCAAAATCAAAATCTCCTTCGATTGTAGCCTGCCCGCCGCTGATGATCGCCCGGACGACCGGTTCGGAAATTTTTTCATCATCAAGATAGATGGCAATAGTCTCACCTAAAAATTCCCTGGTTGCCTCTTCAAACAGCACGGCCCCTTCCCGGTCAAATTCCAGGCTGACAAAGGGGGTGGGAGAAACTTCCGGTTGCCTTACCGCCCGGGCCTGGACCAGGTTGGCTCCGGTAACAATTTCCTCTCCATCAGGCCCGACAAATTTCAACATCGCCGTTCTGCCGATAATCTCACGGGCCTGTTCGACGTCTTCCAGTTCGGGCAGTTCAATGCGGATCCGGTCGTCTCCCTGGGGAGCGATAACCGGTTCGGCAACTCCAAGCTCATCGACTCTGTTACGAATAATTGTAATCGCCCGTTCAATAGTATCATCGTCCACTTCCCGGTCTTCGGTTTCCACCGCCTCCATAAGCACATAAAGTCCTCCGGCTATATCAAGGCCGCGCCTGATCCCGTCTTCTCTGTCGACCGCATTTTCAAATGCCCAGTAGCCTGAAACAAGTATTAACAGGCATAAAACGAGCAGTATCAAAAAGCGACCGGGTTTAATCGCTGTTTTCATTTCCTTCACTCTCCATTCGTTCCGGCTAATAATAGACAGCCAGATAAAATCACCGTTTACACTAAAGTTATTTAATTATCATCAATAAAAGCCTTGTTCAGTATAGCTGAGAATATCTTAATTGTCATTATCTTTTTATTAAAATTTCACTGGACCTGATTAAGTGAACCGCTAAAGAATTGAGTAAAATCATTTCAGTTCATTGCCGGTTAAAATGTGAACCATACCCGCCTCCATCTTTGCCCGCCTCAATTTTTAGTAACATTTGTTTCCAGCCGGCAGGTCCGCTAAAACCACCTAATTTTCCCCCGCTGGCGATTACCCGGTGACAGGGGACCAGGATCGGATGCCGGTTTGCTTTCAACGCCTGACCGGCCGCCCGCCAGGCCAGCGGATATCCGGCTCTTTCAGCTGACTCCCGGTAGGTAGAAACGCGGCCGTAAGGAATCCGGCGTACTTCTTCAAGAACAGCGGCCGTAAACGGCCGGTAACCTCTGGTATCAAGAGGATAGCGATCCCAGTCGACTAATTCGCCGGCAAGGTAGCGGTTTAAATCTTCACTCAACTGCTTCCATGGCAGCAGTTGATGCAGGTATTTTTGCTCCAGATCCCGGCCGGGAAAACAAATTCTAAAAAGCCCGCTGCTGCTGAATAGAACCGAAAAAACACCTTTTGGCGTCTCGATCCGGTCATAATAAAGCTTTGGGGACAAGGGATCCGTGAACAGGGCCCTTGTCCTGTAATCCAGTTTCAACACTATAAATCCCCTTTTAGAAGAATAGAAGAAAAGTGCCAGTTTGCCCCTGCTGTCTAATTTCTTGCTCAGTAATTTACAAATTCCCCTCGTTCAGAACAAAAACGATCGGCATAATCAACAAGGCCTTCGTCCTAACCTGCCGGTAAAAAAAACCGGCCCCCTTTTACTGTTTCTTACTCCGAACAAGCCAGTTCGATCAAAATTGAGTTCAAAAATAACATCGCTCTAATGCCCGGTCTGTTGGCATTCGCGGACTCGCTTAAAAAAGTCCTGCTAAAAATGCGCAGAATTTCAGAAATAAAAATCCCGTCCCCTTATCCCTGTGTCACTTTATATCGATATGCAACTTTTTTGGCGCTGCTTAAAAACTGTTAATTCCCGGTAGCCTGTATTTTTAAGCAGGGCCAGGGCATCCTGAAAATGACGGCCGACCTGTTCAGGGCTGTGGGCGTCAGAGCCCATGGTTACCTGCACCCCAGAAGATAGGCATATTTCCAGAAAGCGCTGATCGGGATAAAACTCGCCAACAGGCGCATCACGGCCGGCAGTATTAAGTTCCAGGCAGGTATTTGTCTCCCGCAGTAAACGGGCAGTTTCAATCCGGAGAGAATCAAGGTTCGCTGCAGGCCGGTAACCAAATTTTTTTACGACATCCAAATGGCCAATTATATCGAAAAGACCGCTTTTACATGCATCCTGGACAAGTTTAAAATAGCGGCGGTAGAGTTCGTCTAAATCCTGATTTTTATAATCATCGGCATAAACAGGGTGCGTAAAATCCCATTTACCGATGAAATGGATTGAACCGATAATATAATCGAAACTAAAGTCTGCCAGCAGACTTTTCAATTTTTCTTCAGTACCGGGCAAATAATCAATTTCTATCCCCAGCTTGACATTTACCGTTTGTGATGAAACGTTCAGCTCTAAAACCTGCCGGATATAATCTTCTATTTCTTCGGGGTTCATAGTTACCTGGTTTCGGGGTTTAAAACCGAGCAGGCCGAGAGGGAAATGGTCGGCAAAGCCAATTTCCCGGAGCTGTTTTTTTTCTGCTTCAGCCAGGTATTCCTTCATGGTGCCGGTAGCATGGCAGCAGCGTGAAGTATGGAGGTGATAATCAATCATTGTCAGGACCCCCGTTGAACAAAGCCGGCCAGGGTATTAAAAAAGCAGGAATACCGGCCGGTATGGCAGGCCAAACCGGGGCCGAGCGGAATTATTTTTATCAGCAGCGTATCAGCATCGCAATCAGCATAAATAGATTTAACCTCGAAAAAGTTGCCCGAGCTCTCTCCTTTGACCCAGTACTCCTTGCGGCTGCGGCTCCAAAAACAGACTCTGCCGCTTTTGATCGTCCGCATGATCGCTTCTTCGTTCATGTAGCCGACCATCAACACTACATTATTTCTATCGTCTTGAACCACGGCCGGAATCAGGCCGTTTTGATCATACTTAAGTGCTCCTGTATCCAGGGGCTGCAGTTCACCTTCGTTTTTGTATTCCTCCACCTCAAAACCTCCATAAAATTATCTGTTAATCAAATACAGCCATGGCATCGGGCAGGGTCAGCTGATTAGTATACAGCGCTTTACCGACAATTACCCCTTTAACCCGGTTCCCGTACGGCTTAAGCGACAGGAGATCATCTTTAGAAGATATTCCTCCGGAGACAATAACCTGCAGAGAGGTTTTATTTATAATCTCCTCCAGGCCGTTTAGAGCGGGGCCCTGCATCGTGCCGTCTCTTTGAATATCGGTATAAATAACCTCTTTTACTCCCCACTGCTCAACACGGGCAGCCAGTTCCACCGTCCGCACCGCCGATGATTCGGTCCAGCCTTTAACGGCAACCATTCCATCGCGGGCATCGATACCGACGAGGACACTTTCACCATAGTCTTTGACCAGCTGTTGAGCCAGCTCGGGCTGTTCAATTAATATCGTGCCTATTATTACCCTGGAAACGCCGGCTGAGATTGCTTTTTCCACCGCTTCACCTGATCTTATGCCCCCACCCAGTTGGATTGGAATACGGACCTCTTCACCGATCGAGTAGATCACTTCCGCATTTTTTGTCAGGCCGGTAAAAGCTCCATCGAGATCAACCAGGTGCAGCATTTTTGCTCCAAGCTGCTCCCACTGCCGGGCAACTTCCACCGGGTTGTCTCCGTATACGGTTTCCCGTTCAGGATCCCCCTGGTAAAGTCGGACACACCGCCCCCGGCGTAAATCAATGGCAGGAATAACCAGCATAGCGCTCACCTCATTCTAATTTTCCCTTGGTTGAAAGAACCTGATCAAGTCCTTCGATAACAGATGAAGCTTCGTTTAAAGCACGGGCAGCGGCCTTAAAAGAAGCTTCAACGATATGATGTTTGTTTCGGCCATGATTCATAGTCAAGTGCAGGTTAAATTTACCATCATTAATAAAGGCCTGCCAAAAAGCTTCAAAAAGCTCCGCATCCATCGTTCCCACTGACCCCGGTGGTAGTGATAACTGGTAGTGCAACCAGGATCGGCCGGATAGATCGGCAACCGCTGTAACCAGCGCATCGTCCATGGGCACCGCACTGAAACCGTAACGCCTTATGCCTGTTTTCTGACCCAAAGCTTCCTGCCACGACCGGCCGAGACATATACCGGTATCTTCAACCAGATGGTGCGCATCGACTTCAATATCTCCTTCAGCCCTGATAATCAGATCAAAAAAACCGTGGCGGCACCACAGGTCCAGCATGTGTTCAAAAAAAGGCAGACCTGTGTTCAAATCAGACTTTCCGCTGCCGTCAAGGTTGAGATCTAAAAATACCGAGGTTTCTGCTGTTTTCCGTTCAATCCTGGCTCTGCGGTTCATCATTTTTCCTCCTTAATAAAACGGCGCGGGCATGGGCTTCAAAACCTTCCGCGCGGGCCAATGCAGCAATTTGCGGGGCCGATTCCTGCAGGGCTGCCGCAGTATAACAAATTAGATGTGACCTTTTAATAAAATCACTCACACCCAGGGCTGACGCATAACGGGCTGCCCCACCGGTCGGCAAAACATGATTGGATCCGGCCCAGTAGTCTCCAAGTGATTCGGGAGTGTAAGGGCCAATAAAAACAGCCCCGGCGCTGGTTATATTATCCAGGTAACGCCAGGCCTCTTCAAGATGCAGCTCGAGATGTTCAGGAGCTAATTCATTCACTACCGGCCAGGCTTCTTCCAGGCCCGCTACCATTATGACTGCTCCCTGCTGTTTAAGCGATTGCTCGGCAATTTTTTTCCGGGGCAAAGTGGCTATTTGCTCTTCCAATTCTTTGACTACCAGGCCGGCCAACTCTTCTGAGGGTGTAATTAATAATGACCGGGACAGAGGATCGTGTTCGGCCTGTGAAAGTAAATCTGCTGCAATATAGTCGGGCCGGGCCCCTTTTTCGGCCACAATAGCAATTTCACTGGGTCCGGCCAGCATATCTATACCGACTGTCCCGAAAACCTCTTTTTTAGCCAGGGTGACATAAATATTACCCGGACCGACTATCTTTTGCACAGCCGGTATGGTTTCGGTACCGAAGGCCAGGGCGGCAATCGCCTGGGCGCCGCCGGCTTTAAACACAGCTGTTGCTCCCGCTTCATGCACCGCAGCCAGGGTTAGAGGATTGATTTTCCCCTCGCTGTCCGGCGGAGTGCAGATATATATCTCGTTTACACCGGCTACACGGGCCGGTAGAACGGTCATCAAAACCGACGATGGATAAGCTGCTGTTCCACCGGGGATATAAACTCCGACTGCCTGCAGCGGCTTAATGTTCTGGCCGGTAAGCCACCCCGGACCGCTGTCCCACCATTTTCGCTCGACCTGGTGCTGATGGAATCGTTCAATATTTTTTTTTGCTCCCCGGATAGCCTCGATCAATTCCGGTTGCACGGTCTCAACCGCCCGGGCAATCTCCTGTTCAGAAACCTTCAGTTGATCCACTTGAACCTTATCGTACTGCCGGGTATAATTTCTCAGGGCCGGATCACCGTTCAGGCGGACCTCTTCAATAATCTTTAACACCTGTTTTCGCTCATCCCGGTAATCGCTCAAAGCGGGCGCAGTCCGGATTTTTTTATAATCGGCAAAAGAACAAACCGGTAAGCTCATAGTTATTCTCCTAAACTGGACGCGCCTTATCTCCTGGCAATCGAGGATGGCTGAAAACAACAACCATATATTAGCATAGGCGACTGCCGGCGTCAATTTAAGTGCTATTTCATGATTAAAGAGCGCAAAGCCTGCATAAATCCGGGAAAAGAAGTATTAATCACTTCGGCACCATGCACAACTGTATCCCCTTCGGCCGCCAGACCGGCCACAACCAGGGCCCTGGCCAGAAGGTGATCGCCACAACAATCCACCTCGGTCCCCTTTAGTTTTGTTCCGCCCTCGATGATCATGCCCTCTTCAGTTTCCACCATCTTTGCCCCAAGCCTGTTCAGCTGACCGGCGAGGTTAACAAGGCGTTCTGAAGTTCTACTATTCCGCTTAAAGCCGTTGCTGATGACTGTCCTTCCTTCAGCGACTGAGGCTGCCACCGCCAGGGCCGGTATCTCATCTTCCAGGCGGGAAATAATGTCACCACCAACAGGCAAACCCTTTAGCTTCGAACCTGCCCTGATTTGTATATCGGCAATCGGTTCTTTTCCCCATAATTTCTCCTGCTGCACTTCTATATCGGCGCCCATTCGAAGCAGCACATCGATAATACCGCTCCGTGTCGGGTTTACGCCGACATTTTTTAAGAGCACATCTGATCCGGGAACAAGAGCCGCAGCGACCATCAGGAAAGCAGCAGCACTAATATCTCCGGGAATTCTGATTTGGCCGCCCTTCAAAACTGTACCACCCTGCATGGTGACCCGGCAGTCTTCGGCCATAATTTTTGCTCCAAACCGATCCAACATCAACTCGGTATGGTTAGGGCTTTGTTCGGGCTCTTCAACCGTAGTAGTTCCCCGGGGATACAAGCCGGCCAGGAGAATGGCCGATTTGACCTGGGCGCTTGCCCGGGGTGACCGGTAGCTAATCGGCTGCAGCCTTGCACCACCGGTAGTTAACGGCAACCCTTCGTCATTTCCTTCAAAAACAGCGCCCATTAACTGCAATGGATGAGTGACGTCTTTAAGCGAGCATTTTTGCAAAGACAGTTCACCGCTTAAAGTGGCCTTGAAGCCCTGACCGGCCAGGACGCCGAGTAAGAGCCGGGCAGTCGTTCCTGAATTACCTGCATCCAAATTATTAAGCGGTTGTCTCAATTTCTTGTTGCGCCCCTCGATTAACAACCGTCCATCCTTAAAAGTGATTCTAACTCCCAAAGATCGCAGACAATTTACAGCAGCCCGGCAATCCTGATCATCGGGAAATTCTCTTACTTCAGTGATTCCGCGGGCTAACGCGCCAATCATCAGCGCCCGGTGGGTAATCGATTTATCGCCCGGAACGTAAAGCTCACCGGAAAATCTCTCCGGCTGAGAAGAAATTATAATCATAATGATTTATCCTCACAATATGCTTAATAGCTATGCTATTATTGATCTTGAATTCAGCCCGTGATTCTTTTTTGTATTATGTTATAATAATAATAAACAGTTTTTCAGCCCGGTGCAAGCCCCGGGAAAAAATAAGCGTGAAAGGGTTATTATGGAAATATATGCCTTAGTCGGGCACAGCGGTACTGGAAAAAGTCATCATGCCCCGTTACTGGCTTCAAAATTTAATATCGAACATGTTATTGACGATGGTCTTCTGATCAAGGGCAATCTTAACCTGGCCGGCCGCTCGGCAAAGCGTGAGAACACCCGGTACGGTGCAATAAAACGAGCCGTTTTCAAAGATCCTGAACAAGCACACCAGGTTAGAGAAAAACTGGATGAAATCAAGCCAGAACGCCTGTTAATCCTGGGTACGTCAAGGCGCATGACCGAAGTTATTGCCAAAAACCTCGGACTGCCGGAGCCAACTTTTTATTATCGCATCGAAGATATTTCTGACCCGGAATCAATAAGGTCCGCTTTAAGTGTAAGGGCAACAGAAAATAGCCATGTCATACCTCTGCCCACCTTCGCCATTAAAAAAGATTTTCCGGGCTATATTATCGATCCGCTTCGTTCATTTTTCAGCCTTCATTCTGTTCAAACCAAAGAGATTCCGGTCGAGCGTTCAGTTGTTCGGCCCATATTCAGCTCTCGGGGTAGTTTCTATATTGCCGGGCATGTCATTACCGACCTGGCCAAATATATTGCCTCCGCTTTGCCCGGCGTTTACAAGGTAATGAACATCGAGTTGAAAAACGGTAAGCCCAAAGTCATTTTGGATATTGAATTGGCCGTAGATTTAGTTCACCTTCCAGGCATGAGGATCGACATTCTCTTACATGAAGTACAGCAAACCGTCAAGGAAGAAATTGAGTACCAGACCGGCTTTTACCTGGACCAGGTTAATATTTTTGCCCAAAAACTACACATGGGCAAAGAGATGTCCAAAGACAAAAGTAAACTTCGAAATATAGTTGCGCCACGGTAATATTTACTGCTGATTTTCCAGCTCCCGGTTAACAAGATTGGGAATTTTATCTCCGCGCAACCCGGCCAGTAAATTTTTTGCTGCCATAACTGCCATCCTGGTCCTTGTTTCCACAGTGGCGCTGCCGATATGCGGAGCAAGAACTACATTAGCCATTTCCGCCAGCCCCGGAGACAGCTGCGGTTCATCTTCGTAGACATCAAGCGCTGCCCCGGCCAGTTCATTATTGCCTAAAGCCCCGACCAGCTCTTTTTCATCAATTACCGGCCCCCGTGAAGTGTTGATCAGGTAAGCCCCGGGTTTCATCAGTTCCAACTCTTCTTTACCGATCAGGTGCCTGGTGTTTTCATTCAAGGGGACATGCAGGGAAATAAAATCAGCTTCTTTCAGCAAGTCTTCCAGTGATCTGTATTCAACGCCGAGCGCTTTTTCTTCTTCGGCGTTTATTCTTTCTCTGTTACAGTAAATAACCGGCATTTTAAACCCGGCCGCCCTCTCGGCCACTGCAAGCCCAATACGTCCCAGGCCGATTATGCCAAGCACCCTGTGATTAATCTCATGGCCCAGAAACATCATCGGCGCCCAGGATTTAAATTTGCCTTCCCGAACATAACAATCTGCTTCGACTACTCTCCTCGCTACCGCCAGCAATAAAGCCCAGGTCAGGTCGGCCGTGGTCTCGGTAAGCACACCCGGGGTATTGGAAACAGCAACATTTCTCTTTGTGCAGGCTTCAACATCAATATTATCGTAACCGACAGCACAGTTGGCAATAATTTTAAGGCGGGGCATCTTTTCGAGTATGTCAGCATCCAGATTGTCGGTAAGCAAACAAAGCAGGCCCTCGACATCTCTACCCGCTTCTGCCAGCTCACTTTTAGACAAAACCCGGTCATAGGGGTTGACAGTCAGCCGGCATTCGGAAGCAATAATCTCCAGGGCCTCCCGGGGTATATTTCGGGTAACGTAGACTAAAGGCCCGGTTTTCATCGGATATTCCCCCTCTGAGGACTAACCTGCATTCAGTCCCCTGTTATTCTCCATTGCTGCGTATATATATTGCTCCTTTTACCCCGGACAAAACCTGCCAGGGTAATATTCAAATTCTCGGCCAGCTCGACACATAAAGACGTGGGAGCAGCCCGGGATATAAGCAGTTGTATTTTCAGCTTTGCCGCTTTAAGCAAAATTTCAGAACTCAACCGCCCGCTGGAAACCATAATTTTATCTTCTGTTGAAATACCGTCCTGCAGGCATTGCCCGATAATTTTATCGATAGCATTGTGACGGCCGATATCTTCACAAAAATATATAATCTTTTCCTGGTCGGCCAGGGCGGCGCTGTGCACCCCACCGGTTTTTTTATAAAGTTCCGCCCTTTGCTGCAGTGCATCCATCAGTTCGGCCACTTTCTCTGCCTTGATCGTCAAATCACCGGTCAATGGGCTGCTGCGCAGGGAATCCAGGGCGCTGAAAAAAACAGTGCCTTTACCACAACCGGAGGTTAAAGTCCTTTTGCCATATAACTTTTCGGCCAGGCCGGCCCCTTTTTTCAATTCGACCTCGACCAAACCTTCTTCTTCACGTACCCGGATCGACTCGACATCTTCGATTGCAGCAATCATTCCTTCGGAGCGTAAAAAACCGAGAGCCAGCAAGTCAAGTTTTTCAGGTGTGCAAAGAAGGGTAACCAGTTCATTGCCGTTAATATAAATGGTTACAGGTGTTTCAACCGTGATCAAATCAGTAACCTCGTCCTGTTCTCCGCGGCGGAATCTGGTTATTTTTTTTTGCACAGTTCGCTTTTGCTCCATTTAAAAAACCCCATTATTTTTCGGTATTCTCCAAAGCAGAGTTAGTCCTCGAGGCCGTTTCGGGCAATTACATCTTTAACGGCCGGCGAACCCCCAGCCTGGTATGAAGAAGTTGCCACCCCCCCCATAAAAAATGATCAGGAAACAAGTATCTTGACACACCCAACCACCTCCAACAGGTTCTTCTTTGCGTATCTTTACTGCAAAACCAAAAACGATTTTACAAAAATCTGTTCTGCCGCAGTTCCGGACATTAAAGCTTTCTGCATCGGAGCAGTGGTTTCCTGCTAAAATAAAAAGCACCCCTGTTTTTGCAGGGGTGCAGTCTTTTCAATATGGATCAGTGACGGTCTGAAAGATTAAACACAACAGCTGTTTTTAAAAGCGCTGATAACCGAACGCCTGGTTATGGTTTCACTCAGGCACCGGCAGCTGTGTCCGCCGGAAGTACAACAAGCAGCAGAGTGTCCATCACTTTCGGCTTCTGCTTCAGGATCATATTCAACTGCCGAAAATAGGCCCAAACCGCGGCTAAAACTATCTTGATAAAGGAATTTTGTGCCCGGGTGATCATCTGCGGGGCACGGCCACTGCAGGCCTCCTTCAGAAAGCCGCTGATAGGAAATCCCGGCATAGTCCGGGGTCAGGGAAGCCAATTCAGCAAAAACTTCCTCCGGACCGGCAAAATCCCACTCAAACCCAAACCACTCCGCCAGCTCCACCAGGACAGCCCAGTCGGGAAACACCTCGCCCGGAGGCTCTAAAGCCGGCTGGTTGAGCTGTACCCGCCGCTCGCTGTTTGTGTAGGTGCCCAGTTTTTCAGCAAAAGCGGCTGCAGGTAAAACAACATCTGCAAGCGATGCGGTTTCAGTCATAAAAATATCCTGGACCACCAGGAAATCGAGGTTTTTCATATAATCAGCTATTTGCGCCTTATCTCCGCCGCAGGCAACTGGATTTTCCCCCATGATATACATCGCTTTTATGCCGCTGTTTTTGCCGGCTTCAAAAGCTTCTGCAGCACTCAATCCGTAATTTTCGCTGATCCTTACACCCCAGGCCCTGGAGAATTTTTCGCGAACCTTTTCGTCCTTAAGGTGCTGATAACATGTAACATTATTGGGATGGACGCCCATGTCAGCAGAACCCTGCAGGTTGTTTTCACCATAGGGCAGATAAACGCCCGTCGATTCCCTGCCGACATTACCGGTTAACAGGGCCAGATTAGCCAGAGCTTTGACAAAATCAGCGCCACCGGTTTGTTTATTCACAGCAGCGTCAGAAACTATCGCCGCTTTTTCCGCTGAAGCATAAGCGCGAGCTGCAGCACGAATTTCTTCTGCGGTAAGACCGGTTATTTCGGCAACATGCTCAGGCGTGTATTTATCCACTGTCTTTTTAAACTGGTCAAAACCTTCAGTGCGCTTTTCGACAAAAGCTTTGTCCAGAAGGTCTTCAGCAATAATCACATTAGCCAGCCCATTGACCAGGGCCAGCTCTGTTCCCTGCTTTAAAGGCAGGTAATGATCAGAAACATCAACCAGTTTTACCATGTCAGGAACAGCCACAACCAGTTCTGCTCCTTTCTGAGCCGCTTCCCGCACCCGGTAGTCCAATATCGGGTGACTCTCTTCCGGATTCGCCCCAATGACAAGAACTGCTCCTGTTTCGGCCACTTCGGCAATGCTGTTAGTAGCCGCTGCATTGCCAAATGCTTCCACCATGCCGTCTACGGAAGAAGCGTGACAGTGACAGGTGTAACTGTCTACATTGTTTGTGCCCAGAGATCGGATCAGCTTTTGAAAGAGATAGTTGTCTTCGTTGCTTGCTTTCGGTGAACCAAGGCCCATCAGGGCGTCAGGGCCAAAGCGCGACTGGACATCTTTGATGCTGTCGACAATATAATCAAGCGCTTCTTCCCAGCTGACTTCAACAAAAACACCGTCGCTTTTAACCAGGGGAGCAGTGATTCGATCCCCGCTGTGCACAAAATCCCAGCCGAATTTGCCCTGAACACATAAATGTCCCCGGTTAACCGGGCTTTCTTCCACAGGGCTGACCCCGATCACTTCGTTATCCTTAATGTGCAGGTTGATATTACAACCCAAACTGCAATACGGGCATACAGCCGGAACAGGCTCAGTCTGCCAGGGACGCCCTTTACCGGTTACATATTTTGGTATAAGGGCTCCCACCGGGCAGTTATCAATACACATTCCACAGAAAACACATGAAGAATCTTCAATCGGATCTTCAAATCCAGGACCGACATTAGTTACAAAACCGCGCTTAACAAAATCGATTGCTCCGGCTCCGACAACATCCTGGCATTTACCGACACAAATTCCGCAGAGAATGCATTTATTCATGTCCCGGACAAAAAAAGCGTTGGTATCATCATACGAAAGATCTTTTATTGCTCCCACATATTCACTGGATGCCACATCATAGCGATAACAGTAATCCTGCAGTTTGCATTCCCCGGTTTTTTCACAGGTAATGCAATCCAGGGGGTGGTTGGCCAGCAACAGGCTGAGCACAGATTTACGGGCGCTTACTACCCGGTCGGATTCGGTGTGAACTACCATGCCCGGGCCGACCGGAGCAACACAGGACGCAACCAGGGCCCGCGCTTTTTCCACTTCCACCACGCAAATACGGCAGGCACCGTTTGGAGCCAGTTCCGGGTCATAGCAAAAGGTCGGAATATCGATACCCAACTGCCGGGCAGCTTGAAGAATCGTTGTTCCCGGCGCTACTTCTATTTCTCGTCCATCAATGGTTAAGTTAATTGCTGACATCAGCTTCACTCCCTACACGAGTAATCATGATACAATCCTGGCGGCATTTATCGATGCAGCTGCCACAGCGGGTGCAAAGCTCCTGATCAATTTCATGCGGTTCTTTTTTCTCACCCTTGATAGCATCCACCGCACAAGCCCTGGCACATGCCGTACAACCGGTACAGTTTTCAGCATCGATCTTGTAGTTAAACAAGGGCTTGCAAATTCCAGAGCGGCAGAAATTTTCATTGATATGTTCCTCATATTCATGGCGAAAATAACGTATTGTACTCAATACCGGGTTCGGACAGGTTTGGCCGAGACCGCAAAGAGCGCTGTCCTTGATATTGTGAGCTAAATTATCAAGAGTTTCCAGGTCTTCGGGTATACCTTCCCCCTCAGCAATACGGTCCAGGATTTCCAGCATCCTTTTTGTGCCTTCACGGCAGGGAGTGCATTTACCACAGGATTCTTTTTGGGTAAAACTTAAGAAATACCTGGCCAGGTCAACCATACAGGTCCGATCATCCATAACAACCAGCCCGCCGGAACCCATGATGGCGCCGGCCTTGGTTAACGAATCATAATCGATAGGCAGATCAAGCAGGTCAGCCGGGATACAACCGCCTGAGGGGCCACCGGCTTGAACAGCTTTAAACTCGCGTCCGCCTTTAATCCCTCCACCGACATCATAGATAACTTCTTCAATGGTAATGCCCATCGGAACCTCGCAGAGGCCTGTATTGCGCACCTTACCGGCCAGGGCAAAAACCTTGGTCCCTTTACTGCCTTCAGTTCCAACCTTGACATATTCGGCCGCTCCGCCTTCCTTTACAATCAGGGGGATATTGGCCAGGGTCTCAACGTTGTTAATCGTGGTCGGTTTACCGAAAACACCCACCTGAGCGGGGAAAGGCGGCCGCGGCCGGGGCATACCCCTTTTACCTTCAATAGACGCTAAAAGAGCTGTCTCTTCACCGCAGACAAAAGCTCCGGCGCCCTCTTTTATATTCATCTTAAAATTAAAATCGTAACCAAGAATATTATCACCAAGCAAAGCGTATTCCTTAGCCTGCTCGATCGCTTTTTTAAGCCTGTCGATAGCAAGGGGATATTCAGCCCGGCAGTAAATATATCCTTCGTCAGCACCGCAGGCCCGACCGGCAATCAGCATACCCTCAAGAATAGCATGGGGGTCCCCTTCAAGAATACTGCGGTCCATGAAAGCACCGGGGTCGCCCTCGTCGGCGTTACAGACGATGTATTTCTTGGGACCGGGCGCTTTGTTCGTAAACCCCCATTTCACGCCGGTCGGAAAACCGGCGCCACCGCGTCCGCGCAGTCCGGCATCTTTGACTTCATCACAAATAGCCTGCGGTTCCATCTCCATGGCCCGGCTAAGTGCCCGGTAACCACCGCGCATAATATATTCATCGATACTTTCCGGGTCAATAACCCCGCTGTTACGTAAAACATTGAACTTTTGCTTGGCATAAAAAGGAATCGTATCGTAAAACCGGGCCGGCGCTTCTACATCCGGGCCCTTGTAGAGAAGCCGTTCAACAATTTCACCGCCAACCAAGTGGTTTTCAACTAATTCGGCCATATCTTTCGGCTTCAGGCGGCAGTAAAACACCTCGTCCGGATAAATTACAATAATCGGCCCGACCTCGCAAAAACCGGGGCAACCGCTCATAACCAGGCGGTATTTATCCTTAATCCCGTGTTTTTCGAGTTCTTCGATTAAGGCCTCTGAAACTTTGGTCGAACCTGACGAGAGACAGCCTGTCGCTCCGCAAATCATGATGTGTTTCTCGTACACTATATTCCAACCTCCCTCTACCTGGTCATATTGATTAGCAAATCACAAAATCGTCGTCCAGGGCGACCATTTCAATAATGGCTTTGCGCTTATCGGCGCATGCCGGATCTTCATGGCAAATCGGCCCTTCCACACAACACTTCACAAAATCTTTACAGGGCTTGTCTTTAGTGTGAGTACACTTTTCACAGCAGTGGTCAATAAACTTTTCCACTACGCCACCTCCTACTGTTTATTCGTAACTGTCCAGAATTTCTTTCATTTTGTCCGGCGTCAGGCGACCGTGCGGATTATCGTTTATCATGATCACCGGCGCCAAAGCACAGGCCCCGATGCAGGCCACCTCTTCAAGGGTAAACTTTAAGTCGTCAGTAGTCTCTCCGCCCGGGATGCCCAAAATCTCTTCGATCCGTTCAGCAATCTTAGGACTGCCCGAAATGTGACAGGCCGTGCCTTTGCAAACCCGGATAATGTAGCGGCCGCGGGGCTTCATCTTAAACTGGGCGTAAAAAGTGGTAACTCCGTAAAGGCGGCTCAGGGGTATACGCATCCGGCGGGCCACATGTTCCATCGCCGGCCGTGGTAGGTAGCCAAAATGTTCCTGCACTTTTTGCATCACTGGTATAAGCATTTCCTTCTTGCCCAGGTATGGTTCCACGATGGAATCGACCTGGCTTAAATCGATGTCCTGGTTGATATCTGCAACTTCGGCCTCACTGCTCAAAATACTAACCTCCTTGTTATTATTTATAATCTAAGTATAAAACTCAGTTCAAATCTAATAGATTTATTCTCGATTTTGTAGATAAATCCTGCTCATAAATCGAGAATTTGAGAAAAATAGAACATAATCAACGAACTAGAGCAATAACAGGGGCGAAAAATTTACCCCGTCAGCGGCGATAAAGCGGTATCTTACTCCATTTCTTTCACCCTGAAATACCAGCTCCCTTCCGCGATCATGAATATGGCCGTATACGCATATTTTAACTCCATAATACTCTAGAATTTCAGTAAAAGCGTTTGGCTGCCCCCGGCGGTTAAAGGGCGGAAAATGCAGGGCGGCTATTATTGTCGATAAAGAATGGCGGCGAGCGCTTTCCAGGGATAGCTGCAATCGCTGCACTTCTCTGCGATATATTTTTTGATCTTCTTCATTATCAAAGCCTTCTTCACCCGGACACAACCAACCCCTGGTTCCGCATATGGCCCAGCCATTCCAGGTAAAATGATCATTTTGTAAAGCATAGACAGTAGACGGCAAGTGAGCGCGAACCTTGCCGATCGATGACCACCAGAAATCATGGTTGCCCCGAATCAACAGCTTGGTCCCTTTCAGCGCTGCCAGCCAGCGCAGGTCAGGAAGCGCTTCTGAAATATGCATGGCCCAGGAAATATCTCCGGGCACAATGACCAGATCTTCATCACCGACCATACGATTCCAGTTTTCTTTGATCTTTTCAGTATGATTCTCCCATTCCGGGCCGAAAATATCCATTGGCTTACACTGACTGTAAGAAAGATGTAAATCGCCAAGCGCAAAGATGGCCATGCCCTTTACCCCGCTGCAAATTAGTTTTTTATGGTCTTGAACCCTTGTTATAGTACTAAATTAAAGATTGAAATGCAAAAGTTGCTATTTTCTGCCCATTGAAACGTTTACAACTTAAAATGGAGCTTTGCAAATATTTTAAAAAAATGATATACTATTGTTATGATTTTTTACGCTATTCAAATAAGATGAAGGAGGTTGTTAAACTGTGGAAGAAAAATCCTCCCGGAGGCCGCGTCGTTACCTGCGCAGCCGCATCACCCGTAAATTAATCCTGGATACTGCCCTGGATGTTTTCCTGAGCGAAGGATACACCAAAACCACTATTGCCAAGATCAGCAAACAGGCCCAGGTCGGTTACGGCACAGTCTACAGCCATTTCAAGGGTAAAGATGACATCCTTAACAAGATTGTCGATAGTGTGCTCGATGAATTCTACAACCTGCTGGAAGTACCTTTTGCCCCAAACACTATTAAAGAAGCCCGCGATACATACTACGAATTAGTTTTAACCTCTTTCCGCCTGGCGGAACAACATCGTCCAATTATGAAAGTTTACCAGGAAGCGCTGGGCCAATCGGAATCGATCGCCGCCCACTGGCACAATGTAAAGGAACATTTTATCAAAAGCTCTGCCCGTTCTTTCGCCTACTCCCAGGAAAAAAGGCTTGCCAAGCAGTTTGACATCCAGATCGGGGCTAAAGCCTATATTTTATTAGTCGATCGCTTTATTTGGGAAGTAGTCAATGAAAGGGAAAAGAATTTGGAACAGATTACCAATACTCTGATCGATATGCTGTTTCACGGTTTTTTCCTTTACGAGAACCAGGCATAAATAAGTAAATAGTTTTACTAACTGAACTTAGCGGTTTTACTCATCAGCTGCGGTTATTTGGTTAATAATTCTTTTTTCGGTAACAATAATATCGACACGGCGATCCCAGTTATCAGCCGGTATTTCCGGTAAAATTTGCAGTTCAAAACACAGGGCAACCAGAGGCGTTCCGGGTTTCAGCCGATAAAAAAACCGGTCATAAAAGCCGCCCCCGTATCCGAGGCGGCATTTCTTATGGTCGAAAGCGACACCGGGAACAATCAACAGGTCTATGATTTCCGGATCATGGGGACGCAGAGTTTCTTCCCGCGGTTCTGGGATGTTATGGTATCCGGGAGCCAGGTCATTGTCCCAATCCATAATTTGGGAAGGCAGCAGTTCGCTGCTGGCCGGTAAAGTTTTCGGAGCCAGGGCTATCTTGCCCCTGGTTATTGTTTCCTCCACCATTAACCTGGTGTCTACTTCGCTGCCAAAGGAAATAAAAAACATGACCGCTTTTGCGTTACGGTAAGCAGAAAGTTTGTATAGATTTTCGGCAACGAGCCTGCTTTTTTCCATAATCTCTTCACGGGTTAGCTGATCACGGCGCCGGACAATCTGTTTGCGAAGCTCTTTTTTTTTCTTTTTTATATCCATTGCTAGTAAGCCCGGGCAAAGTAAACTACTTCTTTAGCTTTTTTATCGCAAACCAGGCAATTTTCATCTGCAGGCTGCTGATCAAAAAGAATACAGCGGATTGTAGCCTTCGTATCATCTTTGACTTTTTCTTCACAAGCAGCATCTCCACACCAGGAAGCCATATAAAAACCGCGTTTTTCTTCCATGATTTGCTTAAACTCTGCATAGTCGGATCCGCTGCGGGTGTTTGCTTCTCGAAATTCAAGGGCTTTTTTTAGCATATCATCCTGAATTTGATCGAGCAGGCCGGGCAATAAAGTGGGCAGCTCTTCCCGGGGAACAAAAAACTTTTCACCACTGTCCCGGCGGACCAGCACAACCTGGCCCCGGTCAAGATCTTTGGGCCCGATTTCAATGCGCAGGGGTACTCCGCGCATTTCCCAGTCGTTAAATTTCCAGCCGGGCGAATATTCCTCGCGATCATCGAGTTTAACCCTTATATTACCCTGTAACTGATCGGCCAATTCCTGGACGGATTCTAAAACACGTTTGCGGTCTTTCTTGGTCAGGATAGGTACAATCACGGCCTGGAATGTGGCCAACCTTGGCGGTATGATCAAACCGCGATCGTCACCGTGAACCATGATCAGGGCCCCGATCAACCTGGTTGAAACACCCCATGAAGTTTGCCAGACATGTTTTAACTGATCATCCTTATCGAGAAAAGTTATATCAAAAACTTTAGCAAAATGCTGTCCCAGGTTATGTGAAGTTCCGGCCTGCAGACCCCTGCCGTCACTCATCAAAGCTTCGACAGTATAGGTGCGCAGCGCACCGGCAAATTTTTCACGTTCCGTTTTGCGTCCGACGACTGCCGGTATAGCCAGCTCCGTTTCAATACACTCCCTGTAAACCTCAAGCATTTTGAGCGCTTCTTCCTCAGCTTCTTCCTCGGTGCGGTGACAGGTGTGTCCCTCCTGCCAGAGAAATTCGGAGGTACGCAGAAATGGCCTGGTCGATTTTTCCCACCGCACAACATTACACCACTGATTAATCAAAACCGGCAAATCCCGCCATGACTGAACCCAGCGCGAATAAAAATCACAGATAATTGCCTCGGAAGTAGGGCGGACAACCAGCGGCTCGCTTAATATTTCATCTCCGCCTTTTGTCACCCAGGCCACTTCAGGGGAAAAACCTTCCACGTGTTCAGCTTCTTTTTCTAAGAGTTCATGGGGTATAAACAGCGGAAAATAGGCATTCTGGTGGCCGGTTTCCTTGAAACGGCGATCCATCTGTTCCTGAATTTTTTCCCAGAGAGCATAGCCCGATGGCCGGATGGCCATAAAGCCTTTGATCGGGGCATAGTCCATCATTTTTGCTTTTAGCACAACATCGATATACCACTGCGAAAAATCAACTGACCTGGGAGTTATTTCCTTAACAAATTCCTTTTCCTGATCCGGTTTCTCATATCCGGCCTTTTGCTCCACTTAAGTCACCCTCTCTACATCTATAAGATGTTGTGATTCTGATTCCTGATTATTTTAACACAGTTTTCAACGTGGAGCCAATTCCCGGCGGGTTTCAAGCAGTTTTTGCCATTTTTTTTCGCTTAATGGCCGGTTAAAACTGCGGAAATTGGCCAGTTTAAAACCATGTTCGTTAGCCCAATACCGGGTCTGCAGGATCGTTTCAAGATTAACCCCGGAAGAACCCAGGCTGTAATGCTTATAATGCTGCTCCAGGGCGAGCATCATCGTCTCGGCCATGCAGGCATAAGCCAGGCCCTCTTCAAAACCGAAGTCCCAGCCGAAAGAGGGTAAACCGGGCACCTCGATAACCCCGCCGTCAATAACCAGGACATCCGGCCGGGCCTGGTCGACTTCTTCACTGACATTGGCCGGACGGGAAATATCACAGACCACTGCCCCCTGCTTGAGGTTTCCGGCGTGGATTACTCTGCCGGTTGCGCTGGTGGCACTGATCACGACATCGGCCCGGGCCAGGACAGCATCAATATCAGTGGAAAATTCGATCAGGCCTCTTTTCCGCCCTTCACCATCTGCAAAAGCCTCAAACTCTTCCATCGGAGCTTCCGGCGCAGGCAGTTCGGGACAATCGGCAAGCAGGTGACCCATACTGCCCGGTTTCAGTGCCCGGCCCTGCTGCAGCAGGGCCGACTGGTAGCGGTATATTTCAGCGGCAACCAGGTGCAGTCTTTCGCTGGAGGTTTGATTGTTCGGATTACCAATCAGGACCAGGCGGGGAACAGTTTCGGAAAGAAGCAAAGAAATGCCTCTGCCGATAGATCCTGCTGCACCGACGACACCGGCGGTGATTTTTGAACGATCCATATGCAGTTTTTCGGTGGCAGTATTGACTGCGTCAACCGCGGCAACAACTGTATAGCTGTTGCCGGTAGTAATCGGAACACCTTCGTTTTTCAAATAAAGTCCGCCCATTGAAGCCACGGCCGTAAAAGCGCCCAGGCCGACAATACGGGCTCCCCCCTCGCGGGCCAGATCCACGGCCGCTTTTAGTTCGGCCATCGCCTGTTCGCGGGGCATCTGCACAAATTCCTCAGTCGTCCTGGGCAAAGCAATAAACTCACCGTAAGCGCTTCGCCCGGCATCAGAGGTTATTTTAGTCTTTCCGGCAAGAAAAGGTCCGATCATATCGCCAAACCGGCCGGTCAGTTCAGCCAATTCGTCTTCGCTAAATGCAAGCAGGCTTTTATCAAACTGGTGGTAACTTTCCAGGTCCAGGGCATGGATCAGAAAAGCAAAACGTCCTTCGTTTGCATGGCCGCTGGGTTCAACCTCATTTTCCGGATAAGGGGTATACTGAGGAAAGTCATCCCCGACCTGGGACCGGACCAGGTAAGCGAGAAACCGCGCCGTATTACCTTCGCTGAGGACTTTTAACATCGCATCAAGACCCTGCAAAGCCTGCCGGCATTGCTCCTCGCTGATCGTCAGCGGGGGCTCGATACGAATAACCTCATTGCCGTTCAAGGTGGGAGCAACCCGGACTTTTTCCACATTTAACAGGTAAGACGATATAGCCGGAGTAAGCAGTTCCTGTTCGGCCATAACTCCGATAAGGCTGCCCGGGAACTGAGCGCGGTCCATGTTGAATTCAAGACCGAGCATCAGGCCCCTTCCGCGCACCGATTTGATCAGGCCGGGATACTTTTCTTGCAGTTCCAAAAGGCCTGTTTTAAGCAAATCAGCTTTTGCCCGCATTTCCTTAAGTAAAGCGCCATCGTTTTCGGTCAGCTGTTTCATAACCTGCAGGCCTACCCGGCAGGCCAGTGAATTGCCGGCAAAAGTAGAAGAGTGTTTCATGCCGAAATCTTCGTTGTAAACTTTCTTTGTGCTCAGGCAGGCGCCGATCGGCATTATTCCGCCACCGAGGGCTTTGGCCAGGACCAATAAATCGGGAGCGACACTTTCCTGTTCGCAGGCAAACAGTTGACCGGTACGGCCCAGTCCGGTTTGAATTTCGTCCAAAACAAGCAGGACTCCATGGTGTTCGCAAATTTCTTTAACCGCGGCCAGGTACCCGGCCGGCGGCTCGACTATTCCGCCCTCACCCTGGATCGGTTCCACCATAAAGGCGGCATAATAGCCGGGATTTTCAGTTAGTTCTTTTTCCAGCGCCGCTTCGTCCCCAAAACCGATATGGTTAAAGTGCTCGACGGGCGCACCGAAAACATCCTGATATCCGGGATTACCTGTCGCCGAAAGTGCGCCGTATGTTTTACCGTGGAAACTGTTTTCTGTGGCCAGAATTCCTAAACGCCCGGTGGCAGAGCGGCATAGTTTAATTGCCGCCTCAACCGCTTCTGCGCCGCTGTTGGCAAAAGTGACGTATTCAAGTCCTTCCGGAGCAACCTCAACCAGCCGGCGACCCAGTTCTCCGGCAGCATCCAGGGCTGAAGGCTGAACAAAGTTCGGCTCCGCCGTGTCCTGGAAATGATTGATCGCATCCCAAATCGATGCGGGATTATGCCCAAAGGGAAGGGCGCCGTAGGCAGCTATACAGTCGAGATAACGGTTACCCTCCTCATCATATAAATGGCAGCCTTCGCCGCGCACATATTTTTGATCGAGCTTAATGCTTTCGAGCATTTCACCCAGGTGTGGATTTACATACCCGGTAAAATTATTCATGGTTATTCCTCCTATTGTCTTGTGCACCAATATGTGCACACCAATAGTGCTATTTTAACCTTAACAAGGATAAACGTCAATGAGCCGGTGAATATTTTATGAACCTAAAATACTTAATCCGCATCAGCTTAATCCTCTTTAAAATTAATCCTCTTTAAAATTAATCCTCTTTGGAAGGGATGATCAGCGAAACCGCGTGGAGTGAAGGATCAAGGTTTTCTTCAATCAGTTCTAATGCCTCCTCACGCCTGATATCCTGCAGGATGGCGGGAAGATCAAAAAGTGCAGTATTTCTGAAGTGATAGGCCAAAAAGTTATTGGCGATAAATTCGAGCGAATTGAAACGCCTGATATAACCGCCAATAACTTTGCGGCGGTGGCGTTCAAACTGTTCTGCGCTAACCCCGCACGTCTTAATTTTAGTTACAGCTTCCATGATCCGCTGGTAAAGCTGATCGGGATCCCTGGTTTCCCCGCCAATCATGGCATAACCGTAATTAATTTCAGCTGAATATTCAGCTCCGAAGTTTTCATCGATCAGGTTGTCGCGGTAAAGTTCATTATAGAGCTGTTCACTCGAACCAAACAGGATGTCGAGAATCAGTTCCATCAATATCTCCCGGCGCATTAAATCCCGGCCCTGCAAATTTTCCACGACGATATCTTTAAAACCGAGAAATAAAATCGGTTCAGAGACGACCAGTTCCTGGACAGTGCGTTCCTGCATTATTTCAGCCGGTTCACGGGGAAAAAGGCGCACTATTTGCCCCAGCGATTTGTAATTACGCCCGTCCAGGTTATCTTCCACCTGCCGGCTGACCTGCCCTGGATCAAGGTCACCGACTATAAAAATAGCCATATTGCTCGGATGATAGAAGTAATTATAACAGCAGTATAGCAAATCCGGAGTTATCTGGGCAATGCTCTCTATGGTTCCGGCTATATCGTTGCGCACCGGATGTTCCCGGTAAAGACCGGCTAACAGGTTGAAAAAAACCCTCCAGTGCGGATGATCTTCATACATTTTTATTTCCTGGCCAATAATACCCTGCTCTTTTTGCACTGTTTTTTTAGTAAAATAAGGCTCCTGCACAAAATCAAGCAAATGGTTTAAGCTTTGCTCAAAATTGGCGGTGCAGGAAAACAGGTAGGAAGTTTGAGTAAAAGAGGTGAACGCATTGGGGGAAGCCCCGAGGGCGGCAAAACGGTCAAAGACGTTACCCCGTTCGTCTTCAAACAGTTTATGTTCAAGAAAATGGGCTACGCCGTCCGGCAGCTCGACAACCTCCTGATCGGGTTCAACCCGGAAACGGTTATCAATCGAGCCAAACCGGGTGGAAAACACGGCATATTTCTTCTGGTACCCCGGCCTGGGCAAAACGTAGAGATCAAGCCCGGGATAAAACCGGTAATGGTAAAGAGTTTCCTGCAGTTCACGGTTTTCAATTAATTTATAGTTTTCCTCCATAATATTAAATGACTCCTTCCCGGGGCCGTAGTAGATATTCCGTATCCAGCTTTATTTTCTCAGCCACAGCTTTGATCTCTTCCCTGCCCACCGCTTCAATACCGTCAATAAGTTCACCTACGGTATATGTTTTTCCGCCGACAGAACCGTCCAGGAGAAAGCTGATCAACTGGTTGGGACTGTCCTGCTGGGAACGCAGCCTGTTAACCAGGCCGCTTTTGGTGTTGGCCAATTCCGCATCGCTAATTCTCCCTGCAGCCATATCGTCAAGCTGTCGTTCTATAATCTCCCGCGCTTTTTGGCGATCGCCAGAGTTGATGCCGGCCGATATGATCATCAATCCCTTATGCCGTTCCAGGCGGGAATGCACATAATAGGCCAGCCCGGCTTCTTCGCGAACCTTCATGAAAAGTTTGGAATGGGGAAATAAGCCCAAGATACCGCTGTAAACAAGCAGGGCACAGTATTGTTTGTCACGGTAGCCGGTGTAAGTGCGAAATCCGAGAACCATTTTGGCCTGGTTAACGGACATCTCTTCCTCGTAATGCCGCACTTCTTCAACCGGACGTTCAATCTCGGTAACAGGCAGGGTTTTCGGTTCTGCGTTGCGGGGAAATTTAAATGCTTCTCCTGCTGCCTGTAATACCTGCTGTTCATGTAAATCACCGATGACGTAAATGTCAAGAGGGTTGGAAGAAAAAATTTCCCGGTAATAACGGTAAAGNCCTTTCGCATCGATCCTGTCGTAATCTTCGATCCGCCCGAGTTTATAAGTGCCGAACCTTTCATCTGCGCACATCAATTCCATACAACGCTCATAAGCATAAGCAGCCTTGTCGTTGAGCAGGGCTTTGATATCTTTAATCAACTGGATCCTTTCCTGGTTAACATAGTCCTCCCTGAATCCACCTTCTACAAGGAGCGGATCGCCGAGGACAGAACCGAGGACAGACATGCCCTGCTGCAATAATTTGCCGTTTTCACCAAGGTATTTATCATGCGCCGATTCAAAGATATAGGCCTGAAGGTGTCTTTCTCCGCTTTTAAGAATATCTGCGGCAAGATCGGCCCCGTAAAGGTTCTCTAATTTCCGCTGCAGGGTCAGCTTGTCGGGATAAAGGCGGCTGCCCTGCTCAAGTACTGCCGGAAGGAGCGCATTTAAAGCTGCCACGTCCTGGTTTAGTTCCTGGTGCAGGAAAAAACCAATTGAAAATGTTTTAAACTTTTTGGTCGGTATAAAAAGCAGCCTGATCCCATTGGGCAAATAGTGCTGTGAATAATCTGCCAGCAAAATCATTCCTCCGATCTGATCTTAAAGATAAACCACTTCACAGTGGACAGCCAGCTGTGCTGCTGCCGGGTTACAGATGCATAAAAACTTAATTCCATACCGGCAGTAAATATCCTGCTAAATTTTTAGCTGCAAAACAACAGCCGGCAGCAGGCTGTTTCAATAGTCCACCGGGCTTGATAAACTCACCAAAACACTTAAGGGCTATTATCTCCCGGAAATTTACTATTCATGGCGCCAAATTGAACTTTAAAGACTGCACCTCCAAATAGATAAGAATCGCAGTGCCAGCTGCCGGGCTTCAATTGAAGTTATTCCGGCAGGAAAAGAAGCGGCACTGGAGAATATAGCTATAGTATAAATTTTTGCTGCCCTGCTGTTTATGCTTAATCAGAAGGCCCTGCAGTTATTTCCGGAAGACTTTTTTTGATTCCAGGGCTTGTGTTTGCAAATATAAACGCCATCCACAGGAGGTGTTAAAAACAATAAGCAAAATATTTTGCAGAGGGCTTGGGAACAAGGGCGAATAACATGAAGGGTAATTTTTATGGTTGCATTTGTAGTGGCAACAAAGTTTAATTATTTTTGGTTCAGATCAAATATTTGAAACATACCGAATAGGGAGGTACTAAAATGTATTCAAAAGCTTATATTCCTTACCGAGGGTACTACAGCTCCCCCTTTTCCCGCTGGCAGGGCAGCCTGGCCAATGTAAATTCGATCGAACTGGGCGCAGCAACAGCCAGGCGATGGTTTGATGAGAAAAAAATTGATACTGGAATTTTTGACTACCTGGTGTTTGGCAAAACTATCGGCCAGCCTTTTACCTTTTATTCTTCTCCATGGGCAGCGGCAATGGCCGGATTAGAAGATAAAGCGGCAATGCATATATCTCAGGCATGCTCTACTTCGACAACCTGTATAAATACGGCCGCTGCAGGCATAGAAACTGGTCTTTTTACAAATGTTTTTTGTTTGATGACAGACCGCACCTCCAACGGTCCGCACACAATATGGCCTAATCCCTTAGGTCCCGGGGGACAGGTTATCTCTGAAGACTGGGTTATGGATCATTTTAGCAATGACCCGTGGGGCGGAGTGCCCATGATCCAGACCGCAGAGAACGTGGTCCAGATGGCCGGCAATATTACCCGGGAACAGTGTGACGATGTAGCGCTCAGGCGTTACGAGCAGTATACAGACGCGCTTGCAAACGACCGTGCCTTCCAAAAGCGTTACATGTTCCCCGTCGAATTCAAGATCAGCAGAAAAGAGACCGGGCTCCTTGAAGCGGACGAAGGAATAACTCAAACCACCAAAGAAGGATTGGCCAAGCTTAAGTCGGTAATTCCCGACGGAGCGCACACTTTTGGCTCCCAAACTCATCCCGCAGACGGAAACTGCGGCCTGATCGTAACCACCAGGGAAAAAGCCCGGGAACTGAGTACAGATCCAAATATCGAGATCCAGTTGATCTCATACGGCTACAGCCGCGCTCCCAAAGCAAAAATGGCCATGGCCCCCGTTCCGGCAAGCAATATGGCCCTGGATAATGCCGGTCTTGACATTAAAGAAATGAAATCTATAAAAACACACAATCCTTTTGCAGCCAATGACATCTACATGGCCAACGAATTGGGGATCGACGTAATGGGCTTTAACAACTACGGAAGCCCGATTATTTTTGGCCACCCGCAGGGACCGACAGCCGGCCGCTGTATAGTGGAAATGATCGAGGAACTGGTTCTTTTAGGCGGAGGCTACGGCCTGTTTACAGGTTGTGCCGCCGGCGACACCGGCGCGGCGCTGATCCTTAAGGTTTCTGCTTAAACGCAGCTACCGCCATTTTTCGCTGTATCAACCGGGAGATTGAATCAGGATAGCAAAACGGCCATCGATTACAAACCTTCACCGCCCGGCTGATGCCAATGCCGGGCGCACCCCACTAAAAAAGAGGGGAGCCAAGCTCCCCTCTTCTGCATCAAAAATATAAAACGTGGCAGCTATACTTTGGGCTTGGGATACGGTTCCAGGACTGTAAGAGCTTTTTGTATTTCTTCGTCGGGCAGACTGTACTCTTCCAGCTCACCGTTCAGGTGCTTTTCGTAACCGCTGAGATCGAGCAGCCCGTGTCCACTCAGGTTGAAAACGATGGTTTTTTCGACACCTTCTTCTTTGGCCTTTCTGGCCTCAGCGACGGCGGCGGCTACAGCATGGTTGGTCTCCGGGGCGGGAACAATGCCCTCAGTGCGGGCAAATTGCACCCCGGCATTGTAGCAGTCGACCTGGTTGATCGATAAAGGTTCGATAAGTTTGTCCATTACAAGCTGGCTGACCAGCGGCGCACAGCCGTGGTATCTCAGCCCGCCGGCATGAAGTGGCGGAGGAACAAAAGTATGCCCCAGGGTATGCATGGTTAAAAGCGGCGTGGTAGCGGCGGTATCTCCGAAATCATAGAGGAAAGGCCCTTTTGTCAAAGTGGGGCAGGCGGTGGGCTCCACACCTACCACCCTTACTTCTTTGCCGTAAATCTTATCCCTGATGAAGGGGAAAGTAAGTCCGGCAAAGTTGCTGCCGCCTCCGACACAGCCGATGACCACATCCGGGTAATCGCCGAAAATTTCGAGCTGCTTCAGGGTCTCCAAGCCAATAATGGTCTGGTGCAGCATGACATGGTTCAAAACACTGCCCAGGGAATACTTGGTGTTAACTTTTGCGCTGACAGCGTCTTCAATGGCTTCGCTGATCGCAATACCGAGGCTTCCGGGGGTATCCGGCGTCTCCTCCAGGACCTGGCGGCCGAAATTGGTATCCGCACTGGGACTGGGCACGCATTCCGCGCCCCAGGTATTCATTAATATCTTGCGGTAGGGTTTCTGGTCAAAACTGATCCTGACCATGTAAACTTTTAAAGGCATTTTAAAGAGAGAACAGGCAAAACTCAATGCACTGCCCCACTGCCCCGCTCCTGTTTCCGTAGTCATTCTTTCAATACCGGCTTCCTTATTGTAGTAAACCTGGGCAAGCGCAGTATTTGGTTTGTGGCTTCCGGCGGGGCTCACGGATTCGTTCTTGTAATAAATCTTTGCCGGGGTCCCCAGTTCTTTTTCGAGAGCATAAGCCCTGACCAGAGGGGTCGGTCTCCAAATAAGAAGCTTCTCCAAAACCTCTTCCGGAATGTCAATCCAACGTTCTGTGCTGAACTCCTGCTCCACGATGTTCATCGGAAAAATCGGGGCCCAATCATCTGGAACAGTCGGTTTTCCGGTCCCGGGGTGCAATGGGGGTTGCAGTGGTGTGGGCATATCTGCCGCAATGTTGTACCATTGCCTCGGGATTTCTTCTTCTTTCAGAAACACGATTTTCTGCTTCATCTTACTTTTGTTCCTCCTTTAGATATAAAATGTGTGATTGAAATAAACCCTCCGGGGAGTGGGCTTTAATGCGATTATAATAACATAGCAAACAGCTATTGTCAATTTATTTGTAACCTTTAACCTTTTTTAATTTTAATAAATTATTACGTTTAAAAGAATCATGGTATGTTTTGTAACTTTCTTTTTAATCAAATTGTAGGAAGAACAAAACATTTCCATCATGCTTGACAAATCGGACCTGCTAGGATAGACTTTTCCTAGGTTTAACTTCACTTAATCCTTCCCCGGAACAAGTTGTTGTCATTCTATCATCATTATTAAGGAACGCCCTTTTGCAGGTGGTGATTAACCGTTCAAATTATTTTATAGTTTAGAGAAGGGTAATTTTTATAATCTTTATTAATTAAGCAAATCATTAATTCTATCAACACCATTGTTCTAGTAAGGAGGCAGGTAATACATCATGGAAGAAACAACAGGAACACGAGTACTGATGATGGGCAATGAAGCCATAGCCAGGGGCGCCGTGGAGGCCGGAATTTCAGTGGCCGCTTCGTATCCGGGGACACCCTCTTCAGAAATCATGGGCACACTGGCCGGATGGGCCAAACAGTTCGGTTATCACGCTGAGTGGAGCGTAAACGAAAAGGTGGCGGCAGAAACAGCGGCTGGAGCCGCTTATACCGGAGCAAGAGCGATCGTATCACTGAAGCAGATGGGTTTGAACGTTGCTTCCGATGCCGTGATGAGCCTGGCTTATATCGGCGTCGAGGGAGGTTTGGTTCTCGCTGTGGCCGATGATCCGGGGCCGCACTCATCCCAGACCGAGCAGGACACCAGGTACTTTGCCACTTTTGCTAAACTGCCGGTGATGGAACCCTCGTCTGCCCAGGAAGCCAAGGATATGACCAAATGGGCTTTTGAGCTGTCTGAAGCCTTGCATTTACCGGTTATAGTCCGCCCCACAACCCGTTCATCCCATTCCCATGGCGATGTGGTACTGGGAGAGATTACATCACCTAAAAAAGATTTCGCTTTTATAAAAGATCCAAAGTGGTGCATCCTACCCAGTCTTTCGGCTAAAAACCATGTCTTACTCGAGAACAAACAGGAAGAAGCCAAGAAGCTTTTCGCTGAAAGCCCCTTTAATTGGGTTGAAAAAGGAGAAACGGACTGGGCTGTGATTACCTCCGGGGTTTCATACAATTATGTCAAGGAAGCGCTGGAACTGCTGGGCATGAACCCGACGATCCTGAAAATAGGATCGCCTTATCCCCTTCCCGATGAATTGGCCCTTGGCGTCATGAAGAAGGCCAAACGCATCATCGTTATTGAAGAGCAGGAACCCGTCATTGAAGACCAGATCATCAGGCTGGCCTGGAAAAATAAATTAAATTTAGACATAAATGGAAAGTGGACCGGTGAAGTGTCCAGGTTTGGCGAATTCAACGTTGAACGGGTTAAGTCCTTTTTTGAAACTATTCTCGGGATTTCGCCGGAACAACCTGAACCTGCCAGTAAACAGCAGGCTCCGACTATCCCCGGCAGACCTCCGATTCTCTGTGCCGGATGCTCTCACAGGGCTACTTTTTATGCCTTCAAAGAAGCCGGAAAGAAGAATGAACCGGTTTACTGTGGCGATATCGGGTGTTACACCCTCGGCTATGCCCCACCCTTAAAAGCTCAGGATACGTGCCTGTGCATGGGAGGAGGCATTACCATTGCTTACGGTCTCTCGCTCATAGAAAAGGATAGGCCCCATATCGCCTATATCGGGGACAGCACATTTCTGCATGCCGGAATGACCGGCACCCTGAATCTTGTCTACAATAAGGCCAACGTTACCGTCGTGATCCTTGATAACCAAACAACGGCCATGACGGGATTCCAACCGCACCCGGGCGTGGGACTTAGCGCAACAGGCGATCCCGCCCCACAGGCTGATTTAGAAAAGATTGTCAGGGGCCTTGGCGTGGAACACGTGGAAACTGTCAATCCGAATGATATACAGGCCACGATCGAAACGGCGCAAAGAGCCCTTGATTATTCCGGACCTTCGGTTGTAATCGCCCGGGCTCCCTGCATAAATAGAATAAAACTGGAGAAGTCCTATTTTATCGACAAGGACGATTGCAGCGAATGCGAAATTTGTATCGAGGATTTAGGCTGCCCGTCGATCATTAAAAGCGCTGATGGGGTCGTTATTTCCGACACATGCGCAGGATGCGGAATATGCGTTACGATATGTCCAACTGAAGCTATAAAGGAGGTCTCCAAATGAAATACAGCCTGGTTTTAACCGGAGTCGGCGGACAGGGAACAATCCTGGCCTCAAGAGCCATATCCCTGGCAGCGATGGAAAAAGGATACATGATCAGAAGCACGGAGACCCTGGGCATGGCGCAAAGGGGAGGGTCTGTAATCAGCCATATCCGTTTCGGAGATGAGGTATACAGCCCGATCGTTCCTTCGGGACAGGCGGACGCATTGCTGGGATTTGACCTGATAGAAGCTGTGCGCTGGGTTTCGCTGCTTAAAAAAGGTGGAGCGGCGCTAATAAATAAAGCCCTGATTCCTCCTTACGAGGTCTTGATCGGCGAATCTCACTTCAACGAAGATGAAGCAAAGCAGTTTTTGGATTCCCTGGCGGCAGATAATGTCATCTTTGATATGACTTCACTGGCGGTCGAAGCAGGCAATTACCGGGCTACAAACGCTGTATTGCTCGGCGCCTTTTCTATAAAGGGCGGATCACCCCTGGAACCGGAACTTTTAGAAAAAGTAATGCTGGGTTTGATCCCTCAAAAGTTGACCGATATAAACAAGAAAGCTTTTGAACTGGGACAAAAAGCCGTTTCCTAAAATAACAGGTAAAGACCATCACCAGGAATATACCGGTTTTTATTGTCTGAAACGATGTCAATCTGACCATGATTGGCTTTGTATTTTTACTTTAAGCCAACCTGGACGAGCCAGTTTCATCAAATTTGAGTTTGAAAATGACCCTGCTAAACGTAGTGTACATGTACGTTCGCGGAATCGCTTAAAAAAAGTCCTGCCAAAAATGCGCAGCACTTCAGGATTAAGGGCCTAATAAGTTATCCGCAAAAAACCCCCCGGCTTGAGCCGGGGGGTTTTTTTGATACTCTCTTAGAATCTCTGCCATTTGTCCCAGGGAAGCTTTATAGCCTCCTCAGGGCATAAATGGGGCCTCTCCCAGGCGCAGATACCGCAGTTTTCGCAATAATCGATATCGATAACCGCAATATCCTCGCTGTCCAGGTATATACATTTTCCGGGGCAGGCCTTTACACATATTCCGCAGCCTGTGCATTTCTCCCGGTCTATTTCTGGAATCATGGAAGTGGCAGGATTTACTATGGGATTTGCCATTAAACTACGCCTCCTTTTGTCTCATATTTCTGCAGCGAAGCTAAAGCCCGGTAAGCGAATTAATACTACTCGACCCAAAAGCGCCGCAGGCACTGGTCGTCTCCGCCAGCCAGGCATTTCTGGGTCTCCCACTTGATATCGGTACCCAGTTTCTCGTTGATGTCCTTGGTAAAAGTCCTGAACCAGTGGTCGCATCCGGCCTGGTCTTCTTCTTCCAGTCCAAGCCTCTTGTGCCAGTCGTACCAGGGGCAACCATCGTGACGGACAAAAGATTCGTTTTCGTCTTTGCCTTCCACAACCTTGGCATCTTCACCCATGCACAGGCTGCTGAATACGGTGTTCTGGGCCATCTGCTTGGGCAGGGGTTTGCTCTTATCGAGCTGTTTCAGGTAAGCATCCGCGGTATCATGGCCCACTTCTTCCCAAAACTTCATCACAAGTTCTTTGGGATCGGCATCGGGGCAAAAAGCCAGGGCCGCACGGCGCCATTCAAAATGGGTTGCCCTTAAAATCGCAGACATCATCTTAAATCTCTTTTCGAGAGGTAAATCCATCTTTCAACACACTCCTTTTTTTATCAACAACTTTGTTATATCTTCATGCCCATGCGGTACCCTTCGTTGACAGCATGGCTGCCCCGGCGAGGCGCATAAGCATCACCGGCGATATGATACTCCATGCCTTTTTCCTCCAGTACATCGATCAGATCGCGATTAGGCTGGAGTTGGGCATAAATCACGGTATCGGCCGGAACGGTTGTCTCGCCCTCGGGTGTTTTGACTACAACACCCTCATCCGTGATTTTTTGGGGAGTGGAAGATCTCAACTCCTGTACGTTGCCTTCCTTGAGTTTCTTTCTCACTCTCCAGACATAGGAGGGATTGATGTCGGTGCCAAATTTCTTGGCTTTGCCAACTACGGTTATTTCGTGACCACCCTCCACTACCAGGTACTGGGCGATTGAAAGAGCCACACCGCTGTCACCGAGGATCACTACCCGCTTGCCAACATTAACCTTGCCGTCAATAACCTCATGGCCGTTGACAGCCTTCTCCGCACCGGGAATGTCCGGCGGCACGCAGGAAGCACCGGTAGTTAGCACCACTGTATCGGGCTTGTCTTTTTCCAGATCAGAGGCCGTAATCTCGTCACCAAGGTTAATTTTGACCCCTGATTTATCGCACTGGGTCTTGAGGTAGTTTACCAGCCTCATAAATTCATTATCACCGAATGGACCTTTAGAAGCAATGCGCAGCTGCCCGCCGACCTGGTCTTCTTTATCTTTTACGGTCACATCATGGCCTTTTTGGGCGGCTACAACAGCAGCCTGCATGCCGGCTACACCGGCGCCGACCACGAGAACTTTCTTGGGATCTTTAACTTTTTCGAAACCGTAGTAACCATACCCGGGCTCTCTTTCGTGGCCAAGGGTCGGATTGACCATGCAGGTAAGCGGCACGTCACGGAACAGCCTGGCCAGACAGATGTTGCAGGCCATGCAGGGAACGATATCTTCCTGGCGATCTTCGGCGATCTTTTTCGGCAGGAACGGATCGGCGATCATCGGGCGGCACATCTCCCAGAGATCGAGCCTGCCTTCGGCGATGGCCTTCTCGGGATACTCGGGCAAGAATAAACGGTAAGCCATAGAAACCGGAATCTTGATGTTCTGCTTAACCCTTTCGGAGATATAGAGCCAATTACCCATTGGAACATCCCTGGAAATAACAGAAACAGGGGATTCCTGCCAGCCCGCGGTCACGCTGATATAATCACAGCCTGCAGCTTCGGCCAGCTTGATGCTTTCCAGACTTTCATCGGGAGTGTTCCCCCCGCGATCATCAAGCAGTTCCTCGCCACAGAGCCTGATACCAAGAGCGGCATCGTTACCGATCTCTTTTTTGATCCCTTCAATGATCTCGATCATGAATTGGCAGCGGCCCCTGATATCACCACCGTATTCATCAGTCCTCTTATTGGTATAAGAAGATATGAAGTTAGAAACAAGGTAGCCGACAATGCCGGATATTTCGATCATTTCATAACCGGCCTCAACTGCTCTCCTGGCGCCGTCAACATGCTCCTGAACGGTCTGCTTGATCTTTTCTTTGCTCATTTCCACCGGTGGGCGGAAAATGGGCAGTTTCTGGGGCACTTCTGATGGACCAACGCAATAGTCAAGCTCAATTCCTCCGACCCTGCCGCAATGCATCAGCTGCAGCATGGAAACAGCGCCGTTATCTTTGATCACATCGGCTATTTTTTTCAAACCCGGGATAAATTTATCGTCCCAGATTCCCATCATACCCACATAGCCTTGTCCCTCACCCTTGGGATCCGTATAAGCGCCCTGGGTGGTTACTATGCCGGCGCCGCCTTTGGCCTGCGCCTCCATGTAGGCTATCTCTTTGTCGGAAACAAAACCGTCATTGGAATTGAAATTTGTTTCCGTCGAAGCATACTTAATCCTGTTTTTTACCTCAACATTACCGATCGTAATCGGACTGAAAATATGCGGATACTTCTTTTCTCCTGGCAGCATCCAGTTCCTCCTCCTACTCTTTATTTTGACTTATTAACTTTATTAACCTACTGCCACCTGCTTTAATAATGTTTAAATATAAAGAAACGCTCACTCCTTTCACATAGTTTTACTAAATACTATCAAATTTACAAACTGGCAAAAAGTAAATAAACTACATTTTTATCAGTTAGATTTATTAAAACCCTTTAATTTTATATTANGTCCACAGCAGCGACCTTGCCACACCCGGATCCTATTTGTTAAATTCGGGGGTTCTATTTTCCATAAAAGCGCTAATGCCCTCTTTAGCCCCTTCCGTGCAGGCAACTTCTCCAAAGGCCTTGTAACCAACTTCAAGGGCTTCTTCAAATGAAGGTTTGGCTGCTGCTTCCTCGATCGCTTTGTTGATTATATCAACCACTTCTTTGCTCAGGGTAAGTTTTCCTGCTTTTGGTTTCTCCAGCGGCTCAAGCGCAGTGATCTCCACCGGCTCATCGGGAATACGCGGAAGCGGTTTACCGGCCATCTCCTTAACCTCCCGCACAGCCATTTCGATCAGCTCCAGGTAATCACCGGCCAGGGCGGAAACAATACCAAGATCAAGGGCTTCTTTTGCCGTCATCCTGCTCCCCTGGCGGATCATATCGTGAAACAGTTTGGCGCTGTTCGGCCATCTCCGGTAGGGAACTACAAGTCCGCCGATACCGGGTAAAATCCCCAGGGTCACCTCGGGAAACTGAAACCAGGCTTGCTCTGCAGCAACAAGCTTATGACAGCGGATCGCCAGTTCAAAACCGCCTCCCAGGGCTAACCCGTTAAGGGCGGCAACTACCGGTTTGTCGAACTGGTCCAGGTGGCGCAAAAGCAGGGAACAATCCCTGGAGTACTGGACTGAAGCCCCGGCATCCCCTAACATCTCGGGAAATTTGCCGATGTCAGCGCCGGCGCTGAAAGCGCGATCGCCGTATCCGGTAATCACGAAACCCTTAACATCGGGATCAGACTCGTTTTCTTTTAATACCTCCAGGATCTCCATGTTTACCTCGTCGTTTAAAGCGTTCATCACCTGCGGACGTCTGATGGTAATTATTTTCACGCCATCCATTTCATCGACGAGAACGTGTCTTTTAAAATTCTGGTAACTGTCGTAGTCGCTCTCCATACCGGGCATACCAGGCCGTTCTTTTTGGAACCCGGAAATAATATTTTCAGTCTTTGTTTCGCCCAAATCCCTTATTATATCAAAGGGCCCTTTCCGGAAGCCAAGAGCAATCTGGCAGCCCAGGTTCAGGTCCTCCAGGGTCCCGATACCGCGGTTGATGATATCAAATGATTGAGAAAAAAGCACGCCCAGCAGCCGGTCGCGGATCATTTCAGCTTTCTGCGAATCAATCTCTAATTTTTCGCCCGGTCTGAGGGTAACCCAACTGTCCACAGAACGCAGGATATTGGCCGGAAGGTAGTGCTCGCCTTCTTCCATCTGCAAAGTATTGGTCTCCACAATTATCGGATTGCCCCGGGCCAGGTTTAAGACAAAGAACGGACCGGCAAAGACAAACTCCTGGGCAACCTGGTCGACCTGGGGCGCTATAGCTTCATCGAGTAAAAGGGCGGCATCATTACACCAGTTGTCAAAAATGCGGTCCAGGACAAAACAGATCCGGTCCAGGGTAACAATCGGCACCTTTCCGGTAGAACAGAACATCCAGGTCAGGTAGTCTACAATTGAACGTTCACTTTTTTCCCAGGTGACCACCTCCACCGCGGGGTTGCGCCAGGCCGGAGCGAAAAAGTGCGTAATCGAAGTTCGCGCCGGGTGTTTAGCTTCCGCAAAAATCCGCGCTGCAGGAATTGAGCTTGTGTTTGAGGTAATGATCGTATTTTCCCCTACCTGCGCTTCGATCTGGGCTAGGATTTTTTTCTTAATCTCCAGGTTCTCCGTAGCAGCCTCAATAACGAGTTCCGCATTTTTTATCTCCGAGTAGTCCGTGGTATAAACGATGTTAGCCCCGACGGACTCGGCATAATCAGGTTTCATCTTTTTCTTATCGATGGCCTTTTTAACATACCCCTGGATCGTCTTTTCAGCGCTCTGAAGCTGTTTTTCATCTATATCGACGAGCACCAGCCGAATTCCGGGCAAAGCGCTTTTAATATAGTAACCGATATCGGGCCCAATGGTGCCGGCGCCGATAATCGCAACCTCTTCGGGCAGTGGTCGATCAGGCCGGTTCAACAGGGGATTTACATATTTCGGGTAGAGATCCGATTTCATGACAATCTCTCCTTTTAATTAATCAGTATACTTCTTTTACTTGCCCAACAAATCCCGGGCAATAACTAATTTCTGGATCTGGTTTGTACCTTCAAAAATGGCGAAGATCTTGGCATCGCGCATCATCCGCTCGGCCGGATAATCGCTGGAGCAACCGTCATCACCGAGCAGATCAACGGCCTTGTTGGCAATATCCATGACCATGTCGGTGGCAAATAGCTTGCTCATGGCGGAAAATCTAATATATCCATCTTCTTTCTGATCATATTTGAAGGCCGCAGCATGGGTCAGGCTGCGTGAAGCCTGGATAAAAGTTTCCATATCAGCCAGGTTAAACTGCACATCCTGGCTTTTAGCCAGGGGGGTTCCGTAGTACACTGCACTTCCGGTATAATCAAGCGCAGTATCCAAAGCTCCCTGGGCCAACCCGGTGGCCATGGCTCCAACCATGATTCTGCCTTTATCCAGGCAGTCAAGGGCGATGCGGAATCCGTCCCCGATTTTGCCGACTATGTTATCCGCAGGCACCCTGACCTGGTCAAGGATTATTTCCGCCGTGGAAGAGCCTTTTAAACCCATTTTCTTTTCCAGCTTCCCCGTAGACAACCCCGGGGTGCCTTGATCAACAATAAAAGCGGTCATCTTATCTTTTCCGTCTACTTCTACCTTGGCAAAGACCACAAGCACATCAGCAATGTCGCCGTGCGTAATAAATATTTTACTGCCATTAATAACATAACTATTACCATCGGGAACAGCCCTGGTCTTTACCGCAGCGACATCTGAACCGGCATCGGATTCTGTCAGGCCAAAAGAAGCCAGGAATTCACCTGATGCAATCTTCGGCAGGTACTTTTTCTGCTGCTCTTCGTTGGCCCAAAGCACCAGGGGGCTCGCTCCAAGAGACTGGTTTCCCAGGATCATTGACGATGCCCCGCAAACCCTGGCCACCTCTTCGATGGCCACACACAGGGTTAGCAGCAGCCCGTCCCTACCTCCGTACTCCGGCTGCACCACCAGCCTGAAAAGCCCGAATTCTGCAAACAGTTCTTTCACATCCCAGGGAAATTCACCCGTTTTGTCAATTTCCGCGGCCCTGGGTTTTACCTTGTCAGAGATCATTTTTTGCACTTCGTCTTTATAGAGAAGCTGTTCTTCGCTAAGCCAGAGGCCCATTTTTCTCCTCTCCCATCTTCTTATTCGTCTTCTTGCGCAACAAGCTTCTCCGGAATAATCGGGAGGCTGCGCACGCGTTTACCGGTAGCATCATAGATTGCATTGGCGATAGCCGGGGCACTCCCAACCAGGGGCGGCTCACCGATTCCTTTTGCTCCAAACGGGCCAAACTGATCCTCCGTCTCGACAATAACGGAGGTAACCTCCGGCATGTCCGGAAAAGTAAGTATTTTGTAGTCCAGGAAATTGGGGTTTAATATTTTTCCTTTTTCAGCATGCAGTTCTTCCATCAGGCTGTAACCCAGGCCCATCGCCGCGCCGCCTTCAAGTTGGCCTTCCAGCAACATCATGTTGATTGCACGGCCCACATCCATAGCGATGACGTACTTTATAATTTCCACGTGGCCCGTCTCTTTGTCGACTTCTACTTCCACCCCGTGTACTCCGTATGTATAAGCGACTGAAAAGTTGCCCTTCATTTCCTTGTCAAGCATTTGGGTGGGCGGATCGTAAAAATGAGAAGCTACGATTTGAGTCCCTCCTGTCTTGAAATGGGCGGCCCGCAAAACTCGCGCCAACTGCATCGATGCTTCTGGATTGTTCAGTGAATATACACTGCCTTCTTTAATCGCTAGAGCATCCACCGGTTCCTGCAAAATGGGAGCAGCTATTTCAAAAATCTGCTCCTTGGCTTTTCGCGCAGCAAATAGGGCTGAGTTGCCAGCCACAAAAGTTGTCCTGCTGGCGTGGGCACCCACATCCCAGGTTTCCATGTCGGTGTTACCCATGGCCACTGCAACATCTTCAACGTCTATCCCAAGTTCTTCAGCTACGATCTGCGCAATCACTGTATCCGAACCCTGGCCCATATCAGTAGCTCCGCTCATGACGGTAACCTTTCCAAAATCATCAAGTTTAATGATCGTTCCACAACCGTCGGATTTATAAATACGCGCCCCTCCACCAACGTGGATCAGGGATCCGACCCCGACACCCCGTCCATCCTGCTTACCCTTTTTCTCATCCCAGTTCAGGCTGTCACGGACGGCTTCCAGGCATTCTTTCAAACCGCAGCTGCCGATTTCAAAGTTTTGCGGCGTTAATTCCCCCGGAGTGTTTGCGTTTATCATCCTGAATTCCAGGGGATCAATTCCCGCCTGTTCGGCCAAAGTATCCATCTGGCTTTCAATGGCAAACGTGGCCTGGGGATTGCCGTAGCCCCTCATCGCAGTGGCGTAAATATTGTTTGTATAAACGCACTTGGCCTTGTAATACACATTGGGCACTTTGTAGAGGGAAGAAATCGGCATCATCATTACCGAAGGTGTGGTTGCGCCCCATGAAGTATAAGCACCGTTATCAAGAACCATCTCTACTTCACGGAAAGTGAGGTGCCCGTCTTTTTTACAACCCTGGGAAATCCTTGCTTCCACCTTCTGACGCGACGGCGTGGCAAAAAACTCTTCTTCCCGGGAAAAAACAAGTTTAACCGGGCGCCCGGCATAGTAAGCAAGAAGAATGGTGATGAATTCGAAGGGATAGGTATCCAGTTTACTGCCAAATGCCCCACCGATAGCGGTTGTAACAACCTGAACCCGCTTATCTTTTAACCCCAGCGCCGCCATCGCATCCCTAAAGTCACGCTGCGCCAGGTAACGGATCTGGGTCGGACTGTGGACAGTAAGGTTCCCGTTGGCATGAAATTCAGCCAGGCAACCTGAGGTCCCCATACAACAGTGAGTAACCCACGGCATAGAAAAACTTTCTTCCACGACAAAATCAGCCTGTCTGCGGCCCTCATCCAGATCTCCTAAAACCATCTTCCAGGGAAGTTTTAAGACGTTGCTTTCCTTATCCTCATGGATCAACGGCGCATCCTTGCCCATGGCTTCAACAGGGTCAAAAACAGCCGGCAGCGGTTCGTACTCAACATCGATCAACCCCAGTGCCTCCTCCGCAATGGCCTCGCTTTCAGCGGCAACTGCGGCAACTTCGTCTCTGAACTGACGCACTTTGTCTTTTTTCAACACGGGGTTATCTTTAAAAAAGCCGGTTTTGATCTCCGGGGTATTGTAACCGGTAATCACCGCTTTTACGCCGGGTAGTTTTTCGGCACGGGAAGTATCGATTTTCCTGATCCGGGCATGAGCGTGCTCGCTCCAGAGGATCTTCCCATAAAGCATCCGTGGAACCTTAAGGTCGTGAATGTAGGTAGCTTTTCCCTGGACCTTTTCCAACGCATCCAGCTTGGGAACTCTGGCGCCCACTGTCTGATATTCAGGCCTGCCTGTTTTCGGTTCAAGAACCTTTGCCACAAGAACACCCCCCCTTACAAACTGATTCAATAGCATCGACAATCTTGACATAACCAGTACACCGGCATAAGTTACCGGCCATGCCCCACCTGATCTCGTCACGACTGGGGCTGGGATTTTCTGCTAACAAAGCCTTCGCCGACATGACCATGCCCGGTGTGCAAAATCCACACTGGACAGCGCCGTGTTTAACAAAAGCTTCCTGCAGAGGATCGAGCCGGCCTTGCGCCCCGCCCAAACCTTCAATTGTCTGCACGTTTTTACCGTTAACATAAGCGGCCAGCATCAAGCACGAGTTAACCGATTTTTGATCGACAAGCACAGTGCAGGAACCGCATTCACCGTGACCGCAACCTTCTTTTACGCCGAGAAGTTCAAACTCGTCCCGGAGCATTTCCAAAAGAGTGGTATGGTCCGGCACTTCAGCGGTCACGGCATCACCGTTAAGTTGAAAAGATAGTTTCACCTGGATCACCCTTTCATCATTGTTCGCTCAGGCGCCGGACAGCCTCAAATGCAGCACGCGGCAGCAGGGCGCGGATTATCTGTTTCCGGTATGCCTCAGTAGTGCGGAAACTTGTTCTGGGACTTGACTCAGTAACAGCCATATTACCCGCTTCTTCCCACATTGCGCTGCTTCGCAGGGGTTTTCCGGCAATATACTCCTCGGTTTTAATCGCCCGAATCGGAGTGGGAGCAGCGAGCGTCAGGCCGATCCTCGCCTCTTTGCATACATCCGCTCTGCCATCGGAAACCAGAACCAGGGCGATACCGAGTAAAGGCAGGTCCATTGCTTTACGCCGGGTATGCTTGATATAGCGGGAACACGATCCCGAAGGGAGTTCCGGAACGATAATTTCTTTTAATATTTCATTGTCGGCCAGTGCGGTATCCCCCGGCCCGCGGAAAAACTCTTTGATCGGCATGCTCCTTTCCCCATCCGGTCCTTCAAACAGCAACTCGGCATCAAGGGCCATTAAAGGTCCGGCCGTATCCGCAGAAGGTGCGGCATTGCAGATATTTCCTCCGACAGTAGCCAGGTTGCGGACCTGGACCGACCCCAGGTTGGCAACAGCGTCAGCCAGCAGAGAAAAATTATCCCGGATCGGCTTTGAGTATTCAATTGCCCGGTGTGTGACCATGGCGCCGATTCTCAGTTCTCCACCGGTATATTTAATCTCGTTAATTCCCGGAACTCCCTGCAGGGAAATGACGTGTTCCGGTTCACACTTGCCCTGTTTCATCTTAACAACCAGGTCGGTTCCGCCAGCAACAACCCTGGCCTGGGTCCCATAATCATTTAACAGCCTTACCGCATCCCCGATCGATCTTGGTTCGTGATAAGTGAACCTTTTCAATGCTTATCCCTCCTCAGCCTTGTTTCCACGCGCCGGGATTCGCTACCTTTTTTTACGCAGTTCGGCGGTGGCCTTATCATCCACGGCCCCGGTTTTTTCGTCAATTACAACTCCATAATGTTTCCTGGCGTTTTCAACCGAGACAACCCCGTTTTTCACATCGGCAAGGACTTTCTCCGCCGGGCGCAAGAAGGGTTCGCCATAACCGCCCCCGCCGCCGGCATGCTGAAACCAAATTGTTCCCTTCGGCACGTCCGGAACCAGCTCCTTGCTCCTCGGGACATGCACCTTTCCGTCCGGATAGCGCATTTCAATCCTGTTCAGAGAACCTTCCCTGCCTCCATACAGGCCGAACGCAGGCTCGACATCCCCATCTCCAAAAATTACGCATTTAATATTTTCACCCTTAATGGCAAATTCGGTCTCCACGCCAAGACCGCCGCGCCACTGACCGGCTCCCGCAGAATCACTAAGATATTCATGCCTGATCAGCAGATGCGGATCTTGCAGTTCAAACATCTCATAATCCTGCGCCAGCACACCTCCGGAGGCATCAATCATACCGATATGATCGTAGCCGTCAAAACCGTGCGTTCCTCCCGAACCACCCTTCATACCGAGGAAAAGAATATCCACATACGGAGTGCCTTTCCGGGGATCAATACCGGTCACGTTGCCGCACAGCAGGTGGTTCCAACCGGCGGTAACCCGCTCCGGTATGCTTGGCGCAAGGGCCCGGATAATCGCATCCGCAATTTGCGGACAGAGGTGATTGCCGAAGGTTGTCGCAGCGGGAAAAGCGGCATTAATAATCGTCCCCTCCGGAATTATCATCTTAACCGGCCTCGGCATACCATCATTATGAGGTATATCCGGATTGACCATCTGCAGAAAAGTAAGCATCACCGCGGAAGCCGACGAGGTAAAGGTACCGTTGACAAATGCAGGCGTTTGGGCATCAGTTTTTGAGAAATCAAATGTTATATTTTCGTCTTCCACGGTGATTTTTACCCTGATCTGGTAGGTTGAACCAACATTTTTACCATCATAATAGACAGTCGATTCTCCCTCATAGACCCCGTTGGGGATAGTTTTAATCTCTGCTTTCATCATTGCTTCCGTTGAATTATAAAGGTACTCCTTGTGGGTTTCATAAACTTCGAGACCGTACTTTTCAATCAGATCCATCATCCGCCTTTCAGCCAGGGTGCAGCTTCCTATCTGGGCGGTGATGTCAGCCCGGACGATATCTAAGCGGATATTGGCAAAGATCATGTCCCAAACATCCCGGCGCATCTTTCCTTTTTCGTAAATCTTTACCGGGGGAATACGCAGCGCTTCCTGCCAAACCTCAGTGGCATCAGGATTATAGCCTCCGGCTACCGCACCTCCGATATCTGCCTGGTGCCCTTTGCAGGCGGCCCAGGCGACAAGCTTATCATTTACAAAAATCGGCTTGTAGATGGCCACATCATTATTTTGATTGCCCAGGGAGAAAACATCGTTGTGAATAATAACATCCCCGGGGTAAATCTCGTCTCCGAAATAGCTGACTATATACTCGCATACCGGTCCCAAAGAAAACGACAGGATCGGTAAATTCTCGGTCTGCTCCAGCATTTTACCCGCCCCGTCATAAAGACCGGTGACAAAATCCTTGGCCTCGCAAAGAATCGGTGACCTGGTCGTCCGGGTAATAGCGTGACTCATTTCCTGGGTAATAGATTTAAAGCGCCTCTGAAGCACCGAAACGAGAATTTTATCGATCTTGACACCCTTTATCACTTCAGCTTTTGTTTCACTCATTTAAAGATCCTCCTCGCGAATTCTTCCTCTCTGTCTTTCAGGAAGAGCATAAAACTACCGTAACGGTCCACCAGTAAAGCATATTCAGAGGTTACAAATGTCGTTGTATTAACCTGCTCAATGATTGCCGGGCCGGCGATACGGTTGCCATGTTTAAGGCCAAAACCGTCAAATACCGGAAGCTCCGCGAACTTCTTCTCAGCGGGCAGGTATGCCTCCCGGTGACGTTTAAAGGCTTTCGACGGATCTTCTCCATCAAAAACTTCTTCCATAAATGCCGGCTTCTCAGTGTCGCCAATTGAAGTAAGGCGGATATTTAATAGTTCAATTGGTGTGCCCTCTTCTTCCAGGGAATAGCCATATAGTAAATTATGCTTCCGGTGAAACTGCCTGGCAATCTCATCAAGATTAAAATCATAAACTTCCTCCTGAGTAACCTCGACATTAACCTCATGATACTGTTTAACGTAACGCATTTCCAGGGCATAAATATTTTTGATCCTTTTTTCGGGTATTCCTTCGCTAAGCAGGCATTCCTTGCCTTCATTTTCCATTTCCCTGAAATAGTTTAAGAAAGTATCTTTTTTTAATTGAGAAAGGGTAGCGGAATAAGTGCGGACAAAATCATGCTTCAGGTCGGACATGAGCATCCCGGCCGCACAGAATATCGAAGATTCTTTGGGAACTATAAGCACTGGTATTTCCAGCTCATGGGCAATCATGCAGGCATGGTTTGGGCCGGCTCCGCCGGCTAATACCAGGGGAAAGTCACGCGGGTCGTCTCCTCGTTTGACCGATACTTCACGGACACCGGAAGCCATGTTCACATTGATCACATTATACATACCCGCGGCAGCTTCCACCACGTCGTAATTCAATTTGTCAGCGACATGCGTTTTGATTGCCTGTTTAGCGCGCTCAAAATTAAGCTTCATTCTTCCGCCGGCAAAGTAATCTGCGTCCAGGTAACCCAGGATCAGATCCGCATCGGTGCATGTCGGCAGTTCTCCGCCTCGATCGTAGCAGGCGGGGCCCGGTTGTGAACCGGCACTTTGCGGTCCCATCCGCAGCAGTCCGCCCTCGTCAATCCAACCAATACTGCCTCCACCGGCGCCGATGGTAACGATATCCAGCATCGGCAGGGCCAGGCGGAGCCTGTTTATATCGCCCTCGGTGGTAACCAGCGGGGTTTTATTCTTGATCAGGGCCGCGTCAAAACTTGTGCCGCCCATATCTACGGTGATACAATCATCAAAACCGTTAATCGAAGTATAGCTCACCCCTGCCACCGGACCGGCCGCGGGACCGGAAAGGAGGGTCACTGCCGCTTCGTCCGTAGCAACCTCGGGCGCGACAATACCGCCGTTTGACTGCATGATCAAAAGCGTCCCCTTAAAGTTATTATCCTTGAGCTTTGCAACCAGGCTCTGCAGATAACGCCTCAGCACAGGGCCGACATACGAGTTTAGCACTGTGGAGCTGACGCGATCATAGAACCGGATCGAAGGCAGCAGGTTGCTGGAAACAGACAGGTAACTATCCGGCATTTTTTTACTGACAATATCAGCCACCCGCTTTTCGTGCTCTTTGTTGGCAAAAGAATTCATAAAACAAATTGCCACAGATTCGACCCCTTCTTTTTCAAACAGGTCGACAGCCTCTTCTACACTTTCCGGGTTAAGCGATTCGACAACATCACCCTGGTAATCAATCCTTTCCTCCACAGGCTGACGCAGGTAACGGGGCACCAGGGGTACCACGTTAGTATAGCGGTTGTTGTACTGTTCTTCCCTGATTCCCCGCCTCATCTCCAGGGCATCGCGCAAGCCTGCGGTAGTCAGAAGGCCTGTTTTTGCCCCGTTATAAGTCAGCACGGCATTCGTGGTCACAGTTGTACCGTGGACAATGGTCTCAACCTGGTCGAGAAATTGTTCCAAAGAAATACCAAGGTCGCTTCCCATCTCAGAAAGACCGTTTAAAAGCCCGATGGAGGGATCATCAGGGGTAGAAAGCACTTTATATATTTTGGAGGTCCCGTCTGGAAAAGCCAGCAGGAAATCAGTGAAGGTCCCTCCTACATCAATGCCAATTTTATATTTCACTATTTCGCCTCCTTGTTTGCTCTTAAACCCCCGCCTGAACAGCGGAGCGTTACTTTACTACCGGCATTTCACCGGCCGGAATATGCGTTTAAAATATTGACGGTTCATTATATACCCCATAAACCTCTTTAAACACAGAAGTCATTTCACCGACAGTGGCGTAAGCTTTTACCGCTTCCACCAGGTAAGGCATCACATTATCCCCGGCTTTGGCCGCTGTTTCCAAATCCTTCAAAGTCCGCTCTACGGCCCTCGAATCTCGCGTTCGCCTCACTTCGTTTAATCTTTCCACCTGTTCATCCAGCGCCCTGGGATCGTATTCGTGGAGCTCTACTTCTTTTTCTTCTTCTTCAACCACGTACTTGTTAACGCCCACTTTTGGAAGTGTCCCATCCTGGATCGATTTTTCCTGCTGGTAGGCCAGTTTGGCCACTTCTCTTTGCACATAACCGCTGGCGACTGCTTCAGCCATGCCGCCGACCTCTTCGACCTTGTGCATCTCTTCTATTATCAGTTTTTCCATCTGGTCCGTTAAAGACTCTACATAGTAAGAACCGCCAAGCGGATCAACTGTATCCCGCAGGCCCATTTCTTCTTGAAGGATATGACTGGTCATCAGTGATATTAACGCTGCCTTCGGGGTAGGGATGGTGTAGGCTTCATCGTAAGAACAAAGAGCCATAGTCTGGGTTCCGCTGAGAGCGGAAATCAGAGCATAATAGGCTCCGCGCACAATATTGTTTTCAGGCTGCTGCTTGGTCAAACCTGCGCCCCCTCCTCCGGCCAGCATACGAAACTGCAGGGAACGCTGCTTTTCCGCACCGTAGCGATCCTTAATTATTTTAGCCCACAGCCGGCGGGCGGCACGGAACTTGGCAATCTGTTCAAACAAGTTTCCGTATATATCGAGGTTAAATGATAACCGGCCGACGAAATCGTCAATATTCAGGCCCCGCTCAAGGACATGGTCAATATAGCTGATTGCAATCTCAAAAGCATAAGAAATCTCCTGGACCGGGCTGGCCCCGGACTCACGAATATGGTAACCACAAATGCTGACCGGGTATGTGCGCGGCATCCATTTGGAGCTATACTCAATGGTGTCGCCGATCAGTTTGATCGAAGGTTCTACCGGAAAAATCCACATCCCGCGGCCAACCATCTCCTTTAGAATATCATTTTGCGGAGTTGCGCTGATCCGGTCCAGGGGAAAGCCATATTTTTCCGCTACAGCCTGGTACATGGCCAGCATGATCGAAGCCACGGCATTGATCGTCAGGCCACTGCCGATAGAATCCATCTTGATTCCCTCAAAAGCAGTTTCAAAATCACGCAGTGTATCGACAGCCATCCCCACTCTTCCCACTTCGCCTTCGGCCTGGGGATCATCGGAATCCAGGCCCATTTGGGTCGGCAGGTCGAAAGCCACATTTAAACCGGTCTGGCCATGCTCAATCAGGTATTTAAAGCGTTCATTAGTTTCTTGGGGAGAGCCAAAGCCGGAGTACTGCCGGGTGGTCCAGGGACGGTTTCTAAACATCTCCGGGTGGATTCCGCGGGTAAAAGGAAATTCTCCGGAGTTGCCAATGTCCCGGTCGTAGTCAATATGGGCAACATCTTCGGGAGTATAGATCGTTTTTACTTTTATGCCCGACTCCAGTATGGCTTCCTTGATCTTTTCGCCTTCCTTAATATACTTTGCTCCACTCATTATTTTTCCTCCTAACCGTTGATCACCATGAAGTTAAAGAGCCTGGCGGAGGCCGGGAAGCCCTTCTTTAAAGAAACTTTCGATCTCTTCAAAAGAAGTCCCGCCGGGGAAAACGGCCTTTGCCCCCAGCGCTTTTAATTTCGCCACATCTCTCGACGGGATAACCCCTCCCACGGTAACGACGATCCCTTCTGCCCCTGCGTCGTTTAACTGCTTCATCAGTTTTTCGGTGATCGGAATATGCGCCCCGGTAAGAATACTGAGGCCGATCACGTCCACATCTTCCTGAACAGCGGCAGAAACAATTTCCTCCACGCTTTTATGCAGCCCGGTGTAAATCACATCCATGCCGATGTCTTTCAATAAGTAGGAAATTACTTTGGCCCCCCGATCATGACCGTCAAGGCCTGGCTTAGCTACAAGAACACGAAATCTTTTCTTTTCACTCACAGTGTCGGCACCCCTTCACTTAAAGAAATAGATAACCAACTCTCCACTTGCTCAATTTCACTAACGTCATATTAGCAAAAACTCATTATCAAAAACAATAACCCAATCTATCATTATTCTAGCACAATAATTAATAAGCAACTATGTGTGTTTTTAACAAATATACAGCACTCCTTTAGTCCTGATAGCACAAACAGCACCATAAACCGGTTAAGAATTACTGTTCCGGCAATAACCGCCCCTGTTAATAAAAGGGAAAACTATTATTGGGCTGCTTGGTCCAATAGCTCTCCGGCTATTAACGAACGCTGGACCAGGCCGATGCCTCCGTATATTTGCAGCGTTTTGGCATCCCGCATGTATTTTTCAACCGGGTAATCCTTGGTATAACCGTAGCCTCCCAAAACCTGAACGGCATCTGTGGTAATCCGCATCGTTGACTCTGTAGCCACAAGCTTGGCAATAGCAGCCTGGCTGCCGCAGGCAAAACCCTGGTCGATCATCCAGGCTGCCCGATAGACCAAAAACCGCGCTGCTTCAATTCCCGCAACCATATCCGCCAGCATAAACTGAATGGCCTGGTTGGCAGCGATCGGCTTGCCGAACTGGACCCTTTCCCGGGCAAACCTCATTGCTTCTTCCATTGCCGCCCGGGCAAGACCCACGCTGATAGCTCCAACACAAACCCCGGTCATATCAGACGCCTGATCAGCCAATACGCCGCCCTCTCCTTCTTTGCCGATCAAATTCTCAGCAGGCACCCTGGCATCTTTAAAATCGACACAGGCGGTATCGGCCGCCCGAAGACCTATTTTAGTTTCAGGTTTGCCGATGGAAACTCCGTCGGAACCTGCAGCCGTCAGAAAAGCGGAAACTTGATCAGGCTCTCCTGTGTCATTTCGAGCAAAAACAACCAAATAATCGGCATTAGAAGCACCGATCACAAAAGATTTGTTGCCATTCAGCAAAAAGCTGTCGCCGTCACGCCTGTAATTAGCAGCCAGCTTTTTTATATTGGACCCGGCCGCGGGTTCATTTAAAGCCAAAGAAACCAGTTTACCCTGATCACAGATTTCGTTAAGGTATTTTTCCTTCAGAGCCTTAGAACCGCCGCAAACGACTGGAAAAAGGGCAATGCCGCTGCCGGTAACCCCGGTCGCCACCCCGGCGCACCCGCGGGCCAACTCTTCGGCGACCACTGCTGCAGAAAGGTTATCTATTCCCGGTCCCCCGTAGTCTTCAGGAACAGTCAGGTTGGTAAGCCCCAATTGATCCAGTTTTTTGAAAATATCACCGGGAAAAAGTTCTGCTTCATCAAGCTCAGCGGCAACAGGTGCGATCTCTTTTACAGTAAAATCACAGACCATTTTTTTTATGGTTTCTTGTTCTTCATTAAGTTTAAAGTCCATACTTACTACCCCCGTTCACCAAACTATCGACCTAAATACTATAAAACTCGATTTTTTAAAAAACATGACGCTGCACCTAAAAAGTCCGCTTATATGATTTTGCTATCGCGAAGCGCTTTTAAATCCTCCGGGGTCATCCCCATTTTGTCGCGGTAAATCTCCTCGTTATGCTCACCGAGACGGGGCGGAAAACTCAGGTTTTTATCCGCAGTTTTCAGGTATGGGGTCATATGGGGAGGAGGAGCAAGGGTCAGCGCAGTTCCGCTTTGTTTATCTTTACTAACAAGGATATTTTTTTGCACAACCGGTTCTTCAAGGACCTCAGGAATCGTATTGACTCTGGAAATAGCTACTTTTACCTCGTTAAACAGTTTAATCAATTCGTCAGTGGAAAAGGTGGCGGTGATTTCTTCTATGGCCCGGTTGAGGTTGTCGACATCGGCAATGCGCCCGGCATTGCGCTTATATTCATCTTTAGCCAGATGCTTAAAAGCGGGGATAGCGGTTACCGACTCCCATTGCCGATCATTGCCCACGGCAATATAAACATAGCCGTCCCGCGTCTGATAAACAGAAACCGGGGCGAAGAATTCGTGGGTATTGCCGCGTCGGGTAACATGTTTATCGAAGCTTTTCGCCAGGCAAATTGGAACGGTAAGCCATGATACCGTACTTTCAAACATGGCCATATCAATCCTTGAACCCTCTTTTGTCAGCGCCTTATTTAACAGCGCTTTCATAATCAGGCCGTAAGTATGCTCGCTCGTACCCATATCAGGAAGCGGGATCCCGGTAACCAGGGGGTTTCCGTCCTTTTCTCCTGTGAGTTCCATCAAACCGCCCCGTGCCTGTAAAATCGGATCGTATGCGGCTTCGTTGGAATCAGGTCCAAAACCGGTAATTCCCACCCAGATGAGATCTTTTTTTGCCGCTGAAAGGATATCATAATCTATTCCCAATTTCATGTAATTCCGCGGCAGCTGGTTGGTGATAAATATATCCACGTCTAATTTGTCAATAAGCTCTTTTAAGATATCCTGCCCTTTTGTTTCGGCAAGGTTAAGGGTAATATCCTTTTTCCCGGCATTAATGGCCAAAAAATAGGTATTCATACCCTCCTCGTTTAAACGGTTATCGCCAATGAAGCGATTCGGATCCGGCATTGCGGGGTTCTCCACCCGGATCACCTTCATCCCGTCCTGGGCCAGCCGATAGCTGAGATAAGGGGCCACCGTAGCCTGTTCCAGGGTAAGAACCGTTACATCTTTAAAAATGCTTTCATCCATTGCCGGCACCTCCTTTCTTAAAACGTACATTAATTTAATCGTGCTGGTTAATTAAAGACTGCGCCACTTTTTCATTAAAACATAATGTTCGGCAAAAACAGAACGAGCTGCGGAAAAACGATTAAAAGTACAATGCAAAGAATGTAAGCGACAACGAAGATACCGACACCCTTAAAAATCTGTTCCATGGGAACTTCAGGAACCAGGCCTTTAACAATAAATGCATTTACACCCACAGGTGGGGTAATTGCTCCCATAGTGGTTATGATACAGATCAGCACAGTGAACCAAATTGGATCATAGCCGAGGGCCACGCCAAGCGGGAAAAATATCGGTATACTCAAAGTCAGAAAACCGAGAGCGTCCATTACCGCTCCACCAACCAGGTAAATAAGGATGACCACTAATAATATAAACAAAGGCTGCACAGGTAAGCCGACAGCCCAATCGGCAAGAACATAGGGAAGCCTGGTTACAGTCAGGAAACGCCCGAAAGCCACTGCTCCCCCGACCAGGATTAAAACCATGGCAGAAACCCGCAGTGTATCCATGATGGCAAGATTAAAATTTTTCCAGGTAAGTTTACGCATCAGCAGGGCAATTAAAAGTGCGCCAAAAGCGCCGACCGATCCCCCTTCCGTCGGGGTAAACCACCCGGCATAAAGACCGCCGATAACCAGGAGAAATAGGGCTAACGGGCCGATAACCCCAAGTAGAGAAACCATTTTAGTTTTAAAAGCAGACCTTGGCCCCGCCGGTCCGAGCAGGGGATTTTTAAAACAAACAAGAATAACAGTCAGTAAAAATAGACCGGATAACAAGATGCCGGGAATGATATTCCCGACAAAAAGCCTGATTATAGACTGCTCTGTTTGAATAGCGATAATAATTAAAACTACACTCGGTGGAATAACCACACCGAGCGTACCCCCGGCGGCGACGCTGCCGGTACTTAACATGGTATTGTATCCGAATTTTTTCATTTCGGGCAAGGCTATGGTGCCCATGGTAGCCGTGGTGGCGATGTTTGAACCGCAAATAGCCGCAAAAGCGGTGCTGGCGGCAATGGTGGTTGCGGCCATACCCCCTTTCATATGGCCGACCCACTTGTATGCCGCGTCATAAAGGCTTTCGGTAACACCGGTGCGAAAAGCGATCTGTCCCATAAGGACAAACATGGGTATTACGCTCAGGCTGTAGGAAGAAAAAGTCTGCCAGATGTCTGTGCTGAGAATGCTGTACGCGGCCCGCGGTGAAACTACCAGACTGAAGCCGACAAATCCGGCAAAAAACATGGTAAAACCGACCGGCATGCGCAGCATCATCAGCAGAAGCATAAATAGTATTCCTAGAACGGCCAAAGTTATATCGCTCATAGATCAATAACTCCTGTCACTGTTTAGTACTCCCTTTAATGACCTGATAAAATCTGACAACAGGACCAGGTTAAAACTAACAAAACCGATGGCTACAGCATAAAGAAGCGGATAATAAGGCAGGCGTAACGTCTCCGCGAGAATCCCCCGCATCTGTATCCTCTCGGCATAAAGATAAATATGCCACGCCGCTAGCGAGAATAAAACAATACTGAACAGGTAAGTAATGGATTGCGCCAGTGATTGAAGGCGGGGAGGAAAACGCTCAACAACAAGATCGATGGTAACATGGACTTTATTCAGCTGAGAATAGCCCAGAGAAAAAGCAATTACTATTGCTGTCAGAAATCCGATCACTTCCCAGGCAGCTCCCCAGGGCACATAAACCTGGCGGGAGCTCATATTTCCCACAGCAAGCAGCATTGTCGCAACAAGTGCGGTTCCGGCAATCCTGGAAAAAAACCGGCTTAATTGTGCATTGAGCTTATCCAAGTAATGCAACCGCAGCAACTCCTTTTAATTACTTAACTGGGACGCCCATCAACTGTTTCCCCGGAATATTTTTCAGTAATGAGCGTCCCATGTTTCAACCAACCAGGCAAAGCCTGCAAGTAAATTGCGGCTTACTGATATTGATCCCTCAACTCATAAAGCCGCTGAATAAATTCTTCCCCGGGCAGCCCCTGGGCTTCCAGGTCTGCAACTGCATCTTCAACCAGGGGTTCCAGGACATCGTCCCACCTGGCTCTTTCTTCATCATCCAGGGTTACTACTTCCAATCCCTCTTCCTCTACGGCCCATTCCACAGCATCAATGCAGTGCCCGTCGAGGTACTGCCCCGTCCACTGGGCCATCTCCGGTCCCAGCTCGTCGATAACATCCTGCACATCCGGCGGCAGGGTATCCCAGACTTCTCTGTCCATTACCGCGGCAAAAGAGATCTGGAAAATGGGGTAGTCGGTAACATAGTTGACTATTTCTGCATATTTAAAATCGTACAATACTTCACGGGAAGAAGCATAACCGTCAATAACCCCGGTCTGCAAAGCCTCTCCCACTTCACCCTGGTCCATACTCACCTGGGTAGCACCAAGCGCGCCGAGAAACGGAGCGCCGGTTCCCGCAGCCCTGAGTTCCATGCCATCGAGGTCTTCCAGGCTGGCCACGCGATCCACCGATTGGATGTATGCCGGTTCTGTGGCAAACATGGTCAGCACTTTAAAGTCTGCAAATTCATCCGGCTGAAATTCTTCATACAGTTCCCATAAAACCATACTGGCAACTTCTGAATTGGCATAATCCAACGGGTAGTCGGCAAGCTCAACCAGGGGAAAGCGGCCCGGTTCATATGAGGGGCAGGAAAGCCCGATATCAGCTACCCCTTCCAGGACCCCGTCAAACATATTGAAAGGCCCAAGCAACGCTCCGCCGGGATAGGTTTCGACCGTAACCAGGCCATCGGTGCGCTCTTCCACACGCGAAGCCCATTCCTGCATCTGCATACCAGGAAAGGAGGCTTCCGGGGCGAAAAACGCATAACTCAAGGTTATGGGTTCTATCTCCTCCGGAGGCTCTACCTCTTCTTCCGGATCCTCTTCAGGCTCTTCAACCGGTTCCTCTGCGGGTTCACAACCGAAACCTGCAAACGCGAGCATAATCACTACTCCAAAAATAAGCATGAACTTCCAAATAAAACTTTTCACAATAAAACCCCCTTATGTTTGCTGTTAACTCGAACCAAAGAAAAGCGAACGGGCATCCCACCTCCTTTGATAAAATTAATTAATTAAGTCTTTTATAGAATCTTTTTATTTTCAGTTTATTTTAGCACACCACCTTTCATAAAACCTACGTCTGAATCTGACAAAAATAAAGCGATATTTTTGTGTAAATATGATAGATTTCTACCTGCTGTAATAATGGCTGGATAAAATAGCGAACAAACTGGTATTCTAAATTCTTTAATAAACTTAATAACGCCGGAGGCATAATCACCTTAAGTATGGGCAGGATGAAGATGCGCAAACCGGCGTACTGGTCGCACTAGCAGTGTTTATAGTTTTATAGTTTTTTTCACTCTGCCAGCAGCCTGGCATCTACCTAACGCCTTTTTAAGCATAACCTTTCTAAATCCTCAGAAATGATCGATTATAGGTTCTTAATCTCCAGAACTTTTAAAGCCAGCTGCAGGTTAAGCCGCGTTTCAGGATCATTTAGATCTATTTTTGCGATGTCTTCAATTTTTTGCAGGCGGTATTTCAAAGTATTTAAATGAATAAACAGACTCTCCGCAGTTTTCTGGTTATTGCAGTTAGAAGATAGGTAATGCCGTAAAGTTTTAATTAAAATCTCATTTTTTTTCTTCCGGTCGTACTGCAGGAGCGGACCAAGGGTCTGATCGGCAAGCTGATTTAAATCCGTCTCGTCACTGACATTAAATAAAAGCTTATAGGCGCCGAGGTTCTCATAGGCGATTAAATGATCCTTCTTGCCAAACTTCCTGGCAATGAAGATCGCTCTTCTGGCTTCCTGGTAAGAATTTTTGATCTCTTCAATACTGCTGCTTACCTTCCCAATGCCAACAGAAACTGTAATCTCGGGAATTAACTGTTTTACTTTACCTTTTAAAAACGCTGCTACCTCATCGAGCGCCGGATAAGACTTATTCCAGGGATAAGGGGCGATAACCACGATGGCATCACTTTTTATACCGGTTATAGTGGAGGGTATTTTTTCTTCCACACAGTTTTTGACAATATCAAAGACCCGCCGTTTTAACTGGGAAATCCTGCTTTCCTTCCCTTTTTGTTTGTGCAGATGATCGGGAAAATCATCTATGTCCACATAGATCACCTGGTAAGGCTCCGAGAGATCGTGACCCAGGTATGATGCTCTCTGGATCATGTCTATGGCGGAATGATAGCTGCCGTTTAACAGGTCATCCAGAAAATCACCGCTGACCCTTTCTTCTGCTTCGTAGGCAATTTTGCTCTGCATCATTTTGATTGTAAATACGGTGACAGCGTGTTCGATGGCTAAAAATTCCATGTCGCCGAGCTTCTGGTTGCTGTGTTCGAGGATAGAAACATAGCCCAATATATTATTGGCCAGGGTGATCGGAGCGATCAGCCTCGCCCTGTTCATTCCTCCCTGGGGAAAAGGAGGAAACAGCACCGCCTGCTTATAGTTGTTTACCTCCTGCATCAGTTCCCTGAAATCCTGGTTTTTCCAAAGGTCTTCCGCCATCGATTTCTCGAGAAATGACAGGTTTTCTTCTTCACCGGTCAGGTAAGAACCCAGTATTTTGAAAAATTGATCCTGGACAACGATGTCGCGCCCGATCAGCTGGGCCAGGGTGAAGATAATCTCGTTAAAACTCCTGTCTTTTAGCACCAACCGGGTTAGCTTGTTATGCACGTCCATGGAATGTCGCAGTAGTTCGTTTTTATTTTCAAGCTGTTTGAACAGGCGGGCGTTTTCAATAACAATTGCCAGCTGGTAAGCCAGCAATTCCAGGAGGCGCGCGTCTTCGGTGGTAAAAAGTTCCTTCTTTTTATTGATGGCATGGAGGACTCCGATTCTTCTGTTATCCACCACCAGGGGAACCGTTAGTGAACTGCGCGCCCCGTAAATTTTGGCCAACTTTTGATTGGTAACATGATCGCATTCAGTCATATTGCAAATGTAGGATTTACCGGTTAAAAACACCTTTGCGGCAACCCCCATGCCATCTTCCATTTCAGTATCGGTAGACAAAGTATAAGCAGTAAATTGTTCGTTGTTTACACCGAAGGCCGGTTTTTGTAAAACCAGGGCTTTTCGATCGGGATCATAGAGTAAAACCCCGCAGCTTTCCACATTAATAATTGATTTTAACTCATCCAAAATTTTCTCTAACACAATTTCCAGATCATCTGTATTGGAAGATAAGTACTTGCTGAAACGCATCAGGGCATCCATCTCTTTGCGGAGCTTCTGCAAAGAGCTTTGCAAGTCGTTATTTTCCCATAAATTTGCAGCGTTATCACCAATCAGGTCCAACAATATCTCCCCGCCAGAAGAAAAACTCTTCGGTTCAAAAGTGCCTGCCCCGATAAGTCCGCGGATATTTTCAGTAACCCTTAGCGGTTTACACAACAGCGAGGCGCATTCGCGTTTCAGCAGTGGAGACAAAAGCCGGTTCAGTTCATTTTCACGGCTGGAAGAGCTTTCAGCAAATATTGCGACAATCTCTTTCTCTGCGGTTTTTCTCTGCATTTTCTGCCACCGGGGCTCGCCAACCCGTTCCAGCGAAAAATAAGCTGTCAGCTCTTCCCTAAATCGGTCATAGGTAAGAAAAAAAGAGATGTCGGCTTCAAGGGCAAAACGGGCGAGGACCACTGCATTAGTAATCCACTCCTCAGTGGTAACCTCTCTCATCTCCCGGGGAATTTGTGTAACTTTTTTCCCCGGACTGTCCCCGATTATCCCGTCAAAAGTTTGCTTACTGAAGGCTTTTTGCATTCGAATTCTCCTCAACAACAAATGATCCTTTATGGCCGCTAATCCTGGCGCCGCTTTCCCGGTTAGTGTTCCCTCTCATCAAAAACCCGTTTGGTCTTTCTTTCCGTCCGCGGCAGTTCCTGGCAGCCGACAACCTCTACCCGGGGCGATATGCCGATTTTTGTTTTAATTTTATTTTGAATCGTTTGGGCAAGTTCGTTTCGATCACTTGTACAACCTTTTTCCGCTTCTATACGCAGCAGCATACTGTCCCTGCCTTCATGGCGCTTTAAAATAATCTGGTATTCACAATCGAGTTCTTCAGTCTGTGAAATCAGCTGATCGATCTGCGCGGGAAAAACAATCACTCCCCTGAACTTAAACATATCATCTGTGCGCCCTAAAATCCGGTCAACGCGGAAAAACGGGCTGCCGCAGGGACACTCGTCTTGAAGCAGCCGGGTAATATCCCTGGTCCGGTAACGGATCAGGGGCATCCCTTCCTTCCTGAGGGTCGTTACTACCATTTCACCCTGTTCTCCGGGAGCAACCGGGTTTCCGGTATCAGGATCGATCGTTTCAAAAATCAAATAGTCTGACCAGTAATGGACTCCCTGATGCTCGCGGCAGTCGATACCCGTCCCCGGTCCGTATGTTTCAGTCATCCCGATAATATCAAAAGTTTCAATCTCCAGCAGTTCTTCAATCCTGCTGCGCATTTTATCGCTCCACCGTTCCGAGCCGATCACCCCTACCCTCAGCTTGATTTTATCCTGAAGCCCTTTTTTGTTCACCTCTTCGGCAAGCAGCAGCGCGTAAGAAGAAGTACAGCAGATAGCTGTGGCCTGCAGATCTATCATCATCTCCATTTGCAAATCGTTACCGGCCGGACCCACTGGAATAGTCATTGCTCCAAGTTTTTCAATACCGAGCTGGAAACCGACACCAGCCGTCCACAGTCCGTATCCGACAGTAATCTGCACCCGGTCATCGGGTGTGACCCCGGCAAAATGCCAGCACCTGGCCATCATCTCTGCCCAGTCGTCAAGGTCTTTCTGGGTATAATAAGCAACCGTTTTTTTTCCGGTAGTTCCGGAAGAAGCGTGAATCCTGACAATATCTTTTTCCGGGACGGCCATTAAACCAAAAGGATAGGCATCCTTTAACTCGTCTTTTTCGGTAAAAGGCAGCCTGGTAAGGTCATCAAGACAGCGAATATCTCCCGGAGAGATACCCGCAGCGTCCAATTTCTTTTTGTAAAAAGGACAATTAGCATAAGAATGTTTAACCGTCCAAAGCAGTCCTTTTTCTTGCAGGGCTAGCATTTCATCTCGTGAACCCGGAATATTGTTGTGATTAATCAAAGTATAGTCCTCCTTGATGTTGTTTTAATCCGGGGATAAAAATGGATCTGAACTGGAGCTGCAATCTTAAATATATTTCAATGCTTTTCTTTAGTTCGACCTTTTAGTATTCGACATGAATATAATTACTCCTGCTTCATTATTAAATATTGGTGGCGATCAAATATTTTACGGAAAAACTGCATTTTGCCCTTGACAGTCATTTCCCTTTCCAAACCGGCTTTCTTCTTTCCATATAGGCGTTGACACCTTCGATAAAATCTTCACTTTCAAATGTGTTCCGTTCCAACTGCTCCAGATCCGTATAATCTGCAAGCTCATGATGTTCAGATAACCTGTTGATAGCCTTTTTTATCCCGATCAGTGCCAGCGGAGCATTACCGGCAATTTTTCGCGCCATATCTTGGCTCGCTTTCTCAAGGTCCGGCGCAGGGACAACCTGGTTGACAAGACCCATGGCGTATGCCCGCTGCGCAGACACCGGTTCACCGATAAGCAGCAGTTCTTTTGCCGCTCCCACACCGACCAGGTCGATAACTTTTTGGACCAAACTATGATTCAGGGAAATGCCAAGCTTCGCCGCGGGAATGCCAAATTTTGCTTCTTTGTTGCAAATTCTTAAATCGCAGGCAATCGCCAGTTCACAGCCCGCTCCCACAGCCCAACCGTTAATCTTGGCAATAACCGGCTGTGGACAGCGGATAATACTTTCGATGGCCCGATCGACATAATCCAGGTAGCGGAGGTGCTTTTCTTTGTCAGTTAGTTCTTTTAGCTGGTTGATATCAGCGCCGGAAGCAAAAGTGTTCCCTGTTCCGGTAATAATCACAACTTTTGCAGTGGAATCAGCGGAAATAGAACTCATAATTTCTGAAAAATTAATCCACATTTCTGTATTAAAAGCATTTCGTTGTTTGGCACGATTGATTAAAACCTCGGCGATCCCGTTTTTTGCGTTTAACTGAAAATATTGCAGCTTAATCACTCCTCAGAAATAGCTATTGAATTTCTCAAATACAAAACTTTCCTAAGATTTTACTGAAAACTTTGAAAGCGGTCAACCCCGGACTTGCTGATGCTACCCATTGACTCTACCCAGGCATGGAGTTATAATAAATCCAATATTATCAGAAATGAATATTTAGAAAAAAAGTCCGAAAACAGTGTGCACCTCTGAGGTTACTCAACCTTACCAGGCTATTTAAAAGCCTTCCTTGACCGTGACCGGACCTCATCCCGGGCAGGCTCAACAAAACACCACTAGAGATGGAGTGATAAAGTATGTCTGAAAAAACCTATCAAACAGAAACCGAAAGGCTGCGCTCTTTAAAAGAAAAAGCAAGGCTTGGCGGAGGGGAAAAAGCGATCGAAAAACAGCACAGCCGGGGCAAACTGACTGCCAGGGAAAGACTCGAAGTTCTCCTTGACCCCGGCAGTTTCGTTGAGTTTAACACCCTCGCTGAACATCAATGTCACGATTTCGATATGCAGAAGAAAAAGTTTCCCGGTGACGGGGTGGTAACCGGTTACGGCACTATTGACGGCAGATTGGTCTTTGTCTTCTCTGAAGATGTTACTGTCCTTGGCGGATCGGTCGGCGCAACTCATGGAGCAAAGATTTGTTATACCATAGACAAGGCGATTACGGTCGGCGCACCTTTAATCGGGCTATATGAATCCGGCGGGGGCAGGATCCATGAAGGTTTCGCCGCTTCTCGCAATGTGGCCGGAATGTTTCATTATAATACCAAGGCATCCGGTGTGATCCCGCAGATCTCGGCAATCATGGGAACCTGTGCCGGGGTGGCTGTTTATTCGCCGGCTATAACCGATTTTATTTTCATGGTTGAAAACACCAGCCAGATGTTTATAACCGGGCCGGGCGTGATCAGGTCGGTTATGGGCGAGCAGGTGGACATAGAAAGCCTCGGTGGGGCTAAAATACACTCCGAAACGAGCGGCAACGCCCACTTCGTTTACCCGGATGACCAAGAATGCCTCCAGGGTATCAGGAAGCTGCTCAGTTTTCTCCCTCCCAATAATATTGAAGATCCCCCGATATTTAATACCGGGGATGACCCCAACAGAAGCTGCGAAGACCTGATGGAAATTGTGCCCGATGACTTTCGCGTTCCCTACGATGTCAAGCAGGTTATTTACCGGATTGCTGATAATGGTGAATTTTTGGAAATTCTCCCGAATTATGCTACCACGTTAGTGATCGGCTTTGCCAGACTTGACGGCAGCACGGTCGGTATCATAGCCAACCAACCGCTGGTCATGGCCGGCTGCCTGGACATTGACTCTTCCGATAAAGGCGCCCGGTTCATCCGGTTCTGCGACGCTTTTAATATTCCCCTTTTAAACCTGGTTGATGTCCCCGGGTTCCTGCCCGGAAAAGATCAGGAGTACGGCGGAATTATCAGGCACGGCGCTAAAATGCTCTACGCCTTTTCTGAAGCTACCGTGCCCAAGGTTACCCTGAACATGCGGAAAAACTACGGTGGCGCGGTTATGGCCATGTGCTGCAAGGGCACTGAAGTAGACCAGATGTTTGCCTGGCCCATAGCCCAACCGGTTGTCCTGGAGACAGCATCTGCTGTAGACATCATCTTCAAGAAAGAGTTGACAGAGGCAGAAGACCAGGCCGCAGAGAGGGATAAAAGGATCCGGGAGTACGACTATTACTACTCCAACCCCTTTAACCCCGCCGGCAAAATGCTGCTTGATGATGTGATCGAACCGCAGGATACCAGATCCCGGATAATTTCCGCCCTGCGCATGATGAAAACCAAACATGAGGAAAAACCCCGGAGAAAACACGGCAATATTCCACTTTGATACTTTTTTAGATCAAAGTGCAGGCCTTGAAAATATTACAGGCCTATCCCGGATAAAGTATGATGGCTTTCCAACCGAGAGCTTTCCAATCTAATGTTAATGTGCGGTTTATGGCCGTAAAATTTTTTCTACAATTTGCCTGGCAGCAGAATACGGGTCGACAGATCCGTATTTTGCTTTTTCCAATAGCTGCTGCAGCATAGCGTTTTCTTCCAGGGAACGATTGACTTCTTTCTTTAACAACTCCTGGACCAACTCCATGGTCTGATCTTGGCTGCGTTCCCGGCGAAGCTGATCAAAAAGTCCGCTTTCTTTTAAGAACTCCCGGTGAGAGACCACCGCCTGGTAAAGTTCTGCAATCCCCTCGTTCCCGGTGGCAACTGTGGAAACAACAAGGGGTTTCCATGCGCTCATATACCTGGAGGCGGCATCTTTCAGTTCCTGCACAGTTTTATCCGCCCCCTCGCGATCAGCCATATTGAGCACAAAAATATCGGCTATCTCCATCAATCCGGCTTTTAACATCTGGATACTGTCACCCATTCCCGGCACAAAAACTACCAGCACTGTGTCGGCAATTCTTTTAACATCAAGCTGAGACTGGCCCACTCCTGCGCTTTCGACGATAATTATATCCTTGCCGGCAGCGTCAAGCAGCTTGATCGCTTCCCTGGTGGTCGGGGAGATCCCCCCCAACCTATCCTGCGCCGAAAGGCTGCGGATAAATACTCCGGGGTCAAGGCTGTGTTCTTCCATGCGCAAACGGTCTCCAAGCAGCGCACCCCCGGAAAAAGGGCTGGTCGGATCAACGCATAGCAGACCCAGGGTAAAACCCAGCTCCCTGAGGTGAGCTATCAGGCGGCTGATCAGCGTGCTTTTTCCCGCCCCCGGCGGCCCGGTAATGCCCAGGACAAAAGCATTCCCGGTATAGGGTTCAATTTCTTTGATGATCTGGACCCTTTTTTCTTCGTCTTCCAAAAAAGTAATCAGTCTGCCCAGCGAATAAGCGTTTCCCTGCACGCTTTCTTCAATCATTTTTTTGTACATACTCCAATACTGCCTTTCCCTCTGCTTGACAAAGCGTTTATTAAATCACCGTTAACAGGCCACAAACCCAGGCAGGCATGACTCAAGCATATCAAAAATAGTTTTTCTGCTTCAGGGACATCTATCTGAGTATGCCTGGAAAAAACAACCACAGTAACTGCAAACAAAAGTGCTCTTGCCTGAAAAAAACCGCTCTAGATTAATTATTCGGATCCAGCTCAATATACTGCGTTTTGTTCTCTTTTCGTTCCAATGAATAAGGAGAAACAAAGAAGATCTCCGGGCGTACCCTGTTTACACTACTCATATCCTCCTCAATTTCATGTTTTAATTTATCCAGCGCGCTTCCTTCAAGGCCTTCTCCGCGTTCTATTTTTATTTTCAGGGGCGGCTCCACCTTGGGGCCGGGTCGATCCAATACGATCCGGAAAGCACCGGTTACCCGTGGCATATATTTTACCAACAAATCTTTGATCGCAGAAGGATAAACATTTACCCCTTTGACAATGAGCATGTCATCTGTTCTTCCAATTACTTTTATGCGCATCCCCGGGCCGCCGCAATGGCAGGGGTCGGTATGAATCTGTAAAATATCCCCCAGGCGATAACGAAGAAACGGCGTGCCTTCCCAGTCCAGCCAGGTAAAAACCTGTTCTCCCGTAACGCCTTCAGTAAGTTCAAGGGGTCTGCCTGTCTCCGGATCTATAAGCTCAAGGTAGCAGTAATCCTCTGACAGAAAATGCATGCCGTAGTAGCGGTCACTATCACAGGAAATACAATGCAAGGGTTGCACAGCGCCGTTAATATCAAAGAGCCGGGTACCGTAAGCTTCCTCCATTTTTTTCTTAAACTCCGGCACCCCCGCACCGGGTTCTCCCCCGCAGACCAAAAAGTTCAACCCCAATTCACGGATCGGTTTACCCAGGACATCTCCCGCCTGCTCAGCCAGGTATTCTGCAAAGGAGGGGGTGCAAAAAAGCGCATCAGCTTTTATAAGTTGCGCACTTTCCAGTAAACGCCTACTCCTGGCTTCCGCGCCTACCGGAACTACACACACCCCGTAATCCCATAGGGCATCGACCACCGGTACGCCTCCCGCAAACATGCTCAATCCAAAACCGTTAATGACAATGTGGCCCGGTTGCAGGCCAATAAATCTGTACTTGCGAGCATTCAGCATGTTGGTAACTTTTATGTCATTCTTGGTCAGCGTATATATTGTGGGAGTTCCGGATGTTCCGGATGTAAAGCTGAGTCTTACGATTTTATCCAGCGGGGCGCAGGCGAGCATTCCGAAAGGATGTCCAAATTGCGCTGTTGACTCTTCCTGCGCCGCCCTGTGTTCATCTTTATCCATGAAAGGAACGTGGTGAAAATCATCCCATGTCTTTATATCGCCGGGCTCAATCCCGGCTGCATCCAATTTCCGTTGATAAAATATGGAGTTTTTATAATTATAGGAGACCTGTTTTTTAATTTTTTCCAGTTGGATCTCATTTATTTCCTCCCTGGAACTTGTTTTTAGTTTTTCTACCCAGCAATCACCTGTGTTTAACCCCTTTTTAAGCAAAAGAACGACTCCTTTACGATTTAGCATGAACAAAATATCTATAATAGCCTGCAAGACCGGTTGTAGGGCCCTTAAACCTGAAGTGCTGCGCATTTTTGGCAAGTCTTTTTTAAGCGATCCTGCAAACTCCCATTTAGAATACGTTTAGCAGGGTTCATTATCAAATCCAACTTTATGGCACTGGCTCATCCAGGTTGGGTTAAATATAGAACAAATGAAATAAAAAAGGGCATCAGATTATGATCCGTAACATAAGAGTCCTGATCTTCTGCTATTTTATCTTTCGATCAGTCTAAACACAAACAGTCTAAACACAAACCGGCGCCAACAGGGCCTGTTTCTACTTGCCCGTGCCTTGCTTTCTCCTGTAACCAAGACCCTGAAAAACAGCAATTATATTGCCTTTTTCATCATTGATTTGCACAGAATATGATCCAAACTTCGGTGTCAGTGTAATCAACTTGCCCTCTGCAATAAGAGTGCCGCTGGAGACCGCTTTGAAGTATGAAATACTGGCACTGATGGATACAGCGCTCTGATCATGGACATAGCCGAGAGCGCCGAAAACCAGGTCGGCTAAGGTAAACAAGGCCCCTCCATGAACAATGTTTACACCGTTTAAATGGTGTTCTTTTATGGTCAGTTTGGCTCTGGCACTTTTAGCGGTGATTTCCACCATCTCTATGCCGACGTGTTTTGAAAAATTATCATTCTCATAGAAATTATAGATACCGGTTATGCTATTTTCATTTTCCATTCAGCCTTCTCCTTATATCTTCTCTCGTTTCCAGGCATTAGTTTACGTGGTTTTGCCGTCACGGTTCCGATATCAGGGGAACAATAAATTAAGGTAATTATAACACATCACCGCTTAACGCCGAAGCGAACCGGCCCAAAGCTGATTTTTCCTTTGTGCCTCCCAGCACTGTTTTTATGCCGGGGCGGTAAGGTGATCAAACCTTTCAAAAAGACTTTCAAAAGCAAGTGATTTTTAAGGCGCTCAAAAAAAAACCGATCCGGGCCCATGCCCACCGGGCAGATGATATTTTAACCGCGATAAGAATCGCCGGGAATTTGACCTGGATATTTCCATCGAACACTGTACTGAAGGTCTTGAAATAGCCAGGTTTATTAAACTTGAAATAATTTTATCTTAATCGACGACCCGGAACAGGCGCACAAGAGTGATTTAAAGCGCGCATATAAATATCAGCGCAACAATGCAGCTACCTCCTTGTCCCGCTGAAAAACGCGCATCTTTAAGGAGTGATCAAGAACCCGGCCCCTTAAAACACTTGCGGATAGCTAAAGACCCGCCGCTTCCAAAATATCAGGGACCGCCTCTTCCCGGTTAATGGCCATGATGTGAACTCCGTCGCAGAGGGAGTCTTTCTTTAATGCGGCAATCATGCGGCCTGCAATTTCTATGCCCTTATTAAGGGCTCCTCCTTTCGGTGCGCTGCTTAACTCATCGATGAGGTTCTGCGGCACAAAAATTCCGGGGACATTTTCTGTCATATACTTAGCCATCCTCGCAGAAGTAAGCAGGACAATACCGGCTAAAATTTTTACCGGGAACCCGCGGGCATAATCCATAAACCTGGTAAAGTTTTCCAGATCATAGATAGCCTGGGTTTGAAAAAATTCGGCACCCGCATCGACCTTTTTTTCAAATTTGTTATACTGGGGTTCCCAGGGATCGGCTTCCGGGGTTACTATCGCTCCCTTGCAAAAGGCTGTTTCTCCATTCAAGGCATTACCACCCAGGTCTTTTTTCTCCTCCAGGAAATCAATCGCCCGCAACAACTGCACCGAATCCAGTTCAAATATGCCCCTGGCCTGTTTGTGGTCCCCAACAGTCATGGCGTCTCCGGTAAGGCAAAGAACATTTTCAATTCCCCTGGTATAAGCAAGGAGTAAATCTGCCTGCAGGGCGATCTGGTTGCGGTCGCGGCAGGTCATCTGCAGGATGGGTTCCCCACCCCTTTCTTTAACAGCAAGACATCCCCCCAGGGAAGGAAAGCGCATTACCGAACTCTGGTGATCGGTTACATTCAAAGCATCAACCTTATCGTTAAGCAATTCAATGTGGTGAAACATCTGCTCCAGGTCTGTACCTTTAGGAGGAGCAATTTCTGCTGTTACCACAAACTTGCCGGAATCAAGTAACTGCTTAAATTTCATACCCATTGCTCCATCTCCTTTTGCTCCAAAATTTTCACCCTGGGCCTGGGTACTACCTGTGCATTTCTCGGAGGATGGTAGTGTCTCATTAAATCAAGCCTGTCCTGTTCTTTCAACCTGTTGTAAATCAGGGTGAAGGCACAATCTCTTTCCTGATCCACTTCACATTTGCCTTTGTCAGTCCCGCCACAGGGTCCGTTTAACAAGCCTTTATGGCAGGCAGTAACCGGACATATCCCGGCTGTATAGCCTAAAATGCACTGGCCGCACTGGGCACAGGCTTCCATATAATAACCGGGGTGTTCTTCCAATCCGATGAAGAGGGTGTCGAGAGCCGGAAGAACAGCTTTGTCCAGGTAAAAATTTAAACGCTGCACTCCCAGTGCACAGGCCATGACCAGGATACCGTTTGCTCCCTGGATTGCAGCTTCATTTTCACTGACAGAAGCGGCGGTCATTTCATCACATGCCGTTGGAATTACTGTCGAACCGGTTATCAAAAGGCCCGATCCCTGGAGTTTTTCCCTTAGTTCGGAAACCTGTTCTATCCCCCCGGTTTGAAGCACCGTGGCACATGTCCCGCAGCCGACGACAAAAACCCGGTTGCAAAACTTCAGCTGCTGCAGAATTTCTTCGTAAGGCTTTTGCCTGGTTATTGTTTTCATGCCATAACCTCCCTTAACTTTCCAAGTCGCACCTGAGGCACCGTTTTGATTCGCGCACAGCTTCTTCTTCCACGTAACTCAGCTCGGTTTCTTTGAAGCTGTGCTTTCTTTCTTCCACAGCAAGCCGCGGTATCTTTGGCCTGTACTGCGGTTTCCATACATCTTCCTCCAGTTCATCATCTGTCTGCTCCGGTTCTTCTTCCTTTTTTCCGTCTTCCAGGGTATAAACATCCTTGCGCAGGTCATAGATTAAAACCCTGGACGGGTCATCTTTAAAATATTTATCAATTGCCAGCGCGCCCCTTCTTCCGGCGCTGATGGCCTCGATAACCATACCCGGCCCGGAGACAAAATCACCCCCGGCAAATACGCCGGTAACATTGGTTGACAACCTGTTCTCATCGACCAGCAGGGTCTCCAGCCTGGAACGTTCCAGGGCGCTGTCCGGAGGCAAAAATGAAAGGTCCGGAGCCTGCCCTACCGATGCGAATACCGTATCTGCTTCGGCAAAGAAATCGGCCCCGGCCACGGGAACAGGACGGCGCCTTCCGTCTCTTCCGGGTTCACCAAGCTCCATCCTGGTGCACTGCAAACCGTTTACCTTCCAGTTGCTGCTGACGATACGGGTGGGGCTGACAAGAAAATTAATTTTTACTCCTTCAGTCAGAGCTTCTTCATATTCAACTTCTGAAACCGGCATTTCTTCCCTGGTCCGGCGGTAAAATATTTCCACTTCTTTTGCCCCCATGCGGACAGCAGTGCGGGCGGTATCCAAAGCTACGTTGCCTCCCCCGATGACAATTACTTTTTCCCCGATTTGAACTGGTTTGCCTGTCTTGACATCCCTTAGAAAACGCAGACCGTAGTAGAACCCTTCAAGATCTTCCAGTTCGCCGGGAATACCCATCTTCTGGCTTTTTTGCGCGCCGGCGGCAATAAACACTGCATCATAGCCACTTTTTTTGAGGTCATCAATGGTAAAGTTGACGTTAACCGGGCTGTTATATTTTATTTCCACGCCGCGTTTTTTTATATGCTCTATCTCTTCCCGGATAACTTCGTCCGGCAACCGAAATTCAGGGATGGCTACGGAAAGCATGCCCCCACCCACCGGCAGAGCTTCGAAAACGGTGACACTGTATCCCATCTGGGCTAAGAAGTAAGCAGCGGAAAGGCCGCAGGGGCCCGCCCCTACTACAGCAACTTTTTGCGGCTTCGATGTGGGAAAGGGCCGGGGGAGAGGGATTTTCTTAATATTATCGGAATACCAGTCGGCTGCAAAACGCTTCAGCGCCCTGATGGCCAGGGAGTCATCCAGTTCACCCCGGCGGCAGCGCAGCTCACAGGGGTGATGACAAATTCGGCCGCAGATAGCAGGAAAAGGATTGCGTTCTCTGATTATCTCTACGGCTTCCGGGAATTCTTGCCGGGATATGGCTTCGAGGTAACGGGGGACATCCACTCCCACGGGGCAGGTATGTTGACAGGGCGAGATCATTAAAGCATCGCAGACTGCTGCCGGACATTTCTTTTCTTTTATATGAGCTTCGTACTCTTCCCTGAAATACTCAAGAGTAGTCAGCACCGGGTTGGGACAAGTCTGCCCCAAACCGCACAGTGACCCCTCCTTAACCGTCTTTGCAATTCTAAGCAGGGTATCAATATCACCGTCTTTTCCCAGACCTTGTGTTATGCGGGTCAGTATTTCCAGCATTTGCCTTGTACCCAGGCGGCATGGAGTGCATTTTCCGCAGGATTCGGATTGGGTGAAGCTGATAAAATAACGGGCTATCTCCACCATGCATGTGCTTTCATCCATGACCACCATACCACCTGAACCCATAATCGAACCCAGCCGGGACAGGTTTTCAAACTCAACCGGTGTATCCATGTAAGGCGCCGGGATACATCCTCCTGAAGGTCCCCCTGTCTGTACCGCTTTGAATTTTTTCCCGCGGGGTATACCGCCGCCGATATCAAAAACAATGGTCGAAAGTGGCGTTCCGGCAGGCACTTCCACCAGCCCGCTGTTGGAAACTTTTCCTGTCAGGGCAAAAACCACGGTACCATTGCATTTTTCAGTGCCGATTGAAGAAAACCAATTTGCCCCGCGGCCGATAATGGCAGCAACCGCAGCCAGGCTTTTTACGTTATTTATTATTGTGGGTTTATTATCCAAACCGGACTGGGCCGGAAAAGGTGGCCGCGGCCGGGGCATGCCGCGGCGGCTTTCTATTGAAGAAATGAGAGCAGTTTCTTCACCGCATACGAATGATCCGGCTCCCTCTTTAACATTTATAGTAAAATTAAAGCCGGAACCAAGGATATCTTTCCCCAAAAACCCTTTTTCTTCGGCCTGTTTCAGGGCCAGGCGCAGACGTTTCACTGCCAGGGGATATTCGGCGCGGATATAAATAAAACCTTCGTCGGCGCCGACTGCATAACCGGCCAGGGTAAGCCCCTCAACCACTGCATGGGGATCGGCTTCCAGTATTGAGCGGTCCATGAAAGCCCCGGGGTCACCTTCATCTGCATTACAAATAACATATTTCTTGCTTCCCGGGGCATTTGAACAAAATTCCCATTTAAGAGCTGTGGGAAAACCTGCGCCCCCTCGTCCGCGCAGCCCGGCTTTCTTTATTTCATCGATAACCTGGTGGGAGGTCATTTCTGACAGGGCTTTTCCTAAAGCCTTGTATCTGCCATTATCAATAGATTGTTCAATTTTTTCCGGGTTAATGTGCCCGCAGTTTTGCAAGATAATACGCTGCTGTTTTTGATAAAAATTAACATCTTTGTAATAAGGAACAGCTTTTTCACTGACCGGATCGCGGTAGAAGAGGCGCTCAACCGGAACACCGTCTTTAAGGTGTGCTGCGGCTATTTCAGCCGCATCCTCGGGCTGGAGACGAGTATAAAAAATGCCCTGTGGTTCGACAATAGCAATCGGTCCCTGTTCGCAAAAACCGTGACACCCGGTAAAATCTATCTCCACATCCTGGATTCCCAACCTTTCAACCTCTGAACACAATGAATCGTACACAGCCTGGGAACCGCTGGATAAGCATCCTGTCCCCTGACAAACAAAAACAGTACGCCGGCTCATAGTCTAACTTCCCCCCTCCCTTTTGAACAGATCTTTTACTTTCTTGGGATTCATATGGCCATAGACCTGGTTGTTAATAACCATGCTTGGAGACAGGGCACATACACCGAGGCAGGCAACCGTTTCCAGGGTATACTCCAGATCTTCTGAAGTCTCATTTTCTTCCAATCCTAACTGCCGCTTGACCAGTTTAAGAATAGTCTTCCCTCCGCGGACATGACAGGCGGTGCCCCGGCATACCCTGACAATGTTTTTACCCCGGGGTTCGGTATAGAGCTGCTCATAGAAAGAGACAACCCCCTGGACTTCGCTGGGAAAAAGTTTTAACCTTTCAGCAATTACAGGAACAGCCAGGGGGGGGATAAAGCCAAACTCGGCTTGAATTTCCTGGACCAGGGGAATCAATGACCATTTCAGTTGTTCATATTCGCTCACTATTTCGCCAAGTCGCTCCATGTTTATCTCGGGAGGTGTAACCGGTTTATTCATCGGGTTTCACCCTTTCTAATTTAACGTATCCAGTCTCCGGCGGGGGTGATTTTTCCCCTCTGTCCAGGGTACTGCTGAACAGCTCCAGCACATCCGAAAAAGAAGCCGGAAGAGATACCGTTCCGGGGGAAACAATATCAGAAACCTCCGCGACAACTTTTAACTGAGAAACCGGGGATATTATTTTTACTTCATCCCCGGTTGCCAGTGAAAGTTTTTCAGCATCACTCATTGAAATTTTCAATATTTCCGAAGGGTAAAGACTTTTTAATCGCCAGGCCTTCCCGCTCCTGGTTCCGCATCCAAAATATGCAAGATTTGCTTCCAAAATCAGGTAAAACGGGTATTCTTTTTTCTCCTTATACAGCTGGGGATAGTAATCCGGGGCAGAAAAGCTGGGAAAACCGGTTAAAGATTGAAAAGCACGATTGCGCCTTTCATCCCAATAGGACCATTTATCACCCAGGCGGTCTTCCGGATGATAGTAACCTTCATAAAGCGGCACATACTCTTCGATTTCATTAATAACCTGCTGCAGAGAAGAATAAGGCAGAGGATCGCCCATTTCCCTTGCAAGGCGCAGAATTATTTCCCAGTCGGGAAGGCTTTCGCCAACAGCAGGGAAAGCCTGCTGCAGCCATCCGATCCTTCCTTCAAAATTGGTAAAAGAACCTTCTTTTTCAGCAAAGCTTGCTGCCGGAAAGATTACATCAGCAAATTCCGCGGTTTTAGTAAAAAACAGGTCCTGCACAATCATGAAATCAAGGCTGGAAAGGGCGTCAGCATTCAGTTTTGGCCGGGTAAAAGTGGAAACCAGGTTTTCGCCGACAACATAAAGCGCTTTTACCGGTATTTCTTTACCCCTGCTAACCGCTTCAACAATAGATAACCCCGGCTCAGAAGGTATCTTTTTCTTCCATAAGTGTTCAAACTTTTGCCTCGCCTCTGCGTCGGTCACCGGCTGGCAGCCGGGAAGGTATTCGGGCAGGGAACCCATTTCACAGGCACCCTGGGCATTATTTTCCTTTTGCAGGGGATAAATACCACAACCACTACCCCAAACATTTTCTGTCAGCAGGACCAGGTTGGCAAGAGCTTTGATGCTTTCTGTGCCGTTTATTGCACATTTTAGACCGGATCCAAACACAATAACAGATTTATTCGCCCCGGCATAATGGCGGGCGGCATCACGAACCTTTTCTGCGCAGACTCCCGTAATTTCTGCAGTAGACTCGGGTAAAAAACTTTCCAACGCATCAGCCAGGGCAGAAAAACCTTCTGTTTGCCGATTAACATATTCAACGTTGAATAAACCTTCTTCCACGATAGTCCTGGTTATACTGTTGAGCAATGCCGGATCGCTGCCTGGACTCGGGCGCAGCCATTGATGAGCAAAAAAAGCGAGCTTCGTCTTGCGGGGTTCGACCAGAATTAATTTTGCCTGGCGGTATTTAACCGCGCGCTTAATAGCATATCCTACCCGGGGGGCAGTCACGGGTGGATCCGCCCCTACAACCAGTATTAGCTCCGCCTCTTCGAGTGCTTCCAGCAAATTGGTGGTATTTAAGAGCCCGGTGGTATGCCGCAAACCTACCCGGGTGGCCAAATTATAAAGACTGCTGCCGTTATCAATATTATTTGTCCCCAGTACCGTCCTGGCAAATTTCTGCAAAAGATAATTCTCTTCATTAGTGCACTTGGAGGAACCGTAGACTGCCAGGGCATCCGGACCATACTGCTCTTTTGCCCGTTTTAAGCCGGAACTTGCTGCTTTTAAAGCATCTTCCCAGGAAACCTCCCGAAAAGCGCCGTTTTCCTTCACAAGGGGTTTGGTCAATCTCTCCTGGCTGTGGATATAATCATAGCCATAACTCCCTCGGATACAAAGCGCTCCCCGGTTGGGAATATTCACCCGGCCGGGGAGCGCCCGAACTACCTGATTATCTTTAATTTCAAGGGTGATGGGGCATCCACATCCGCAAAAAGAGCATGTGCTCTGGACAGATAACCTGGTGGTACCCCGGTACGGTTTTACCCTTTCTGTCAGTGCTCCTGTAGGACACAATGCAACACACATCCCGCAAAAAGTGCACTCTGAACGTTCAAGTGGGGCATCGTCAAAGGTGGCCGGCTTGGTCGCAAATCCTCGCTGGTAATAACCGATAGCTCCTTCAACAACAATCTCCTGGCAGGCCCGGATGCACTTGCCGCATAAAATACATTTTGCCGTGTCCCTGGTTATAAAGGGGTTTAATTCCTCTACCGCGGCAAGTTGAGGAATTTTTTCCAGCTCATTAAAACCTAGACCCAGATCAGTGGCAATCTGCTGCAAATGGCAGCGGTTACCTTTATCACAGATCAGACAGGCATCAGGATGGCTGGCCAGTAAAAGCTTAACTATGTTTTTACGATGCTGTAGCACCCTGGGAGAATTGGTGTTGATAACCATCCCTGGAGCCACTGTGCTGACACAAGATGCCAGCAAAGCACCGGTTTCCTCATTTTCCACCAAGCAGAGCCGGCAGGCCCCTACAGACTGCAGATTCGGATCATGACAGATAGTAGGGATTTCTATACCCGATTCTTGAGCAATTTCCAAAATAGTCATATCGGCATGGCCACTAACCACTCGCTGATTAAGGGTGATAGTTACAGGTTGCAATCAACATCATCCTTTCCCTCTTAACTACAACATCATCCTTTCCCTCTTAACTACAATGTAGGCTGGATAATAAATACGATTCTGACTGCATAACCTGGTGTTTAAATGTCTAATTCGTGTATTTCTGCTCAACACCCGGCTGTTCTCCCCGTTCCGCAGCCCTGACTGCATCTAATAAATGAGCGCTTACACTTTTCTTTGAAATAAATCCAACGGCTCCGGCTTCACTGCCGGCTGACATATTCTGCTCATCATCGTACTGGCTGAGCATCAAAACCCTGATTCCTTCCTTGCAACGGCTGCAAATCTGCCTGGTTGCTTCAATACCGTCTATTTCAGGCATAACTATATCCATCAGTACAACATCAGGTAACAGTTCCAGAGCCTTATCTACCGCTTCTGCTCCATTGGTTGCTTCTCCCACAATGTACATATCCTTTTGCAAATTCAGTAAAGTGCGGATGCCTTCCCTGACCATGGCATGATCATCGGCTATCAGGACCTTAATTTCAGCTTTTTCTAAATCCATTTGTTTCCAGATCGCGCTTGCCAGGATAGCTGGCTTTAGCGGTTTACAATAATACTCCGCTGCGTCTATGCGCATTCCCTCATCTCTCCGCCAGCCCCTGGTCAGGTGCTTTTCAGGAGTTGCGTCGAGCACAATCTGGGGAACATCTTTTAAAGCCGGGCTCTGTTTGAGCCAGTGGTGCAGCTTGAATGCATCGCCACGNGGCATAATAGTGCCCAAGAGAACCAGGTCTGGCCTGTGGGAAATCACTAAGTGCCGGGCTTTATCCATATTACAAGCAACCAGTACTTCACAACCCACATCCTGTAATTCTTCCTGCAGAGAGGTACAAAATTGAATTTCTTCGTCAACCACCAGGACTATTTTTTTCTTATCCATTGGTTACTCCTCCTTTCCCGGTGCTAATTTAACCGGCTTTTCTTAATATTAAGGCATGTTAGACATTTTGTCTTGAAGCGTTTCCCCTGGATTCGGATCGAGGGAAACACCCTATTTTTCATAATTTATTCTCTTGTTATTGTCCGGAAATATCCTTGTCATGAACACCAGCACTTCGATTCATGTCTGTTTGACGGTATATTCTTTAAAATTGGCGCCATTAATAGCAAGTTGCCAGTCAACATTCCCGCTGTTTAAATTTCTATCATTAACCCAGGTTGTTGTTTCACTGCTTATCTTTTCGCGGCCTAAAGGTGCGGCAATCTTCCATAAACCTCATAAATATAAGTAAATCGCAGTACCGATAAGAATTTGCTCAATTGAACCTTGATAATGCCGTTGATAATGCCGCTTTTTTAGCAAACTCACCTTAAATAAAAAAACCACTAACGTGGTTTTTAACCGGCACAACTGATACAACAGCTACAACAGCAAGGTAGCGTTTAAATTAAATTTTTACTATACCTTTGCGCATGGCATACTTAACTAGTTCTACACGGTTACGCAAATCCAGCTTGGCCATGAGCCTCGTTTTATGACCCTCCACAGTTTTTGGACTTAATACTAAAAGGCCGGCTATTTCGCGCGTGGTGTATCCTTCCGCCAGTAATTTAAGGATTTCCCGCTCACGATTGGTTAGCTGGGCATAGGGATCCCGGTTTCTTCTATCCGCGGATTCATACCGGAAATCATCAACCAGGTACCTGGCCACCTGGGGGGATAAAAAAGAATCGCCCCGATGCACAGCGCGAATGCCTCTAACCAGTTCTGAAGAAACAGTGGACTTATCGATAAATCCCACCGCCCCCGCTTCAACGACTTCAAATACGTGTTCTCTATCGTCATACTGGGTTAGCACCAGCACTTTTACCGCCGGATAGTCTTTACAAATATATCGGGTCGCTTCCAAACCGTCCATAATCGGCATAATAATGTCCATTAAAACTACATCAGGGCTGAGCTTTTTCACCATCTCCAGGGCTTCTTTTCCGTTTGCAGCCTCGCCCAGGACCTCGGTTTCAGGAGAAAGCTCCAGCAGCGCACTTATACCCTCACGCACTATGGTATGGTCATCAACCACCAATAACTTGATTTTTTCCACCGGCTTCCCACCGTTCTTCAGAGTTATCTATCATCATAATTACCGCTGGCAGATAGAACAAAAGAGCATGGCCTTGCCATTTAATCCTCTTTAACGGTTGCTTTTCCTGACAGAGGGAAAAATGCCTTTACAGTAGTCCCTTTCCCCGGCTGAGTCTGCACGTTACATGTCGCTCCGATCAGGGTCATTCTTTCCTTCATATGTAAAAGGCCATACCCCCGGCCCCTTTCTCTCATTTCAGTAAGCTTCTCAATCTCAAAACCTTTACCGTCATCACTTACGCTTAAGACAAGGTTGTCATCCTGCTGCTTTAAAAAAATCACGATGTTTTCTGCCTCAGAATGCTGGATAATATTTCCTACCGCGCCCTGGACCAGGCGGAACAGGCTGAGTTCTTCCTCCGGTAAAAGGTGCTTCTCAATAGGTTCCATGTCAAAATGGACTTTAATCCCCTGTGAAACTACGATGGAATTAACATACTGACGTATGGCGGCAACAAGACCCAGGGTATCCAGTTGAGTAGGCCGAAGATCGGCTATAATCCTGCTGACTTCGGTATGGATCTGAACAGTAAAACTGTGACTTTTCTTTAAAATATCCATGAATTGCCGGTCTTGAATATCCTTACCTTCCGCCATTTCGATAAGAGCCTGTAAATTAAGAGCCAGACCCGCCAGTATTTGACTTGTTTCATCATGTAAATCACGTGCTATTTTTTTTCGCTCCTTTTCCTGAGCAACAATAACCCGGCGCGCCAACTGCCGGTACCTTTCTCTGCCTCTTCGCAGTCTTTCATTAAGTCTTGACTGTTCAACAGCAGTGCCAAGCTGATCTCCGATAGACTTGCACATGTATATATCTCTCTGGGAAAAAGTGCGGGGTTTGTCACTGGTAATATTCATTACTCCCAGCACCTTTTCGTTAGCTTTTAAAGGCACACTGACAAATGCCCTGAGGCCTTCCAGGCTTATTAAGTCAGGACGGGTCGCATTATGCTCGGCAGAAATGTCATCAACCAGGATAGCTTTGCCACTCTGCGCCACTTTACCGGCAATTCCTTGACCTGTCTTCATAAACATCTCTTCCGAATAACGTTCGGATAATCCGCTGGTAACCCGGTAAGAAAGAAAGCCGCTTTCTTCGTCTAATAACATGACTCCTCCGGCTTTGCCGTCTAATGATTTAAGTGCAGTATCCAACCCGATGCTTAGAATGGCATCGAGATTCCCCAGTCCGCTTATTGCCGCCGAAACACGGCTGATAGCAATTATAAAGTTGTCTTCCTCTTCTTCACTAGTGCCTTCAATATGAACCGCATCATCTTCAGCTTCTTTTTTTGCCATTTTAACAGTAATTTCTTCTTTTCCCCGCTCCATGTGTACCCGTCCTTTCATTCCAGTCTTTTCATTCCAGTCTTTTCATTCCAGTCTTTTCATTCCAGTATGATGAAAAAACAACATGCTGTTTTTTGTAAGATTCTTATCAGGCCGGTTTGAGCTTATATCCAAGTTAATTAAGAAAATAATTGGCTCTGCGGTAATAAAGAAAGGAGATGTGGTTGGAAATTCGTGACGGTATTAAAGGTCTACATTAACATTTGCGGTATCTGCCTTTATTTGAAGCAATTATAACAATTTTCTGCTATCAATGTCAACTTCATTAGTTTGACTTGCCCGGAGGTTGATGTTATTATTGTTACATGCAAAGTTGTCAAGCGCCCGTGGTGAAAGGGATATCACGCAGGCCTCCGGAGCCTGAAGTCGGGGTTCGAATCCCTGCGGGCGTACCATATTGAGGGGCAGCCATCTTCCGGTTGCTCTTATTTTTTTTATAAAAAGGAGAACTATACTATGCCCAAAGTAAAATTTGTTCCCCAAAATAAAGAAATTAAAGTTAACGCCGGAACAAACTTGCTCAAAGCAGCCGATGAAGCCGGGCTCTATATTGAAGGCGACTGCGCCGGAAAAGGAACCTGCGGCAAATGCCGGGTAAGAATTGTTGAGGGTGATACCGGCGAACCGACTAAAGCTGAAAAGAAGCACCTTTCAGCCGGCGAACTGGAAGCCGGGTGGGCGCTTTCCTGCCAGAGAAAAATTAAGCAAGACAGCATTATTGAAGTACCGATGCAAAAAGAAGCCCACCTCCGTAAAACGACCCTGGCCGGAGGGGTAGAAAATTTAGAGGCTGAACCGACGGTTGAAAAAGTAGCCGTCAAACTTAGCCGACCGGCTGTTAAAGATCAGACTGCCGATTTAGAACGCCTGCTTGATCATTTAAAACGTCCGCAGCTTTCGGTTAAACTGCGAGAACTGTCCGGTTTTCCCGGAATGCTGCGTGATAACGCTTACTCTGTGACAACGGCGATTACAGGCAACAGAATTATCTCTATTGAACCGGGTGATACAAGCGATCAGCTCTACGGAATCGCTTTTGACATTGGAACTACGACAATCATGGGTTCGCTGCTTGATCTTAATAACGCCGCGGTAATTGCTGTAGCAGCAGCGACCAATCCGCAGAATATTTACGGCGCCGATGTTATATCCCGAATCAATCACGCTTCACAAGGCAAAGAAGAACTAAAACAGCTCCAGGATAAGGTACTTGACTCGGCTAATAATATTATCAAAGATTTGCTGAAACAAACAAAAGTGGCCCGGGACCGGGTTTATGAAGTAGTTGCCGTTGGTAATACAACAATGAGCCACCTGTTCATGGGCATAGATCCGACCTACCTGGCTCCGGCTCCCTTCATCCCGGCCTACAGCCGGGCCCTGCAAGTGGAAGTTTCCGAGTTGGGCCTGGAAATCAATCCTGCCGGACGGGTTACATTTTTACCCAACATTGCAGGGTATGTCGGTTCAGATACTGTGGGAGTTATCGTGGCTACCGAGATGGACCAGCGCAAAGATAATTGCGCGGCAATCGATATTGGCACCAACGGCGAACTGGTCCTGGCCGCAAACGGCAGACTGATGGCCTGTTCAACTGCAGCCGGTCCGGCCTTTGAAGGAGCCCAGATCAAACAGGGGATGCGGGCAGCCGCAGGGGCAATTGAATCGGTCAGTTATGTCGATAACGAAATTCAAGTGGGCACTATTGATGATCTGCCGGCAAGCGGTATTTGCGGCTCAGGTTTGATCGATGCAGCCGCTGCTTTAATCGATGCGGGCCTGATTGAGGCAACCGGCCGTTTTGTTAACCCCGCGGAAAACCCGGAAAAAGTCCCCGCCCATTTTAAAGACAGGTTGAAACGTTCCCAGGGTGGCTTGGAATTTATCCTTGTGCCCGGCAGGGACTCTGAAACCGGGGAAGATATTGTCCTCAGCCAGGGCGATCTGCGCGAACTACAGCTGGCCAAGGGGGCAATTTACGCCGGGCTGATGATCCTGCTTAAAGAAGCGGGAATCAGTGAAAACGATCTCGACGAGGTACTTTTGGCCGGCGCTTTCGGTAACTATGTACGCAAAGAAAGCGCCCTGACCATCGGCCTGCTGCCGCAGCTGCCGCCGGAAAAAATTGTTGCCGTCGGCAATGCAGCAGGTGACGGATCAAAAATGGCCCTCGCATCAGAAACCATACGAAATAGAGCGCTGGCCCTCCCTGAAAAGGTCGAACACCTGGAACTGTCAACCCGTTCCGACTTCCAAGATATTTTTGTCGATGCCCTTAAATTCCGGTAGGTCATTATCCATTATTAAACGGTTATGCTAAAAACACGCAGCTCACAGACTGCCTGCTGCAAAAAAATGCTGGATTTCACCATAACCACGATGGCCGCATACCGGAAACTGACTGTTCTCCGGAAAAGCGGGCTCGCCTTACCGCCGGCAAGCTGTCCGGCCCGGGGCGGCACAAGCATCTTAAATACCGCGATTGCATTATTTAAATTATATACCGGCAGCAGCATATTAAAGCAAATAATCAATTTCCGACTGCTCATAAAGCGAAGGAATTATTTCATTAATCACCTGCGGTATTTTTTCTTCAGTCATGGCTTCCACGACCTGGTCCTTGACATCTTCGAATTGAACTTCCTCTTCTTCGACGCGATCAAGGACTTCAATAATGTGATATCCGTACTCGGTAGCGACCGGCCCGCTTAAATCACCGATTTCAAGGGAAAAAGCGGCTTCTTCAAATTCCTCAACCATTCTTCCCCGGCCAAAAAAGCCGAGATATCCTCCGTCATCTTTATTAGACATATCGATCGAATATTCCCGGGCTAAATCTGAGAAATCTTCGCCTTCTTCAAGCAAACCAACAACTTCTTGCGCCTCAGCTTCGTCTTCCACCAGGATATGTCTTGCTTCTATTTCCTCCGGTTGATCATAAAGAAAGCGCTGCTCTGCGAAATACTTTTCCACATCTTCTTCTGTAAAATCGACCTGCTCCAAGGCTATTTCGGCAGCCAGGAGATTTAAGCGGGCATCTTCGCGGAAAGCTTCAAGGCTGATCCCGTATTGTTCAAGGACCATAAGGAATTCTTCTTCTTCGCCCTGAAAACTTTCTTCGATAATCGTATCGATCTCCTCATCCACTTCTTCTTCACTAACCGTAATCCCGATGCGGTTTGCTTCTTGAAAAATTAACTGCCTGGTAATTAATTGATCGAGAATTTCCGATCCATTCTGGAGGTACATTGCGTCAAAAAGTTCTTGCTTGGTAATCGGATCACCGTTAACCACTGCTGCTACCCGGTCGTTCTGCGGCGTTTGCGGCAGGATTACCAGGCCCATAATGGCCACTGCAGCCAAAAGCACAGCTATCACCGGTAAAAGCAGCCGGGGATTGTTAGCCAATCCTTTCAAACGCTCAACAAAAAACACCTGCTTTTCATCATCCATATTCATTTCCCTCTTTTCTCTTCTTTATGGAATTATTTTATTCATTGGGAATTCAAGAATCCCTTCGGCTCCGGCTTCCTGTAATTCACAAATTAAAGTCCGCACTTTCTTTTCCTCGACAACGCTTTCCACAGCTACCCATTGATCGGCGCAAAGGTTGGAGATAGTCGGTTTGCGCAGAGCCGGAAGCAGTTCGATCACCTTGTCCAGTTTGCTGCTGTGCACGTTCATTTTAAGCATGACCTTTTGTTCCGCCAGCAGGGCCCCCTGCAGGAGGGTGACCATGCGCTCAACTTTTTTCTTTTTCCAGGGATCATCCCAGCTGTTGTGGTTCATGATCACCCGGGGTGTGGAAACAAGGATGGTTTCAATAATCCTCAGCTGGTTTGCTTTCAGCGAACGGCCGGTTTCGGTTAATTCAGCAATCGCATCCGCCAGCAGCGGCGGTTTAACTTCTGTTGCTCCCCAGGAAAATGAAACAGAAGCGTTAACCCCTTTTCCTTTCAGGTAACGCCGGGTAGACTCGACCAACTCGGTGGCAATACGTTTCCCTTCCAAATCTTCAACCTGGTAAATATCTGAATCATTGGGTACAGCCAAAACAAGGCGTACCGGCCGCAAACCGCGCTTGGAATAATTTAAATCGGTCAGTTCTTTAACATCGGCTGCGGTTTCGGTAATCCAATCCTTCCCGGTCAGGCCAACATCGAGAACCTGTTCTTCAACATATTTGGGGATCTCCTGGGCCCGCATTAATACGCATTCAATTTCATCATCGTCGATATAAGGATAATAAGAACGCTCACCAATCTGGATATTAAAGCCCGCTTTCTTAAATATTTCCAGGGTGGTATTCTGCAGGCTTCCGGCCGGCAGACCCAATTTTATTTTATTCATCATTTTCACCTCTTCTGCTTGTTGTAAATGTTCTGCCACATATCAAATCAGATCAAGGCCAAAGCATCTTTATCTATGTGGCATCTATGTGGCGTAAAGTAAACCCTGGTTCCGTAACAAGTAGTAATAAGGTAGCATGTTCACAATCAACTGTCAACGCAATCATAAGCGTAACTCAGAAATATTATTATGATTAAGATATTTCCCGGCTTGCTGAGTATAAGGAAACTAAACCGAAGCACAACCCACTCTCCTTCGAGAATAATCCTGCAGGATTATAGAAAGGATTAAGCGAAATGTTCAGCAGCTGTTTTATTAGGGGGGTATGAAATGTCACAGAACGGACAAAGACCCTGGTGCACAAATCTAATCACATGAGAAAAAATGCAGGCCCGGGTAATCAAAACTTTAACCTTTTCCGGTTAAAAATAATAACGCAAGCTTTGAAAATCATACCGGAAAAGCGTTTAAAGCCTTTACCATGATAAAAAGGCAAATAAATCTTGTGCCGCCGGTCCAAATATGAGAGAATAATAACATTCATTTTAAAAGCAGTTTTCATCGCAGTGAAGGTGTGTGATCTCAATGTCCTTGATTGTCAAGAAATACGGCGGGACTTCCGTTGCCTCCCTGGACCATATTCGCCGGGTAGCATGCTCTGTAGCATCCGCCAGGGATAATGGTGAACAGGTGATTATAGTTGTCTCAGCTATGGGCGGGGAAACCGACCGGCTTTTGCAGTTATCGGCAGAAATTACTCCCATTCCTTCTGAACGAGAACAGGATGCTTTGCTATCCACCGGGGAACAAGCATGTGCGGCCCTGATGGCTATAACCCTGGAAAGCATTGGCCAACGGGCTAAATCATTCACCGGTATTCAACTGCCCCTGGTTACCGATAACAAGCATACCAAAGCCCGCATTCTTGAACTGCCAACCGATCTTCTTCGAAAAACTTTTGAGACAGGCTTTATACCCGTCATAGCAGGTTTCCAGGGAGTATCCGAAGACGGCAGTATTACCACCCTCGGGCGCGGAGGCTCTGATACTACAGCTGTTGCCCTGGCCGCAGCCTTAAAAGCCGACTGCTGCGAAATATATACTGATGTTGACGGAGTATATACCGCAGATCCGAACGTATGCCCCCGGGCCCGCCATATAAACATAATATCGTACCCTGAAATGCTGGAACTGGCCGGGTTGGGCGCTAAAGTAATGCATGTTCGCGCGGTTGAACTTGCTCAAAAATACCAGGTCCCGCTTGTCGTTAAATCATCTTTTAATGGAGAAAGGCAAACCTGGATAATCAACGAGGAGGACGTTATGGAAAATTATATTATCAAAGGCGTTACTCTGGAAAAGAACGTATCCAAGATCTCGTTAATACGCATTCCCGATCGCCCGGGTATTGCTTACAAGATTCTGTCTCCGCTTGCTGATGCCGCTATTAATGTCGATATGATCATTCAGAATGTGAGTATCGACGGGTATACCGATCTTACCTTTACCATACCTACCACCGATTTAAATAAAGCAACCGATCTGATCAACCAGGTGGCTCGAGAAATAGATGCACTGGAAGTACAGGCCGCCAACAATATTGTTAAAATTTCAGCGGTTGGAATCGGCATTAAAACCAACCCTGGCGTCGCCGCGCAGATGTTTAAAGCGCTCGCCGCAGAAAATATCAATATCGAAATGATCAGCACATCGGAGTACCGCATATCCTGTGTTATCGAAGAAAAGTATGGAGAACTTGCGGTCAGAGCAGTGCATCATTCATTTGGTCTTGATCATAATAAGGAAACTTCCGATCAAGAATAAATAAAATTCGCTTGCGGATCTCCGGCGGGAATCCTCGGGGTCTATCGGCCCCGAGATAAAAGTCTAAAAAACTCTGGGGTCTGTTAACCCGGTGAGGATGTCACTAAAGCATACCCAAACACATAAGGAGAGCAAAAAGCAAGATGGTTAACGATCAATTCAAGCGCTTATGGGCCGGGTTTTGGCAGATCTCCGACCCCAAAATATGGGTTGCTTCCACTATCCCGATGGCTGTTGGCGCAACCATCGCTTATGCCCAACAGGGAAATTTCAGCTGGGGCTGGTTTTTAATCGGAGTGGCTGCAATATATTTGCTGGAGATAGGGAAAAATGCAATAAACGAATATATTGATTACCTCAGCGGGGTTGACCGATTTGTTACAGCCGATAAAAGAACCCCTTTCAGCGGCGGGAAAAAAACTATTATCGACGGAAAACTGACCTTAAACGAAAATTTGGCCATTGGGGGTTTAACTATCGGGGCCGGTTGTTTGCTTGGCCTTTATGTGGTCCTGGCCAGGGAGTTCGCCGTGCTCTGGATCGGTTTGGCCGGGGTATTCTTCGCTCTTTTTTACAGCCTGCCCCCTTTTAAATTTTCTTACCGGGGAGTGGGCGAACTGGTTGTGGGGTTTACTTTTGGCCCGCTGATCACAACGGGAGCCTACCTGGTGCAAACTCATACCATAACCACCGAAGTAATCCTCGCTTCACTGCCACTCGGTTTTATAATCGCCAACGTGCTCTGGATCAACCAGTACCCCGACTATGAAGCCGACTTAAAAGGGGGCAAAATGAACGGGGTAGTCCGTCTCGGCAAAGAAAAAGGGGTAACTGTCTATGCCCTATTATTTGGACTGGCCTACCTGTTTTTGTTGACCCTGACAGTGTTCAGCAGAAATCCTTTGTGGCTTTTGCCATTTTTAAGTCTCCCCCTGGCAATAAGGGCGGTGAAAGTGGCCCGGGACCACTTTAATGATATCCCCCGGCTAATCGAAGCAAACACCAAGACAATACAAATCTACCAGCTTACCGGCCTGACCATGATTGCCGCCGCTTTACTTTCACTAAAAGCGGGTTAGTGCCGCGGTATAATTATACTATTTGTATAATTATACCGCGGCTAAAATAGGACCATATCACCTTGAGATGCCCGGATTAGAAGTTCTTGTCGGTCTAAATCAGTTCCAATGTTATATTGCGGGGAGGTTTTTCCCAAAATGGGAAACAGCATTCTGCCGGTATTTTCAACCGCAAATTGGATCTTGTTATTTCTGGGTTTATATATGATTATCATCATTGCTATGGGACTCTTTTACAGCCGCCGCGTCTACGAAGCCGATGATCTTACCATTGCCGGGCGGCAGTTGAGTTTTGTATTCATGGTTCCTTCAATTATCGCCACCTGGATCTGTGCCGGTGCGATGATGGGAGCGGCCGGCTACGCTTTTCTCTTTGGCTTGCAGGGGGTTATTTTTGATCCCTGGGCGCCCGCACTGTGCATGGTCCTGATCGGCATCTTTTTCGCCTACCGCATGCGTAAAGCCAAATATACCACGATCACCGACTTCTTTAACCACCGCTATGGAAATTTAAGCGGCTTTCTTTACACAATTATCCAGATCCTTTCCGCCATGGCCTGGCTTGGCGGCCAATTAGTGGCCCTGGGCATTATTGTCTACCTGACCACAGGTTTCAACATGCAAATTGCCGTGATCATTTCCACCGTAGTGATCATTATCGTAACCGGTTTCGGTGGCCTCTGGGCCCTGTCCCGCATTGACACGATCGCTTTTATCCTGATTTTTATCGGTTTGCTGATCCTTTTACCCGCTACAATTGACGAAGTCGGGGGCTTCGGTGAGTTAATGCAAAGGGCCGAAAACTGGGCTGAACTGCCAACCTGGTCGATGCGGATGGAAAGCGGAGCGGAAGGCTACCTCTGGTATACTGGAACACTTGGCATTTTGCTCTACATCTCGGCCTGGGCCTCCCTGTCCCTGGGCGATGTGCCAAGCCAGGTCCTGATGCAGCGCGCACTGGCCGCCAAGACAGAAAGAACCGCCGTAGCCGGTTTCCTGACCAGTGGAGTTTTATACCTGACCATCGGAATGATCCCGGTATTAATCGGCATTTCTGTTTTTACCACCGGTATGCTGGAAGGCATCCCTGTAACCGAAGCAGAAAACGTCCTTCCCTGGGCAGCTTATGCTTTTCTTTCTCCCATGGCCGGGGTGCTTTTCATCGTCACCCTGGCGGCGGCAATTATCAGCACATCAGGCAACAGCTCACTGATAATATCCACCCTGATCGGTCACAATCTCTTTCGTTATATCAAACCACAGGCCACGGCTGCCGAAGCATTAAAAGTAGTCAGGATTTCTGTCCCGATCGTCACCCTGCTGGCCATGGCTATTGCTCTATATTTTGAAACGGTCTATAAGCTGATAGTGCTTTCCGGGGGCATTCAACTGGCCACCATTTCCGGCGCTTATATAATTGGTTATTTTTGGACCAGGGCCAATGCGGCCGGGGCAGTCAGCTCCTTTTTTACCGGCCTGGTTTCCTGGATTGTAATCTACCAGTCGGTATTGCCGGCAACCATGCAAGCAAACATGGATGTCCTGATTGAAGGGGAAGTTTACATGGACTGGGCCAGGGACGATGCGATCTTTATTTCCCTGGTTCCCGCCGCAGTGATAAGTTTTTTAACCCTGATTGTCGTTTCTCTGCTGACCAGGAAAAAATACCCGCCCCGGCCAATGCGCACCAGGGACGGAGAAGATATGAGCAATATGCCCAAATTTTTCTGGTCCAGAGGAGCTTACAAAGATTAGATTAACACACTGCTGAAAATGAATATAATAAAGCCGGAGCAGCTGTTAATGATGCCCCGGCTTATTACTTCTGGACGACAATGCCTGACTTTAAAAAAGACTATTTGTTTTCCTGCAGAACCATCGGTTCATCACAACAAACCAGGGTTCCGACACCTTCTTCAACAACTTTAACTACATTGGTGCATACCTGGCAGGCATAAACCTGTTCTTTTTCTGTAGCCATCTTATTACCTCCCGATTAATTGACCATTCTTACCGGATCTTAAACAGCTAGCAGCATCCGCTATCACACTGCCCGCGGGGATTAGGATCACTAATTGAAAAACCTCCGCCCGGGCCATCGTGGAAATCAATCATTTTGCCGTTTAAATAACCGGCAATGTCTTTGTCAAAGACAAACTTGATCGATTCCTTTTCTTCCACAATATCCTTTTCTTCTTGAATCGACTCATCCAGAGTCAGACCGTACTTCGGCCCTCCTCAACCAACTCCACTTACATAAATACGCACATGTGCACTTTTTAATTCTTCTTCATGGGTCAAAACTTCCTTAATTTTTTCTTGTGCCGCACTGGTGACCTGCAACATTAGAATACCTCCTTCTTACCAATCAATTAATTTTCCTGTTGCAATATACAACATGCTAAAAGAGAACCCTGATTATTTCTGCTGCTTTTTCACTGGAAATGCGGTAAAATACCGCAGTTCCTTTACGTTCACAACTGATTATACCCATATCCCGCAGCCGTCCAAGGTGCTGGGAAACAGTCGACTGGGAAAGCTCCAGGCAGCCCTGCATGTAAGTTACATTACATTCTTCCCGCTTTATTAGCTCCCGAACAATACACAGCCGGACCGGATTAGAAAGCGCTTTCAATAAAGACGCTTTTTCCCTGATATCTTTTATATCCTCTGCTGTATACATCAAAAGGCTCCCTTCTGCAATTATCATTATATCATAATATTATAATTATGCAAGTAATAAATATAGCTCTCCCGCTAATCCATTCCAGCCTAAACATTTTCCTGTTCACTGGTAAGGGTAAATTCCCAGGCACAGTAACTATCTTCCGGATGTTCATCCGGTGGGCAGTAAATGCATTTGGTTTGTATCCGCGAATCAATGGTTCGAGCAAAGCCGGCATATTCAACCAACCCGACCGGCCGGCAGGGGAAGTCCGGCATTTTTTTGCGTCGGCGGGCGGCCTGAACCCGGCAATCATTCATACGGAAAACAAGCGTATTTTTATCCTGCTCAATTATTTCCTGTTTATTTATTACGCTGTAAAGCCTGTATTGCAGGGCTTCTCTGAGAGCTGAAAGGCCCCCTCCCGGTTCTAAATTCAAATATTCCATGATCCTGCGCGCTTCGATAACCGTAAATTGCTCCCAGGCTTCTGCATCAAGCCTGATTGCTTCTTCCATACCATAGGATTTCTCAACCTGTAGAAACCAGAGCCCGTCGTGGGCCAACCATCTTTTTGCAAAGTCTTTTAGTAGATATTCAAGTTGTTCCCTGCTTAGATCTTCCAACTCCACTTTAGTCCACCCTTTCTCAGTATAATTGCTCCAACTTATTTTTTCTTCGCCGCTGAAATACATGATCAACTCTGCTCATTTGATTAATAAGGGTTAATCATACTGTAAATTGATCTGATAAGCGCCTGGCCAGGCCAGTATCAGGTGATCTTTTCTTCTAAATGCCTATTAAGAGTTTAACTCATAATGCACAAATATAGCAACAATAATAGCGATGGGCCCTGCTAGTCTTTTCGTTGCTGGGCGATTATCTTCATAGCCTCTGCATTAGGGTTCATGTGAAGATATCCTGCTTTTTGATTCTCAGTATTTTAAACATAAAAATGCCCTCCTGTTGGTTTAAGAGAGCAAGCCCGGATATCACCGGATTAATTAAATATCTCAAATCTTGGGTAATTTTACAGATCTTTTTTTTGGAATATTTATGGCGGGAGTAGATGGGAATCGAACCCACCGCAGGGGGCTGCCCTGCCACTGGATTTGAAGTCCAGGAGCGCCACCAGGCC
>SL_8KL_010_SEDDRAFT_10000003_pt1 | contig 172714 bp, 161 predicted proteins | sample SodLakKL_010_SED_4_FD_11160 | JGI IMG/M metagenome (IMG submission 11160)
GAGGAGGTGCGCTATAGCGATCCTAATTTTCTACTCCTGGGGTTTATAGTAGAAAAGGTCAGCGGGCTAAAATTAGACCGTTATGCTAGAGAATATATATTTAAACCCCTTAATCTAAAGAGGACAGGTTTTAATCCTAAAGAGCAGCCCTTGAATTTACCTCAGGCTGAGATAGCCCCCACTGAATACTGTGACTACCGAGGTTATTTACCCCAGGGGGAAGTCCATGATAAAAACTGTTATTTTCTAGGAGGGGCCAGCGGCCAGGCCGGCCTCTTTTCCTGCCTGCCTGATCTAATAAAACTGATAACTTCGCTGTTAAGAGGCAGCAAAATACTTAAAAGAATCACCTTTGTTAAAACTACAGCTGACTGCACCCCTCCTCAGTTAAGATCCCGGGGGATTGGCTGGGATAAAGGAGGAGACTTTAATTCTTCGGCCGGTTTTTATTTTGGCCCTAAATCTTTTGGCCACACAGGCTTTACCGGCACCTCCCTGTGGTCTGACCCTGAGCTGGACTTGACGGTAATTTTCTTGAGTAATCGAGTGAATTATGGTCGAGAAAATAAAAAGCATATCGCCTTTAGACCCCGTCTCCATAATTTGATCGTTAGTGAAGTCTTAGCTTCAAGTTGAAGATTGGCAAAAATAAATAAGCCAGAAAATAGGCTCCCTATGTCCGGGGAGCTTATTTTTAATGATTTTTTGGGCATTTTTTGTTCTGTCCGATAAACACTAAAAAAGTTTTACAAAAAATCTAAATTTAATGAAGGAATTTTCATAAGCATCCCGAAATATAATAATAAGAATATTTTACCGTAAACAGATAAAACATAAAATTATTTTAGCAAAATACATCAGTCAGTTAAACTACTGGAGGTATGGCAATGAAGCGAAATGAGCAAGGACTGGAGGAAAAGACTGTAGCAAAAAATGATCATCAAGAAAGGGGGGAAGAGATTACTGAAGACCGCAATCCCGATAGTGAGGATTTAGACTGTCTTTCGGCCCGAGAGATCGTTGAGTTGATGAATCAAGAAGATAAGAAAGTTGCTGAGGCAGTGGCTGAAGTAAAGAGTGAGCTGGCAGAGCTTATTACGGAAATAACTGCTAAAATGGAAGAGGGAGGCAGGCTTTTTTATGTGGGGGCAGGTACCAGTGGTCGTTTAGGGGTGATTGATGCGGTGGAATGCGGACCTACCTTTAGCATTGAACCCAATAAAGTTATCGGTATTTTAGCTGGAGGTGAAGAGGCTTTTTTTCAAGCCCGGGAAGGCTTAGAAGATGATTTTGAAAGTGGAGCGGCAAGATTAAAAGAAGAAAATCTGCAGCCCCAGGATGTGGTGGTGGGCATTGCTGCCAGTGGCAGGACCCCCTATGTGCTGGGAGCGTTAACAGCAGCCAGAGAAGAAGGTGCGCTGACTGCTGCTCTGGTCTGCACCTTAAATTCAAAGCTGGCCCAGATAGCGGATTATCAGCTGGAGGTGATTGTGGGGCCAGAGGTATTGACAGGCTCTACCCGCTTGAAGGCTGGAACAGCTCAAAAAATGGTTCTAAATATGATCTCCACCACGGTGATGGTCAAACTGGGCAAGGCTTATTCTAATTTGATGGTGGATCTCAAAGCCACCAATAATAAATTAAAGGAACGAGCCCTTAAGATTTTCCAGGAGATTTCTGCTATTAGCACTGAAAGGGCTGAGAAGCTATTAAAAAAAGCCGATTACAACCTCAAAGAAGCAGTGGTGATGTTTGAAAGGGAATGTGACTTTCAGCAAGCTCAAAAACTGCTGCAGCAAAAGGATAATAATTTGAGAGAAATTATTGGCTGAATTTAAATTCAGCCCGGTGTAGTTTTAAGTTTGGGCAAAAAAATACTTTTTAAAGGGGACTATTTAAAATGAAAAAAATTATTGTTCTTTCCCTGGTCTTATTTCTGGTGATGAGTTTTGGCCTGGCTGAAAACTTACAGGCTGAGAATATTTTAGAAGTAGCCAAGCATTTAGAAGCTGAAGGTTTTGACCCTCATACTGTGCCTGCTCACTCTTCCATTCAGATTTACATGCAGGTTTATGAAGGGTTATTAACTACCAGCCCTGAAGGCGAGATTGAGCCGCAGCTGGCAGAGTCCTGGGAGATCCTTGATGATACCACCTATCAGTTTAATCTTCGCCAGGGGGTCAAGTTTCATAATGGCCAGGAGATGACGGCAGAAGATGTTAAGTTTAGCTATGAAAGGATTTTAGACCCCGAGACAGCCTCCATTGCTAAATCAAACTTTGAAATGGTCGATAATATCGAAGCTCCAGATGATTATACGGTAATTGTTAATTTAGAGGATTCCTATGCTGATTTTTTAATTAATGTTGCCCATGTCTACTCGGCTATTGTACCTAAAGAGGTAGTGGAAGAGCACGGTGATTTAATGAATGAAATGGTGGGTACTGGTCCCTTCCAATTAGAAGAATGGGAGCCTGATAATTATACCCTCTTAACTAGAAACGAAGATTATTATCTAGAAGATGAGCCTGTGGTCGATGGGGTTCGTTATTCGATTATGGAGGATGAATCGGCCAGAATTGCGGCCTTAAGAGCTGGCAATACCCATCTGACGAGTATTTCTTCAGAGGCTGTTACTATTTTAGATAACACCCCGGGTTTGGATATCATTGAATATCCAGACTTTGATTATACCTACTGGGGATTTAATGTTATGGAAGAGCCCTTTGATGAAGCCAAAGTTCGTCTGGCCATGAGTTATGCCATTGACCGTGAGCTTTTAGCAGAGGTAGTATTTGACGGAGCAGCGGAGGTTAGTGGTCCTGTACCTCCCTCCCAGGAGATTTGGGCAGCAGAGTTAGAAGAGTTTTCCTCTTATCAATATGATCCGGAAAAAGCGAAAGAGTTACTGGCAGAAGCTGGTTATGAGGATGGGCTTTCCTTCACCATAACTACTTCCAGTGCCTATGATTATATGGTTGATACAGCTGTCATAATCCAGGAGCTTTTACAGGAGGTCAACGTGGAGGCAGAGATACAGTTAGTTGAATGGGGGACCTATATTGATAAGTGGTCTAATACTGATCACCAAAGTCTCATAGGCCTCAATGGGGGAGGGACAACCCCTGATAGAGCTCTTTATTTCTTCTTCCACACCGGTGGAGCGGCCAATGTCTGGGGCTTTAGCGATGAAGATTTTGATTCTTTAGTTGAACAGGCTCGAGTGGAAATAGACCAGGAGGCTCGCTTTGACTTATATCATGAAGCGCAGCTTATGCTTGTTGATGAACATGCTCCTAACCTTTTCTTAAACAACCCCTATGAATTTTATGCTGTGCAGGATAGTGTAGAGAACTTCGACCCCACTGCCTACCAGTCAGAGGGGCAATTTTCTCAAATATCCTTAAGTGAATAGAGCTGAGCTAAAGTTAAAAAGATAAAGGAGATTAATGGAGGAGATTGCAGCTGAAACTTTAATAGACTCCAGCTGCAATCTCTTCAATATGGGATTAAATTTTGTTTTACTTGATTATAGTGTTTTGGTGGGGTGATATATATTAGAACTTATATAATTAAAAGACTGTTAGGACTGATACCCTTAGTTTTAGGGATTACTTTTTTGGTGTTCATAGCGATAAATTTTATTCCAGGTGACCCTGCCAGAATAATGCTGGGAGTTGAAGGCACTGAAGCTATGGCTGAACAGGTGAGACAGGAGATGGGTCTTGACCAACCGCTTTTAATCCGATATTTCAACTGGTTGAGCCAGGCAGTGCGAGGTGATTTAGGGTATTCGCTGTTAACAAGAAGATCCGTATCCTATGAATTAGCTCGCAGATTTCCCGTTACTTTCCAGTTGACGCTCTTAGGGGTGTTATTTTCAGTAATTATAGCCCTGCCGCTGGGGATAATATCGGCTATCAATAGGGATAATATCCTGGATTTTTTTATCAGGGTCTTTTCTTTAATCGGTATTTCACTACCTAACTTTGCTATTGGTATCCTGTTAATTTTGTTTTTTTCCCGAAGTTTTAACTGGACTCCCCCAGCTGGTTTTGTAAATATCTGGGCCCAACCCACTAGAGCCTTATTAATATTGGTATTACCGGTCTTATCCTTAGGGGCCAGTTTAGCGGCCTCGGTGAGCAGGATGACAAGATCCTCTATGCTGGAGGTTTTAAAAAAGGACTTTATTAGAACGGCTCGCTCTAAGGGCTTAAAAGAAAGGGTAGTTTTATTCAACCATGCCCTAAAAAATGCCCTGATTCCTGTTTTAACTCTAATTGGTTTGCAGATAGGTTATTTATTAGGGGGAACAGTGATTATTGAAGAGGTCTTCTCATTACCTGGAATTGGCAGATTATTGTTAACAGGTATTCACAATAGAGATTATCCAGTGGTAATGGGTTGTATTTTGGTAATAGCAATATCTTTTGCAATTATAAATACTATGGTAGATATAACCTATTCCTTTATTGACCCCCGGATTAAATATGACTGATTAATTTGACTATGATTAAATAAAGATTACAAGATTGGTGGTATCTATGGTAAATTTATTGCGTCTGGCTCGCAAAAACTGGATAGGAGCAGTGGGAGGCTTAATAGTTTTAATCCTGATAATTATTGCCATAATTGCTCCAATTTTAACTCCCTATAGTCCTACGGAGATGAATGTAATTGATCGCAATTCTCCACCCAGTAGAGATTATATTTTTGGCACAGACCGCTTTGGCAGAGATCAATTCACAAGAATAGTATATGGAGCTAGAGTTTCTCTGCAGGTGGGAATGATTTCAGTGGGAATAGGAGTTTTAAGCGGCCTTTTGCTTGGTCTTCTGGCTGGATATTACAGGGGGATACTTGATTCTATTATCATGAGATTTATGGACTTATTGTTATCCTTTCCAGCTATCCTGCTGGCTTTAGTGGTTATTACTGTTCTGGGACCAGATCTTACCAATACCATGATTGCTATTGGGATAACATATATCCCGGTTTTTACCAGGATAGCCAGGGGTTCGGTGTTATCGGTGAGGGAAGATGAGTTTATTCTGGCTGGAAGGGCTATTGGTTTAAATGATTGGCGTTTAATCACCAGACATATCATGCCTAATATTCTAGCACCGATTATTGTCCAGGCCTCTTTAGCTTTAGCCGGGGCTATCCTCACAGAGGCGGCTTTAAGTTTTTTAGGTCTGGGGATCCAACCGCCGGCTCCTTCCTGGGGAGCAATGCTAAATGAAAGTCGGAGATATATGGAAATAGCACCCTGGACAGTTATATTCCCTTCCCTGGCTATCATGCTAACAGTCATCAGCTTTAACCTTTTTGGTGACGGGTTGCGCGATGTGCTGGATCCTAAACTACAAAATTCTGGTTAATTGCCCTGGAGGAGGAGATAATAAATGCCGACACCTTATGAAATTAGAGGGGAAGGCAGAGAGCTGGCGCTTGGAATCATGTCAGGAACCTCTTTAGATGGGATTGATGTTTTTATAGGGGAAATAGCCTGGCAGCCGGAAAGTACTGGAGAAGCAAAAACAGCAGCTAAATTCTTTGATTTTCAACTGACTTTAGATAAGATTTATTCTGCCAGCTACCCCTATGAAGATGCTATAAGACAGTCATTAGAAAAACTAACAGCCAGTTCAGAAGTCAGTCTGGCTGAGCTTGTGACCCTGGATAAGAGGCTGGGCGAGGCTTATGCTGCAGCGGTTAATAAGACCCTGGCAGCAGCCAATATTGCCAGTTCAGAGATAGCCTTTTTAGGCTGTCATGGACAGACAGTCTTTCATAGAGCTGGAGCAGGGTTAAAAAAAAGATTACAAGAAAATGAGAAAGGCACAGCGCATAAAAACAACCTGGATAAAAGTAAAGGTGAGACCCTTTCATTACAGCTGGGTTCGGCGGCTCTTCTGGCTGAAAAGACTAATATTATCTCGGTAACTAATTTTCGTCAGAGAGACATAGCTGCCGGAGGTGAAGGAGCTCCGCTGGTGCCGATTTTTGATTATCTCTTTTATTCCTCACCAGCTCAGCATAGAATTTTAATTAATATCGGCGGTATTGCCAACTATACTATCCTTCCTGCCCGGGGTAGTTATCAGGAGATCCGTGGTAGCGATACGGGACCAGGCAATATGATGCTAGATGCTGCCGTGAAAATTATTACTGATGGAGAAAAAAGCTATGATATTGATGGTAAGATGGCAGCTCAGGGCCGAGCAAAAGAAGCGGGCCTTGATTTTCTCTGGCAGAACTCCTTTTTCAACCGGGATTTGCCTCGTTCCACCGGTAGAGATGATTTTGGACTGTCCTTTGTCAGGTCTTACTTAGAATTTTGTCAGAAAAATAATTTTGCTGCTAGAGATATCATTGCTACTCTCACTGAGTTTACCGTTCAGGCTATTGCCCGGACTTTGCTCTTAGATATTGAGAACCTGAAAGCAACTACCGGTTATTTTGATGATTCTAAAGAAGTTGAAATTTTAGTCAGTGGCGGAGGAAGCCTCAACCAGGAAATGATGACCAGGCTCAGCCGTACTTTAAAAAAGAAACTTAACACTAGAGAAGAATTTGAAGAGGTTAAGACCAGACCTTTAAACTCAAAAACAACCCTTGACCTTAAGCTGCCCAAAATCTCAGCCCAGGAAAAAGAAGCAGCTGCCTTTGCCCTCCTGGCCTGGCTTACTTTAAACAATAAACCAGGCAATATACCTCAAATAACAGGGGCCAGCAGACCGGTAGTTTTAGGTGAAATAACTTATTAGGACTGCTAGAATTAGTACTTAAAGAAAAATTTGATATTTTTATTCCTGATTAGGAGTGGTAGTATGAGTGAGCAAGAAGAGACTCAAATTGATGGCGGTTATTCTGGACTGTTGCATTTGCAAAGCCACTTTAAGGATTTAAAACCGGCTCAACAAAAAGTTGCCCAGTATATCTTGCATAATGTGGAAGATGTAATCTATACCTCCATAACTCGCCTGAGCGAAAAAACTGATGTTAGCGAGGCTACCATAGTAAAACTCTGTCAACAGCTGGGTTACTCTGGTTATCAGGATTTTAAGATAAGCCTAGCCCGGGAAAGTCATCAGCAGAGCACTGAGAGTAAAATCTATGGAGAGATAGAGCCCCGGGACTCTTTAGCCACAGTGAAGAATAAGATGTTTCAAAAATATGAAGATGTCTTTGCAGACACCAAAGGCTTGTTATCTGAGGAAAAACTTGCTAAAATAATTGCTAAGATTAATAAGAGCAGGCGGCTTTTCTTCTTTGGTTACGGGGCTTCTTCTCTGGTAGCCAGAGATGCTGCATTGAAATTTTCTCGGATAAACCTCCAGGCCACAGCTGTGGCCAATGTTCATGACCAGAAGATGCTGGCTGCAAATATGACGGCTGAGGATTTAGTCTTTGCTATTTCTAATTCGGGCCGGACCAGAGAAATCCTGGAAGTGGTAGGTGTCCTCAAAAAAAATAATTGCCCTGTAGTAGGGATAACTTCTCAGGCCGGCTCCCCTCTAGGGGAGAGGGTGGATTATCTGCTCTTAAACTCTTCTCAGGAAACTACTTTTCGTGGTAGTGCAATGGCCTCGCGGCTGGCCCAGCTGGTTGTTGTGGACATGATATTTTTAGGTACTGCTTTAGATAATTACGAAGAGACAAATCTGGCTCTTAAGAGGACTAGAGAAGCAGTTAGGAGTAGCAAGGTTTGAACCTTCAGGGGCTTAGGTTTGGCTAAAATTAAAATATTTTTATTATAGGGCAAAGTTAATAAAGGAATTTTTACTGGAATCTAGAAAGAATAAAATAATAAGTGGAAGTTTAGCCTATTAAAATAATAAATCAAAAAATCAGCCAAGTTGCTGGTTTTTTTCTTTGAAAAGGTTAAAAATCAGATATAGAAGCAGCCTAGGGGAGGTAATAAAGATGCGATGATAGTTTCCTTTGATTTAGATGGAGTTTTAATGGAAAATCCTTTTATTGACCATGTTTTCCCGGCTATAACTGCCAGGCTACAGGAACTTTGGAAAAGCAGGACTGACCAGAGAGCAGCTTTCAGGAAGGAGACAGTAGAGGCTTCGGGTCCAACTGAAGAAGAAATATGGGACATTATTCTAAATAAACATCAGGCTAAATTAAAAGCGGCCAATTATAGAGCCTATGATTGGGATTTGATTACAAAAGAAACGGCTGAAACTTTAGGAATAGAGGCAGAAATAGAGGTTGCAGAACTAGTTAAGAAAAATTGCACTCCACCAGCGATAAAAAGCTATCGAGATGGTCGGGATTTGCTTTGCTGGCTTAGGAAAAAAGACTTTCTCCTTCTTGCCATTACAAATGGTTTTGCTAAATATCAAGAGCCTGTATTGAAGGCCCTTGCTTTAGATAAATGTTTTAAAACTATAATCACTCCCGACAGACTAAAGGCTTTTAAGCCGGAGGCAAAGATCTTTGCCGGGGTAAAAAATAAGAGCGACTGGTGGCACATAGGTGATTCGCTTTTCATGGATGTCTGGGGAGCCTCTCGTTTAGGAGCTGAGACAGCCCTAGTTAAAAGAGATTTGCCCGAAAGTTTAACCTCTATGAGCCCTGAAGAAAGAGTTTCTTCTTCAGAGGGCCAAAAATTGCTAAATCGATTAGCGACCAAAGAAGCAGCCCGGCAGGACTTTCAATTCAAAAAAGAAAAGTTAAATCCTGAAGAGATGAGACCAAAGCTAATAGTTGATAATCTCAAACAGCTGAAGAAATTTTTAGTTTAGATTTTATTTTGCTTATAATAGATTCAAAGTTAATAAAATAATAGGGAGGCGATTAATTTGAAAAAAGTACTTATTTTGTTCTTGGCTATGGCAGTAGTGGCAGTCTTAGGAACAGGTCCGGTACAGGCAGCAGAAGAGACAGTGGTCATTGGAATGGATGCTGATGCTGATTCTTTAGACCCCCGTTTTAATACTACAGCCTATGGGATGTATGTTGTGCAGCAGATTTATGACGGTTTGATTGAACTTGATGAAGAACTAGGTTTTGAAAATGTTGTGGCTGAAGATTTTGAAACTCCCAGTGATACGGAGTATGTTTTTCACCTGCGAGAAGGAATTAAATTTCATGACGGTGAAGAATTAACAGCAGAAGATGTGAAATTTACCTATGAATCGATGCTAGATCCGGATCTTGGCTCTCCCAAGGCCGGTGGTTACCTCCATCTTGTGGGGGCAGAAGAGTTTAACGAAGGAGAGGCCGATGAGGTGGAAGGAATTGAAGTTATTGATGATTATACGATTTCTTTCCAGCTAGAAGAGCCCCATGCTCCCTTCCTGGTTGATGTGACTACCGGTATCGTGCCTAAACATTTAGCTGAGGAGGCAGGAGAGGAATTTGGAGATGATCCAGTGGGTTCAGGCCCCTTTGTTTTTGAAGAGCGAGAAATTGATGAGAGCACTACCCTGACTGCCTTTGATGATCATTATCAGGGCCGTCCTAATATTGATGAAGTCCGTTATCGGGTGATTCCTGAGGCAGCCGTTGGAGTTGTAGAATTAGAAACCGGTGAACTGGATGTCTTGATGTCAGTAAGTGAAGATGATGTTTCTATTATTGAAGGTGATGACTCCCCCGCGGCCACTGCTAGCACCAACTATGAGTATATAGGCTTTAATGTAACCAATGAACCGGTGGATGATGTTTATTTGAGAAAGGCTATTGCTTATTCTTTGGATAAATATGCTATGGCCGATCATTTTAAGGGAGAACGCACCTATGCTCCTTTACCGGCCAGTCATGAATGGGCGGACTATTATGCAGAAGAAGCTGATATTCATAAATATGAATTTGATCTGGACCGTGCTCAGGAAATGATAGAGCAGAGTGATTATGACGGAGAGACAGTAACTATTAAAACCAGTGAAGGTCGTCAGGAACAGGCGCAAATTTTACAGCAGATGATGAACCAGGTCAATATAAATGTAGATATTGAGGTCTTAGAATGGGGTACTTTTTATGATGATGTAGTTGAAGGAGAGGCCGAAATTTATCTATTAGGATGGTTTGGTATAATTGATCCTGATGCCTATATCTTTTTCCACTCAGAGATGACCCCTGATCAGGGTGGCAATAACAGAATGTTCTATGAAAATGAAGAGGCTGATGAATTGATTGAAAAGGGACGTCAGACCCTTGAACCAGAGGAAAGAAGAGAGGTCTATGCCGATCTGTTTGAGGTTTTAACCGATGATCTTCCCAATATCTTCCTTTATTCCGAACAGGATATGTATGCTTATCAGGATAATATTGAGGGCTTTGAGGTTGGTCCCTATCCCGTAACTATATTAAATAATCTTAAGGATATAGAAATAGTGGATTAAAGGTTAAAAATATCCAGTTAAAAGCCGAACTGCTATTGTGCTATTTAAGCAAACAAAGAGATAAGGGGGCTTTTCGGCCCCCCTATTTTCTTTTGTCTTGAGGGAGAGGTAGCAGAAAAACAAATCCGGCTTGAGTTTATAAGCTCATTAGAGAGGAGAATCAAGGAATGCAGAAGTATATTCTTCGACGACTGCTATTTTTAATACCTGTTATGTTTGGGGTTTCGTTGATAGTTTTTATGTTGATGCACCTGACTCCCGGTGATCCAGTAGAAATAATGCTAGGTGATTTTGCTGAACCAGCCCAGATTGAAGCCATGCGAGCCTCGCTGGGGTTGGATCAACCTCTCCATGTGCAATATTTTGATTTTATCACCGGTGCTTTACAGGGAGACTTTGGCCGTTCGCTTCATTACAATGCGCCGGTGTTAAGCCTGATTGTCAGTCGAGCTGGCTATACAGCCTCTCTTAGTCTGGCAGGAATGTTTGTCTCTTATATAATTGCCTTTCCCGTTGGCATAATATCGGCCATTAAACGCAACAGTATCCTGGATGATCTGGGCATGGTTTTTGCCCTGCTGGGAATTTCCATGCCTAATTTCTGGCTGGGAATTATGTTAATTCTTATCTTCCCACTAACCCTGGGCATTTTTCCGGCTACTGGCGTGGGGACTATCTGGCATTTAGTTTTACCGGCTATAACTCTGGGTACTGCCGGTGCAGCACTTACCACCAGGTTAGTCCGCTCAAGTATGCTGGAGGTTATTAATAAAGAATACATAAGGACGGCTCGCTCAAAGGGTTTAAGGGAGAGAACAGTGATGATAAAACACGCCCTAAAAAATGCAATGTTACCAGTTCTTACAATTATAGGATTGAGGCTGGGCTTTATTTTAGGAGGAGCCGTTATTGTAGAAGAGGTCTTTGCCCGACCGGGAATGGGGAGATTGATGATAAATTCAATCTTTCGCCGGGACTATTTTGTAGTTCAGGCCTGTGTGCTTTTGATTGCCTTTACTGTTATGCTAGCTAACTTGCTTGTTGATATAGCCTATGGCTTTATAGATCCGCAGATAAAATATGGTGGAGGAGAGTGACGGCAAAGATGGCTGAAGATACTGCTTATTCGCGAGGATTAAGACAATTAAAAGATAATCTGAGAGTCAAAATTTCTCTCCTGATTTTAATTATGCTGGTGCTGATGGCAATTTTTGCTCCCTATATTAGCCCCCAGGATCCAGATGAAATGAATTTAGGAGCCAGCTTAGAACCCCCATCATCTGAACACTGGTTAGGTACTGATAGAATGGGAAGAGACATGCTTTCGCGCATTATATATGGAACCAGGGTATCATTACTGGTGGGAGTAATAGCTGTTGGTATATCAGGCACTTTAGGGTTAATTCTTGGCACCTTAGCTGGTTATTACGGAGGAATTATTGATGGTATTATCATGCGATTAGTAGATATATTATTGGCCTTTCCCAGTATTTTGCTGGCCATTTCTCTGGTGGCAGTCCTGGGGCCTAGTTTAGTAAATGTTATGTTTGCCATTGGTATAGTTAATTGGGTCAGTTATGCCCGGTTGATACGCGGGGAGCTCCTTTCCTTAAAGGAGAAGGAGTTTATTAGTGCGGTGCGAGCGATGGGGGCCAGCACTCCCCGGATAATCATCAAACATATGCTCCCTAATGCCATAGCACCCATAATAGTGATGGCCACCTTGGGAATGGCTGGAGCGATTATAACGGAGTCATCATTGAGCTTTTTAGGTATAGGAGTGCAGCCGCCGACACCTTCCTGGGGGCAGATGTTAAGTGAAGGCCGGGAGATTATAAGACAGGCCTGGTGGGTGTCGACTTTTCCAGGTGTTGCAATAATGATAGTCGTTTTAGCCTTTAATCTCCTGGGCGATAGTTTAAGAGATGCTTTAGACCCCAACCTGGTGGAATAATAAATGATAATAGCAGAAACCTTTGTTATTAAGAGGAGTTGATAGCCTTGAGCGATGTTGAATCTAAAGATATCAATTTGATTTTTATGGCCAGAATGGTGGAAAAATATATTGGTCCTGAGGCTCTAACAACTTTGCTGGAAATGAAATATAAAAAAATTAAAGAGCACTGGAGAGAAATAGGAGCGGCTAGAGAAGTCGCTGACCTGCAGTATTTAAGCAGGCTTTTTACCGAGGAAGTCCATGAATATAAGGTTATAACGGAGAGCTCTGATTGTTTAGAGGTGATTGTAAAAAGCTGCAAACATGCTGAAATATTTAGTAGTTATGGTGCTCAAGATCTGGGAGAGAGAATGATCTGTGCCGGTGATTTTGCCGTGGTGGAAGGCTATAATCCCAAGATTAATTTAAAAAGACCAACAACCTGCATGACAGGAGAGTGCTGTCATTTTAAATTTAGACTCAATTAATAGCAGTAAAATATATTGATCTTTCTTTAAGGGGAGAAAGGTAAGGGGAAAATCAATGAAGATAAATAATGGGAGTTCTATAAAACCCGGTGACATAAAAGATATTATATCTCAGCTGGATTTAAAAGACAAGGTCGGGCAGATGCTAATGGTGGGGTTTTCTGGTAAAGAAATCACCTCAGAGTTGCAGAAGTTATTGGAGCAATATAAATTTGGAGGAGTTATTTATTTTGCCCGTAATCTAGAAAGTCCTCAGCAAGTTTTTAAATTATCTCAAAAACTCCATAAATTGGTTGGGGAAATCACAGGTCTGCCCCTTCTTCTGGCCGCAGATGAGGAGGGGGGAATAGTTACTCGGATTCCCGCTATGACTTACTATCCTGGAGGTATGTGCTGGGGGGCAGCAGCTGAGAAGCAGATTCTAGAAAAAATGGCGGCCAGCAAAGCTAAACAATTACGTTATCTGGGGATCAATCATAACTTATCACCGGTCCTGGATGTCAATAATAATCCCCAGAATCCCATTATTGGCAATAGGTCTATGGGCAGTGATCCCGGTCAGGTTGCTAAATTGGGCCAGGCTTATATCAGGGGCTTGCAAAGCGAAGGAGTGGCAGCCTGTGGCAAACATTTTCCTGGCCACGGTGATACCACTGTTGACTCTCACCATGATCTTCCTGTAATGGAGCATGATCAAAATAGGCTCCATGAGCTGGAGCTAATTCCCTTTAAAGTTGCTATAAAGGCAGGGGTGGCCAGTATTATGTCAGCTCATTTAGCCCTGCCAGCTCTGACGGGAGATAGAAATAAACCGGCTACTCTTTCTCCTGAAGTAATTAATGAACTATTGCGAGAGAAACTAAATTTTTCTGGCCTTATTATCACTGACTGCCTGGAAATGCAGGGAATTAGCAAGCTTTTAAGCCCGGCGGAGGGAGCAGTAAGAGCTATAGAAGCTGGCTGTGATATTGCTTTAATTTCTCACAGCAGTTCCTGGCAGAGCGAAGCTGCAGAAAAGTTAATAAAAGCAGTTAGAGCAGGCAGAATCCCAGAGGAGAGAATTGATAAATCTCTAGAGAGAATTATTAACCTGAAGATAAAAGTGGCCCGGGAATACTCTCAGTCAGCTACCTATTCAGAAGAAAAATTTGCTCACCTGCGCCAGAGGGGCAATAAAATTGCCAGAGAAATAGCTGGCAAAGCCATCACCTCCTTTCCCAATACTGCTGATTATCTTCCCTTAAAACCAGAAAAAATATCATCGCTCTGGCTTATTGATATAGAAGGGAGAAAAGATAAAGCAGTAGTTGAAAAAGGTAGCAAAGGTAAAGAGAGGCAGTATATTAAAGCTTTAGCTGCCGAATTAGCTCAGGCCGACTTTAAAGTTAAAAGCCTGAGCGGGGGCTGGCAGCAAAAGCTTAAGAAATTGCTGGAGGAAACTCATAAAAGTTACCAGCCCGGAGAAGCTAACCAGCCGGCAATTATTGTGCTATTAAAAGAGGTGGAGAAGAACTTAGCTGACTATAGTATATTAAAAGAGCTGGCTCAATCTTCGCTGCCAGCAGTTTTTATAGTTCAGGATAGTCCCTATTGTTTAAGAGCCCTAAAAGAGGCGGAAATATTGGTTACCTACGACAGTAGTTCAGCTCATATAACTCCTTTAGCTGAGATTATTTGTGGCGAGCTTAAGGCTGCTGGCAATATTCCTGTTGACCTGGGGGAGGAGAAAAATTTATGTTGTTAGGAGTGGATTTAGGCGCCAGCAAAATACGGGTCGGTGCTTATGCTGAAAAGGGCCGGCTCATAGCTAAAGCTGCCGGGGTTGGCGGCAATATTCTAGATTTAGGAGCTGAGAAGGTGGCTCTGCAGGTAGTGAAAGTAATAAGCCAGGTAGTCTCTAATAAAGATAAAATTTCTCTTTTAGCAGTAGGGGCTGCCGGCTGTGGCAGAGAAGAGCAGGCTGAAAACCTCAAAGATAAGCTTTCTAGAGCCCAGTTAGCCCCGGAGATTTTTGTCTTTGCTGATGGCTATTCAGCTCTTTATGCTGCCTGGCAGGGGGAGGCAGGAGCCGTAGCCCTGGCTGGCACCGGTAGTATAGCCTATGCCCGCAATCAAGAGGGGGAAATTTTTGGCAGCGGAGGAATTGGGCCGCTATTAGGGGATGAAGGTGGAGGCTGTCGGATGGTTATGGAAGCAATTAGCCTGGCCCTTAAAGAACATGATCGCTGGGGCAAAAGAAGAATGTTAGACTGGCTTTTTGATAAACTGGATTTGAAAAATTCTGAGGAACTTCTTTCTCTTGTCTACAGTTCTCCCTTGCCTCGAAAAAGATTAGCTTCAGCAGCTCCGCTGTTATTGGCTAAAGCTGAGGCGGGCAGCCATCCCGAAGGAAAAATTGTCTTGGAGCAGCTAAAGGAGTTTAGTTATGATATATTGAATGTTCTAGCCCAGCTTTCCCCTGAGCAGCGCCAGGTTGTCATTTCCGGTGGGCTGGCGAATAATCTTTATTATACTTCTCTTCTGCGGAAATTTTTGCAAAGGGGAGACCGCTGGCTTAAAATTAAAGTTGAAGCTGGTCTGGATCAATGCCACGGAGCGCTTTTATATGCTCTGGAGAAGTCAGAGCAGTTTTCTGAGCAGACACTAAATAACTTTATTTAAAAAATAAATGAAAATAAAATAACAGGATTATTGCTCTTTTTCAAGAATATAATATTACAATGCAAGGTAAGTCACTAGATTTTTGAGGAGAGTTAATAAAATGGAGCAGAACTTTTTCCAGCAAGGAGATTCCCTGTCTTTCAAGAGGGATCAACAGGAGAGAGAGGTAGAGATAGGAGAATACCTGATAGACAAGGGTTTTTTATCCCAATTTCCTGGTTCGAGTTTGGCTCTTTTTTTGTTTCTGGCTGCTAAAAGAGCTGATAAAAAGCCAGTTAAAATTACTTTAGAACGTTTAAACTGTCTAATTCCAGGAACTTTAGCTGAAGTCAGGGATGCTGTGGATTTTTTGCAGGAATGTGACTTACTTAATTTTAATCAAGATTCAGGAGAAATATCCCTGCAACTTAAACCAGAGAATCTCATATTTCCAGGAGTTAATAAAACAGGAGTTAAGAAAAACTGTTCAGAGCAGGAGTCGGAGATCATAAACTCTCTATTGGACTTTTTTCCTGGCGAGAAAGGGGAAAAACTTCACCGGCAGTCTTTAGAAGAAGTACAGGAATGGGTGGCTGATTTTCCTCCTGAACTATTACAGGAGCTACTTAAGAGGCTGGAAAAATGGCTGGAACATCCCCAAAACCCTGAGGAGAGAGCCCATTATTATTTGCGGGCTATTATTTCTGATTGGTATGAGAAGGGAATCTTTAGTCTGAACCAGCTTAAAGAATATGATAGGCTTTATCGCGAGACTAAAACTCTGGCCCAAATTTATGGTTTTAAAAGTTATCATCAGCTTAACCCCGTGCAACTGGAGACTTTACAGAGCTGGCTTACAGGGGAGAAGGGGTTATCACTGGAAGTTGCCTGCTGGGCTGTGAAGCAGGCTGTCAGACAGAAAAGAGATGGCAGTCCTTCTTTGGAATATATTGAACGCAACTATATTGAGCCCCTGCAGAAGGAGGCAGCTAGAAACATCAAAGAGGCAGCTAAAATTATGGCCAATGATAACAGGGAAAATGATGTAATTATTAACTCTAAAAGTCAAGAAGATTTGCCAGAGTCAGATTGGGAAGAACTTGTTTGGGGGAATCAGGAAGGATAACTGCAAGGTTTTAATCAAGAGGCTTAAATAGGGGGTGAAGGGCTTTTTTATAGCCCTAATCATGGTTAATCAGAGACAAGCAGCAAAAAAATTATCCGAGGAACAGAGTCAGGAAGAGGAACAGGAGTTTCAGCTGCTGGGTATTTTGTTGCAATACCCAGAACTCATTAATGAGGCAGCAGATGTTTTGCAGGTAAGGCATTTAAGCCATCCTCAGGCTCAATTGATTTATGAAGAGCTATTGAGACAATTTCAAAGGGATGGAGCCATTTCCCGGACCAAACTACTCTTAAAACTCAGGGAAGATGATCTGATAAAAGACCCTGATACTTTAATTGAGCAGCTTACTTCGGGTTTTAATACTAAAGAAGAATTAAAACCGACCATTGAACTTATAAAGCAAAAGCACCAAAAGTATCTTTTAAAAGAAGCGGCTTCTCAACTGGCTGATTTAGCAAATAACTCAAATTTATCAATAGAAGAATATCAAGCCCGGGCTCAGGAACTGATTTTTTCTGCCACCAATGAGAGTGGAGATTTAGATAAACATATTTTTTCCATGGAAGAAGCGCTGATAGAGTCCTATGACAGGTATTTAAGGCGGAGAAATGATGAGGCTGATATAGGTGTAAAAAGTGGCTTTATGACCCTGGACAAACTCTTAGGGGGCTTTAAAAAGGGACATTTAACTGTTATCGCTGCTTCAACCTCCATGGGCAAAACAGCCTTTGCCATCAATATTGCCCGCAATGTCTTAAAGCGGGAGGTCCCTGTTGGGATGATTAGTTTAGAGATGGATGCCACTGAGATAATTGATAGAATGGTGATTCAGGAAGCCAATATTAATGCCTGGAAATACTCCCAGGGCCATACCAATGAGCAGGAAGATGAAAAAATTTCGCAAATTTTGAATGAAATGCATGAGTATCCCCTGATGATATCCGATGAGAGAGGTCTTAATGTAGCTCAGATTAGAGCTCGCTTACGGAAATTTAGAGCTCAGCTGGAGAATATTGGTCTAGTGGTGATTGATTATCTGCAGATGATTCAACTGCCAGAGGATTATTCCCAGAATACAGCTCGAGCTGTAGGAGAAGTGGTGCTGCAACTTAGAAATATGGCTTCTGAGCTCAATGTTCCGGTAATTCTGATCTCCCAGATCAGCAGAAAATTTACTAATCGGCAGGATAAAAGACCAATATTATCAGATTTGCGTGATTCAGGAAATATTGAGGAGATAGCTGATGGGGTGATATTTTTGTATCGAGAAGCCCATACCAGTGCAGCGGCACGAGAGAAGGCGGCGATGGAAGGAAGAGAGGGCGAAACAGAGGTTATCGTGGCCAAGCAGAGGACCGGTCAGACTGGCTCAATTAAATTGGAGTTTGATGAAGACCACATCTGCTTCCTTGATCCAGAAAATATATCCTATGAAGAGGCCATGCCCCATGAATAATAGTCAGGGAATTCACTTAAAAATCTTTAGTGCTTTTTGTAGTCACTATCATGACCTGAAAAAAGAGGGGAAGATCAGCCAGCAGCAGTTAGAAGAAGTATCAGAGCTTCTGGATAATCTAGAAAAATACAGTTACGAAGAAGTGAAGAACAAACTGGAGGAGATATTTCCTGATTATGAAGCTCAGGAACTTCCCCGCTATTATTTTTCCCGGCAGCAATGATATTTGTTTTGAAGTTAAAACAGAGCAAAAATCGGCCTGAGAAGGCCGATTTTAATTAAGATAACGATAATTAAATTTAAAGAGAAATTAATTTTCTTCAGCAAAGAGATCAAGAGAAAGGTAGCGCTCCCCGGTATCAGGGGCTATGGCTAAGATCTTACTTCCAGGATCAGCCTGGGCCGCTATTTTAAGGGCAGCAGCTGTGGCGGCTCCTGAAGATATTCCCAGCAGCAAGCCCTCTTCCCGGGCCAGTTTTTTAGTGTGAGACTGGGCCTCTGCTCCGGTAATAGGGGTGATTTCATCGATTAAGTCAGTTGCAAGAATATCAGGTATAAAACCAGCCCCTATCCCCTGTATTTTATGAGGGCCAGAGGTCTGGCCAGAAAGAACAGCAGATTCAGCAGGCTCTACGGCGACAATTTTGGTATCAGGAGATTGTTCTTTAAAGACCTGACCCACCCCTGTCAGGGTTCCGCCAGTGCCGACCCCCACTACCAAATAATCCAGAGAATCCTGGAAGTCTGCTAAAATTTCTTTGGCCGTGGTCAAACGGTGGATTTCTGGGTTTGCTGGATTGGTAAACTGTCCTGGCATATAATAATTTTCATTACCCCGGACTAAGTCCTTAGCTGTCTCAATGGCCCCTTTCATTCCTTTATCTCCAGGAGTTAATACTAATTCAGCTCCAAAGGCTTTAAATAACTGCCGCCTCTCCTGACTCATGGTATCAGGCATAGTGAGAATAACTCGATAATTGCGATGAGCACCGATCAGGGCAAGGCCTATTCCGGTATTACCGCTGGTTGGCTCTACAATTACTCCATCTTCCTTTAACTCATCCTTCTCCTCAGCTCTTCTAATCATATTAAAGGCAATCCTATCCTTGACACTCTTGCCAGGGTTAAAGGCTTCTAGTTTCAAATATACTTCAACAGCTAAATCTTCTGTTAATTTCTGCAATTGATAATGGGGGGTATCCCCGATTAAATCTTCTATCTTCTTAGCAATAGTCATAAATTTCTGGGCCTCCTAGAAGTTAATTAATATCAGGATTCACAACAAAAACATAGTAAATTACTTATATTTAAGCTGTTACTATTATATGCTATTTGGGCAAAATGTCAAGGGTTTAGGTTTAAAATTTTTTCGTCGATTTATTTCGCTTTGAGAAAAGGTTCCTTTAAAATAAAGAAGTTGTCTTATCTTTAATATTGAGATAACTTAAAAAATCAGCAAATTTATTCTTTATTTCTTCGGGTTTAAGAGAGTAATAGTGAGATGGAGAGTCCACCCTCATAGCCACAATATCCTGCATTTTTAAATTATTGAGATGGCGGGATATTGTAGAAGAGTCAATTTCCATGTTATCAGCTAGCTCCTCCACCGTCATTTCCTTGTTTTGAGCCAATAGATAGAGAATGGTATTCTTAGAATTATGAGAAAAACATTTAAAAAAATAGGCATATTGGTCTTTCATTTTTTTATTTCTCCTTTGCTTTTAGATATTTATAAAAAATATTTTTACTTTTGCTAAAAAAGCTATTGACAGATTTAGTTTTTATGATTATACTATATCTATAATATGCACAGATGTCAATATGTAAATCTGCGCAATTAAAAAAATAATTGGAGGAGGATAAAAATGAATATCAAAGAGAGGTTAACAAAGCTAAGCATGAGAAACAAAATTATTATCGTTGTGGCTCTGATACTAGTAGTGACTGGTGGTTATTTTACCATGAGTGTCAGAAGTGATAGCAGAGTAACTAGAGCCTTTGGCAATATGCCAGTGGGTAGCGTTGATATAGTCAATGATTTAGGTGAAACTGTGACTTTACCTGTTCATATTGCCGAGACCAATGAAGCTCGCCAGGCTGGTTTTAGAGGAGTAGGAACTCAAATTGTAGAAGAGTCAGCTATTTTATATCGTTATCTACGCAATACTACTGTAAGCCATCAAACTGAAAGAGTAAGATCTCCTTTAGACATGGCCTTCTTTAACGAAGAAGGAGAATTGTTAAATATTGTAACAACAGAAGCCAACTCCAGTGTTCGCCATTCAGCTGGCCCTAGAGTACAATATCGCTATATTTTAGCTTCAGGCAGTGGTTATATGGAAAGAAATAATATTTCTGTAGATGGTGGTTCCCGTTTGCTGGTAGATAGCCTTAGCAGGTAGCAGAATTGAGATTTTTAAATAAAAACAGATTAAAAGTAACGAAGCTAACCAGTGCTATTATAGGCTGGTTTTTTGTAATTTTAAGCCAGACAAAATTTTTACAAGTTAAATCTTTTATGATAGAATTATTTCATAAACAATGGTATATACCACTGCACTAAATTGGGGGATAACTGTGGAGGAAAAAATAGCAGATTTAAATAAAAATAGTTCTTTAGCCCTTTATCAGCAGCTGGAGCAGGAGATAAAAAGAATGATTAGAGAAGGAGAACTAGGGGCCGGGGAAAAACTGCCTTCAGAACGCAAATTAGCTGCTGACCTTGATATTAGCAGGATGACAGTTCATCGTGCTTTAAATAATTTAGAGCAAAAAAATTATTTGAAGCGGGAACGGGGAAGGGGAACCTATGTAGCAGCTGATAAGAAAATTGGTTTAATCTCTCCGCTGGCCAGTTTTTCCCGGGAGATGGAGGATAAAGGAGTTAAACTTGACTCTGAGATTACTAGCTGGCATCTTCGTCAGGCTAATAATAAGGAAGCTCTGGTTTTAAAGCTCCCTGATAGGTCAGAGATATTTGTCTTTGTCCGCCTGAGAAAAATTGAGCAGCAACCAGCTTTAAGAGAAGAGGTAAAAATACCTGCTAAATTTTGTCCCGATTTAAAGCCCGCTGACTTAGAAAAAAACTCTTTATATGATCTTTTAGTTAATCGCTATGCTTTAGAACTTAAAGAAGCTGAGGCCACCATAGAACCGGTATCTCTGGCAGGTGATATAGCCCAGGAACTTGGTGTTGCGGCTGGCGAATTGGGTTTATTTTTCCAACAGTTAACTTATTTATCGGAGGATGAACCCCTGGAGTGGACTAAAGCTTATTACAGCTATGAAAAACATAAATTTAAATTCAAGCTAAAGAAGTCCTATGACTATAATATTAAGGGATAATAAAATAAAGTGCTGGGAAAGGGTGATAAGATGAGGTTAATAATTACAGATGATTTTCAGGAGATGAGTCTGCGGGCTGCTAGAATAGTTGCCGGCCAGGTCGAATTAAAGCCCGACAGTAATTTAGGACTTCCTACAGGTAGTACCCCTTTAGGACTTTATGATTATTTGATTAAATTTCATAAAGAGGAGAATTTAAGTTTTGCTCGAACCTCTACCTTTAATTTAGATGAGTATTATGGGCTGGGGCAAAACCATCCTAAAAGCTTTTATCAATTCATGAAAGAAAATTTTTTCCTGGAAGTAGATCTGCCCCAGGAAAATATTAATTTTCTCCAGGGAAAGGCTGAAGATGTAGAAAAGGAGTGTTACAGATTCGAAAACAAAATTGCCTCCTCTGGCGGTATTGATCTTATGATCCTGGGGATTGGTCGTAATGGACATATTGGTTTTAATGAGCCAGGGGAAGAACTTAAATCTCACACTCATCTGGCAGATCTGGCTCCGGAGACCATTAAGGCCAATCAGAAATTTTTCGATTCTGAAGAGGAAGTTCCCAGGCAGGCTCTAACCATGGGCATGGGGACAATCTTAAAATCCAGGCAGATCCTATTGATGGCCAGCGGCAAGTCTAAATCCTGGGCGGTAAAGGAGCTGATGAAAAAGAGGGTGACCACTGAGTTTCCTGCTTCCTTTCTCAGAGTTCATCCCAGGGTTATATTATTAATTGACCAAGAAGCTGCTGATAGAATTTAAGCAGGAAGATTACCCGTTAGCTAGAAGTAAGACTTATAAGATTTAAAAAATTCTCTCTTGAAGGGCGGTGAAACAGAGGAAAATGAAAAAACTCAAAGATGTGCTGTTAGCTCGGGAGGCTAATTCTGAAATTGTTATTGGCAATTCAGCCCTGGTACGAGCTATGATAGAGGCCGGCACCAGAGTGGTCTCTGCCTATCCCGGCTCTCCCACCCCTGAAATAGCTGAAGCCATCAGAAGTATTCCCAGGGAAGAAAGACCCTTTTATTTCGAGTTTTCCACCAATGAAAAGGTGGCCACGGAATTGGCCTTTGGAGCAGCAATTAATGGTCACCTGGCAACGGTATTTTTTAAGAGCGTGGGCCTCAACGTAGCGGCAGATAGTTTTGTTCAGTTAGGCCACATGGAGCTGATTGGAGGCATGGTGATTATAATCGGTGATGACCCGGGGGCTAACTCCTCCCAGAATGAACAGGATAATCGTCACTATGCCAAGCTTTCCTATATTCCTATGCTGGAGCCAGCCAGTCCCCAGGAAGCTTATCAAATGTATAAAGAGGCCGCTAATATTTCTCAACAGGAAAATATGCCAGTAATATTGAGGCTGACCACTCATGTCTGTCATGCCAAAGAGAAAGTTAAGTTTGCCAGCTGGCAGAGACAGGAATTTGACAGTAAGCCTTTATTTGACAGCAGTGAGGAAAATTATGTTCCCATAACCAAAGAGGTTTTTCCTTTAAAACGGCGAGCTTTAAAAAAGCTTGAAAAGACTAAAGACTTTGCCAAGAGCAAAAATTTAAATACCTTTATCGACAATGACAATTATACTCGAGGTATCATTACTTCAGGACTGCCCTATCTTTCTTTACAGGACGTTATCCAGCAATTGGATATTACTCCACCTAATATATTAAAATTGGGGATGATTAATCCCCTGGCAGAGGAGAGAATAATTAAATTCTTGCAGAATCATGAGGAAGTTAAAATATTAGAGGAACTGGATGATATTTTAGAAACAAAAATAAAGAGGTTGGCTTTTGAGAATGATATTTCCTGTCAGATCTCTGGTAAAGAGAGACTGGAGGATTGGATAGGAGAATATACACCTGATAAAGTTATCGAGGTTTTAGGGCGAACCTGGCCGGATATGAAGCCAGCAGCTCTGGAGGAACGACAGCAACCTCTATCTCCTCGCCCGGCTCAGATGTGTCCAGGCTGTGGTCATCGTTCGGCCTTTTATGCCATCAAAAAAGCCCTGGCTGAAAGGGATATAACTGTGGCAGATATTGGCTGTCATACCCTGGGTTTTCTGCCTCCCTATGAGATGGGAGAGGCATTGCTCTCCATGGGCCATTCCACGAGCACAGGAGCGGGCCTATCTCTCTTTAATGAAGAAAGAGAAGTAGTTGCCTTTATAGGGGATTCAACCCTCTTTCATGCTGGGCTTCCTGGTATTGTCAATGCAGTCTTTAATAATCATGATCTGACTCTGATAGTCATGGAGAACGGCACCACTGCTATGACGGGCCATCAGCAGCATCCAGCTTCAGGAGCAAATTTCAACCAAAAGACTGAAGCTATTCCCCTGCGCCAGGTTTTAGAGGGCTTAGGAGTAGAGAATATTTATGAAACTGACACCTATGCCCAGAAAAAATTGCAGCAATTGGTGGAAGAGGCCAGGGAGGAAAAGGGCTTTAGTGTGGTAATTGCCCGTCATCCCTGTATGTTGAAATTTACCCGGGAGCAGCGCCGGCAGGGTAACTATAAAGATAAAAAAGTCAAAGTAGACCAGGAGCAGTGCCAGCATATTTATAATTGTATCAGTGATTTTGCCTGTCCCACTTTTCAAAGAGATGAAAAGGGTGATATTTCAGTGCAGACCGATCTCTGCATAGGAGATGGTTCCTGCCTGCAGACCTGTCCCGCCAAGGCTATAGAATTTGTCGAGCAGGGAGGAGATAAAAATGACTGAGAAGGTGAAAAAAGGAATGAAAAATTCTCAGCTTAATGAACTTAATCGGGATATCTTTCTTGCCGGAGTAGGCGGCCAGGGAATAGGCATGCTAAGTGAGGTGTTAATTAGGGCTGCCGATTATGCTGGTTACCCTGTGCTGGGCGTTGATACTCATGGTTTAGCCCAGCGCGGTGGAATGGTTGTTTCCCATTTAAGATTAGGCTCTAAAGCCTTTTCCCCTCTAATAAGAAAGCAACAGGCTGATATGGTTATCGCGCTGGAAAGAAATGAGGCTTTTCGGGCCATGATCGATTATCTCAAAAAGGGGGGGCAGCTGATTTATTATGATACCAGCTGGCAGACTCTAGCCACCAGATTGGGTCAGGAAAAGGATATAACAGGGGAGAAGATAGAGGCAAAGGCTAAAGAATTAGAAGTTAAGCAGGAAGCTGTCTATAAAGAAAACCTGGCCGATGCTAGAATGCAAAATATGGTCTTGCTTGGTCACATCGCCAAAAAAGAAAGAATACCTGAAATTGCCGTTGAGGATTATCGCCAGGCAATTAAAGACCTAATGACTGGCTCTATGTTAGAGAACAATTTAGAGCTTTTTAATTCTCTGCTAGAGAATGAGTCTTAATGAAATAATTTTGTGATAAAGCAGCTAATCTCTAAGTTATCCACAGCTTTATGTTGTTGATAACCCAACAATATAACAATTATCTTACTATTGTAACTTTAATAATTATTGATAAAAAGCAGCCAGGAAACCACTATAATAAAGCAACTAAAAACCCCGCTAATTACCATTATAGCGGGGTTTTACTGTATTTGTATTATTAGGGATTATATTTTTATTAGTAATAATAATTGCCAGGATGGAAATAAAGGTCAGCCAATCAATTGTTCAGTTATCAACAGCTTATCCACCCTTCTGTGGATAACTGTGATGTCAAGTAGAAGCAGAGGTTGAGACCATTTTTAAGATTGATTAAGGGGTAAACATTTAAAGGGCCAGATTAAATTTATTGACCTCCATTAGCTTAGATTTATAAAAGTCCTAGCTGCTTAAATTCCTGCTGAAGATCTGTTTCTTTATTAAAGTGAATAGTCTGCCAGCCTAAATCAGCAGCAGCTTTAGTATTTTCTTTGCTATCATCGATGAAGATGGTTCTGGCAGGGTCAATATTCACCTTGGCTAAAAAGGCCTCATATATCTCCTTCTCCGGTTTAATGTGCCCAACCTCGGCAGAGATTAGGCCAGCAGCAAAATTTTTCAGAAAGGGAAATAACTCCTGACTCTCCTCAAAACCCTCTTTAGGGAAATTGGATAGATAATAAAGAGGATAATCCTGCTCCTTTAGGGCAAGGAGCACTTTTTTATTGGCTGTAATAGGCTCTAAATACCTGGGCCAATCCTTTATCGCAGTCCTGATAATTTCCTTATCTTCAGGATATTTAGCCGTTAATTTTGCTATTAATTCCTGACGGGTTATATGGCCGCGGTCTAATTTTAACCAGTCCTGAGAACCAAAGGTTTTAGAAAAAATATCCTTAGCCTTAGCTTCATCCCGAAGGGCTTTCTTGAGATTTTTTATCGGCTGATATTGCAGCAGCACCTGTCCGATATCGAAAATGATATTTGGTTCTTTTTTAACCATAAATTATTAACCTCCTTAATGATATAAAATATCTTTTATTAATTCAGTTAATATTCTCTTGCAGTAGTATAAAGGGCAATTATATTTTCTAGCGGAGTATCAGCCTGGATATGATGAGCCGGGGCACAGATATAACCGCCTCTACGGCCTAAAACCTGGCACCGTTTTTGCACTTCCTCCTGGACCTCTGTAACAGAGCCCCGGGGCATAGTTTTTTGCAGGTCAATACCACCATGGAAAGCCAGTTTATCGCCAAAATTATCTTTGATTTCTTTCATGTCCATCCCGGCGGCCTGAGGTTGCAGGGGATTTAAGATATCTATGTTCATTTTATTGATAAAATCCGGAATTAAGGAATAAATAGCTCCACAGGAATGATACATGATTTTAACGGGGTATTTTTTCAGGAAACTATTTAATTTCTGATGGCGGGGCAGAATATACTCTTCCCACATTTTTTTGGAGATGATGAGGTTATTTTGCATGCCAATATCATCGTAGGTATAAACCAGGTCAATTTTGTCTCCGGCAACCTCTAGAGCTCTTTCAGCCATATTGATAAAAAGCTCAGTAAAACAATCCATAATGGCACAGGGTATAGCCGGATTTTCGATTAAATCCATGAGGAAATCCTGTAGTCCATAGAGCCCCCAGGATAGTTCAAAGATACCGCCCAGTTCAAAGCGCAGATGATAACGGGTCTTTTCATTTATAGTTCTCGCTTTGGCAGCCAGGGTAGAATAATCCCAGTGCTCAGCCTTAGCCCAGCCTTTCCAGTTATATATATCTGCGGGACTTTCAGCTCCGGCCAGGGGGAAACTGGCATATTCTTCGTAAATACCTCCGTAAGAATTTTCCACCTGGCGGCGATGAGTGCCCCAGGTATCAACATAACTGTTGTCTTCCTTTTCTATAGGAGCTGGTCCGATGTAATCAGGAGCTAGCTTCCGACAGTCAGTACCTAAAAGCTCTTCAACTTCCAGGTTGGAGTCTACTCCCAGATAAGTCTGCAATCGCTGATAAATCTCCGGAACAGCCCAAAAATCAAAGGGAACCCTGTCAGCTCTTTCTCCGGCAATAGTCTTAGTCACTCTTTCCCAGGGGGTAATGCTAGCAGCAGATAAATCACCATAATGCTGCTTGAGAAACTCACGACGTTTTAACGGACTAGTTAGGTTCATTTTTTGCTCTCCTAAAAATATTTATTTTTGCAGTTTATTATTTAGTTATATAGTACTGCTTAAAAGCTATTTTATCATTGAGGGAGACAGTATACAAGGGCAAAATCTTCAGGGCGTCACTAATACTACTGGTGGTTTAGCTTCTTTGCTTACCTGATAGGCTATACTGCCTATCTCTTCTTTCTGAGAAGATATTTGCTGCTGCTTACCTAAAAAGATATAATCCACCTCTTGCTGCAGGGCAGTGCTGATTATTGCTTGGGCTGTCTGCTGGGATTCTTTTATTAATATCTGGTTTTTGATATCACTGGCAATATTGAGTTCCTCTTTAATTTCGTTGATACTCAAATTGCTATTTTCAGGTTGCTGAATATTTAGTAAAGTAATCTCACCATTGAGCTGGCGGGCAATTTGAGCTGCTTCCTGTAGAGCTTTGCGGGAGGCTCCACTGTTATCAAAGGCCACTAAAAAATGATAATTTTTCTGGACTGTCACTTTAGTGGGATCAATTTTTCCAGCCTTTAACCAGCGAGGGGCTAATAATTTAATAGCTGCTGCTCCGGTGGGAGCAGTTAAGATTATCGACAGCACGGAGATAGCCAGAATAACTTCTCCCTGAGGTAAGCCTGCTGCCAGAGGTAAGCCGCCAATAGCTGCCTGCACAGTAGCTTTGGCCATCTGTCCCATTATCACAAAATTTCGCTCCTGCCAGCTGAGGCTTGAACCCCAGGTTGAAAGGTAGATGCCCAAAGTTCTGCCAAATATTAACCCTAAGGCAATAATCAATAAACCTACCAGTCCTGAGGAAAGCATGACAGAAATATTTACCGTTGCTCCGATTAATACAAATAAAAATATCTCCCCAACCTGCCAGATCTTATCAACTTCTCCCCTCAGTTGCCGGGCTAGAACCATGTCTTTTTCTAGCAGGGTAAAGCCAAAGGTCATAATGGCCAGGAACTCAGAATAGGGCAGATAATTTTCTCCCAGCAATAATAACAAAGCCACTCCTAAAGCAAGAATTAAATCCTGTATAACTGAGGAAGTCAAAGATGTCTTCTCCAGCAGATATTTTGTTAAAAGACCGGCTAAAAACCCAAAGAGCAGACCCAAGATAATTTGCAGTGGAATATTGGCCAGTTGTAAAAGGAATCCGTTAATTATAGTCTCTCCTGTAGCCATGGCAAGAAAGATACCAAACATGGTGACAGCAAAGACATCGCTCAGAGTTCCGCCGGCCAGTATTAGATCAGGAATTCCCTTTTCAGCACCGATACCCTGAGACTTTAATTTTAACATCATGGGGACTATAACAGCCGGGGAAGCAGCACAGATTATCCAGCCTAAAAGGCCAGCAGTTATCCAGTCCCAGCCCAATAAATAGCGGGCTGCTACAGCTATCACAGCTGTTTCTAGCAGGGCTGGCAAAAATCCCAGCCTGAGGGCAACAGTTCCCTCCTGCTGTAATTTTTCTCTATCCAGGCCCAGGCCGGCTTTAAATAATATAATTAATAATACCAATATCCTTATTTCTTCACTAATTGACATTATTTGCTCCGGTAGCAGATCTAGAAGATGGGGTCCGACAATAATTCCAGCCAATAGCATACCAACAAGTTCCGGTAGCTTTAACCAGCCAGCTACTTTGCCGGCTAAAAAACCAGCGATTAATATAATTAAAATACCTGCAATCATAGTTTGTAATCCTCCTGGAGTAAAACCCACAATTTTTGGCGGTATAGCAAAGAGATTAAAGTTCTATTGACTATAGCAAATAAACTATTATAAATAAAAAAATCCTATTCTTAGCGGCAGAAAAAAAGCAATAGCCGGTAAGAATAGGAGCCATCAGCCTGAAGACAGGCACTTAAGGCGAGCTCCATCGCCTAAGTAATTTTTAAAATATCTAGATGAAATTTTAATAACCAAGCTAATTATACTATTTTTTTATGGTTATGGCAAGCTCAAATTTATTGGTCGCTGGCCCTGTCAGGGGTCTTTATTGTCAGGGACTCAAATTCATTTTCCCAGAGATCGAAATAAATTAAATCCCGATTTATTTTTTCTAAGGCTCCACTGAGATACTTTAAGGCCTCAGTGCTTTGCAGGGTAGCTACTATTAAAGGCACTGTATTGAGGATGCCATCCTGGCAGGGAGAAAAAGATTCACTGCCAGCAGAAAAATCAAACCAGTCCTGTAAAGATTCTCCGGCCCCGACATCAACAAATTTAACCATTCCCACTGAAGCTGCCACTCCTCCATAGACCCAGGGGATTCCAACCTCCCGGGCCGTTTCATCGATAGCCTGACGGGCTTCCGGGTTGTCGGTGCAATCAAGGATAAGATCTACGTTTTGAGCCAACTCTGGACCATTTTCTGAGGTTAATTTTTCATCATAAATATCGATTTCTACATCGGAATTAACCTTATCCAGGTAATCTTTAGCGGCATGGACCTTAAGAGTGGCAAAATCAACATCCTGCTCGGTGAACAATAACTGCCGATGGATATTGGCCAATTCCACCTGATCATCATCGACAATTTTAAGATAACCCACCCCGGCACGGGTGAGTACTTGAGCGCTTACACTTCCCAAAGCACCACAACCCACCAGCAGGACTTTGCTGGCAAGAAGTTTTTTCTGCCCCTCAGGGCCTAACCCCTGAAAAAGCTCCTGGGCTAAATAACGACTGCTGACCATGTTAATCCCTCCTGGAATTATCAATTTCCGCTATTATCTCACGGCAGTAAGCCTCTTGCTCTGGAGATAAAGAGTCCCCTTCTTCCCTTAGATGATTGCGGAGCAGGGTAGCCACTTTATACTTTTGATAAAAATTTCCTGGCACAGGATCTATCGGTTCGCCAGGATGGGGATCTTCCTTATCATCTTTTTTAGTGTCATAGACACTTTTGATTCGGGAAAATTTCTTTGGCTTCCGCCGCTGGCTCAAAGCATAATTGACCCAGTAAAAGACAAATAAAATAATGATTAAAAATATAAAAGGAGCCATAGATAAACCACCTCTGTTGGATTAAAAGACAGGATAAACTCTTGGGAGCCGATTTACTATATTATTTCTTGGTTTTAAAGCTCAATCCTTTAATTTTCTGGAAAATAACGCTGAAAATAGTTGACAATTAGTTCTCTCCAATTTATAATAGGATTGAAGATAATTTTTAAAAAATTCTTTATGCAAACGTTTGAGCAACAATCTTGCTAATATTTAGATTGGATTGATAACTATGGACCAGGTGACTATAAAAGATGTAGCTAAAGAGGCTGAGGTTTCTCCTTCTACAGTTTCCCGGGTTATTAGTGATAGCGACCAGATAAGTTTTCAGACTAAAGAGAAGGTTAAAAATGTCATGAAAAGGTTAGGTTACCAACCCAATGCTATTGCCAGGAGTCTGGTTAATCAGCGCTGTAATTCCCTTGGGTTGGTGATGGCTCGTCCTACGGATAGAGCTCTGGCCAATCCTTTCTTTACTGATATAATTCAGGGAATAGCAGCAGGAACCCAGAGAGAGAATTATAGTTTGATGCTAGCTACAGCCGAAAGTTATCAGCGGGAATCAGAAGAGGTTTTAAATTTAGTGAAGACCAGACAGGTAGATGGCCTGATACTGATGGCTTCCCGGACTAATGGTGAGCTGATTAATAATTTAACTAAAGAAAATTATCCCTTTGTTTTAATCGGGCGCAGCCAGAAATATTCCGAGATTCCCCGGGTGGATAACAATAATATTAAAGCTGTAAAAGATGCCGTTACCACCTTGCTCTCCCTGGGATATAGGGATATAGTCTTTTTATCTGGTCCTAAGGATTTTGTTGTCAGCCAGGATAGGTTACAGGGTTATCGCGAGGCTTTATTAGAGGCTGAAATTCCCTTTCGCCCTGAGCTCATTAATTATGCAGATTTTTCTTATGAAGCAGGGTTTAAAAAAGCCCGGCAATTATTTTCTAATTATCAGCAAAATATAGACCTGGTCTTTGGAGCTGATGATTTGCTGGCTTTAGGAGCCTTAAGAGCGGCAGAGGAGAGGGGCTGGCAGGTGCCAGAGGATATTGGTATCATTGGTTTTAATGATACTCCAGCTGCTTCTTTAGTCCATCCTGGCCTGACGACGATAAAAATTCCCATAAAAAAAATGGGAGAAAAGGCTGCTCAAATGTTAGTTAAAATCATTGAAGAGGAAAGCTATCAGGGTGAAGAAATAATCATCCCCACAGAAATTGTCTGGCGAGAATCAACAGCTCAAAAAGAATAGGGCTTTTCAGCATCTGCTTAGGCAGATGTTTTATAAAACTATATTTTTAACAGGAGGGAATTATTAATGAAAAAGTTTGTAGCGTTATTTATTGCTCTAGCCTTTGTTTTTGGTTTAACTGCCCCGGCCTTAGCCTCCACACCAGGTGAACTTCTAATCTGGGCCGATGACAACCGGATAGAAGTTCTCAATGAATTAGTTGACGATTTTGAAGAAGAATTTGGGGTTGAAGTTACATTGGTGGAAAAGAATTTTGGAGATATCCTGGATGATTTAGCCGTAGAAGCTCCTGCTGGTGAAGGGCCAGATATTTTCATTGGCGCCCATGACTGGCTGGGAGAGTTGATTGAAAATGGTCTGGTAGAGCCCCTGGATGTGCCTGATATCTTTTATGATGACTTTGAAGAGGTGGCCCTGGATGCCTTTACCTACAGGGAAGATGTTTACGGTGTTCCCTACACTTTAGAATCAGTCGCCCTGATCTATAACGAAGATTTAGTCTCTGAACCGCCAGAAACCTTTGACGAATTTGCTGCAATAGTAAGAGAGATCTCAGCTGAAGATGATAAATATGGCTTTACCCTACCTCAACCTGACCCCTATCACACCTATCCCTATATGACTGCTTTAGGTGGTTATGTATTCCATTATGATGAGGAAGAAGGAGTTTATGATCCTACCGATATAGGTTTAAATAATGAAGGGGCTGTCAGAGGACTAGAGATGTTAAACGATCTTTATGCTGATGGCTCAGTTCCCTATGTTGACTTTGATACTATGGAAGGTTTAATGACCACTGGTGATCTGGCTATGACTGTAGGAGGTCCCTGGTTACAGCCGGCAATGGATGATGCTGGCATTAACTATAATATAGCTCCCATTCCGACTATGGAAGGAGAAAAGCCTCAACCCTTTGTTGGCGTTCATGGCTTTATGATAAGTTCCTTTAGTGAAAATAGGGTCTTAGCTCAGGCTCTCTTAACTGAAATGGTGGCCACAGAAGAGACAATGTATGAAATTTATGAAGCTGAGCCTCGTCCACCTGTCCATTTAGGTGCTGCTGAAAGAGTTGCTGATGATGAAATAATCCAGGGTTTTCTGGAAAGTGGCGCAGAGGGCAGACCTATGCCTGATATTCCAGAGATGGCCGGCGTCTGGGCAGCCTGGGAAGATGCTATTTCATTGATCTTTACTCAGGAGCAGGATGTACAACCGGCCATGGATGATGCCGTTGAGCAGATCAGAGAAGCTATAGAATAAATGATTTTGCAGAGGTTAATTATCTCTATTATGAGTTAGTTTAAAATTATTGGCCGGCGTTCTTTATAGAGCGTCGGCCTTCCCCATTTGCTAAAACTAGCCCGGATCCTTTAGAATTATTTAAGATTTAACCCAAGTTTTTATTATTTTTTTATTTATTTCAAGGAGGTTTTTTTGGTGGGAAGTCTGGATAAATTATATCTACTAAAAATTGCCCTGCTGGCTATCTTTAATGCTTTAGCAGTCTGGTCAGCTATCATACTTTTTGTTCAACGCAATTATCCTTTCCTGGCCGTAGTTGTTATCGGCATAATAATTTTAAATTATGTCTATCTCTCTGCCAAGAGATACGCAGCAAAATATATAGTGCCAGGTACTATTTTTATGGTGTTATTGGTAGTTTTCCCCCTCTTTTATACAGCTTATATTTCTTTTACTAATTACGGAACGGGGCATATTCTTGATAAACAGCAGGCTATAAATAGAATTGAAGCTCAATATTACCGCCCTGAAGATCCGCGAGAATTTGACTTTAAGGCTTTCAAAGATGAAGATATGGAAGACTTAAAACTTCTTTTTATCGATCAGGAAGACGAAAGCTTATTTCTGGGGATAGCAGGGGAAATAGAGTCGGTTAGTAGAGATGATGACCGTTTGATTGATAGCACTGGTGATGGTGAGATTGATGAGATAAATGGTTATCAGCGCTTGGAGAGAGGAGATATAATCCAGAATGTGGCTGTCATTGAACAGATGCGTTTTACCTATAATGATAGTCAGATGAGGATGAGAGATTTAAATAGTTTTGCTCTCTACCGACCCTCTTATGAATATGATGAAGAGCGTGATGTAATCGTTGACTTAAGGACAGAAGAAGAGTATAAACCTATTGAAGGTCGCTTTACCAATGAAGAAGGGGAATATTTATCTCCGGGATTTAGAACCTTTATTGGAAGAGAAAACTACCAGGAATTAATAACTGACCCTCGAGTTTCTAGACCTTTTTTAAGGGTCTTTGTCTGGACCTTTCAATGGGCTCTCTTGAGTGTCTTTACAACCTTCAGTTTAGGGTTGTTTATGGCTATACTTTTAAATGATAAGACTTTGAAGTTAGCAAAATTTTATCGAGTGGTTTTGATTTTACCCTATGCCATCCCGGCCTTTATTTCGGTATTGATATGGCGGGGAATGTTTAATCCCACTGTGGGAGTAATAAATAGGATTTTAACCTCCATTGGGCTCAGCGCGGTTCCCTGGATGCATAGCACCTTTTGGACCAGAGTGGCTTTAGTACTGGTAAATCTCTGGCTGGGATTTCCTTATATGATGTTACTGGCTTTAGGAGCTCTGCAGAGCATTTCAGGCAATCTCTATGAGGCAGCAACCATTGATGGGGCTTCTCGCTGGCAGCAGTTTCGCCATATAACCCTGCCGCTGGTGCTGGTAGCCCTGGGGCCTTTATTGATTGCTTCCTTTGCCTTTAATTTCAATAACTTTAATATTATATATTTATTTAATGAGGGACGACCGGCCATTGCTGGAGCTCAGACCCCGGCAGGGGGTACAGATATTCTAATTTCCTATACCTATCGTCTTTCCTTTGAATCAGGTCGGGGGTCTGATTTTGGACTTGCAGCAGCAGTTACCATGGTGATCTTCTTTATAACAGCTGTGGTAACCTGGTTTAACTTTAAATTCACCGGGGCTTTAGAGGAGGTTAAAGAAAATGAATAAATACACCCCTACCTGGATGAGAGTTTTAAAACATGTAATTATCTGGATAGTAATAGCCTTTTGTTTATTTCCCATACTCTGGGCTTTATCAGCTTCTTTTAATCCTGCCAATACTCTGGTGGGACAGCCTTTAATTCCCGAGGAAATTAGTCTTACTAATTATGAAACTCTCTTTACCAGCCAGCAGCATCCCTTTACTACCTGGCTCTTTAACAGCATAAAAATTGCTCTTATTGCTTCAGTATCTTCGGTGGCTCTGACAACTTTAGCGGCTTATCCCTTTTCTCGCTTCAACTTTTGGGGCAGAAGAAATGGACTTTTTATGATATTACTGGTGCAGGTATTTCCCCAGATGCTGGCCATGGTAGCGATTTACTTGCTCTTTTTGAATATCCAGAATGTCTTTCCAGCTATAGGCATTAATACCCACCCGGCAGTTATCATAACCTACATGGGGGGAGCGATAGGGGTCAATACCTGGCTCATGAAAGGATATATGGATACTATTCCTAGATCAATTGAAGATGCTGCCTATATTGACGGGGCCAGCGGTTTCCAAATCTTTTATCAGATAATATTACCCTTATCCAAACCAATTTTAGGTGTCATCTTTGTTATTCAGTTTATAGCCAGTTATTCGGAGTATGTATTGGCGAGAGTGTTATTGAATAGCACGGAAAGGTTGACTTTAGCAGTAGGGCTCCATCTCTTTGTAGCAGAAGATTATGGAGGGCGCTGGGGAGTATTTTCGGCGGCTGCTATTTTAGGGGCAGTGCCGATAATAATTCTCTTCCTCTTGGTACAGGACCACATTGTTACTGGTTTCCTATCAGGAGGCGGAGTCAAAGGCTAACAAAGGTTAACAATTTAATAGGATTGCGATTTAATATTTGAGAACCTTATTAACCCTATAAAGACCTTAGTTTTTCAGGTCTTTATAGGGTTTTTTATTGCAGAATACTTTCGGTATAACCCTCCTGCTGTTCCATATACTCTGGAGGAAGATAAAGATATTTAATGTCGCCATTGAGAAACTCTATCTCCAGGATAAAGGAGGAATTATCGATTTCTTCCTGTTCTTTAACAGGGACAAAATGATTGGTGATAGCCCCCCAGATCTCTAAGACCTTCTGGGGGTTATTGATAACTGCCTTTCCCCAGCCAGGGTTAGTTATATAAATTGTAATGGGGGTGTTATTTTCCAGCAGATACATGGTTTTTTCTTCGTCTTCAATGGTTATCAATTCTTCTTTAGGCAAAGTTTCTTCTCTAAAAGCGATGAAGATTGCAAAGACCAGAATAACAGTCATGATGAGAATTAGCAGATATTGAAAATTATTCCGATAGCTGGATTTCACTCTTCTCTCCCCCTGATTTTTAGCCCGCCCAGGCCATAATTAATTTATAATGCCGGGCAATATTATTTTAACTGTACTCCCCTGGCCGGGAATACTGGTGATAGTTAGTGAGCCGTCATGTTTGGCGATTATTTCTTCAGAGACCTTTATTCCATTACCAGTAAGACTATTCTTTTTTAGAAAAAGATCTTTATCGTTATCAAGGTCATTATCTTCTGTGTTTTTGTCTATTAAAAGCTCCCGTGGAAAACCAGAGCCAAAATCCTGGATTAATAATTCTACTTTATCGGCGCCTTTAGAGTTTATCATGATTTTTATAACATCGGTGTCGCTGTATTTAATGGCATTATCGATTATGTTTAGCAGTACTTCTTTAAGCTTATCGGAATCACCTTTGAGCAAAAATTCTCTCTGGGCAGAAAAGTTCATAACAATTTCATGGCTTAAAGCTTTAACTTCCATCAAATCCATAGCTTCGGTGACCAGTTGATTAAGAGAAAGAGGTTTTTTCTCTATTTGAAAGTGATATTCTTCAGATTTAGAACTTGCTAAAAGATCATTGACCAGGTCTAAGATACGGTCAGTCTCGGTGCGAATATGATTAAGACATTTTTCTCTTTTAGCCTTTGACTTTACCCGGGGGAACATATCGGCATAACCCTTGATTATTGTTAAGGGAGTTTTTAACTCATGGGTCATATTTTCATAAAAATCCTTCTGCCGCCCCTTCTCCTGCTGCAGATCTATAAAGAGATCCTCTATGCTGCTCTTCATGTCATTATAGCTTTGAGCCAGCTCTTCTAATTCATCACCGGTATTTATCTGGACTGGAGGAGAGGTCTGGCCGGGTTTAAAGTTCTGGATAGAATTTTTCAAGACTGTCAGGGGGGTTAATATATTATCAATATAAAGATAGACTAATAATAAGACCAGCAATGTCAATATTAAAAACATTCCAGCCAGAACATTTCTGATATTGGCAATTAAATTGTATTCCTTTTGCAGAGAATATTCCAGTCCCACCACTCCGACAGGTTGAGCATCAACGGATATCTGGTCATAAAAGGGAAAATGCATGATAATATTGGAGTTAGTAGAATCAGGTTCATCCAGCCGGATTAAATTTTTCTGTTGTTTTAAAGCTTTATCTATGGAGCTGGTGATTAACCTTTTGCTCTTTTTATCATTTTCTGCTATCTTAACTGGAGGTTGATATTTTTCTTCTTCATTTATTTCATTAAGCCAGATGCGAAAATCAAATTGTCTTTCTAAATCATACTGTAAATAATGAAGGGTGTCAGACTTTAAAAAATCATCATCATATTGACGAGACATATTATATAAATACTGCTGGATATCAAAGCTTTTAGCCCTTAAATCAGCTTTAGTTTCTGCAAAAATATAGTCGTTGATGTTCTGGTCTATAAGATAAAAAACCAGCAGACCGAGCAAAATGATTATCAAAACTGTTCCTATAAGCAATTTTTGTCTGAGAGAGGTCATTTATTTCACTTCCAGTTTATAGCCAGCCCCATAGATGGTTTTGATCAAAGGGCTTTTATCACCTAATTTTTCCCGCAGCCTTTTAATATGCATGTCCACTGTTCGAGTAGAGGTAGTGGATATATTGTTGTTCCAGAGCTTTTTCAGGATTTTTTCCCGGCTAAAGACTACGCCTGGGTTAGCCATGAAGGTTTCCAGTAAGATGAATTGAGAGGTTGTTAGTTCAATTTTTTTATCTTCGATGAGGAGAAGATGTCGCTGCCGGTCAAGAATAAGAGGTCCGCAGTTGATTTTATTCTTCTCTCCGTCATCACTGGTACGGCGGAGCACAGCTTTGACTCTAAAAAGAAGTTCCTCCATATCAAAGGGTTTGGTTATATAGTCATCCGCCCCTAATTTAAAGCCCAGAAGGCGGTTTTCAATCTCAGCCCTGACCGTAAGAAATATCACTGGGAAACTATTGTTTTTAAGCTTTTTTTGCAGCTCGAAACCATTCATGCCAGGCAGTTTGACGTCGAGAATTAAAAGGTCAGGGTTAATATTTTTCAAGGCAGAGAGAGCTGTTTCCCCGTCGTTAAAAATTCTGGTCTTATAACCCTCCAGTTCTAAATTCATCGAGATCAATTCAGCCAGTGATTTTTCGTCTTCCACAATAATTATGGCCATTTGCTTTCAACTCCTAAGATATTTATTAGCCTATTTCTTAACTGGTTTATTTTTATTCCAGGTCTTAGGTCTTTAGCAGTTATTAGATTTAGCAGCTAATAAATTCTCGATAATTGATTGATTTCCTCTTTTTCTGTAGCAAATTAAAAGTAGTTATTTGAGGATCTTTAAAAACAGGATAAATCACTGGCTGATTATATAACCCATATTAATTAGCCTTCTTGGACCTTTTCGACTCTGGATTTTCTTAAATAGCTCATAAAGAAAGTTAAAAAGAGACTGGCTACAGTTAAAATGATAAGCCCCAGTGAATAGGGACGGGTAAAGAAGGGTGTAATATCTCCTCCAGTAGCCATCATAGTGGTTCTGAGATTATTTTCCATAATGGGGCCCAGAATTAACCCTAAAATTAAAGGGGTTAAGGCAAAGCCAGTCTTCTTTAAAAGATAGCCTAAGAAAGCAAAGACAATCAGTATCCAGAGGTCCTGCACACTGTAACGGATACTATATGTTCCAGCCACTGACATCATTACAATAATCGGTAGCAGGACTTTTTTAGGAATTTTTAATGCCCAGGTGAAAAAGCGGATCATCACTGTATATTGCAGGCCAAACATAAAGACATTAGCCACCAAAAGACCGATAAACATAGCAAAGACCAACTCAATTTCGTTGATAAAGAGAGCCGGGCCAGGACGCACCCCATGGGTTATTAAACCGGCTAAGAGGACGGCGGTCACAGTGTTGCCAGGTATTCCTAAAGTTATGGTGGGAATATAGGCCCCGCCGGTGACAGCATTGTTAGCTGATTCAGCGGCCACTATTCCATCGAGGATCCCGGTGCCAAATTTTTCGGGGGTTTTAGATACCTTTTTGGCCTGGTCATAGGCCACAAAGTTTGCTATAGTTCCTCCGGCACCAGGAAGCATACCCAATCCTAAACCGATAGCGGAAGAACGCAGTAGATTTTTTACCTGAGTCTTTAAAACCGAAAATTTCAGCTTTAATGAATCTAGCTTGTCAGAAGAAAAGACATATTTTGAACCTACATTGGCAGACTGAGTAAATACTTCAGTGATAACAAATAAACCGATCATGGCTACCAGTAATTCAATGCCGCCCTCCAAGGGCCTTAAACCTAGGGTGAAACGGGTGGCACCGGATATGGGATCACCACCTATGGTGGCTATCAAGACTCCTAAAGTGGCGCTGACTAAGCCGTCAATTATAGAGTCTCCTGTGGTGCTGGCCACTACTGTAAGACCAAAGATACCCAGAATAAAATATTCATAACTCTGAAAGCGCAGGGTTATTCGAGCTAATTGAGGGGCCAATAAAATTAAAGCTATCATACCCAGCAGCCCTCCGATAAAGGAAGAGGCAATGCCATAGGTCAAAGCTTTGCCGGGATATCCCTGTTGAGCCAGGGGATAACCATCAAAAGTTGTAGCAATAGAAGAAGGAGTTCCGGGCATATTTAAGAGTATGGCCGGAATCTTTCCTCCGGAAATCCCTCCAACATAAAGTGCTCCCAAGACGGCCATGCCGATGGCCGGTTCCATGCCAAAGGTTACTGGCAAGAGAAGGATTAGGGCTAGGGTAGCTGTTAAACCAGGGATTGCTCCAAAGACTAAACCTAAAAAGGTGCCACCTAATAAATATAATAATACTACTGGCTGAAAAATTATTTCAGCGCCTAAAAGTAGATTGCTCAGCAACAGATTCCACTCCTTTCTATGTAGCTGGAAAATTTAAATTTATTGCTTAAAAGGGCAGATTAATTATTATTAAAATTTGCGATAAAATTATCTTAAAGAATTATCCCCGGGGGTAGATAGATATTCATTATCTGAGAAAAGACAATATAGATGGCCAGGGTGATTAAAGCCGAATAACCTAAAGCAGCCAAAAACCCCTTTATATTTCGCTCCCCTAGGGCAAAGATGGCTAAAGCTAAAAAGACGAAGCCTGCTTCAAAGTAACCGATATAGGGGATCAAAAAGACATTTAATATTAATAGTCCAAAGAGGGTTAAGATACGAGGACCTACCTGGCGCATCTCTTTGATTATTGGCAACTCTTCGGTAAATTTTCCCCGTTTATAGTTAAATATATCTTTGATTATAGAAGCTATAGCCAGGGCAATTAAAATAATAGCAAACCAGCGGGGATACTGGTCAGCTCCTACCACCTGTTGAAAACCCGGGCTGACAGAAAAGGAACTGACCAGAAAGAAAACTCCGATTAGAATTATCGAGATATTTACTAAATTTTTCACTAAGAAATTTTTGTTTTTTAACATCCAACCACCTCACCAAGATATTAAAAAAATATATATTAAAATTGCAAATTATTAGAGGCCCCCAGGTTAAGGAGGCCTCTGGTTGTTATTAAAGCTTAAAGAGTCGAAATTATTGTTCAGTATTGATTACTCATCAAGGTTATATTCATCTATTAACTGATAGATGGTTTCTTCATCCTGTTCAAAGTATTCCCGTAAGGTTTCTCCATCCTGGTAATTGACAAAAAGACCCTGATCGGCAGCTCTTTCTTTGAAAGTTTCGCTGGTGACAACCTCTTCAAAGAAAGCGGCTATTTCTTCTACAAGCTCTTCATCCATGTCCGGAGGACCCCAGACGCCCATTCTATGAGTTGTAGTGAGGGGAAGTTCATATCCCAGCTCTGCAAAAGTAGGCACCTCTGGTAAAGAGTCAAGTCTCTCTTCAGAGGAAACGGCTAAAATCTCAAAATCTCCATCAGGATAAGGAGGGAGAACAGTGGGAGCTTGAGTTACAGCCATTTCATCCTCTTCACCCAGCATAGCAGCAGTCATCGGGCCGCCACCACCATGGGCTACATACTGCAGATCATCGCGAATACCGGCAGCATCTAATAACATCTCACCCATCATATGGGTACCTCCACCTAAAGAACTTCCAGCAAAGGTTGTTTCACCGGGATTGTCCTTTACGTATTCTACATATTCATTGAAATCCTCCCAGGTGTCAGGAAGAGCAAAGGCTACCTGCGGAACCTCAAAGAGCATGGCGATGGGGGTAAACTCCTCATAACTCCAGTCTCTAACGCCAAAGGCCATATGAGTTATAAAAGAGGTATGGTGATGGAGCAGCATAGATCCGTCGGGATCAGCATCTCTAACCTCTACCATGGCATTACCGGCACTGGCTCCGGCGATATTAGTTACAACAAAATCTGATACTTCCCAATCCCACATTTCTTCTTCTCGAATGACCTCACCCAGTAGGCGAGCGGTAATATCACTTAAACCGCCTGGTTCATAGGGAACGACATAGCGGATATCTCTTTCTGCTGGCCATTCTGCGGCGGATAGTGTACTAACGGATAATGTCAAAGCTAGGATGATGATTAGTGATGTGGCAAATAATTTTTTCATTTTAGCTAATTACCTCCCTGTTTTTGTAAAAATGATTATCAAATCTAGTAATTTAAGTATTTTTGTTATTGGCTATATCCCTCCTTTGCTCTGGTTATGAAAAGAACAGTCTTTCAAAAATGCCAGTTAAAGTTAGCTTAAAAATGTATTATTTTGACGAAAGTCAGAAAATTAACATTAAAATTTTAATCTTGTCTCTTATTCTCACTGTCTATTATTTTACCTGATGATTATTAAATTTTTATTGCTTTTATGTAACAAAAATGTAACAAAAATAAAAAAATCCCGGGACAGTCCTGAGGGGGTGTTGCAATGGGTTTGGGGTAAGTAACTGTCCCGAGAAAATTTTAGGCTGTATTTTTAATTAAATTAGCTCTTACAATACATACTATTAAACATTTGAAGCAAAATTCCTGCTAAAAATGTCGAAAAAATTTATTTTAAATAATTTTTCCCCCTATCTCCCTAAATTTAGCAAAATTAGCCGAGAAAGCTCAGCGAGGTTAATATTTTAGGCGATTATCTGGTTGAATTTTTCAGCCAGGCGGGGGTCGAACTGGCTGCCAGCACAATTTTTAATCTCCCTTAGGGCCTGCTCTTTAGAGATAGGCTCCTTATAGGGTCTTCTATTGGTCATCACATCATAGGCATCAATTATGGCTATAATTCTCGCTAACAAGGGTATTTCTTCTTTTTTTAGGCCCTCTGGATAGCCACTGCCATCCCATTTTTCATGGTGGTAAAGAATATATTCTGCTACATGAGCAAACTCCTCAGTGGCTAAAGCAATTCTATAACCTCGTTCTGGGTGTTCTTTGATTTTATCCCATTCAGCTTTATTTAAATCCCCGGGTTTATTTAACACTGCTTCAGGAATAACCACTTTTCCTATATCATGGAGAGTGGCCAGGAGTGCCAGGTCATTCAATTGATTTTGATTTAAATTTAATTGATGGCCTAAATTCAAGGCTAAATTGGTCATCCTGATGGTATGCTCTTCAGTTTCAGCAGTTTTAGTTCCTAAAGTATTCAATAACCCCTTGACAACTCTGTTTTTGGTACTGCGACTGGCCGTTAATTTATCCTTCTGCATATTGCTGTCGGCTTTATCAAGAACTTTATAAATATCCTGCTCTGTTCTTTCTTTCAGGCTAAACCCCAGGCCCAGCGAAATAGGTATCTCATCCGTAGAGGAGGCCTGACATTTTTCCCTAATCCTTTCACAGATAATTTCTGTTGTTGCTTGATTGGTTTTAGGTAGCAAAAGAGCAAATTCATCGCCGCCAAGTCGGGCCACAATATCTTCAGCTCGCACTGAATCCTGGAGGATTTTAGCGGCCTTTTGTAACATTTTATCGCCTTTATCATGGCCATAACTATCATTTATAATCTTTAAACCATTGATATCGATCATTATTATAGCTAAAGGGAACTGCCTTTTGGTATCCAGGCGCTCCATTTCTGCTTCAAAAAAGCGCCGATTATAAAGTCCAGTGAGATGGTCATGAAAAAGAGCATAATTCAACTCCTTCTCTTTAGCTTTCTTCTCACTAATATCTCTGGCGACGCAGAAGAGCAATTTTTCTCCTGCTAAAGTGGTAAGCTGAGCGTTGATCTCCACAGGAGTCTTGTCATTGGCAAAGGAGATAATCTCCGCTTCAAAGAGAGCTTCCTTTTGGCTGGCTATTTTTTCCTGCAGCTCTGCCATTTTGACCGGCGAAAAGATTCTAGTTAATACTTCATCGGCTTCCAGGGCGAGAATTTTTTCCCGGGAGGAGCCCATTATTTGCAGCATTTTTTCGTTGACTTCAAAAAACTCACCGGGGCCATCCTGCTGGGGGTTATATTTTAAAATAAAGACGGCATCATTTATATTATTAAAGATAAGAGAAAACTTTCTCTGCAGTATATTTAACCTCTTCCAGGTATGGCGTATCTGCAACAAATTATTGATTTTATTCTCCAGGATATCTTTTCCTATGGGTAGGCTGGCAATATCGTTGGCTATCTCTCCTAGATAACTGTAAATTGCTGAGGTGCTTTTTTCAGTCAAGAGGAGAATAGGCAGAAAGCATTCTGGTAATTCCTGTAGCTTTTTTAATAAATACTGATAGCTGATGAGATATTGCTGGTCGATTATTATTAAATCAAAGGATTTTAAGTAGGTGAGCAAATCCTGCTTTTTGGCTGGAGAAAGAGAGTTTCTCTCTCTTTGCTCCAGATTTTCAGCTCTAAAGCTAGTTATACTCTCATTTTTAGCCAAAAATTTTTTCAATAATATTTTGTTTTGCCTGTTTTTCACCAATAATAAGACCTCAGAATTATTATCAGTTTTTGTTAACTGCTCTGGAAGCAAAAGCCACTCCTCCTTCTTATAAAAATTAAATTAATTCGGGATTTCCAGTCAAAATCCCCCTGAGGTCTTTGAGGGGTTGGCCGACTTTTATCCCTGCTGAAGTAATCTCTAACTCTCTTAAGTGAGTTTCAAAATCGCTCATTCTTTTCTTTAAGACCCCGATGGCTTTTTTAAGCTGGCCCTGTAACTCTAAATAACGGAGCAAAATCACATTGTCGGCCAGATAACTGATATTCTCGTCGGTTATCTGTAGATCGCCAGTAATATTAGGGATCTCATTGGTCATGATCAAGGCTATCTCCCTTTCAGTCAAAAAGTTGCGCAGCAAATGTAAATGCTTAATCAACTCAGCCTTATTAGTGGTTTTACTGGCAAAGGAAGTAATAAAGCTGGTGATACTGTCGATCATAACGATATCAATATCTTGACCTGCCACATCCTGCTTAACCTTGTGAACAAATATCTCCGGGGTTAGTTCAAATTGATCAAAAAATTGAATCTTAAGGAGATCTTTAGCCAGCATATCTCTTATAGGAATATTGATAGAAGCAGATCTGCTCTGTAAAACCTGGGGAGATTCTTCAAAGAGATATATCACAGATTTTTTCTGTTGCTGAGCTGCAGCTTTAATAAAAGTTAAGCCCAGAGAGGTTTTCCCGCAACCTGTGGGACCAGTTATTACTGTATTGGCTCCTTTTTCAATGCCTCCATGGAGCAATTTATCAATGGCCTGGACCCCGGAGGATAATTGCTTTATCTCCCCTGTAAACTGCTTTCCTCTGGCATATTTAGTCTGCAACTGGGGATAAATTACCATACCCCTTTGATTAAGACTATAGGCATGCTCTCCACTGCGAAAGTCAGCTCCTCTATTTTTGCTTACAGTAATTTTGCGGCTGCCCTTTTTGCTGCCAAGATTAATCACTCCATCACAGAGAAACTTAAGATCATCATCGGGACTGCTGCCTACCTCTGAAACTAAGAGGGGATTTATCTGATAATCGGCCATCAGCTGTAAAAGAGACTGGATACTTTTCCTAAACTGATAGTTGTCAGCCGCCAGGAATCTCAACTGATTTAAGCCATCGATAAGAACTCTTTTGGGCTGCAGCTCCTTGACTTTGGTGGTGATTTTATTAAATAAGGGAAAGCCTTCGACTTCGCTGGAGGGGAAAAGGCTATAATTCTGCTCCTGAGCAAGAAAATCACTATTGGGACTCAAATCCAAAAATTGAATATCATCTAAAAGAAAACCCCGCTGTTTAGCATTGCGAATTATTTTATTTTTAGGCTCTGAAAGGGTAATACAAAGTACAGAATCTCCTTTTTTAGCTCCAGCAGCTAAAAAGTGAAGCCCCAGGGTAGTTTTACCGCTGCCTGCTCCACCTCTAATCAGATAGGCATCTTCAGCAGTATAACCGCCCTTTAGGATATTATCCAATCCCTTGATTCCTGTGGAAATTTTTTTCGTGGCTGACATTTTTTGCTCTTCCTCCTCCTCATCATTGATTATAAAATATTACAGAAAGCTATAATTTTGCTTTTTATGTACTATTATTTATATAATAACAGTATGGAATAACAAAATCAATGATTATTTTGAAAAATATGCTATAATAAAACAAATGACAAGAGCTATAATGCAACCATCTCAAGAAAATGCTATTATTTAGAAAATCACCATGAAAGGGTGAGGATAAAATGAAAATACTGGTAGCGCCTGATTCTTTTAAAGGCTCTTTAACTGCTTTAGAAGTAGCGGAGAATATCAAAAGGGGCCTCAACAATTATTCCCTGGATTTAAATATAGAGCTTTTGCCAGTGGCAGATGGGGGAGAGGGAACAGTCCAATCTCTGGTTGATGCTACCCAGGGAAAGATTTATAGAAAAAAAGTCACGGGACCTCTCACAGAAGAAGTGGAGGCCTTTTATGGGGTCTTGGGAGATGATAAGACGGCAGTAATTGAGATGGCTGCTGCCTCTGGCTTGCCTTTAGTACCGGAGGAGAAAAGAAATCCCCTTAAGACCACTACTTACGGGACAGGAGAATTGATTGCCGCTGCTCTTGACCAGGGAGTTGACAGGATAATTATTGGTATTGGCGGTAGTGCCACCAATGATGCTGGAGTAGGCATGGCTCAGGCCCTGGGGGCGGACTTTTTAGATGCTCAGGGGGAAAATATTGGTTTTGGAGGAGGAAATTTAGCTGAGATTGCTAAAATTAATCTGGAATCTTTAGATGATAGAATAGCCGAGGTAGAAATTTTGGTAGCCTGTGATGTTGATAATCCTTTATTTGGCGAAAAGGGTGCTGCCTATGTTTATGGCCCACAGAAGGGGGCTGATCCTGCCATGGTTAAAGAACTGGACAACAATTTACGCCATTTAAATAAAATAATAATCAGGGATTTAGGAAGAGATATTAACCAGGTTCCTGGAGCTGGTGCTGCTGGAGGATTGGGAGCGGGTTTGGTGGCCTTTTTAGGAGGAGAGTTGCAAAAAGGAGTGGATCTGGTGTTAGAAACCCTTAATTTTAATGCTCGCTTAAAAGACGTTGATCTGGTTATTACAGGGGAAGGCAGGCTTGATGGCCAGAGCATTTATGGCAAGACTCCGGTGGGGGTTGCTAAAAGAGCTGCCACCAGGGATATTCCAGTTATAGCCATTGCTGGCAGTCTGGGTCCCGGGGCGAAAAAAGTTTTGACTGCAGGGATAACAGCTTATTTTAGCATTATCGATAAACCTGATAATTTAGCTAATATAATTGAGGAGACGCCAGAGTTAATTGCAGCCACGAGTGAGCAGCTGATTAGAACAATCTGCAGGATTAAAAATAATGATATTTAAGGAGAATTAAGATTAATTAAAATTAAGGTCAGCTATTGCTTTTTATTGTGTTGTTTGACAATTAAAGCAAATTACTTCATAATTAGAGTAAGGGCAAAAATGGATAGTTTTACTAAAATCAAATGAAAGGCGGGGGGAATAAATTTGCTAGATATCCACCAGACTAAAAGTTTTGAAATGCCGACTAAGGTGATGACAGGTGTAGGCAGTCTTAAAGAGTTGCCGCAGGTGTTAGAAGATGAAAATATTAGCTACCCTTTATTGGTGACTGATGAAGGCATTATTGAGGCCGGAATCCTGGAGAAGGTGGAAAGGGTTTTGACTGCAGCTAGCATTGACTATCATGTATATTCGGAGGTTATTGCCAATCCCGATATTGCCACGGTGGATAGAGGAGCAGAAATTTTTGCAGATCAGGGCTGTGATGGTCTTTTAGCTCTGGGCGGAGGAAGTTCGATAGATACTGCCAAGGGCATAGGAGTCATCGCCACCCATGGAGGCTCAATTAAGGAGTATGAGTTTGGCAAAAAGCCTTTAACTAAACGGATCACTCCTTTGATAGCCCTGCCCACAACTGCTGGCACAGGCAGTGAGGTCACCATGTGGTCGGTAATTACAGATCATGAACGGCAGGTAAAATATAATGTCGGTGGCCCTTTAATAGCTCCCTATGTTGCTTTGATAGACCCTGAACTCCATGTCTCCATGCCTTCCCATATCACTGCTGGAACTGGCATGGATGCCCTGGCTCATGCTATAGAGTGCTATACTTCTCATTACGCTCAACCGATGACTGATTCTGTAGCGCTCCTGGCCATTGAATATTGTGGCAAATATTTACGGCGAGCGGTGGCCAATTCCATTGATATGGAGGCTCGCTTTTATATGGCTCAGGCTGCTATGCTGGCTGGTTTATCCTACGGCAGTGAAAGTGCAGGAGCGGTCCATGCCATGACCCAAAGTTTAGGAGGCATTAAGCCTGATGTTCCTCATGGTGCAGCTGTAGGGGCACTGTTAGCTCCGGTGATGAGATATAACTGGATGGGACAGCCAGCAAAGTTTAAAAGGATAGCTCAGGCTTTAGGAGAAAATGTTTGGGATTTAACTGATAAAAAGGCAGCTTTGATAGGAGTGGAGGCTGTGCAGGGATTAGCTGACGATGTGGGTATTCCCTCTATCAAAGAGCTGGGCATTAAAGAAGAAGAGATTCCTCTACTGGCAAAGGCTGCTGAAGATGACCCTCAGACTATAGGAAACCCCCGCGATGTAAATAGGGAGGCCTATGAGGAAATCTACCGCTATGCCTATAATAATTCTTGATACGCCTGGTAATTGATCATTTAATTTTTGTTAATGTTGGTAGGAGGTTAGAAGGATGTCAGAAGTTAATAATGCTAAAAGTTTATCTCTCTGGGATAAAATGAAAAATGAAAAGGTAACAGCTTTTTTCTTCTGTTTACCGGCTTTAATTCCACTCATTGTTTTCTGGATAGGTCCGATGATCTTTGCTTTTTATTTGAGCTTAACCAACTGGGATTTAATGATGCCAGTCTATGATATAGTGGGACTGGAAAATTATCGCTTTCTCTTTGATAATCCAGAATTTTATCGTACCCTCTGGAATACTCTTTATTTTACCGTCGGTAGTGTAGTCCCGGCTGTTATTGGGGGGTTACTTCTGGCTATTGCCTTAAGGGCAAAGGTTTTGGGCAGAATCATTCACCGTACCCTGCTCTTCTCTCCCTGGGTTACACCACTGGTGGCCATGGCAATAGTCTGGTCCTGGCTCTTTGATCCCAGTCGCGGATTGATCAACTACTTATTGGCTGCCGTTAATTTACCAGTTCTACCCTGGGCCTCCAGCTCAGATTGGGCTATGCCGGTGGTGATTATTGTTAGTGTCTGGAGAACTTTAGGCTGGTCTATGGTATTTTACCTGGTAGCTCTGGATAAAATACCCGATGACATCTATGATGCAGCTAAAATCGATGGTGTGAATTTCTGGAGCAAGCTCCGCCATATAACTCTGCCGCTGGTATCCCCCACCACCCTCTTTTTATCGGTGGTATTAACTGTAGAGGCTTTACGGGCCTTCGATCAGATCGATATAATAACTCAGGGGGGACCAGCAGGGGCAACGAGAACCCTTTTATATCATTATTATCAGTCGGCCTTTGAAAGATTTAATGCCGGGGAAGCAGCTGCCATTGGTATAATCATTCTATTGATATCAGGGGCCTTTGCCCTTGCTCAGTTTTTGATTTCCAAGAAATATGTTCATTATCAATAAAATATAGCAGATTACCAGAGTTAACTTCGATTTACTAGTCAGTAGCCAGGAGGTAGGACTATGTCTGATAAATCAAGCCAAGAAATATCTTTAGACGAAAGTCAAAGAGGAGAAACAATAACTAAAAACGCAGGAACTAGAGCAAGATATAAAGAGAAGATAAGGGTTCTTTTAGTCAATATCTTTATGGCTTTAATGAGTCTACTTATGGTTTTCCCTTTTTTGTGGATGTTTACCAGTGCTTTAAAGACCCATGATGAAATCAGGGCCTTTCCTCCCACGATAATACCGGAGAGTCCTCAATGGTCTAATTTCTGGGAGGCCTGGACTTCAGCGCCCTTCAATCTCTATATTTTTAATAGCTTTTTTACTGCAACTGCCATCGTCATACTCCATGTAGTTACAACTGCTTTATTTGTCTATGCCATCACCCAGTTAAGATTCAGGTTTAGAAACCTGTTATTCGGCATAGTTATGGCAACTTACATGTTGCCGGTTCCTGTGACCTATGTCCCCAGTTATATTATTTTGTCCTGGTTGGGGTGGTTAGATTCCTATCAGGGAATAATATTTTCCAATGCTGTCAGTGTTTTTGCCATCTTCCTAGCTCGCCAATCTTTTTTGCAGGTTCCCAATGAGCTGGTGGATGCAGCTAAAGTTGATGGGGCCAGCCACTGGACTATCCTCTGGAAAATATTTTTCCCCTTGACCCGACCAATTTTTATCACCTTTGGTTTGATTAATTTTGTGCTCATGTATAATAACTATCTCTGGCCCCTCTTAATTATACGGAGTAGAAGGCTGTACTTAATAACCATTGGTTTAAGACAATTTTTCATTGAACAGGGAGCCTATGGGGTTAACTGGCCCCTGATTATGGCTGCTAGCACCTTGGTAGTTATGCCGCTGTTGATACTGTTTTTTATTACCCAGAAATGGTTTGTCAAGGGTGTCGGCGGTTCCACAGGTGTGAAGGGCTAATTAACATTAAAGTTTAAGCTGGAGCTAAAAGAAGCAAAGAGCAACTAAATTCAAATACTTAAAACACAGGAGGGAGTAAGATGACAAAAAGAATCTGTAAGACGGGTTTAGTGTTAACACTTGTTCTCATGGTTATGTTAGGCCTTTCTTTGCAGTCGGTAGAGGCTGATGTTGTGGAGATTGACTATTATTATGGACTAGGCGGTTATTTAGGTGAAGTTACTGAGGACATGATTGAAGAGTTTAATGAACAAAACCCTGATATTGAGGTGACAGGTAATACCTTTGGCGACTTTGATGAAGCTCTCCAGGCCTTTCAGGCTGGTGTAGCTGCCGGCGATCCACCAGCGGCGGTTATGCTAGAGCCTACTCCAACGGTGGAGTTTGCCAACCGGGGAATACTAGCTTCAGTTAGTGATCTATTAGAAACTGATGAGGAAACGGAGGCTGAAGATTATTACGAAGCTTTTTATGAAATGTCTAAAATAGAGGGCGAACAGTATGCTATCCCCCTCTTTGGAACCACCCAGGTACTTTACTATCGCCATGATATCTTTGCTGAAGAGGATATCGATCCTGCAAAGTTAGAAACCTGGGAAGGAATGGAGGAAGCTGCCAGCCAGCTGGCTGAGCGAGATGATGTTGAGCATGGCTGGATGCCGATGTGGGGACGTTATAATATGATGGATGCTGTTTTTGCCCGCGGTGGTCAGGTATTAAATGACGATGGCACGGAAGTGATGATCAACTCTGAAGAATGGGTCGAGACCTGGGAAGCTTTTCGACGCTGGATCCATGAAGATGAAATCATGGGAATTCATCACAGTGGTGTTGGCTGGGAATACTGGTATGACACCATTGATGATGTTTTAGAAGGCAATGCTGCTGGCTATACCGGCTCCAGCGGTGATCAGGGAGATCTTGATTTTGATATAGTCTCAGCAGCCATCCAACCTGGCTGGGAGGATTATGGAGATCCTGCTCCCGTAGGAGAAGCCCGTTATGGAGTAATACCTGCTAATATTAGTGAAGAGGAAAGGGAAGCAGCCTATCGCTGGCTAACTTTCTTTTCCAGTCCAGAGAATACTGCTGAATGGCAGGAGAAGACTGGTTATCTGGCAGTGAGATATTCAGCCCAGGAAGACCCGGACTTCCAGGAGTTCCTGGAAGAAAATCCTCAATCTCAAGTTCCCTTAGATCAATTAGAGGTGGCCTCCTCCTATTGGATAGATCCCACTGGAGGCGAGATTGAACAGGCACTGGATGATGCAGCTGATGCAGTCCAGATAGAAAATGTTCCTGCTCAAGAAGCTTTAGACCATGCCGCTGAAAGAGCCCAGCGCGCATTAGATATTGTCAATTAGTAAAGCAAATAAGCCTATTTAATTTAAAATCAACAGATATATATTAAGACCTCTTATAGTCAGGGCCTCTTTCAGGGGCCCTGGCTTAAAATTATATTAATGAGGCAGGAGGGTTAAAGGTGAAAAAAATTGTGGCTGAATTTGATCTTTGCACGGGCTGCGAAATATGTGCTCTTATCTGTTCCGCTGAACGCTTAGGGGGGTTCAATCCCGACCGTTCTTGCCTTAATCTAAATCTCTTCCAAGATGGAGTATATAATTTCCCCCGGACCTGCCAGCAGTGTCAGCTGGCTGTCTGCAGCCAGGTATGTCCTACCGCTGCCATGCAGGTCAAGGAAAAGCAGGGAATAGTTGTGGTCGATGAAGAAAAATGTATAGGCTGTGGAAACTGCGAAGAGGCCTGTCCAGTTGATATGGTTAAAGTCGATCCCCAAAATGATAAAGCATTAAAGTGTGAATTATGTGATGGAGAAGTGCCCTGCGTGGTAGGTTGTCCCAATGATGCACTGGGGGTGTATGAACAATGAAATATGGAGGCTATCAGGGTGAGCTTTTAGAGATTGATTTATCCAGCAGAGAGATAAAAGCTCTGCCCTTAAAAGAAAGCTTAATCGAGGAATATGTAGGTGGCAAGGGTTTTGGGGTCAAGCTCTATCAAGATTATATTTCTCCCGATACGGAGCCTCTTTCTAAGGAGAATGCCTTATTATTTTTAACAGGCCCTTTAACTGGTACAGTGGCTCCAGCTATGAGAAGCTGTGTGGTGACTCGCTCTCCTCTTACTGGAGGCTGGCTGGATTCTTATTTTGGAGGTTATTTTGGTCAGGCCATTAAATATGCTGGTTATGATGGGATAATCATCACTGGCAGGTCTGAGGAACCGGTATATATATCAATAGACGGTAAAGATATACAAATTACAATAGCTGACCAGTTAGTTGGAAAATCCACCAGCAAAACCAGAGAGATAATTCAGGCTAAAATGGGGCAGGACTTTCGAGTTGCTTCCATAGGTCCTGCCGGGGAAAATTTAGTTAAATATAGTCTCATATCCTGTGAAAATAATCGCCAGGCAGGAAGAGGAGGAGCCGGAGCGGTGATGGGTAGTAAAAATTTAAAGGCTCTGGCAGTGCGAGGCGATAAGCTCATTGAAGTCAAAGATCAGGCCGGCTTCATGGAGGCAGTATCCCAGGCCAATAAGGAGTTAGCCTCTTCTGAAGATGTGAAGAATTTCCGGGAATATGGTACTCCTTCATCAATACCCTTTGCCCAGGAGATAGGTATGCTACCCACTAAGAATTATCAACAGGGCCAATTTGCTCAGGCGGAAAATTTAACCAGTAAACCCCAGGCTGATTTATTTTGGCAGCGAGATTTAGCCTGTAGTGGCTGCCCCATAGCCTGTGGCAAGATTGGCAGGGTCTTTAAAGGTAAATATCAGGGTTTAATAACTGATACTGTGGAGTATGAAACTTTGGGTTTATTAGGGTCTAATTTAGAAATTGGTAATATTCAGGATATTACCCGGGCTGCTATTTTATGTGATGAGTTAGGGCTAGATAGTATATCTGCTGGAGGAGCGATAGGATTTTTGTTGGAAGCCAACCAAAGAGGTTTATATGATGCTGCAGAATTACAGGAAATGGACTTTGGTAAGGGAGAATCTTTATTTGCCCTTTTAGAAGCGGCTGCTCATCGTCAGGGAGAAACAGGCGAGATGCTGGCTGAAGGAGTTGCCCGGATGGCTTCATTGATTCCCCGGGGAGAAGAATTTGCGGTCCATATAAAAGGTTTAGAAACACCAGCCTGGCCACCGCGAGGAGCTCCAGGAATGGGGCTGGCTTTAATGACAGCTGACCGCGGGGGATGTCATCAAAGAGCTTTTCCCGTTTTACAAGAAGTTGGGGGGGTAAAATGGCGCGGCAAAAAACTTAAGCGTCTGCAAATTGAAGATAAGGCTGCCCTGGTTGTGGAGCAGCAAAATGAACTAGCAGCTTTAGATACACTGATAAAATGCGATTTTGGCACCTATGGAATTGAAAATGAAACCTATCAGAAGCTACTAACCACTGCCACCGGGCTGGATGTAACGGAAAAATCCTGGCAGAGCTTAGGGGCAAAGATCTGGGATGAAGCCCGGCGGATTAATATCCAGCATGGTTTTACCACTCAAGATGATCTGCTGCCAGCTAGATTTAGCGAAGAGCCTCTGCCTGATGGACCAGCTAAGGGCCATAAAATTACCCGGGAAGAGCAACAGATAATGCTGCAAGAATATTATCAACTTAGAGGCTGGGATGAAAAAGGCAGGCCTCCGGATTGTTAAATTAAAGTTTTTAATCTCTAGGAATCAATTTCAATTACCACAGATTTCTTGCCAACTTTCTGGTCAACAGAGGTGTTCCTCCCTTTAAAACCCTTATGGAGAGGGGCATTTACTGTTGACCTGTTGTTTTTCTCGCCCCTCTCTGGAAGAGAAAAAAATTTTCGGGCTTCAATTCTGTTATCAAAATATTTCAGCCAGCTACGGGGCTCTCGGTAAATTATCTTACCCTTAGAGCCCATAGTTTTTACAATTTGAGCCAGACACTGCTGGCCAGGTCTGACATTGTAGGATACCCAGACGGCATCGAAATTAGAATAATCGATTTCCTGACAGAGCCCCGAGCTGAACTTTATCAGATTAGTCAAATTATAATACTGGGCAAGTTCCCGGGCTCTTATTAATGCTCTTTCATCGCAATCAATAGCCTCCACCTCAAAGCCCCGCCGGGCCAGCTCGAAAGCGGTAAAGGGAAAAGGCCCACAGCCCAGATGAGCAACTTTATCTCCTGAAGAGACAGCAGCCAATTTAATCTCGTTATTGATCATTTCTCCATAAAAAAATTTGCCATATTTTTCTCCCAGAGCAGGTTTAGCACTGACTAACATCTCTATTTTTTTTACAAAATTAGAGATAATTTTTTCTGCTATCATAATTTCTCAAACTCCTTTGGCAGCCTTGAGGTTTATTTTACTTCTTCGAATTTTTCTATCATAATATCGACTAATTTATCATCGGTTCCTAAAATATCGGCCAGGATGAATTCGATTTCTGGGTATTCCTCTTCTAAAGCTGCAATCTGGGCTGGGATATCCTCCTGGACATGGATGCCTGGATAAAGGAACAGAGGTAGAATAACAATTTTTTTAATCCCCTGGGAGGCAAAGTGAGAGACCTTCTCCGGCAGGGTCGGACTGGCAAGCTCCATGGCGGCTCCTCCCACCCTTTTATCTGCTAATTTATCTGCCAATTTATCAACCAGCTCGTTAAAGACCTCTCTAGCTTTTTCTGCTCTACTGCCATGTCCTAAAACTATTATCCCCATTTCAGTTTCTTTAGTCATATTCACCGCTCCTTTAGTAAGTTTTTAAAAATAATAAAACCCACCCTTCGATTACAGGTGGGTGCTAAGCAGATAAATTGTTCCTGTCTATGATCAGTACTTAAAAATTACTCTAAAATCTGCTTTTCTTGCCATCGAAGATGTTAGCAGGTTATGACCAGGCAGGTCTCCTGACTTCCGGTTTTTAATTCAGTCCAGCCTTCCCTGGATATTCGCCTGATTATCCAAGTGGCATTTTAGACTGATATGGCCGGTTACAGTGGCGGGCCCGTCCAGGTTTTGCACCTGATTCCCTATTCTCCTGCAGCCGTAGCTGCAGGCACCTAATCATAATCAATATTAAATTTGTTGTATACTATTCATTTTAGGTCTTCTATATTATAGCAATAATCAGCTATAATTTCAACAAAAATATCCTATAGTTTTACTATTTGCAAAAAACCGAATAAAATTAATCAACTTGCCTTGAATAATTGGAATAATTAAGATATAATAGTAGACACAGAAAATGTGAAACAAAAAACATAACAAAGGAAAAGGAGTGGTTTTATGAAAAAATTATCACTAATTGCTTTAGTAGCGGTTCTGTCGATAGGCTTAGTTTTTACTGCAGCAGAAGTTTTGGCAGAGCATGAATATGATGATTATCAAGATGGCAGGTATCGAGGATCCTTCTATGATGGCGGAGAATTTAATGTTGCTGTCCAATTTTATCTAGAAGATAACGTTATAAGTGATCCATCCTTTAGATATCTATATTATGATGGAGTAGATTATTTAGGCGCAGCTTATCTGCAGTCTGTCAGAGAACTAAGAGATCAGCATGTAGAAGCTTTAGAATATCTAGATGGTCAGGATGTTACAGCTATAGATGATTTAAGAGAACCAGGTGAAATCATTACTGAAACAGAAGAGACTATTGATGGATTTAGCGGAGCTACAATAAGAAGTTCCAAGATAATGTCAGCAATGAGAGATGCTTTAAATAGAGGTAAATATGATTGATTAAAAGTTTATTATTAAAAAAATTATATTAAATAACAAATCCGGGGTCTTCTGACCCCGGATTTTCCTCTTGATTTTCTGTCTTAATTGTTTTCAGTTAAATCCCAGAAAAGCAGGTAGGGACCATCACTTACAGCCAGCAAATCTTCCTCTGGAGACCAGGTTATTGCCCTGGGGGAGAGTCCAGAGAAGCCTGGTAGAGGGAGGGAAGCTACCTCTGTTAAAGTTTCCTCTTCTAGCTGCCAGATTTTAATCTTTTTACTCTCCACTGCTGCGGCTAAATAATTCCTCTTTGGCGACCAGCTTTTGGCAAAAATATATCCTTCAGTAGAGAGGCGGTCTAGCTGCTCCTGACTGGCAAAATCCCAGAGTCGAAGGGAGTTGTCATCATGACTGGTGGCCAGTAACTTCTTTTCATCATTAGTTAACCAGGTCATGGTGCCTATTTCTCCAGCTTCTTCCCCGAATCGGTGCTTTAAATCGCCAGCTGTAGACCAGACATGGATTCCCCCGGCTTTTCCACCACTGATTAACTCTTCTCCTTCCGGTGTCCAAAGAGCTGTTCTAACCCAGCCTGTTTCAGGACTGAGAATATTAACTTCACTACCATCCTCGGCCTGCCATATGCCGATGGTTCCATCATAACTTGTTGAGGCTAAATACTGTTCCTCTAAACTCCAGTTGACAGAGAAGACCCAATCATCATGAGTTTTCTTTTCTCTTCCCCGAGGGAGGAAAATATCGGTGCGAAAAATTCTGCCATGATCTCCAGCGACATATAACTGCTCCTTCTCCATAGGATCCCAGACAATGACAGCTTCATCCTGACTGGCACTGGCCAAACGCTCACCACTGGGGGACCAGGAAATATCCTCAATGGGTCCAATATGTCCAGATAATCGTCCCTGGCTGGTCGGCTTAGGTGGGGACCAGAGGCGGATATATTTGTCATCATCAGCACTGGCTAAATAATTATCAGCTGGAGACCAGTCAAGGGCATTTATGGTGTCAGTATGCCCTTCTCTAACATAAAGTGGTTTTTGGTCTTCTTTTGACCAGACTTTAATTTTTCGATCCCGGCTACCGGAAATTATTCTATTACCCCCTGGGGACCACTGGATATCAGGGATATCATCACCATGCCCTGATAACTTTTTCTGTTCGTTTTCAGTAAGGGAGTAAAGACTGATTTCTCGATGGTCTCCAGAAGCAGCCAGCTCTTCACCATTGGGTGACCAGGCTAAAGACTGGATGGTACGAGCTGGAGGAGTGAAGGCTTCTATACTTCTCCAGTCTGCTCGGTTAATAACCTCCACTTCACCAGCATCATCTCCAACGGCCAGTTTTGTACCATCAGGAGACCAACGGAGAGCTGTAATTCTTCCCTGGAAGGCATTTTTTTCTATAACTGTTTCCCCGGTTTCAGTATCTAGAACTTTTAACTTATCACCAGCTCCAGTAGCCAGGAGATTTTCTTCTGGAAAAAAACTTAAAGCCCTTACCCAACCGGAATAGTCAGAAAACTTTTCTGCTTGTTCTCCAGTGGACAAATCCCACTTTCTTACTGTTCTGTCCCAGCTGCTGCTAAAAAGATAATCTTCTTCAGAAGACCAGGCCAGATCTGTCACCCAATCGCTGTGGTCCTGGAACACCATTTCTTCTTGCAAATCATCTAAATTCCAGATTCTAACTGTGTTGTCAGCGCTGGCGCTGGCTAGATAGTTATCTTGAGGAGAAAATTCAAGGGCGTTGATAGAATCAGTATGTCCTGTAAGAATATACTTTATTTCACCTTCTTCAGCCTGCCAGAGAATAATGTTATCTCCAGCTCCTCCACTGGCCAATAAATCTCTGTTAGGTGCCCAGGCGACGGCTCGCACTGAGTCCTGATGGCCTCCTAAAATATAATCCGGTCTTTCGGAGAAGAGGGCATCTTCTTCCTGGGCCAGACTACTGCCAGAGAACATAAAAGAAAATAGGACCAGGAGAATTAAAATTGAAAATAGAGTTGAAGAGATTAACCTACCCTGATTACCCTGAGTCATAAAACAATTTTTTTTGTAATTTCTCATACTTCTCTACTCCTTTGTAGTAAAATTTTTAGCTTCTCTGTAAAAAAATAGTCATTATTCTAAGATATTATTATAATAATTCTACAAGTTTTTTTAAAGTCCTTGTGAAAGACACTGAAAAATATGTTATTATAATAAACAAAGATAGAAATATTTTAGCTAAATGGGAGGTTTCAATGACTGAAGCAAATTATTATAGCTTTAATTTTGCTAACCAGGAAATAAAGGTAGCTAAGGGCTGGCAGGAAGTCTTTATAAGTCAACAAAAGTCTCTTAAAAATATAGAGAAGAAAATAACAGCAGTGCCCTCTGAGCCCCCAACAGCAAAGATTTTCCGTATATTTAAAAAACCACCTCGGGCCTGTAAAGTTATTATACTGGGACAGGACCCTTATCCCCAGCCAGAGACGGCCACTGGCCGAGCCTTTGAAGTACAAAATTATCGAGACTGGCAGAAAAAGACCCAAAATGCTTCTCTGCGCAATCTTCTCAAGGAGTTATATCGGGAAGCAAAGGAGATAGATGAATCACCAGCAATTAAAGAGGTGCGCCGTGAGGTTGATAGGATGACAGAAATACTGCCTCCTGCCGAGTTATTCCAGCGTTGGGAGGAGAGAGGAGTATTTCTCTTGAATACCGCTTTAACAGTTCAGCAGGGGAAACCAGGCAGTCATCAGGAGCTCTGGCGTCCTTTCATAAAGGAGGTAATTACAACTTTAGCAGCAATTAACCAGGAGAAGTATTGGCTGTTATGGGGTAATAAAGCCCAAAAATTTCAGGAGCTAGTTGAGTCAGCAGGGAACAAAATAATTACTGCGCCTCATCCCAGTAGATATGATTTTGTAGGCTCAACAACTTTTTCTGTACCTGTAGTTAAAAACATTGTTTTAGCATCAAGAGGTGATGATGGTAATGCCTGCTAACCTGCCACCACAATATTATGAAGCCGAGGAAGCCTATCGTGAAGCAAGTACACCAGAGGAAAAATTAGCTGCCTTAGAAGAGATGTTAGCTGTAATGCCCAAACATAAAGGGACTGATAAATTACAGGCAGATATAAAAAAAAGAATATCAAATGTAAAAGAGGAAAAGGAGAAGAAAGCCAAAAAGAAATCCACCTACAACCCCTATCGTTTTGAAAGGATGGGGGCTGGCCAGATTATCTTGCTTGGTTATCCCAATACCGGCAAATCTTCTATCCTGGCTGCTTTAACCAATGCTAAAGTAGAAGTAGCCCACTATCCCTTTGCTACTTCTCTGCCCGTTGCTGGCATGGTGCCCTATGATAACATCCAGATTCAATTAATAGATACTCCTCCTCTGGTGCCTGAGGATGTTCCAGGACAATTAATTGGAGCAATCCAGGCAGCCGATTTCCCGGTAATTGTAATTTCTGCGGCCAGCGACAGGTGTTTGGAACAATTATCAGGGACCCTGGAATTTTTAGAGGAGAAAAGAATTGTCAGAGAAGAGATACCAGAGGGAGTGAGTGCCTTTAAAGCGGAGGACTTAATGGTGATTGCTACTGGGATAGATGAGAAGAAGGCAGCAGATAATTTAGAGGTAGTGGAGGAGTTTTTCCCTGAGATAAATATCATACCAGTATCACCTACTGCAGATATAAATATGGCTGAGCTGCCTGAAATATTCTTCAATAAACTAGGAATAATCAGAATTTATAGTAAAGCTCCTGGCAAAGAACCAGAATATGATAGCCCCTTTACTATGCCTGAGGGCAGTACTGTTCTTGAATTTGCCCGCGAGGTTCATAAAGATTTTGCTGATAACCTGGAAAAAGCCTGTGTCTGGGGATCAGCCAAGTTTCCTGGCCAGCCTGTTGCCCGGGATTTTGTTCTGGCAGACCAGGATACGGTAGAATTACATGCTTGATTTTGGTATAATTATCTGACAGGGGAAATTGATTATTCTTTGGCGTAGAAAAGTAGAAAGGCAGGTTAAAATCATGGCAAAAAATAAAGTTTTACAATATCTAAAGATAATGCTTTTACTATTGTTTATCGCAGTTTTCTCAGCTGGCTGTTTGAGAATTGATGCTGAAGTAGATCTTAATATGGATGGTAGTGGAAATCTGCAGTATGATCTGGGAGCAGGAAATATGATTTATAGCCTTTTACAACTGGACGGGGCCTTACAGGAAGAGATTGAAGCCGAAGCTAGAGAGAGGAATTACAGCATTGAGGAGTATGAGGAGGATGACTTTAGTGGCTTCCGGCTGGAAAAAGAGTTTGCCGACTTAGAAGAATTAGGTGAGGAACTGGCTTTGTTTTTGCTTTTCAGTAGTGAAAGTTTATCCGATGAAATTCCAGCTGATTTAGAAGAAGCTGAGGATTTACCTGATGATATAGCTGAAGAGGAGTTAGTTGCTGATATTATTGCTGAACAGGAGGAAAGAATAGATTATAAATTTGAAGATGGTCTCTTTACTAGGAATTTTCGCATTGATTACACCTTAGATCTCAGCCAGCAGGATATAACCCTACCTCCAGAGGTGGAGATGTTTGTTTCCGGTGCTTTTTATGAGCAATTTGAGCTGGGCTTGACTCTCAACCTTCCTTTCGAGCCAGTGGACCATAATGCTACTGTTTTAGATGCAGAATCTAATTCTTTGCGCTGGGATTTTAACTATGGTGAAGAAAATGAAATATTTATAGAAGGCAGGGTTTTAATCTGGGAGAATATTGTTATTGGAGTAATTGCCCTGTTGATATTATTGGTGGTGCTTTTATTTCAGCTTAAAGCTAGAAAAAAGAAGAAAACTTAATCGCCGCTAGAGTATTAAAATAATCTGAGTCGAGGCTTGTTTTTCTGGCAACTTTTTTGATAAAATATAAAGGGCAAAGGCAAAATATAATTGTTTCAATGGCCAAAATAGAACTAAAAGGTTAATTAGGAGGTTGAGTTTATGAGCGATCGCATAAAAAGTGCCTATGAAATAGCTATGGAACGAGCTGAACAGATGGAAGCAGAAGGAGATGCTGCTAATTTAGAACGACAGGAGGAGATTAAGCCAGTATTGGGAAAGTTTTTTCAGGGCAAGATTGATGCCGATGAACTCTGGCAGGAATTCAAAGATAAAGAGGAAAGCTGGTTACAGGAAGCCCAGCGGTTGATGATTGATTCTCTGGGTTTGAATTCAAATTTAGCAGAAGTCAACCTGCGCAAGGAAGGGCTCTTAGCTTTAGAAAATTTAAAGGATAGCCCGGAAGTCTCCGCCCTGGAGAGAATAATGACGGAAGTTGAAAATCTGGTAGATAAATATGAACAGGAGCAGGAGAGATTAAAAGAGCGGTTAGAGAGAATGATCCGCAACAATACTAGTCGTGAAATGCGGCCCATGCAGACTGAAGATGGCAATACCGTGATGCAGATGGTAGAGAGTATGGATGAAGATACCAAAAGACAGGTTATAAAATCTCGCCAGCAATTAGAAAAGAAATTCCAGCAGCAATGGGATAAGACAAAGCAGCAATTATTTTCCCGGATTGGTCTGGATTGAAAATATAAAGGGGTCTAATTTAACTGGTGCTACGGGATGTGATGTTTCATGCAAGGCTTAGCTAAAGTTCTAAAGAAAATGACCCGAGCTGATATAATACTGATAGTTTTAATTCTGCTTCTTTCAGGAGGGGGAATTGCTGCTCCTATATTGTGGCAACCAGATTTAGATGATGTTGATATGGTGGTTATTCAGGATGGAGAGGAATTATTTCGCCAGGATTTTCCTCAGGAAGATGGTTATCAGGAATTCACCTTTGAATGGGAAGGTGAAGAGTATACCGCCACTCTAGAATTTGATAATAACAGGGTTCGCCTGCATAGACTCTCTAAAGATGTAGTTCCCCTGCCAATTCACGTGGATATGGGCTGGATCCAGCGGCCAGGTCAGATTATAGCTGCCGTTCCAGTTCAATTGCTAATCAGATTAGATGGAGAAAGACCAGAAGATGAGCTTGATGGAGTTTCAGGAAGCTACAATTAGCTTTATAGAGAAAACTCAGTTGAGGGATTTTTAATAAAGCTTCTGAGCTAATAACGAAAAATAATTAGCCACCCTGAGTAAGGGTGGCTAAAATTATAAGGAGAGCAAGATTTATAATATAGGAGAAAGTAATCGGGCAAAGGATTCTCTGACCTTCATACCTATTCCCCTTTGAGCATAACTGGCCGGAGTGATTTCGCTGGAATATTGCAGGTCCTCTATAAAGATATCTTCTAGTTCTCCGGCAACTTTATTGTCATAAATAAAGGCATTGATTTCGAAATTGAGCTTAAAACTACGGACATCCATATTTGTCGTTCCCACAGAAGCAATTCTGCCATCGACGGTAATGGTTTTGCTGTGGAGAAAACCCCTTTCATAATGATAGAAGCGGACACCGGCCTCTAAAAGCTGTCCTACAAAAGAATGGTTGGCAGCATATACGATGGGTTTATCTGGTCGGTCAGGTATCATTACCCTAACGTCAACTCCAGAATAAGCCGCTATTTTTAAGGCTTCTAACATGCTGGCATCGGGGATAAAATAGGGAGTCTGAATATATACGGATTTTTCAGCCCCATAAATCATTTTCAGGAACAAAGTCTTTATTTCTTCCTCCTTGGAGTCTGGTCCGCTGGTGACAATTTGGACGGGAGAACTTCCCGTTGTTGCTTTAGGAGGAAAATATTTAGGCTGGTTTAAAAAGCTATCTCCGGTGGCAAAACTCCAATCCAGGAGAAAACGATGCTGCAAACTATCGACGCTCTCACCTGTTATCCTAAGATGGGTGTCGCGCCAGTCGCCAAAACGCTGAGATTCTCCTATATACTCAATTCCGACATTAATTCCTCCCACATAACCAACCTTTCCGTCGATAATGCAGTTTTTGCGATGGTTGCGATAGTTGATATCAAGAACAAAGGGGGCGAAGGGAATTGATTCTCCCCCGGCTTTTTTTAATCTGCTGATATGTTTTTTGGGAATCTTTCTGGTACCCATTCGATCATAAAGTAGTCGCACCTCAACTCCCTGTTTCGCTTTTTTTGTTAGCAGTTCAATCAATTTTTTTCCCAGAGTATCTGGCCGAATAATGAAATAATTGATATGGATAAAATCTTCAGCTTCGGCGATATCGGCAAAGAGGTCAGCAAACTTCTCCTGGCCATGGGTGTAAATATCAATATTATTATAACCCAACATAGCTGGAGTGCGGCTGCTCAATCCCAATCTAATGATTTTCTCTTCTAAAGGGGGAAAGTCAGGTTGATTATCGGTTAAGGGGAAATAATCTTTGTCAGCATAGGCCATCTTTCTCCCCTTGTCCTGCTCCATTTTTTGCTGAAATACTTTTCTTTTGCGCGGTGTTAATCCTAAAAATAAATAGACAACAAAACCGAGCAAAGGCAGAAGAGTCAGGACAAAGAGCCAGGCCCAGGTTGCTGTGGGATCTTTTCGTTCAAAAAATATCAGGGCGATGATAAAAAGAATATTGAGAATCAGTATAGCTATAGGTATAATAGTGGTAAATTCCATTAGCTTCACTCCCTATTATTTATAATTATGGTTAAAAAGATTTAATCCTTTTTCAGGAGCAGAAATAATAAAAAGTAATTTTTTAGGCAGGCCTTTAATAATAGGCTTTATTAATAAAGGGGCTGAGTAATAAATGTTATTAAAATTATGGCGAAAATATAATCAAAAAACTCCGGCGCTTAAAAAAAGGAGAAAAAAGAAATGGAGTATTGGATTATTTACCGGTGATCCTTTAGGAAAGCTTGAACCCCATTCCGAGAATCCAATCCTGACCGCTGCCGATGTTACTGATTGTAAAGCTAGCTTTGTGGCTGACCCCTTTATAATAAAGGCTGATAATTACTTTATTTTTCTAGAAGTTTTAAATATTGACAGTGGCAGGGGAGAAATTGGAGTGGCTGGCAGTGAAGAAGGAAAGCATTGGGAGTATCAGCAATTGGTTTTGCAAGAAGATTGCCATTTATCCTATCCCCTGGTCTTTCGAGAAAAGGGTGAATTTTTTATGCTGCCGGAGATGAGCCAGACTAAAAAAATCACTCTCTATCAGGCTAAATCTTTTCCCTATCAATGGGAACCCTGTTTAAAATTTTCTCTGCCATCAAAACCCTATCGAGACTCTACTCTGTTTAAACAGGGAGATATCTGGTGGTTATTTACCACCTGGGATGATAGCAGGCTGCATTTATATTATACAGCTGACCTCTGGCAGGGCGACTGGACTCCTCATCCTGAAAATCCCGTTAGTCAGGGCCGGTATGCCAGGCCTGCAGGGAGGATATTTTTCTGGCAGCAGAGATTGTTTAGCGTTTCTCAAGACCCTCTACCTGGTTATGGTTCCCGGGTCATGCTCAAGGAGATTTTAACGATGACCCCGGAGAACTACCAGGAGGTGTTACTGGGTCCCTATTTTACCCCGGGAGGAAGGGGCTGGAATGCAGATAGGATGCATCATGCTGACTTTTATTACCCCGCTCCCCTTTCCCTGGTTGAAAATAAGTCAGCTCAAAATGACTGGTTAATAGTTGCTGATGGTTATCAGGCTGCCTTTAACTTGGATTCTCTGCAGGTTAGAATGCAGCAGTTTAAGAACTGGCGGAGGAGAAAGAGAAATCCTCAATAAAATAAAAAGCTTCACCACCATACTAAAGTTTGACGCTCTGAGCCAAATAGCATATAATTACTTTAGTAGAATAAAGAGACATTAACCAATAATATACTGACAAGGAAGAAAAATAACAGGAGGAAATTACTTTGCATTTAACAGGCACTATGACAGTTAATAAGGATGGTAGACTTGAAATTGGTGGTATTACTGCCACGAAGTTAGTTAATGATTATGGGACCCCTCTGCTGGTTTATGATGAAGAACTAATATTAGAGAAAATTGCTGCTTTTCAGGCGGCACTGGCAGAATATCCTGGAGAGAGTCAATTGATTTATGCCAGTAAAGCTTTTCTCTGCCGGGGTCTGGCTGCTATGTTAAGGAAGGAGGGGCTGGCTTTAGATATTGTCTCGGAAGGTGAATTGGCCAGAGCCCGGGCCGGTAATTTTCCCCCGGAGAAAATGTTTTTTCATGGCAATAACAAATCCCCGGCTGAAATTAAAAAAGCTATAGAAGAGGGAGTAGGAAGATTTATTGTTGATAATGCCTGTGAGGCCAGACTGCTGGCTGATATTAGTGAGCAATATGAGCAGGAAGTAGCCTGCCAGCTGAGGGTAACCCCGGGAATTGATGCCAACACCCATGATTATATAAAGACCGGCCAAAAAACATCTAAATTTGGCGTAGGTATTGCCACAGGTCAAGCAGAGGAGTTAGCCCTCTGGCTGGAGGAACAGGAGCAGTTGAATTTTATGGGGCTCCATTCCCATATTGGCTCACAAATATATGAGAGTTCCACCTTTAAAGAATTAATCTGGTCTATGGCTCAATTTATGCTGGAATTACGGCAGAAACACGGTCTAAAGATTAAAGAAATTAATCTAGGTGGGGGTATTGGAGCTCCCCAGAGAGCAGAAGATTCTCAGGTCAATATTAAGAACCTGGTGACTGAAGTAGGAAGTGAGCTGGCTGCTACCTGTAAGCGAGCAGATTATCCTCTGCCCAGACTGTTGTTAGAACCTGGCCGTGCTATTGTGGGAGAGGCTGGCACCAGTCTCTATACTATAGGCTCAGTAAAGAGAGTTAATAACAGCAAAAACTATGTAGCTGTCGATGGTGGAATGACTGACAATATCAGGCCTGCTCTATACGATGCCAACTATGAAGGATTTTTAGCAAATCGCTGTCAGGCAGATGATGACTTTTTAGCCACTGTCGTGGGAAAATGTTGTGAGTCAGGAGATGTTTTAATTAAAGACCTTGAGTTGCCAGAGCCTAAGGCCGGTGATATTTTAACCATTCCTGCTTCTGGGGCTTATACCTATTCTATGGCCAGCAATTATAATGGTATTCCCAGACCGGCAGTCCTGTTAGTAAATTCTGGCCAGGCCGAGGTCTTAATAGAACGGGAAAAAGTCTCTGAGCTTTATCGGTTGGACACCCTGCCGGCGAGATTTCAAGATTAAGGGAAGGCTAAATCAGTTGTTGGAAATTAATATTAAAAGGGGGCATTAAAATGTATCTAAAAATGTTGCAAAAAAGAAGAAGCATCAGAAAGTATAAAGATGAAGAAGTAAATGGTGAACAGATTCAGGCTTTATTGCAGGCTGCTCTTCTTTCTCCCAGCTCTCGAGGCCAGCGCCCCTGGCAGTTTATCTTAATAGACGAAAATAATATTTTAGCTGAACTGGCTGATGCCAAAGCTGGTGGTTCTTCTTTTCTAGCTGGAGCTGAGTATGCTGTGGCTATAGCTGCTGATCCAGAGGTTAGTGATGTCTGGGTGGAAGATTGTTCCATAGCAGCAACTAATATTCAGATGATGGCTGAGGATTTAGGATTAGGTTCCTGCTGGGTACAGATACGGCGGCGCCAGCGACAGAATGGTGAAGACTCGGAAAGTTATGTAAAAGAAATTTTGGACCTGCCTCAGGATTTGAGAGTGCTGGCAATTATAGCTTTAGGCCACCCCGATGAAGAGAAGGAAGATCATGAGCTGGATGAGTTGGCCTATGATAAGATTCATTATAATTGCTACGGGCAGGAAATTCCCAATTAAAGATAACTAAAACAGCCCCTCTAAGCCCCTTTAGACCCGGGGGCTGTTTTTATTAGGAGGAATAAAATGCTAAAAAGAAGTATTCATACCATTGAAAGCCACACCATGGGTGAACCCACCCGCATAGTTATAGGAGGAGTTGGTCCGATTCCAGGCCTGGGAGCTGCCGGCAAAAAACAATATTTAGCGGAAAACCTTGATGCTCTGCGGAAATTTGTGATTAATGAACCAAGAGGTCATCGAGATATGTTTGGGGCAATAATTGTGGAACCAGAAATAAGCAGGGCCGACTTAGGGGTAGTATTTATGGATGGTGGCGGATATTTGAATATGTGTGGCCATGGTATAATGGGTACTGCTGTAGCTTCTTTAGAAACAGGGATTATAACTAAAGAAGGAGTTAGTTACAATAACAACGGGGCAGTCAACTTAGAGCTGGAAACCCCGGCAGGTTTGGTAGGAGCCGAGGTGGAACAGGGAGAAATAGGCTGGGAAAAGGTTACAGTTAGTAACGTGCCTTCCTTTGTTCACAGCCGGGATTTAACTTTGACTCTAGCTTCAGGGAAAAAAATATTTTTCGCCATCGCCTTTGGGGGTAGTTTTTTTGCCCTGGTGGATGTAGTAAAATCAGGCCTAAAATTAAATAAAGAGCTGCTGCCGGATTTGAGCAGAATAGCACTGGAGTTAAGAGAAAAAATAAATCGGAAATTTACAATCTGCCATCCCACTCTGGACTACATCACAGAGGTAGACTTAGTGGAATTTTATCAGCCCCTGGGAGAGAATCCCTGCAAATATAAGAACCTGGTGGTCTTTGGCCAGGGACAGATTGACCGCTCTCCCTGTGGTACCGGCACCAGTGCCAAGATGGCTCTTTTATATGAGCAAGGGGCTTTAGAGGCCGGTGAAAGGGTGGAGTCGACTAGTATTATCGGCACTAAATTTACTGCTGAGTTTAACGAAGAGCTAACTGTAGATAACTATAGAGCTATAAAACCTAAAATTACCGGCAGGGCTTATATCACTGGCTTTAATCATTTAGTCTTAAATCCGGCTGACCCACTGCCAGAAGGTTTTGTGATCTGATTTATATAAGATAGTGGATTACTAGTTAAAATATTTGCGTGGACTATTAGTTAAAATATTTGCTGCTATATTTTAACGGCAAAAATTTAGATTTTATTTAAGCTGGAGGTTGTAGTATGTCAAAGGCTAGGACTACGAGACTCCTGGGTATTTTAATTAAATTATTGGAGCGAGATAAAATTCAAGGAAGGGAACTGGAGAAAGCCTTCGGGGTATCTTCCAGGACTATTGTTAGAGATATCAGGCGTTTAAACGAGCTAGGACTGCCAGTCTCTTCTCAACCTGGCAGAGAGGGCGGCTATTATCTCAATGATAGTGCCCATCATTCCCTGCAATATCTCTCCATAGATGACCTCTTAGAGATAAAGAGTAAGATAGCAGGGAGAGATAAAGCCCAGGAGCAGGATATTGATACTGCTCTAGCCCATTTATATGAGGCTTTACCTGCTCCCCAGGGGCAGAATTTACTGGCGGAAGTAGAATTTTCGATATCACCCTCGGGTTTAGAGCGGAGCTTACTGGAAAAGCTGCAGTGGTTTTATCATTGCAAAGAGAGGGCAAGATTGGTCAAGATTATTTTAGGAGAAAAAGCCAGCCATAAATCAGTCAAAAAAGTATATCCTCTGGAGATATACTATTATCGACGAGATTGGTTATTATACTGTTTTTTGCCGGAGAAACAGAACTATTCTCACTATCATTTTAGCTCTATTTTATCCTATAAACAGCTGGCTCAGGAGATGAATAATCTGGCTAAAAAAGTAAGGGAAGATGATTTCAGGCAGTATTTAAGGCGGAAGGGTATTGATGATTTAACAAAATTGGTGCTGGAGATTGAGGGGGCACCTCAATATTTAGCTGAACTAAAAGAGAAAGAACTATTTTACCAGGCTGAATACAAAGACAAACTCCAGCCAGGAGAAAATAATACTAAGAACAGGTTAATTTTAAAGACCGAACAGCAGGATACAGAAGAATTGCTGCAAATATTTTTGAGTTTTGGCAGCAAACTAAAAATAATTTCTCCAGATTGGTTGAGTAGCTTGCTGCTACAGGAAGTACAGGAGATTAAAGAACAATATGAATGACATTTAAAATTAACAAGTTAAAGTAAATATTTTGCTGATGTCAAAAATTTTTAAAAGAAGACTTAGAGGGGGTAATATTAATGGAGAGTATGGAAGGCCTAATAAAGACTGCCAGTCAAGGAGAGGCGGTCTCTTTGGTTGTAGCTGGAGCAGGTGGCAGGGAAGTATTGAAATCAGTCAAATTAGCGCAGGAAAAGGGAATGATTAAGCCCTTACTGATAGGAGACTCCCAGAAGATTAGACAGTTAGCCCGGGATCTGGCTTTAAATATTTCACCAGGTCAGATAGTGGCGGCCAAAGATGACCGGGAGATTAGTGAAATAGCAGTGGAAAGACTTTTAGCTGACCAGGATATTTTGATGAAGGGATTGGTGCAAACAGCAAGCTTAATGAAGGCCGTTCTAGCGGCTAAGGACAAGTTGCTGACTAGAGAATTGATAAGCCATTTGGTTTTAGCTGAGGTGCCGGCAGTGGACAGGCTAATTTTCATCAGTGATGGCGGGGTGAATATTAGCCCGGGTACGCAGGAAAAACTGGCTATTATCCAGAATGCCGTTGACGCTGCCCGACAGTTGGGCTGGGAAGAGCCCCGGGTTGCTCTGCTGGCAGCAGTGGAGAAAATAAAAAAAGCTATGCCAGCCACTGAAGAGGCGGCTCTCCTGGCTAAAATGGCAGAGCGAGGAGAAATAAGCGGAGCCAAAGTGGATGGCCCTTTTGGTCTTGATAATGCTCTTTTCTCTGAGGCAGCTGCCATTAAAGGTTTGTCAGGTGAAGTTGCCGGTCAGGCCGATATTTTGATTACTCCAGATATAGAATCTGGCAATCTATTGGGGAAGAGCGTTGTTTATCTGGCAGGAGGTCGTTTTGCTGCCTTTATCGGCGGGACGACAAAACCTGTTATTGTAACCTCCAGGGCAGATAAATCTGATACCAGATTGGCCTCTTTAGCTGTGGCAGCAATAATGGCTGATTAGAATTTAGCCCTAGGTTGGCAATTAAAGCAGTAGTAGGTGGTAAATCTTGAAAAATTTAATTGTAGTTTAGGCTTACCAAACTAAGATTATAAAAAATCAAAAAATTAAAAATGTTTGCAGGAAACTTCGCTTCGACCAATAAGTATATTAATACTATATTTAAAAGTAAAAATATTATGTAATTAAATATAAAAAACCACAATAACGAATAAATAACAAAAAAGATTTTTCTGATTTATAATATAACTGAATGAAATCTTTAATAAAGCTTTAATTTGTAATTTAATTTTGTTGAGTTAGGGGGAAATACAGTGGACAGGTTTACCCGATTGTTTGGTTTTAGTTTGATTTTTCTTTTAATTGTCAGTGTGAGTGGCATTATAGGAGTTGATCCTGGATTTACTGCTGCTCCTGATTACCAGGAAAATTTCAGAGAGAAAATTGGTGGACAGAGTTCTTTTTCAGTGGATCATTTGGAGATCAATATGCGCTTGGCTCCTGCAGCAGAATTCCCTATCTGGACAAGTGATGGAGATACCAGTATTGTCAATAATCCCTTCTGGATAGCTGAAACTCAGGTAACCTATGAGCTCTGGTATGAAGTACGAAATTGGGCTGAAGATAAAGGTTATATCTTTGCCAATTTTGGTTGTGAAGGGACCAACCTGGGAAGAGGGTCCTGGTCTCAGGGTTTTGAAAAAGCGGGTATTACTCCTACGGAAAGAAAAAAGGAGCCGGTAACCATGGTGGATTGGAGTGACTGCATTGTCTGGTGTAATGCTCTCTCAGAATTTTTGGATTTGACTCCAGTTTATAGTTATCAGGGTTCGGCAATTAGAGACTCAACTCAATTTGTTGTGTTTGGAGGGGATGAATCTTTGCTCTTTGATGTTGATGAAATAAAAAAGCTTAAGACAGATGGTATTCGTCTCCCCACAAGGAACGAGTGGGAACTGGCGGCCCGCTATCAGGGAGATGACAGCTCACATGATGCTATTTTTCTAGATGGTTTTTATTGGACACCTGGTGGCTATGCCAGTGGAGGAATTGGCCCGATATACCCCTGGGATGAAGAGGCCCGAGCCCAGCTCTCAGAAATAGCCTGGTATAATCAGAATAGCGATGTTGACGGTGACGGGATGCGCACCCAGGCAGTCGGTTTAAAAGAACCCAACATCCTTGGCCTTTATGATATGAGTGGTAATGTCTGGGAGTGGTGCTATACTGCAGCCGGACCGGACGGTAGCCATCGAGCAATCAAAGGAGGCCACTGGTATGGTGACGAAAGAGTGCTGAGAGTGGGATTTAACAGCAGCCATCCTCCAGATATTGGTCTGCCCAGAATTGGATTTCGTATTGTTCGGTCTTGGTAGAGATTTTTCTTAAAATAAAATGGTATGAGGTGAAGACATGAAACTTACAAGAGTGTTACCATCCTGTTTTATGTTGACGATATTAATCTTGAGTCTTACTATGGTATCTTTATTTATTGTTCTTCAGCCTGCAGAAGCGGCTGAGCCCTGGATGGCTCTGCACTTTGAGCCAGGACAGAGTTTTACTTTTGAAATTTCAAGGATCGACAAAGATGTCAAAACTGCGGGTATGACTACTTTATGGGTGCAGGAGAAAGGAAATGGCTTGCTGGAGCTTATTTTGCAGGGAGAGTTTGAGGGGCAGGAGTTTGCGATTTCAGCCAGCGGTCCTCAAGACAGCCCTGAAGAGCTTTTTGTCAATTTTGCTGCTCCCTTATTTCATGAACTGCCTCCTGGGGCTCAGGAAGTTATGACCCATGCCTTTCTACTTCCCTGGTTTGATATGCCTCTCTACAGAGAAGAACTCTATCTGGGTTGGGAGTCAGAACCTGTTGAATTTGCTGATGCTGTCGATTTCAGAGTCTCTGAAATGCAGAGCTATGCCGGTCTGGAAGGTTACCTGATTGAACTTGACGGTGTTATGGCCGAAGATGAAAAAATGAATATCTGTGTCAATCCCTCATTGCCGCTGCCTCTAATGGTTGAAGTCAGTGGTTTTTCTGATATGTATGAGCATGAAGGGTCTCTCTTTAAGGTAGAGTTGCTGGCCTACCAGGATGATTCAACCGTTCCGGAGGCCATTGCTGCTGAGATTCAGGTGCCGGATGAAATTTTAGAAGAAGTGGTAGAATTCTTCCAGGAAAAAGGTTTTAAGATTGGAGAAAGAACAAGTAAGGCATTTGGCATGATGGGAGCAAGTGCTGGATTTGGTATAGAAGTAGAAGGAGATGAGGTAGAGCTTTATTATTTTGATCCTGAGCTAACTGATGCTGAAACTTTAGAATATCTAAAAGAAGCCCGTGCCAGCGGTGAATTCTGGTTTGCCGATATGGGAATGGGAATTCCAGTTGAGGTTAATGAATATATTTTAATGACAGGATTAGAATTTGGTGAAATTTATGAGCATCCAGCTCGTACTGAAATAATTGAAGCATTTATGCAGTTTTAATTTATTAAAAGATAAGCTCAAAAAACAGGGAAAGAGAAAAGGCCTTATATTTTTAAAGAGGCTTTTCGCTGATAATTATTTATACCTCGGACTCTTGCTGCTGGGGTTCGACGGTAATGAACATTTGAGAAAAGAAGGGCAGATTATTTTCCCAGATGCTTAAAAACCTATCGGTAGAAAGGGTTAGATTTCCTGGTTTTTGCCGCAAAGGCAAAGAAGGACCAGTTTCTGGATCGTAAAAGTAAATTTCATCATTTATATTATTATAGCCCACGGCAACCATATAATGCTGCCATTTTAGTCCATCGCCGACCATAACTATTATTGGCCTGCCCTGCGATAAATAATATTTTAAAGTGTCTATATCTCCAGTTCGAGCTGTGGCGGTTAGATCATTAGCCCGCAAATGATTAATAACCCGATGAGGAGGAACGCCGATATCAAAGGGCAGTGGATAGGACATTTCTTCATAATTTTCTGAGCCCAGAGCCAGCTGATTATAATAACGCTGGACAAAAGCGGTGGCATAACCTGCACATTGATTATAGCCCTGAAGATAATAGCCATCTGTTATTGCTGGTGAATAGTAATCCGGGAATACCAGGGCCTCTCTAGACTGGTATTCTAGGGGAAATATATCTGTTGTTGGGAAATAGGGGGTTAATAAAGAGCTAACAAAGAGAAAAACAGCTATTAGTTGTACTACTGGTATATATTTTAGCATTTTTTTCACTCCGAAGGCCTATTATTTCACAAATTTATCACATCTTGCCTAATTTATTATAACTTATAGCCCAGAAAATAGCAATAGGCAGCTAATGATAATTTATTTATCCTGGACTTTGGCCTTCAGTCCTTGCAGCTGTTTTGTTACCGCAGCCGGTGCAGGCCCACCGGTAATGTGGCGATTTTTGACGGCAGAGAGGGGTTTGAGTTTTTCCAGAAGATCGGCTTTAAATATCTCTTTATGGTCAGGGAATATACTTTTAAAGTCTCTTAATTTTAATTCTGTTAAATCTTTATTTTCAGCGATGGCGTAATTAACGGCTTTTCCAGCAAGTTCATGGGCTTGGCGGAAGGGGAGACCCTGTTTGCTTATATAATCTGCCAGCTCTGTGGCATTAAGAAATCCTCGAGAGAGAGACTCTGCCATTTTTTCTTTATTGAAATTAATCCCCTGGAGAAAATCAGGTAAAACTTTGAGAATCTCTTTGATAGTGGCAATGGAATCAAAGAGGGATTCTTTATCTTCCTGCAAATCTTTATTATAGGCCAGGGGCAGCCCTTTTATAACCAGGGCCAACTGCTGATAGTTACCCGCTATTCGTCCTGTCTTAGCTCTAATTAATTCGGCGATATCGGGATTTTTTTTCTGAGGCATTATGCTGCTGCCAGTGGCAACAGTATCAGCTAACTCAATAAAATTATATTCCGGGCTATTCCAGATAATAATTTCTTCAGCCAGGCTGCTTAAGTTTAAGCTAAAACTCACCAAGCAATGGTGGAATTCCAGCAGAAAATCTCTAGCTCCCACGGTATCCAGCGAGTTTTGGCTGACAGAATTAAAACCCAGTTCTTTTGCTACCCATTCCCTATCAATGGGAAAAGTAGTCGTAGCTAAAGCTCCTGAGCCTAAGGGGCAGATATTCACACGCTCCCGGCAATCCTGCAGCCGTTCTAAATCCCTCTTAAACCTCTGAGCATGGGCTAAAAGATGGTGAGCAAGGGTTACTGGCTGGGCTGGTTGCAGATGAGTAAACCCTGGTAATACAGTCTCTAAATGATCTTCAGCGAGCTGGCAAAAGAGAAGGATAAGTCTTTTGATCCCTTCTTCTAGAATATCAATCTGTTCTCTGAGATATAATCTTATGTCCAGGGCCACTTGATCATTGCGACTGCGGGCAGTATGCATTTTGCCAGCTATCTCGCCTATCTCTTCGGTGAGCAATTGTTCAATTAGGGTATGAATATCCTCAGCTTTCCAGGGTATTCTGTTGTTTTTTTGGGCCTGGTCAAGCTTTTCCTTAACTTTATTTAGCCCGGCAATTATTTTGGCTTTATCAGTCTCGCTGATTATATCCTGCCTGGCCAACATTTTTACATGGACTATGCTCCCTTTAATATCATAGGGATAAAGAGCAAAGTCAAATTTTAAAGAGGAGTTAAAAGAATCAATATTAGTGGCAGTTTTAGCCGAAAATCGACCGCCCCAAAGTTTCATATAATCAAATCCTTTCAATTAATTACCTGTTATAGCAAATGAAATATATAGCGCCCAGGTAAGATTAAAATTAAATAGCTTTGATTGACTTATTTGCTTTAGTTTCTTTCTGCTGTTGATTTTGCTCACAGCTAGCAGCAACCTTTAAAGGTAATGACCAGAGTTTGATAAAGCCGGCGGCTGAACCATGGTCGAAGGTATCATTTTCATCATAAGTAGCTAATCCCTCGTCATATAAAGAGTTGCTCTCTGATTTTCTGCCTACCACCTGACACTGACCCTGGAATAATTTTAATTTAACTTTGCCCGTTATTTTTCCCTGTAAAGTGGTGAAGAAATTCTGCAATGCAGCTCTTAAAGGAGAGAACCAGAGGCCGTAATAGACCATTTCACTATATTTGGACTGTATAGTCTCTTTATAGTGGAGGCTTTCCCTATCCAAGACCAGAGAAGATAAGTCCTGGTGAGCTGTTAAGAGAATAGTTGCTGCCGGAGCTTCATAAATTTCCCGGGATTTGATGCCTACCAGTCTATTTTCCACCATATCTATTCTGCCTACTCCATAGGTAGAACCAATCTTATTTAATTTAGCTACCAGATCAGCGGGATTTAGAGCCTCTCCATTGATTCCTATGGGTATCCCTTCTTTGAAACTTATAGTTAAATAAGTTGGCTGGTCAGGGGTGTCGGGGATATCTCTAGTCCATTGATAAGCATTGGCTGGAGGTTCCTGCCAGGGATCCTCTAGCTTGCCACATTCAACACTTATTCCCCAGAGATTTTCATCGATACTATAGGGGGAGTCTTTAGTGGCCTGTACCGGGATATTATTTTCTTTAGCATAATCAATTTCATCTTCTCTAGTGGTAAAACCCCAGTCTCTAAGGGGGGCGATAACCTCTAGTTCGGGATTGAGGGCATTAAAAGAGGTTTCAAACCTCACCTGATCATTTCCTTTACCGGTACAGCCATGAGCCACTGCATCTGCCCCTATTTTTTTAGCATGTTCAGCCATCCTGGCAGCTATTAAAGGTCGGGCTAGCGCTGTAGCCAGGGGATATTTCCCCTCATAAAGGGCGCCGGCCTGCAGAGCAGGAAAAACATATTCTGAGATAAATTCCTGGGTCAGATCCTCAATTATCGTTTCGCTGGCCCCGGTAGCAATAGCTTTATCTTTGAGAGCTTTTTTGTCAAGATCCTGTTGCCCTAAATCAGCAGTATAGGTGACGATTTCAGCTGAGTACTTTTCTTTGAGCCATTTTATCGATACAGAAGTGTCCAGTCCACCTGAGTAAGCCAATAGAATTTTATCAATATTTTTAGTCATAATAGATCCTCCTGTGAATTTAATAGTTTTATCAGATAGTCAGTAAATATAAAAAGCCGCCTCCAACTATTATCGTTAGAGACGGCTTAATATCCGCGGTACCACTCTTGTTAACAGAATAAATCTGCTCACTCTCAGTGCCCTTAACGCCGGCCTGCGACTTTTCCTAATGGTGATAGCCCGAGGCTATCAGGTTCAGAAAAGCTTCTTCAGGGTGCGCTTCAGTTTGATTAACTTCCCCAGCTTCCACCAAAACCTGGTTCGCTCTCTCCATTAATCAACTTACTCTCCCTGGCTACGAATTTATTTTAATTTATGATTTTAGCCAACTAAATTATATTGTCAATTATTATAACCCAGACAGAAGAAAATTGCAAGCTGATTTAGCGATATTTTTAATTTTTTTTCAAAAAATCTTAGAATCAGTTCTCTTTTTATTTTTGAATAACTCTGTCTGCTATTTTAGGTAGTACTTTTCCAGCCTTGCCTGTAATAATCAGATCAAATAACTGGGTTCGACTTCCCCGGTCGGCGTTGAGGTAGATCAGTTTCCCGGAATTTTGCCTGGTCAACTCCGGTATTCCAGCTGCTGGATATACCTCCAGGGAAGAACCAATTACTAGCATTAAATCAGCCCTTTTGGCCTCTGCCCAGGATTTTTGCAGGATATCTTCTGGCAGCCTTTCTCCAAAAAATACAATTCTAGGCTTTAGCCGCAAACTGCCACAGTTATCACACCGGGGAAGCTTATCTTTTTTTAAAGTGGCGGTAAGCTCCTGCCAGAGATAGACCTGACTACAATCCTGACAGTCAACCTTCTGCAGTGAACCGTGAATTTCCAGCACTTTTTCACTTCCGGCCTCTTGATGGAGCATATCAATATTTTGGGTGATGATGCTCTTTAGCTTCCCCTGTTTTTCTAAACGGGCTAGAGCTCTGTGACCGGGATTGGGGCTGGCTCCACTGCTGATGATTAAATCCCTGGCAAACTGCCAAAATTTTTTAGGTTGATTGCGGAAACTTGAAAGAGATACAGCTTCCTGAGGGTCGTGTTTATTCCAGAGACCATCTGGCCCCCTAAAGGTCGGGACACCACTTTCTGCTGAAATCCCGGCTCCAGTAAAGGCCACGGGATAATTAGCAGAATTTATCAGTTGAGCAGCTTTTTTAATTTTTTCTTTCATAGTAGCCACCCCCCTTCTGTAGTAATACATTAGGCTCTGCTTACTTAATAATTAATCGGTTTTTTAGTTAGTTATATTTTAACATAGAAACCATCTCTTTGCGACCAACAGAGATTTATAAAAAACGATATTTTAAACTAAATAAGACAGGGAAAAATAATAGCTCAATGGTTGTTGCTATTACAACTACTTTGATAAATATTTATAAAATAGATGGAATAATCTTCAGAAAACTATTTATAACTTTACATTTTTGTGCTAATATTATAATACTATAGTTTTAATAATTTCTACAAAGGAGGAGAATTTATATGTTGAGAAGGGGAGTATTTTATTTTTTGGTGATGTTAATAGCTGTTGTTCTTTTAGGGGGAGGAACACTTCAGGCAGAAAATTTAATTGTAGCTCAAGGTGCTGACATCACTTCTCTTGATCCTCATGGAGAAAATGACCAGCCTTCAGCCCGGGTTCGGTCTCAGATCTATGAAACCTTAGTCTATCAGAATGAAGATTTAGAGTTACTACCAGGTCTGGCTGTTAGCTGGGAAGATATTGATGAATTAACCTGGGAATTCAAACTCCGGGAGGATGTCTATTTTCACAATGGCGAATTATTTACAGCTGAAGATGTTAAATTCACTTTAGATCGATTAAAGGATCCCGAAACTGCTGCTGCAGGCGCCTTTATAGTAGGTTTTATAGATAGTGTGGAAGTAATTGATGACTATACTGTTCGGATAATAACTGAATATCCCTTTGCTCCTATGTTGAGTCATCTGGCCCATTCAGTCACAGGTATACTGAATAAAACTGCTGTGGAAGAGGCAGGGGATGATTACGGAGTTAGAGTAGCCGTAGGAACAGGTCCTTTTATGTTTGCCAACTGGTCAACGGGTTCTCATGTAGATTTAGAGAGATATGATGATTACTGGGGAGATAATGCTCTGGTAGAGTCCATTAGGTTTAGAGCTATTCCTGAGACCACAGTTAGAGCCATTGAAGTGGAAACTGGTGGTGTTGATATAGTTTATGTAGTGGACCCCGTTGATGAAGCAAGATTGGAAGAAGCTCCTGGTGTATATTTGGATAAGCATGATACCTTTGCCACCACTTATATTGGTTTTAATGCTCAAAAGGAACCCTATGATGATGTAAGAGTTAGAAAAGCCATTAACCACGCCATCGATATTGATGCAATTGTTGAATATGTATATACCGGTCAGGCCGTTAGAGCTGGAGGACCCATCTCTGATACTGTCTGGGGTGCTAATACTGAATTGGAGCCCTATGCCCATGACCATGATTTAGCTAGATCTCTACTGGCAGCTGCTGGTTATCCTGATGGTTTTTCCACTACCATCTGGACCAATGATAATCCTTTGAGAATGCAGATGGCAGAGATGTTACAGGCTGATTTATCTCTTATAGGGATAGATGTTGAAATTCAGGTATTGGAATGGGGCACCTATCTGCAGGATACAGCTGATGGACTGCATGATATGTTCATCCTGGGCTGGGTTTCCGTAACTGGAGATGCTGATTATGGCCTCTATGCCCTCTTCCATGAAGATAATTTTGGCTCCGCCGGTAACAGGACTTTCTGGGCTTCTCCACGGGTCAATGAGTTATTAGATCTTGGCCGGACAAGCTCTGATCCTGATGAAAGATTGGCAGCCTATTTAGAAGCACAGGAAATTATTGCCGATGAGGCGCCCTGGGTCTTTATAGTTCACACCATGGAGGTTAATGCTTTAAGAGATAATATATCAGGATTTATTCCTCATCCTGCCGGTCATCATGACCTTAGTCGGGTAACAAAAAATTAAAGTTTTAATTATCTATAAAGAAAAATAACCCTTAAGGAGGCGGAGTTTTTCTCCGCCTCTTATTTCCCGGGTATATTGAACCAATATTTTACTATTTTTTCCGATAATTCAGTGAGTGAAGGGAGGAAATTGCCTTGGGCAAATATACAGTTAAGCGATTTTTGGCTTTAATACCAGTCCTTATAGGTGTATCTATCTTTGTTTTTTTCTTAATTCATATAACACCTGGAGATCCGGCCATGTTGATGTTAGGTGAGCAGGCTCCTCCTGAACAGCTGGAGACTATGAGAGAACAGATGGGTTTAAATGACCCTCTGCCGGTACAGTATATAAACTGGATGAGCCGGGCAGTAAGATTAGACTTCGGTCGCTCACTGCGCTCTCGCAAGCCGGTGATTACTGAGATTGTTGAAAGGCTGCCCAATAGTGGGGTGTTGGCGGTGTCGGCCATTACTCTCTCGGTAATAATCGGTATTCCCATTGGAGTTTTATCAGCTGCCAAGCCTAATTCTTTCTTTGATAATTTATTTACCATTATTACTTTTACAGCAGTGGGCATGCCTGTATTCTGGCAGGGGTTGATGCTGATCATCATTTTTTCTGTTATGTTAGGCTGGTTACCTTCTTCAGGAATGATGCCTGATATTCGTTATTTTATTCTTCCCACGGTAGCTTTAAGTACGGTGACCATTGCCAATATAACCAGAATAACCAGGTCTACAATGTTAGATGTCTTAAAGGAGGATTATGTTAGAACAGCTCGCTCTAAAGGTGTAAATGAAAATAGAGTTATCTATCAACATGCTTTAAGAAATGCACTGATCCCGGTGGTAACTATAATTGGCCTGCAGTTCGGAGCCTTAATGGCCGGAGCTGTATTAACTGAAACAATCTTTGCCTGGCCAGGAGTGGGCAGGATGGTAGTTGATGCCATTAGAACAAAGGATTTTCCTCTGGTTCAGGGAACAATAATGGTTTTTGCCATAATATATGCTTTAGTTAATCTTATTGTTGATCTGCTTTATGGTCTTTTAGATCCTCGTCTGCAGACCAAATACAAATAAGGGGGTGGATTGTTGATGTTTACCAGCAAAAGAAAGAAAGTTAAAAAATTAGCAGATAGTGAGCCTCAAAAAAGTAAATACAAAAAAACTATGAAGAGAATATTTTTTAATAAAAAAGCTATTTTAGGCGCTATATTATTAATCATCATAGCTTTAGCAGCAATCTTTGCCCCTTATGTAACTGTTCATGATCCCATTCAACAGAATGTTAGGAACCGCCTTCAGCCGCCAAGTAGTGAGCACTGGCTTGGAACCGATAATTTTGGCCGGGATATATTTTCCCGGATCGTCTATGGGGGAAGAATTTCCCTTAGAATTGGTTTTATTTCGGTGGGGATTGCTGTTCTTTTTGGCTGTAGCATGGGGGTTTTAGCCGGTTTTTATGGAGGTTGGGTGGATAATATTATCATGAGAATAGTGGATATAATGCTGGCCTTGCCGGGCTTTTTACTTGCTTTAGCTATTATCTCTGCCCTGGGGCCCGGGATAAATAACCTTATGATTGCAGTAGGTATATCTTATATACCGGTCTTTGCCAGACTGATGCGCAGCGCTGTTCTGGCAGTAATAGAAAAGGACTATGTAACAGCAGCCAGAGCCTTAGGGGGAGATGACAGGCAGCTAATATTTAAGCATATTATTCCTAATTCTTTGAGCCCGATAATTGTCCAGGCCACGCTGGCTATGGCCGGTTCAATTCTTTCTGCCGCAGGATTGAGTTTTTTGGGTTTAGGGGCTCAGCCTCCCACACCGGAATGGGGATTTATGATTGCCAGTGCCCGTCAGTTTATAAGACTTTCTCATTACGCCGTAACTTTCTCAGGGCTGGCAATAGTTATTACAGTACTTTCCCTTAATTTAGTTGGAGATGGCTTGAGGGATGCCCTGGATCCTAAAACTTTAGAACACCAATAAAAACAACCTGCAGGAAAACAGGTTTCAGTATAAAGAATGGTATGCTGGAGCCTTTTTTTATTGATTTAATATGATATAATATAAATGACTTTTTAATTATAACTATATATAACTTTAAAATTAATTGAGATGATTTAGGCCAAAGGGGGGATATAATGGCAAGGAGTTGTAGGGTTAGAGTTCCATCCACCACAGCAAATCTAGGTCCTGGCTTTGATACCCTGGGTTTAGCAGTGAGTATTGACAATTTTATAACCATGGAAGAGGCGGAGCAATCTCAGGATATACAAACAGAGATTTTAATAGATTGGCCTCAAAGAAGGGAGATTTCTATCGAAGCAAAGGATGATTTACTGCTACAGACTCTAGCCTGTTTAGCAGCTGAAACTGGCAGGGATTTATCCGGTGTAAAAATCAAAGAAGAATTGGCAATAGGTCCTGCCCGGGGGTTAGGCAGCAGTGCTACTGCTATAGCAGGTACTTTAGTAGCTGCTAACCATTTTTTTGAGCTGGACTTGAGCCCCAAAAAGTTGCTGAGTCTAGCCTGCCAGCTTGAAGGACATCCTGATAATATAGTCCCTGCTTTAAAGGGAGGATTGGTTATAGCCAGTTATAATAATGAGACTGAGGAAATATTTTGGGATAAACTATTACCCCATCCGGCTTTAGAGGCAGCTATTATAGTTCCTGAATTAACGAGCGAAACAGCGGTTCAGCGATCTGTGATTCCGACTTCCTTTTCTCTGGCAGACGTTACTTTTAACCTGGGAAGAACAGCTTTACTGCCCCTGGCAATATCCTCAGGGCGCTGGCAGGAGTTAAAGGCTTTGATGAAGGATAGGCTACATCAGCCCTATCGCTGTGATAACCTAAAGGGCTGGGAAAAAATGCTGCAGTTAGGATATGATTCCGGAGCTTTGGGAATAGCTTTAAGCGGAGCAGGTCCAGCCATATTAGTGCTGGCGAGAGAGAACATAGAGGAAATTGCCCATAAAATGATGGAGGTCTGGCAGGAAGAAGGGATTGAAGCGGCGGTATTTCCCGTTCAGCCCGATACTAGAGGTAGTTATTTAGTTGTAGAGGAGTGATATTTTTGCAGAAATGGTTAGGAATAATTGATGCTTTCAGGGATTTTATGCCTGTTACAGAGGATACAGAGATAGTTTCTCTGGCGGAAGGCAACACCCCTTTAATTAAAGCCTCTGAACTTACAGCAGAACTGGAGGTTGATATTGATCTATATCTAAAATATGATGGGGCTAATCCCACCGGCTCCTTTAAAGATCGGGGGATGACTCTGGCTGTTACCAAGGCTAAGGAAGAGGGAAGTAAAGCTATAATCTGTGCCTCTACCGGCAATACTTCAGCAGCAGCAGCAGCCTATGGAGCACGAGCTGGTTTGCAGTCCATAGTAGTAGTGCCAGCAGGTAATATAGCTCTAGGGAAAATGGCTCAGGCCCTGATACATGGAGCTGAGGTGGTACCCATCAAAGGAAATTTTGATCAGGCCTTAGAATTAGTGAGGGAGATCAGTGATAATTATCCGGTAACTTTAGTCAACTCTCTTAATCCCTATCGTATTCAGGGCCAAAAGTCAGCGGCCTTTGAAATATGTGAACAGCTTGAAAAAGCCCCTGATGTGTTGGCGATACCGGTAGGTAATGCCGGGAATATTACCGCTTACTGGCAGGGTTTTCGTCAGTACCATCAGGCTGAAAAGATCAAGAAATTACCAGCAATGTGGGGGTTTGAAGCTGCTGGAGCGGCAGCTATTAGCAGAAATAAAATCATTGCTGAACCAGAAACAGTGGCCACAGCCATTAGAATTGGCAACCCGGTAAACTGGGAGAAAGCAGTGCAAGCTGCTGAAGAATCACGGGGTTTTATCAGCGAAGTAACTGATGAGGAAATTTTAGCAAGTTATAGTCAAATTGCCAGTAAGACCGGTATCTTTCCTGAGCCTGCTTCAGCAGCCTCTGTAGCCGGTCTATTAAAGAAATTATCATTGCCGGAGAACAGGGAAAGACTGGCCGGAAGTACCATAGTTGCAGTTTTGACTGGCCATGGGTTGAAGGACCCTGATACTGCCCTGGCTGAGATTAATGAGCCTGTCCCGGTGAAAGCTGAGCTTGATAAGGTGCTGGCAAAGGTGGGTCTCTAAATATCAATAGCTTTTATTTGCTTTATTAATTATTACAGAAAGGTGGTTAATTAATGCCAAATCATTGGGATTTATCCAATCTGTATCAGAGTTTTGCCGATAATAGCTTTAGCCAAGATCTAACAGAATTGGGCGAGCTCCTGCATCGTCTGGAGGAATGGCAGCCGGAAAACTTTACTGAGAAGATAGAGGCCATAGAAGAATTTCTTCTTGCTTTGCAAAAATTTCATGAAGCTTATTTAAAATTAATGGGGTATTCTCAACTGGAACTGAGTGTAGATGCTCAAAATAATGAGGCCTTAAAATACATTGAGCAATTAGAAAAAAAGGCCACTCGCTTGACAGCACCGAAGGTTAATTTTCAAAGCTGGCTGGCCGAGCTGGAAAATTTTCAGGAATTAATAGTAGCTTCAGAGTTGTTGCAGGAGCACGAGTTTTTCCTGGCAGAGCTGAGAGAGAAGAGCCAGTACCTTTTATCCACCGAAGAAGAGGAGCTGGCCTCTCAATTACAGAGAACAGGTTCCTCGGCCTGGACTAAACTGCAGCAAAAATTGACTTCAACTTTAATGGTAGAAGTGGAGATAGAGGGAGAAAGAAAGCAGTTACCTTTGTCCGAGGTCCGCAATCTAGCCTATAAAGGCGATCCTGAAATTAGAAAGGCCGGTTATGAAGCTGAACTTGAATCTTATAATGAGATTGAGGAGCCAGTGGCAGCTTCCCTCAATAGTATCAAGGGAGAAGTCTTGACTCTGGCGGAGAAAAGAGGCTATGACAGCCCCTTAGAGGAGACCCTGCTGGATTCTCGTCTGGAAGAAGAAACCTTAGAAACCATGCTAACAGCCATGAAAGATTATCTGCCTAAATTTAGAGAATTTTATCAGACTAAAGCCAGAGTTTTAGGCCATGATCAGGGCCTGCCCTTTTATGACCTCTTTGCCCCTTTAGGAGAGGTGGAGATGGAGTTTAGCTATAGTGAGGCTCAGGATTTTATCATCGCCAATATAAGGGAGTTCAGTGAAGAGATGGCTTCTTTATATAAAAGGGCTTTTCAGGAGAACTGGATAGATGCTGAACCCCGAGAAGGAAAGCGGGGAGGAGCTTTCTGTTATAATTTGCACCCCCTGCAGGAAAGTAGGATTTTAGCCAACTTTACCGGCAGTTTCAGCGATATGACAACTCTAGCCCATGAGCTTGGCCATGCCTACCATGGCTATTGTCTGGCCGAGGAAAGCATTTTAAATTCTGATTATCCCATGCCCCTGGCTGAGACAGCTTCAATATTTAGCGAAACGGTGGTAACCAATGCTGCCTTAGAAGAAGCTGATGAAGAGCAGGCCTTTACCATACTGGAAAACAAAATTACTCAGGCTGGTCAGGTTATCGTTGATATTTATAGTCGTTTTCTCTTTGAAAAGAGACTATTTGCCCAAAGAGAAGAAGCTTCCTTAAGTGTCGAAGAACTTAAAGAATTAATGTTAGCTGCCCAGGAAGAGGCCTATGGAGAAGGGCTCGATCCAGAAATCAGACATCCCTATATGTGGGTCAATAAATCACACTACTATTCAGCGGGGCGCAATTATTATAATTTCCCCTATGCCTTTGGACTCCTCTTTGGCCTGGGAGTATACGCTCTGGCAGAAAAAAGAGGTGAGAAGTTTCTGGCCGATTACAAGGCTTTATTGACTGCCACAGGTAAGAATAAAGCAAAAGAAGTAGCAGCCTTAGTAGATATTGACCTAAACTCCTATGAGTTCTGGAATAGTTCTTTAGAAATAATTGAGGGAGAAATTGAAGACTTTAAAAATCTGGCGGAAAAATATATTAATTGATCTGCTGAAAAATCAATATAAATAATAAAGGCCAGCCTGTAAGTTATTTTCAGGCTGGCCTTTATACTTGCTCTGCTAAAATTTTAGCTGCTGTATTTTAATCTGTTATTAGAGGCCATTCTTCGTTGGCCGCTCTTTCTACCTCCGCTTGGTGCTCATCATCGATGGTGCCATTATTATGTAAACGGCTTCCACGAAAATGGAGGCAGAAGTGGCCATTATAATTATTGCTGCTAATATCCTGACCTCCATGGGGAACACCATTTATAGAACCTGCTACCAGCATGTTGTTGATATGAACTACTACTGCCCGGCGGTCCCAGCTCCAGCTGCCGCCGTAAATCTGCCTTTTTATCTCGGTATCCCGGCGAGAGACAGGCTCAACATCGGCATGATTGGTGCCGTAGAGGCGACGGGCTCGAAAACTTAAACCGGTATCCAGATCGGTTATGGTGAAAGTTTTACCCTCAGGTATTAAGGGGTCTACCTCACTCCACTCTAGAGCTTTAATTTCAGCCGTCATTATGCCCTCTCCGGGGACTCTAATTCTGTCTCCGGCTCTAATATTATCACCACTTAAATTATTGAGGGATCTAATTTTATCCGGAGTGGTGTTAAAACGGTTGGCCAGTGCCCAGAGGCTATCTCCTGGTTGGATGGTATAATAAATTTCTTCTCCGCTTCCTTCAGCTAAAAGTTCCTGCCAGGTGTTAGGGCCGACCACAGAATCAACACTGAGACCGGCTAAATTTTGAAATTGTTTTACAGCTATAGAGGTTTGATGCCCAAAGCTGCCATCAACTGAACTAGGATAGAAACCATGGCTTTGCAGTAAACGCTGTAATTCTTTGACCTCTTCTCCGGTATCTCCCTGGCGCAAAATAGGTAATTCATCGGGGTTTAATCTATCTTCTTCTTCGGATTCATCTGGCTCTTCTTCTATTCTTTCTTCCGCTATCTTCTCTTCTTCCTCAGGCTCAGTTTCATCTTCCCTATCTCGTTCTTCTTCTTCAGGAGTTATTTCTTCAGCCTCTCTTTCACTAAGCTCTCCTGCGCTAGGTGAGGACTTGCTTTCCAATGCTTCCCAGGTAGATTTATCAACTACTCCGTCAGCTTCCAGACCCTGATCCTCTTGAAAACTCTGGACAGCCTGATATGTCAAAGAACGAAAAAGTCCTGAAGGTTGAGCTTCAAGATAATCTAAATCTACCAGCAGTTGCTGTAAGTAATAGACCTCTGCCTGATGAGAATAAAGAGTTAGCTCAGGATAACTTTCTAAATCACCGGAAATCTTATCCAGAGCAGCACGAGTATTAGAGCCAAAGAGGCCATCAGAACGAAGGTTAGCTATTTGCTGTAATTCTTCTACAGCATAACGAGTCTGATCACCATATAAACCGGTAATGGGGCCATCATAAAGGCCAAGTTTCTGTAAATCTTTCTGTAATTCCTCCACCTCTTCAGACTGATCTCCCAGGCGAAGTGGCTCCTGAGCCTGTAAAGAACTGGGTAAAAAGCTAAAAAGACAGGCAGCAATAATTATTAAACAACCAAAGGATAAAACATATTTGTTTTTAGTCAGGCATTTCATCTGCTGCTTAACCTCACTTTCAATGGATTATCATTCATCCAGGTTTGCCAGAATATTTTTTAGGTCAGTTACTCTATTGTAAATATCATTATAAAATTCTAATTCCTGCTCTTCATTTACTCCTGCAGTAAAATAGACTAAATGGATGGGGAGGGGGTTATTTAAATAGACTGTAGTTTCATTACCGTCCTGAATTTTTTCGTTGATCCGCTGTAGATCCCAGTCAGTATTATCAGCCAATAAATATTGAGCCAGTTCCAGCGGCTGATCAATTCTGATACAGCCAGAACTTTCTGCTCTAACTTCTCGGTTAAAAATATGTTGGTCTGGAGTATCATGCAGATAAATACTTTGTCGATTAGGGAACCTAAAAACTACCCGTCCTAAAGCGTTGTCTGGGCCAGCATCCTGCCAGAGATAATAGTCGAAGTTACCAGCATGCTTCTCTTCCCAGTTTATCTCATCGGGATCGACTTCAATAAAGCGGCCGTCTTCGTCTTCTTCGTAAACCCGATATCCTCCTCTCTCAAGATGCCGTTGGTCTTCTTGAATTTTAGGCAAGTGCTCCCTAAGTGCTATAGATCTAGGCATATACCAGCGGGGACTTAGAGTCAGGTGAGTTAGATGTTTATTCATTTCCGGAGTCTGATGGGCTGGTCGACCAATAATTGTCTTCATATCCATGACAACCTCTTCTCCCTCGTAAACCTGCAGGGTAAAAGAAGGTAAATTAACATAAATGTGTTTGTCGCTGTTTTCAGCTGGCCCCTCTCCAGAGTTCCAGCGCCACTTTTCTAAATTGGCATTTATAATCTGCTGCTCTTCTTCTGTAACTCTCATATCTNCCTGGACGATCCTTTGGTTAATATCCAGCAACTTTTGATATTGAGGATGCTGGGGTTGCAGGTCAGAAAAAACTTCAGTTAATCCGTTTCCTGCCTGAGCAGTGGATAAGACCAGCAATACCTCTCCCTCTAAGTCGGAGATTGATATCCTTCTAGCAAAAGTATCAGGGTTAAGTCTGCCATTGATTAGATCTGTGGTATAGCGGACTAATCCTTCAGTTATAAGCAATTCCATCTCTGCTGCCTTATCGGCAGGAAATTCTTCATTACTTTGGTAACGCAGCCCCATCCAGAGGTCATTAATTGCTTCATAATTGTAATCTTCAGGATTAAGTCCTACTTCCTGGGCGGCACTGATTAAAGAATAAACCTCTTCTCCTTGAGGTGATAATTGATTGCTCTCTACCCAGATAGACTCAAAATCATTATTTTCATAAAAATCAGCCAGAAAATCCTGATAAAAAGAGGCTGCTATTTCTGCTTCTAGATACTCTGCAAAATTATTTTCTGCCCTTACATCAGGAGAACTGTTTACAAAGACCAGTAATAATAGTAAAATCATGATTAAAGGCAGGAGTTTTAAAGAAGACTGCAGGGTATTTTTTAAGGATAACAGATAATAAGGTGCAACCTCAGTAGACTTTAGCCTTAAAGACAATTCATCTCACCACCTTGCCAGAATTATATTTGTCTTAACTTAATTTCTTTATCCCTTATTATACTATACAATGGCTGGTAATAGCAAACTATTATTGCTTTAATATTTGTCCGGCGAGAAAAATATGAGTATTTGCTTATAAGAGATGATAAAAATGATTGTCAATTTAAAATTATTTTAAAGGAGATATCAAAATGAAAGAAAAAAAGAGCAAAAGAAGGCGGATTAGAGAGTGGGGTATTATTCCTGGCATGCTGCCCACGGGGGAGTTAAACTCCATCACCGATGTAAAGGGAGTAGAGGTGGGACACTCGACGATTATTAAAGGTGAAGGGGAGTTAATTCCCGGGGAAGGTCCAATCCGAACTGGTGTTACGGCTATCTGGCCTCATCGAGAAAATATTTATAAAAACCCTGTAGCTGCCAGCCTCTATGTTATTAATGGATATGGTAAGGCGGCGGGGGTAACACAAATTCAGGAGTTTGGCCGGCTGGAATCACCAATTTTATTAACAGGAACGTTGAATGTTGGCAGAGTTATGGATGCCCTGATTGATTATATCTTACGTGACAATCCTGAAATAGGTATCAGCTCCAGCAGTTTTAATCCGGTGGTCTTAGAGTGTAATGATGGTTATTTAAATGATCTCCAGGGTAGACATGTTAAATCTCAACATGTCCATCGGGCCCTGATTACCGCCTCAGCTGACAAAGTGGCTGAAGGAGAGATAGGTGCTGGCACAGGCATGGTATCCTTTGGTTTTAAAGGTGGTATTGGTTCGGCTTCTCGCAAATTGAGCTGGGCCAATGAAGAATACTGCCTGGGTGCTCTGGTGTTATCAAACTTTGGCCGGCGGGAGGAACTGCGGATTGCCGGTATACCCCTTTATAATCTGGCCAGTGATATCCCCAGCCCTAAAGAGGAAGAGAGAAAGGATGGTTCTGTAATTGTCCTGCTAGCCACTGACCTACCTCTTGATAATTTTAGGCTTACCAGACTGGCCAAACGAGCTCAGCTGGGTTTGGCCCGGGTGGGTTCTCTGGCGGATAATGGCAGCGGTGAGTATGTGTTAGCCTTTTCTTCAACAGAGAGACATCAACGGGGGCCTGAAGGTCAATTAAAAATCAGGGCTAAAAAGCCAGCTGAAGGCGGTAATAAAAAAAGCGCCATCAAATCAGAGGGAGAATTGTTAAATAAAATGTTCCAGGCAACGGTTGAAGCTACCGAAGAGGCCGTGCTGAATTCACTTTTTATGTCTGCCAGTTTAAGAGGCCGGGATGGCAATGAAGCCCAGGGATTACCAGCCGAGAAAATAGCAAGTAATTATAATCAGTTATGGCAAAGTTAAAGTATCTTATCGGCCACATATCTGGCTCCCTCAGTGGCTAAATTTTTTAAATTTTTATTATTATATTTCCGGGCCAGAGCAAGCCGGTGAGCATCTTTTAATATAGAGAAAGAAGGATTGGGCAACTCTCTTTTCCCCAGGGCTTTAATATTAGCAATAATTTCTTCCTGATAGCGCTGAGGCAGATCGTAATTCTTTAACAACCAGTCAGCAATTTGCCAGCAATTAGCAATTTTATTTTCTGGCGGAGCAACTTTTATAGAAGCTAAATTTAATTCCTCTAGTTGACAGTCCTCTCCTCCTAGTTCATGAAGAAGGGCAGAGAGGATAGTGGTAAGCGGACTATAACGTTCGCGCCGGCCAATTCTGTCTGCCATATTTGTTACTTCTTTTATATGGGCAAAGGTCTGGGGTTTATTGGAATAAATTATTTTAATCTGATCGCCAATCTTATCTCTAATACTCTGGACTTCCTGATAGAGAGTACTCCCTTCTCCTATACAATTAGCAGCATGTTCGCACCACTCGGCACATTCAAGATTAAACCTTGGATTTATTACATCCTGCCCGCAACTGGGGCAGGAACGCATAAGGTCAAATTTAAAAAATTCTATCTGATAATTACAGGCGGGACAGCTTTTTTCGCTGACATCTTCGGGGGACCAGTTTCTACCATCCTGGCCGGGGCATTGCTGTAGCATATCATGGATACCTCCTGGATAAATATATCACTTTACTTATACTGGACTTATACTGGACAAATTATATCTTCAATTATGATTTTAAGGCATTGGCCGGTAAAATTCCATGATATAAATCACATTATTTTGCTAAAGATTAAATTTAAATATCACNTCCTTTACTTGACATAGGAGAAAAAATAACTTAAGATAAAACCACTAACTGCAAATCATTTGCAAAAGGAGGATAAGTCNATGAATAATAAGATGACTGTATTATTATTAGCTTTTCTGATAGTCTTTTTATTCCCTTTAACTCTGGCCGCTGAAACGGCGGGAGAAGTTCATGTGAGCATCTATCCAATTTATGAGCTGGCTGACAGGATTGGAGGAGAATATCTTGACATTAAACAAGTGGTTCCTGATGGTGTAGAACCTCATGGATATGAACCCTCTCCCCGAACTATAGCAGGCCTAGAAAGAGCTAAAGCATTTATTTATATAGGTCAGGGCTTAGAACCCTGGGGAGAAAGGGGTGCAGAAATAGTTAGTGAGCAGCAGGGTGAAGTTATAAAGTTGACGGATCATGTTGATTTAATACCCTACAGAGGTTTTTATTATGAGGGAGAAGGGGCAGAAGAAGAGGAAAACCACGATCACGACCACGGCCATGAACATGACCACGACCATGGCGATTATGATAATCATATCTGGTTAGATTTTAACAATATGGAGATCATAGCCGAGGTTTTGACTGATCTATTTATAGAATTGGAGCCCACCAGAGAAGAGGAGATGTTAGCTAATAAAGAAAGGGTACAGAATAAGCTGGCGGAATTGGATCAGGCCTTTAGAGAAGGTTTAAAAGATTTGGAACAGGATACTATAATTGTATCCCATGCAGCCTTTGGTTATCTGGCTGAAAACTATGATCTGCAACAGGTAGCTGTTACTGGTTTATCCCCTGAAGAAGAGCCCTCCTCCAGGGTAGTTGCTGATCTGATAGAGATTGCTCGAGAGAGCGGGGTTGAATATATTTTCCTGGAAACCCTGGCTAGCCCGCGAACAGTGGATGTTATTGCTGAAGAGGCTGACTTAGGGGTGCTGACTTTAAATCCGGTGGAGGGTTTAAGGGAAGAAGATATTGAGCGGGGAGCTGATTATTTTTCAATTATGTACGAAAACCTGGAAAATCTTAAAAAAGGGCTGGGAAAAAACTGATGGCTTTATTAGAGCTTAAAAATATCAACTTTTCTTATCAGCAGGAAAAAGCTGTTGAAAACGTTAGACTGTCTATAGAAGAGGGTGATTTTGTAGCCTTTATTGGCCCCAATGGTTCTGGTAAGAGTACTTTGCTTAAGCTCATCTTGGGTTATCTCACTCCTGATAAAGGGGAAATTTTATGGCAAGGCCAACCTGCTTCTGATGTCATGGACTGGAGCAGTATCGGTTATATTTCTCAGCAGGTTAAGGAATTTAATCAAAGTTTTCCTGCTACTGTAAGAGAGATTGTTGGCAGCAACCTCTATAATAAAATGGGATTTATTAAATTTTTAAATAGCAGCCTGGAGGAAAAAATTGCTCAAGCTTTAAAACTGGTTGATATGGAGGGTTTTATGAGGCGCAAAATAGGCAATCTTTCTGGCGGGCAGCAGCAAAGGGTATTCATTGCTCGTCTGATGGTCAATGATCCTGATCTAATTATTTTAGATGAGCCTTTAGTGGGGCTTGATATCAAAGCTCAGGATGACTTTTATCGTATTATTGGAGAGATAAAGGAAAAATACAATAAAACTATCATTATGGTCTCTCATGATATTCAGGTTATCAGCAGGCATGCCAATAGAGTTGTTTGTTTTGAGGAGGGCCAGGTCTATTCTCATAGGGCTAGGGAGTTTAGCTATGATGATTATATGTATGACCTGCGCCAGACCAATTTAAGAATAATACCCCGACACGAACATTGATGGTGGTGAAATAATGGATTTCTTGAGTTATACTTTTATGCGCCGGGCTCTCATTGCTGGCAACATGGTGGGTGTAATAGCCCCCTTAGTGGGGGTCTTTTTGAATTTGCGCCGGCTATCCTTAATTGGCCATACCCTTTCTCATGTGGCCCTGGCCGGGGTGGCTATAGGGCTGTTTATCGGTGTTTTTCCTCTTTATATGGCCCTGATTATTTCTATAATAGCAGCTCTGGCCATTGAAAAGTTACGTAAAGATTACCAGGATTATGCTGAACTCTCCCTGGCCATAATACTGGCCGCTGGCCTGGGCCTGGCCACTATTTTGATCAGCGCTGCCAGACAGAGCGCTGGAATACACAGTTATTTATTTGGCTCTATCTCTTTAGTNGGCACCAGGGATATTTACATGATTTTACCTCTGGCTTTTATTATTTTAGCAGTTATAATAAAATATTATTATGGTTTCTTTTACCTGGCCTTTAATGAAAATGAAGCCCGCCTGGCGGGAGTGCCTGTGAAGGCTCTTAATATAGTTTTCATGGTAGTAGTTGCTCTGACCATATCCCTTGCTATTAGAGTGGTGGGGACTCTTTTAATAGCTTCTTTAATCACTATTCCGGTGGCAGCAGGGATGCAACTGGCCTGGAGTTTTAAAAGTACAATCTGGTTAAGCTTGATTTATAGTTTAATAGCAGTAAATTCAGGCTTGATCTACTCTTTTTATTATGATCTTGCTCCTGGAGGTACAATTATAATTACAGGAGTTCTTTTATTATTAGCAACCATGCTAATCAAATATCTTTATCAGAAATTTTTCAGGCCTCGATAAATTAGTTTTTAATAATTGAGCTCTGTGTTATAATAAAGTTAAATATGAGCAAAATCTTAATCCAGGAGGCTAAATTCATGCTAAGTAGAAGAGAATTTTTAAGGAGAATGCTGGCTATGACTGCCTCGCTATCTATAGGAACAAAAGTAATTTCTTCTCTGGGCAGTGATAAAATTAAGGCTGCCTCAGAAATACCTAAAAGAGAGCTTGGTAAGACAGGAGAAGAAATTAGTCTGGTAAGCCTGGGAGGAGAATCAACAGTAGAGCAGCGTGATAGACGAGAAGAGGCAATTGAAATTATAAACAAGGCTTTAGATGAAGGAATTAATTATATTGATACTGCCCCCTCCTACGGCAATGGAGGTAGTGAAGAGAATATTGGAGAAGTAATGGCCCACCGGCGAGAAGAAGTATTTTTAGCCACCAAGACTCATGATAGAAGTTATGAAGGAACAAAATCCCTGCTGGAAGATAGCCTCAATAGACTTAAGACAGATTATTTAGATCTTTATCAACTGCATAACATCAGGACCACCCAAGATGTTAATGAGGCTTTAGGAGAAAATGGCGCCATAAGGGCTATGGAAGAACTTAAGGAGCAGGGAGTTATTAATAATATTGGTATTACCGGTCATCGAGATCCTGAGGTTTTATTACAGGCGATTGAAGAGTATGATTTTGACTGCATCTTACTCTCTTTAAATGCAGCTGATATTCATTATCAGCCCTTTCAGGATGAGTTGTTATCAAGAGCTAAAGAGAAGGAGATGGGCATTATAGCCATGAAAACTTTAGCTCAGGGCAGATTGGTTCCCGATGGAGGGGTGGAAAGTATTGAAAAAGCCCTTAATTATGTCTGGAGTTTCCCTGTAACTACCTCAATCATAGGAATTAGTACCCTCGAAGAATTAAGAGAAGATATTGAGCTGGCTAAAAGTTTTTCTACCCTGGGAGAAGAAGAGATGCTGGAAATAGAAAGAAGCACTGCCCCCTATGAAGAAGAGGGTAACTTTTTTAAATATCACTGGTAAAGTTTTAATACTCACTTTAGACAGGTATTTCACCTGTTTTTTAAGTATATTTGCTTTATTTGCTGTATAATAATACAATAAGAACAGGAGTGTTCCCATGCTGGCTAAAATGAAGGACTGGGCTTTAGAGGTAGGAGAGTTGCAAAGAGATTATTTTCGCAGCACATATAAAGTAAGTAATAAAAAAGAAAAGATAAACCTGGTGACAGAGGTTGATCAGAAATCAGAGAAAATTTTGTTAAATAAAATCAGAAATAATTTTCCTGCCGACAAAATTTTGGCCGAAGAGAGCGGGAATATCACCGGAGATAGCTTAGAAACTGGCAGATGGTGGATTATTGACCCTCTGGACGGTACAGTTAATTATGTCCATGGTTTTCATATATTTGGAATATCCCTTGCCTTTATAATAGATGGCAAGCTTGATAAGGCTGTGGTATATATTCCCATGTTAGAGGAGATGTATGAGGCCCAGCGTCAGGGGGGGAGTTTTATAAATGGTGAAAAGATGGAACTTAAAGATAATAAGGATCTGTCGANGGCGGTAATTGCTACGGGCTTTCCCTATGACCATCAGAGCAATTCTCAGGATATTATTGACATGTTTTCTCAAGTTTTGCCTTTGGTGGGGGGGATAAGACGGACGGGCTCGGCAGCCTTTGATCTCTGTCAGGTGGCTCGAGGTGTTTTTGACGGGTTTTGGGAGGTCAGGCTCTCTCCCTGGGATATTGCCGCCGGTGCTTTAATAATCAGTGAGGCCGGGGGAGTTGTCACTAATTTTTCAGGAGAAGAGATTCAATATAACGCCGCTGAGATAGTGGCCGGGAATAGGTTTATCAACCAGGAACTAAGGCAGGTGTTGGAAGGGGAATAAATCATGGAATTTTATCGGAAAGGAGTTTCCCTCAAATTATTTTTCTTAATAATTTTAATTGCTGTACTAGCCACTCTACTTTTGACGGAGATAGGTCTGTTTTTAGCTGGTTCAGCCCTGGGCTATGAAATGGAATTTGAATTTTTAAATACCCAGGCCGGGGAAGATATAGATTCAGAATATGATGCTATGTTTATTTCCAGTGGCAGATTAATGGCCTTGATATTTCAGGTGACTCTATTTTATGTTATAATCTTATTATCAGGTAGTAGATACCTGCTGGGTTTTTTATTTTTTCCCCTTGGTTATCGAATGATATCCTATATACTGGCGATGGCTGCTCCAGATACTTTCTTATCTCAGGCAGAATTTTTAATAGCTAATTATTACGATATATCGACGGGATTGATTATAGCTATAATATCAATTTATTTTATTATATTAAATCTTCATGCCGTTATTAGAACTTCTTTAAGCTGGAAGAGATATTTTCAGGGAGCGCTTTTTTCTCTGCTGCTTTTTGCTATTATTGTGTTTTTAACTAATTTAATTTGATAATTTGCAGTATTAAGCTTGCTTTTCTCTCCAGTTACTAATATAATACTAGCAACAATAAATTTCCAAAAAACCCTTGGATGCCTTATTAAAAGGTGAGTGATACTTTGCAGACTCTAATAGTTTATTATTCTCGAACCAATACAACAAAAGAACTGGCCGGCAAGCTTCAGGAGAACTTTACTGCTGATATTCTTCAAATTGAAGACCAGAAGAAGAGAGAAGGTTTTCTTTATCTCCTGAAGGCCAGTTTTGATGCCTTGACGGCAAATGTGACTTTGATCAATCAGTTTTCTCATAATTTAGAGGAATATGACCTTGTTTTGGTAGGCAGCCCTATCTGGGCGGCTTCTATAACTCCGGCTATAAGAACTTTTCTGCTGGGCAACAGTGAAGTATTACCCAGACTAGCTTTCTTTGTTACCCATGCTGGAGGAGGTAGTGGTCGTTCTAAGAAGCAATTTAAGAAGATAGCAGGTCAGGAACCCCTGGCTTTTCTATCAGTTAAAGACGACGAAGTCAAAAAAGATGATGAGAGCTTCAAAAATAAATTAGCAGAATTTGAAAGGGAGATCATTACAAATTTTAAAAGCTGAGGCAGCTTAGATTGAGATCAATTTAGTTAGAGTAAAGCCTTAATAAAATTTTAGTAAAATTATTAAGGATAGAGAGGTGATAATAATGTCAAATCAAGATAAAATAAAACGAGCTCTTGAGCAGACAGAAATATTTAAATCTCCTGATGAACTTCTTTCCAGCCAGGGGAAAACTAGTCTGCACTACTATGTCCTAACAGAGCCAGCTTATCTGGAAGTTTATCCCGAAGAAGGGCCTGAAACCAGAATTAGAGAAGGCTGGATAACCTGGGATAAACCTAAACTAATAACACCGGGATATCTTATGAAGGCTGAGGGTTTCAGTGATGAAGCAAGACAGGCTCTGGAGATGATAGCTAAGAGCAAACCTGATTTAGCCAGTTTAATATATAAAATGAGCTTTCAGCAAAAGGTTGATAGCGTAGAGACGGTGAGCAAGACTATCGAAGAGACGGCTGAAAGGCTGGAGAGAGAAAGCTCTGAAGAGGATAGGTTTTTGACAGTCATATTATCAGGTTTAGAAGAGCTCTGGGATGTCTCTTTAATGAAGTTTGTGGAAGAATTCATTGCGGAAAGTGCCAGTGAAGCCCATCTGCCAGAAATGGAAGAACAGGGTTATTTAACCCGAGGAAAGGGTGGGCAGGTTCGAGTTACCAGAACCATTGAAGGGCTCCCAATAGCTGCTAAAGACGAGATAGAACGTCTTTTCAGCAAGGTTAAAGCCGGTGAGGCAAAGCCTGCAACTTTAAAAAAGGAACTAGATCGCTGGGGAGTTTACCGGCAATATGAAGATAGATTTTTGGATCTATTTCGAGCCAGCAAATAGCTCTATAATATAAAATATTAGCAGGGGTATCCTCAAGGATACCCCTCTTATTAACTTAGATTTTATTTTAGGAATTCACTTTAAACAGTGATATTTTGACTGAGCTCTTCAGCTAAATAAGAGCTTCTGACATGGGGGCCGGCAGCTACAGCTTTAAAACCATAGGTGAGAGCTTGTTCTTTATATTCCTGGAATTTTTTGGGGTTAATATATTCCCGGACGGCAATATTGGCCCTGGTTGGCTGCAGATACTGACCCAATGTCAGGATATCACAATTTACTTCCCTTAAATCACGAAAAACCTGATATAATTGCTCTTCTGTTTCTCCTAAACCCAGCATTAAACCCGATTTAGTTAAGATATCTGCCGGGCTATTGGCTACGGTGGCCAGAACCTGTAAAGAGCCCTGATAGTTGGCCTCTGGCCTTACTTCAGAATAAAGTTCTGGTACCGTTTCAATGTTATGATTGAATATATCTGGTCTGGCAGCAATTATTTTTTCCAGCGGTTTTCTCTGGTGCTGGAAATCAGGTGTTAAAATTTCGATAGTCAACTTATCGTCATAGGAACGTAATTTTTTAATAGTCTTAACAAATTGTTCAGCACCACCGTCAGGCAAATCATCGCGAGTGACTGATGTTATTACTACATGCTTTAGTTTTAATCTCTTTACCGCTGCTAAAATTCGTTCTGGTTCTTCAGGGTCGGGTTCAGTAGGTGGAGCCGATTCTACGGCACAAAATTTACAATTTCTTGTACAGTTATTCCCTAAAATCATAAAGGTAGCTGTTTTTTTGGCATAACATTCTCCAATATTAGGACAGCGAGCTTCCTGGCAGACAGTATTTAAATCCAGCCCCTGTAATAGGTTTTTGGTGGTGTGCATACCCTGCTGGAGCAAATCCTTATTCTTTAACCAGTCAGGTAGCCGTTTGCGCCTGTTATTTTTAGTCATGATATTGCACCTCAACTTAAAATATTATCAGCCTATCTTCTGGCCGTCCATTCAGATTGACTATATTTATTCTTGCTTAACTTTTCTGCCAGATTTTCCTCTTTCGCCGACAATGAACCAGGCTGGATATCCACCTTAAAATGCTCTGCCAGCCCTGCTACCAGACAATCCTGTAACCTTTCTATTGTGAGCTCATCATCTTCTGTCAGGTGCTCCTCTAAAGCAGTAGATTTCTGATTGAAGATATCGATCAATCTTTGTCGACGCTGGGGGGAAGAAATTTTAAAGAGAGAAAAAATAAGTTCAGCATCAATATTAAGGGGCAGGGAACCATGCTGTAAAATAGTATCCTCTTTTCTGGTCTGGGCACTGCCAATCAACTTTTTGCCCTCTATCACTACCTCATACCAGGAAGGGGTATCAAAGCAGGCAGCTGACTTTCCTTTTGGTGATTTTTGACCGTTCTTACGGGGTTCTAAAGTAACAGCTAAACCTAACTTTTTCAGTCCCTTGACCAGTCCCTGACTTATTTGGCGGTAGCTTTTAATGATGGAAGAGTCCAGAAGGTTTAAATCTTCCCTGATAGTTAAACTATAAGTTAGCTCCTGGTCATGTAATATAGCCCGACCGCCAGTCAATCTTCTCACCACGTCGATACCCTGAGTCTGACAGGCTTTAAGATCAATGCGTTTTTCCAGTTTTTGAAAATAACCCAGGGAAAGAGCAGGGGGATCCCAGCCATAGAACCTTAAAGTTGGCGGACTTTGTCCCTGGCTGTGGCTTTTCATAATTGCTTCATCGATGGCCATATTTTTAAAACCATCGTAATCTTGATAGGTAATTAAACGCCAGGTTGTCATTTTATCCCTCCTGTACTCCCAATCTATGATATCATATCTTTTAATCGAGGTAAAATAAATTAATTGGAGAGGTGGAAAAAATGCTGAAGAAAAACAAAAAGATTGTCAGTGCTTTAAAACCTGAAGGAGAGGGAGCAGAGGTCAAAAGGCTTTTTCCAAGCAATAGTTTTAATTATCTTGATCCCTTTGTGCTCTTAGACCATTTTTATGTGGAACCTCCTAATGAGTTTGCTCCCCATGAGCACAGAGGCTTTGAAGCCATAACCTATATGCTGGAAGGCTCCTTTCTCCATAGTGATAATTTAGGCAATGAAGAAGAAATTCCCACTGGCGGAGTTCAGGCCTTTAATGCTGGCAGGGGTATTGTTCATTCCGAGGCCCCTGGAGGAGAGGGGCTCAGCAGAGGGATACAGTTATGGATTAATATTCCTAAGCCTGAGAAGGAATCAGAGCCCGGTTATCAAAAGCTTAACCCCGAAGATATTCCCCGGCAAAAACAGGATAATTTAGATGTCAGGACTATTGTGGGGCCTGGTTCTCCTTTAAAGCTTAAGACCGAAGTTATTTTTCAAGAGGTAAAGATAAAAGAAACAGGTCGCTTTAATATTCAACTGAGCCCGGAGCACCAGGGGGTAATCTATCTCCTGGCCGGAGAGCTTACGGCAGAGTCTCTTCCTGTTACCATTAAAAAAGACGAAGGTTATTTATTAACTGCCGGCTCTTCACTGGAGTTAGAGAGCAGTTCTGCCGAAGCTCAATTTATTTTTCTGGCAGGACGGCCCCTAGGAGAACCCATCAAAATTAAAGGGTCCTCAGTAGAATGACCAGCTTTAAAGATAGCCCTGAAAGAGAAGAGTTAAAATATTACTGCCCTCAGTGTGACAGTTATTATGATATGGCTGGCAAAAATTTTCTCTGCAACTGCGGGGGTTTTTTTCAGCTTAACAAAAAAAGCTCGGATTTAACTACGGAACTTTCGCTAGGGGAAGTTAAAACACCGGTTTATCACCATAAACACCAGGGTTATCAGGTTGCCTTTAAACTTGACTACTATCAGCCCACCGGTTCTTTTAAAGACCGCGGAGCTCGGTTGATGCTGGGCCTTTTAAAGGAACAGGGGGTTAAAGAAATTATAGAAGATTCTTCTGGTAATGCCGGGGCTGCTATTGCTGCCTATGCCGCGGCAGCGGATATAGACTGTGAGATCTTTCTGCCTGAGAATACCAGCAGCTCTAAAGTGAGGCAGATATCGGCTTATGGAGCTAAAATTCGCCCTATAGCCGGTGACCGGCAGAAAGTTATGCAAAGGGTACAAAGGGAAGCTAAAAAGAAGGTCTATGCTTCTCATATTTATAATCCCCTTTTTATAGCCGGTGTTAGCTCTTTAGCGGAAGAGATTCTGGCTGATTTTGGTGAGCCAGGGACTCTTTTTCTGCCTGCAGGAAATGGCTCGCTGTTGCTGGGAGTGGCAGAGGGGTTAGAGGAAAGAGGAGTAAATGCTAAAATAATTGCTGTGCAGAGCAAAAAATGTGCTCCCCTTTATCGATTATTTAAGCAAAAAGCCCTTGATATTTCTAAACTTACTACTGATACTGTAGCTTCAGGAATAGCAATCCCTGCTCCTCCAAGGTTAACTCAAATGAAGGAAGTGGTGGAAAAATTTCAAGGAGAGGTAGTAGTCGTTGATGAGCAGGAGATAATAGCGGCCCGGGAATATTTAGGGCGAGAAGGTATATATATAGAATCCACTGCTGCTGTGGCCTGGGCAGGAATGAAGAAGTTTTGCCAGCAGAACAACTCAATCCCCGAGCCTGTAGTTATTCCCCTTACTGGAAGTGGGTTGAAGGAATAAAATATTACTTTATAAGAAAGGATATTACTATGAAAACTTTAATAACTGGAGCTCGTCTGCTGACTCCGGAGATTTTTCCGGCCAAGGGCTGGCTTTTAATAGCCGGAGGGAAAATTGAAGACTATGGAAGTGGTCTTCCTCCCGAAAAATATTGTCAGGAAAGTGAGCTTAAGAATAAACAAATCGATCTGGCCGGTGATTATCTGGGGCCTGGCTTAATAGATATTCATATTCATGGCGCTAAGGGCTATGACGTTATGGATGGTAGCTTTAAGGCTCTTGCTGCCATCTCTGATTATAAGCTGCGGCAGGGAGTGACAGGTTACCTGGCAACTCCTTTAACTGCTGACAATGAAAAGCTTCACAGGGTCCTGGATAATATTAAAGATTACAGGGAAAAAAATCCAGATACCAATCTCTTGGGGGTGCACTTAGAAGGACCCTTCATCAATAGGGAAAAGGCCGGAGCGCAAAACCCGGCTCATATTAAAAGCTATTCTCCAGAATTATTTTCTTGCTGGCAAAGTAANCTAAAAGATTTATTGAAGATAGTCACTCTAGCTCCAGAAATAGAGGGGGCTTTTAGTCTGCTGAAGATACTTAAAGAGCAGGAAATAATTGCTGCCGCTGGCCACAGCAAGGCCGATTATCAAACTATGCAGCAGGCCTTTAGCAGCGGTATCAACCATGCCAGCCACCTTTTCAATGGCATGTTAGGTCTGCATCACCGAGAACCAGGTACAGTGGGGGCCTGTTTAGATAATGATAAAATCTCTGTGGAGCTGATAGCCGATGGAATTCATCTGCACCCGGCAATTTTAAGGCTGGTTAGGAGGGTAAAACCCTTAGAGCAGATAATTTTGATAACCGATGCCATGAGAGCAGCCGGGATGGAGGATGGGCAGTATGAATTAGGCGGTTTAAAGGTCCAGATCAAAGAGGGGGAAGCCCGTCTTAAGGAGTCAAAGCAGCTGGCAGGTAGTACCATTTCAATGCTGGAGGCCGTCAAGAGGTTCTACCAGGAGACAGATTTAAATCTCCAGCAGGCCTGGCAATTGGCCAGCACCAATCCTGCTCGCAAATTGGACTTACTAGAAACTACCGGTGAGATAGCAGCAGGGAAAAGGGCTGATTTAGTGGCTTTTTCTGCTGACTGGCATGTCAGAGGAGTCTGGCAGGCAGGTGTTTTATCTAAAGAGGATTTTTGATATTATATAATATAAATTAAGAGAGTCAGGATATAAACTTTTAAAAGAAACAAATAATTTAAACTCAGGCCTTTGATTGGAGGAAATAAAATGGTAAACATAGAATCTTTATCCTTTAAAGACCAGCAATTGGAGAAAAAATATCATGATCTTAAAGAAATTATAGCGGAGCTAGATAGTGCAGCAGTGGCCTTTTCTGGAGGAGTAGATAGCACTTTGCTTTTAAAGGTAACTGCTGATATTTTAACCGAGGGGGTTATAGCCGTCACCTCTAAGTCAGAGACTTACCCCCAGGAGCAGCAGGAAAAAGCCCAGGAGATAGCTGCAGAGATAGGAGTAGAACAGGTTTTGATCTACACGGAAGAATTAGCTAGCGAAAATTTCGCTCAAAACTCACCGGACCGCTGCTATCACTGTAAGAAAGAGTTGTTTAATGAAGTGAAAGAGGTGGCTCAAAAGAGAAATATCACCACTGTACTAGATGGGTCAAATTATGATGATATAGATGATTATCGCCCGGGGTTAAAAGCTCTAAAAGAATTATCAATCCGCAGCCCTTTACTTGAAGCTAAATTAAACAAGAAAGATATTCGTAAGTTATCGAAAAAACTCAAACTACCTACCTGGGATAAAGCCAGCTTTGCCTGTCTTTCTTCCCGATTTCCCTATGGTGATAAAATAACCTCAGAGAAATTGCTGAGAGTTGATGCAGCGGAGAAGTTTTTAAGAGATTTTGCCTTTAAGCAGCTTAGAGTTAGGCATCACGATAATGATACTGCTCGGATTGAGGTCTTGCCTGAGGATATGGAGATATTCTTAACTAAAAGGGAGGAGATAGTAGCTAAACTCAAAGAGCTTGGTTATACCTACATTACTCTTGATTTAGAGGGATATCGGACAGGCAGTATGAATGAGGTGCTCAGTGAAGAAGAGAAGTTGACTTAAAGTCTAGCTTTAATTGGAGGTGGCTGATATGGCAAAGGTTTTTAATCCAGCTAATCGGGATAAACTTCACTCAAAAGAGCGAGAAAGAATTCTTCCAGCCCAGAGGATACTCCAGGCCTGTGGCCTAAAGGAGGGGCAGGTTTTTTTAGATGTAGGCTGTGGCAATGGCTATTTTTCTTTGCCAGCAGCTCAGATTGTAGGAGCTGCAGGTGAGGTCCATGCCTTTGATATTTCCCAGGAGATGTTAGATGATTTAAAGGAACGGATGCAGGAGCGGGCTCTTGATAATATTAAGACCTATCAGGTAGGTGAAGGCGGCACCTGTGGGACTGAAATTGAAGAACAATTAACGGCCAGAGGCGATATGATGTTGATGGCAAATATTCTTCATGAAGTTGAAGAACCAGCGGACTTTTTAGAGTGCTACCTGCCTCTCTTAAAAGATCAGGCTCGTCTGCTGGTGATCGACTGGAGGAAAAAGGAAATGGATAAAGGACCGGCTTTAGAGCACCGTCTGGACTTTGAGAGTTTAGAAAAAGTTATCAGAGAGGTAGGACTTAAACTGGAGTACAGTCGGATCTTAAATGAGCGTTATTATCTTCTGGTAGCTGATAAAATTTAGAGCTTTTGCGTTACTAAAAATTGTTATTTTTTAGGAGGCATGCTATTGGCTTTAGATCTGTTATTTTACAACACCAGGCTGTTAACTATGGAAGGAGATGGAGTAGGGTATCGCTCTGAAGCTGCCCTGGGGATAAAGGGAGATAAAATTGCTGTTATCGGTGATTCAGCAGAGGTGGTAGCAAATTATAAAGCCGAGAAAAAGATCAGTGGTGAGGATTTATTACTGCTGCCTGGATTAATTGACAGTCATATTCATACTGAAATTGCCTTGCTCAGGGGGGTGGCCCAGGATATAACTGACTGGATGGAGAGAGGACTCTGGCCCTTTTCGCAACATTTAGATGAAGAGGCTAAGGAGGCCGGTACTGCCCTTAATCTTCTGGAAGCTGTCAGGAGTGGAACGACACTATTTGCTGATTTTGGCAGTAATCTGGCCGGCATGGTGAACCAGCACAAAAATTTTGGCACTAGAGCTATTCTGGCCAAAACAATTAACGAACTGGCTGAGAAGCAGGATTCAACACCTGGTTCTCTTTATTCCCTGGACCGGCAAAAAGGAGAGGAAGACTTACAGGAAGCACTGGAGTGGCTAAAAAAGGATGATATCCCTGCTACCATAGATTTTTTCTTAGGACCCCAGGCCCCGGACATGCTATCCCAGGAGTTATTAGAAAAGGTTTATTTGCAAGCCGAAAAATTTAATACCGGTATTCACATGCATGTGGCTCAGGGTAAAAGAGAGCATAATCAGATGCTTAAGCGTTATGACAGTCGAACCATACCCTGGTTAGCCCGGCAGGGTCTGCTAAATTCTTCTTTAAGGGCAGTGCATTTGACTGAAGCTAATAGGGAAGAAACAATTACCCTGGCTCGAAGCGGGGCAGGATTAATTATCTGCTCTGGCAGTATTGGAATTATCGATGGTCAAGTTCCTCCCCTGCAGGAATTTTTAGAGGTTTCCAGCAAGGCGGCTTTGGGCTCTGACCAGGCTCCTGGTAATAACTGCAACAATATGTTTAATGAGATGAAGCTCACCGCTCTTTTTAACAAAATCAAAAAGGAGAGTCCACTGCCTTTACCGGCCTGGCAGGTTTTGCGTTTAGCTACCATTGATGCAGCTCGTTGCCTGGGGGTAGAGGACAGGGTAGGTTCTTTAAAGGCTGGCAAATATGCCGATATAATTACTATTGACTTAAATCAGGCCTCTTTAAACCCCGTTCTGGAGCAACCGCTGCGCAACCTGGTTCCCAATCTGGTCTATTCGGCCCGGGGTAGTGAAGTTAAGGATGTTTTAGTTGCAGGCCAGTATATCCTGCAGGATAGAGAGCTAACCAATGTGAATGAGACAGAGATAATTAAAAGAGCAGGAGAAGCTGCTGCCAGGATTATAAATAGGGTGGATTTAAAAGAACTGGAAAAATCTTCACCTTTATATCAGGCTCAATTGTCAGGAAATTTATAATAAAAAGGGGGAGTAGGAAGCATGAAGAAAGGAATGGTTCTTTTACTATTATCTTTGTTTCTTTTACTCCCTTTATATCTCCTTACCACTCCAGAAGAGCATCCAGTGAGCATTTTTGTTATTGATAGTGATTTCAGGCCAGTTCCTGCTAGAGGATCAGGAAGAACTTTACAGGCTTTCCCTGGCCATGGTCAACTGGTGCGGGATATAATTGCCGATACTAAGGGAAGGGCTAAAGCTGATATCTATACTCTGGAGATTTCTGCCGGGGGTCCGGAAAGAAACCGGGTCAACGTAATAAATCACCTCAGGGATATAAAAAATTATGCTATTAGCGAAGAAGATACCAGGATATTGGTGAATATCAGTTTAGCCTTTTCCGTAGCAGAGGAAGAGGAGAAAAGCTTGCTTCGAGATTTAAAAGAATTAGGGGTGATAGTCGTTGCTGCAGCCGGCAATAGTGGAGATGAACAGGTTTTTTATCCTGCTAAATATGACTCTGTTTTAGCGGTAACAGCTGCTACCAGCCGGAGGGTTGCCCCCTATGCCAGCTACGGGGAACAGGTTGATCTGGCTGCTTCCGGTGATATTACTAGATATCTGCCTTCAGAATTTAGTTCTTATTCTTTAAACCCCTATCGCTCCACAGGGACCTCCTTTGCTGCCCCAAGAGTGGTGGGAGCAATTGCTGAAGTAGCAGCTGCTAGGGGACTGGAGCTATCATCAGAGCAGTTAATTGCTGAGGTTAGGTCTGCCACCACTTCTATTGATGATTATCTTTTTGAAGAGGGTTTACTGGGAAGTGGCTTATTTCGAAGAGAACAATTTTTACGCTCCCTGGCTCCAGCAAATTACTGGCACACCCGGTTATTTTATTTATTACTGCTAAATGGAGCCCTGCTTTTGTTTTTTGCCGGTAAGTATCTGCAGGATTATCGTTACCTTAAATCCCTTGAAAAAATTGATAAAGGGCGGGAATTATTTCAAGTGGCTAAAAAGGCCAAGGCCAGACACTGGCCCCATATCCAGAGTAATCTTGCTGATTTTTCTCAAGAAGAAAAATTACAATTTGCCCAGCGCAGTTTTTCTCTGCCCCTGGAAAATAAAGTTTGGACTAACTTCTGGCAGCAGGAGACAGAGGAGTTTTTAGTGCTCACTTTGCAGCAGCTCTTGAGCAAAAATGAGGTGGATCCCGAAAGAATAGCAGAAAAAATTGGCCGGGCCATACCTGATAAAGGGGAAAAGTTAATTCCCCGCCTGGAGAAGGATCTGGAGTTGACAGAAGATTTTCGAGGTATAAACTCTCGTTTCAAATTGGCTCTTTATTTAGAAATTGACAGGGAGAAGGCTCGAGAATTTGCCTTTACTCTTCTGCAGGAGAGACAGCAGGTCTGGATTGTTTATTATGCTCTTTATACTTTGCAAGAGACAGGGACTCAGGGGCTGCCTGAAGAGGAATTGCTTTCGGTAATTGAAAAGATCAAAAATAGAGGAGAGGTATTGTTAAAGCAGGAAGCTAGTCGTTTAGAGAAGATGGTCAGGACTGATTATTGCTGTCATTAGATTTTGTCGGCATTAAGGGTAAATAAAATATTCTCCGGGAGGTAGATAAAAATGACGAAAATAGTAGTGCCTTTAGCGCGAGGCTTTGAGGAGATAGAGGCGGTAACGATCATTGATGTTCTAAGAAGAGCGGATTTAAAGGTCATCTGTGCCGGATTAGGCGAAATAACGGTGAAGGGTGCTCATGGAATTAAAATTGAGGCTGACCAGAGATTAAAAAATATAAATCACAGGGTTTTTGCCGGCCTTGTGCTGCCAGGAGGTATGCCTGGTACTGAAAACCTGCGACGGGAAAAGAGAGTTTTAAATTTAATCCAGGAATTTGCGGCTCAGGAAAAATTAGTGGGTGCCATTTGCGCTGCGCCTCTGGTATTAAAGGCGGCTGGAGTGCTGGAAAATATAAGTTTCACCAGTTATCCCGGTTTTGCTCAGGAGTTTACAGGCTATGATTACCAGGATGATAAGCCTGTAGTTGAGGATGACAATATTATAACCTCTCGGGGTCCAGGGACAGCCCTGCCCTTTGCTCTGCAGATAGTTAAATATTTTCAGGGTCAGGAAGTAAGCCAGGAGCTGGCCAGCAATATGTTAGTTGACTAAGGTGCTGAAACAGCCTTGATTTTGTCTATTTTGTTTAAAGATTAAGCCTAAAATAAAGAAATCCCAACTGCTTAAATCCAGCAGCTGGGATTTTGTCAGCCTCTAAATCTGATAAAGCATCTCATAATAATTTTTAAGCATTCTTTGAGCGGAGAATTTATCCTTAGTTGTTTTGATGCTGTACTGCATCATCATCAACCATTTTTCGCGATCTTCGTAGTAAGTGGGGACTATTTCATTTAAAAGAACTTCATAAAGGGCATGGAGGTCATGATCATCCTGGCCTTCACCTACATAACCATCTCCAAATTGCCAGCCATTGATCCCATGCTGACAATTTTCTGACCACCAGCCATCTAAGGTGCTGAAGTTTAATATCCCATTCATCGCTGCCTTCATTCCAGAAGTACCACTGGCCTCCAGCGGTCGCCGAGGATTATTTAACCAGACATCACAACCTCTGGTCATCAATCTTCCGATTTCAATATTATAATCCTCTAAAAAGGCCACACTATGAGGGAATTTGCGAGATATAGAGACTATATGAGCGATAATATCTTTACCGACATTATCTTCCGGGTGAGCTTTGCCAGAGAAAACAAACTGAATTTTCTGCTCCTCTAAAAGATGTCTGATGCGGTCTATTTTCCAGAAGACCATATCAGGCCTCTTGTAACTGGCTGCTCTACGAGCAAAACCCACTAACAACCGGTCGGGATTTAATTTCTGATCATTTTCCTTCTCTATATATTTAAGCAGTTCTTTTTTGTTTTCCTGGTGGAGCTTGGCTATTTTATTTTTATTAAATAATACCTCCAGCATTCTTTCATCGACCCAGCTTGGTCGATGGACTCCATTGGTTATGGAGAGAATAGGAGCACTGTTGTCAACATGTTTCCACATATCTCGGGCAGTAATACCATGGAGACGGGCCACTCCATTAGCCCTGGAAGCCAGGCGGAGCCCGGCCACAGTCATATTAAAGGGATTTCCACCTATCTGCTCCATCTCTTCCTGAGTAAGGCCATTAAAAGCTCCTAGATCCTTTAAATTTTCAATGGGATGAGATTCATTACCCTCTTCAACAGGAGTGTGGGTGGTAAAAACAATTTTTGGCCGTATTTTTTTCCAGGCTTCAGAGAAGTCATAGCCTTGATTAATCAATTCTCTAATCAACTCTGTGCCGGCAAGAGCGGCATGACCTTCATTGAAGTGATAGATATCAATATCTAAGTCTAATTTGCGTATAGCTCTAATTCCTCCAATACCCAGAACTATCTCCTGTGCAATCCTTTCTTCAGAGGAACCCATATATAACCTATCAGTTATCCATTTCATATCTTCATTCTCTTCGAGATTGGTATCCAAAAGATATATAGGTTTATTGTCGAACTTATCAACTTTCCAAACTTTACAGGTAACATCTTTATCTTTAACTTTGACTGAAACTTTGATGCCAGTATCGCTAACATGTTTATAGTTCTGATCTTTAGGAGCATAGTTATCATAGGGTCGTCCATAATCATCTATTAGCTGGCGGGTATAACCCTTATTCCACATTATCCCAATTCCGATTACTGGCAGGTCCATATCTTTAGCCGCCTTCATGGTATCGCCAGCTAAAACACCTAAACCACCAGAATAAATACGAAAATCTTCATGCAGACCAAATTCCATACAGAAATAAGCAACCTTTGTTTTGTTTTTCAAATTCATTATCAGTAATAATCCTCCTCAGAAAGAATCAATTAAACAAATATATTTAATCCTATTATAACTTATTATTACTTTTAAGTAAAATAAAAAAGGAAATTGGTTACAAAATCAGAATATATTAATTAATAACTTTTTCTTTAAGGAGGAAATTCATTGAGAGGTGAAGACACTCTAGTGATTGCTAATAAAAGAAATCATCAACTTAATTTTTGTCATAAATCGATGCCTGGCATCTGGGTGGAAAAGGGTATCACCTATTTTTATTTTTGGATAAAAAATGCAGAAAGAGTAACAGTGAAAATAGCATCAGAGGAAGAGGGGAATTTTGTTACCACCATTGAATTGATGGAGGTTGCAAAAAATAAATGGTCGGCCTGGCAGGAAGAAAATCTCCATGGTAAGTTTTATATCTTAGAAATCGAGAGAGAGGGCTCTCTGGTAAGGACTGTAGATCCCTGGGCTAAAGCGGTGGGGACCAATAGCAAGCGGGGATTGATAGTGGAGCTATCCAAAACTGACCCTCCTGGCTGGCAGGAAGATAAAGGACCTGAAATAAATAAACTAGAGTCAGTTATTTATGAAGTCCATATTAGAGATTTTAGTATGCATAAAGACTCGGGGATGGAAAATAAAGGTAAGTATTTAGCCTTTACCGAGGGCGGGACCAGCAACTATCAGGGTTTGAGTACCGGGATAGACCATTTAGAAGAGCTAGGGATAACACACGTCCAGTTGCTGCCTGTTTTTGATTTTGCTACCGTTGATGACAATGATCCTGAGGATTATAATTGGGGTTATGACCCCTATTTTTATAATTCTCCTGAGGGCTCCTATGCCAGTAATCCAGCTGATTTTTCTCGCATCAGAGAGCTTAAAAGTCTGGTACAGGCACTCCATAACCGTAATATAGGAGTTATTATGGATGTGGTATATAACCATACCTATTATACAGAAGAGTCACCCTTTACCAAGATAGCTCCGGGCTATTTTTATCGCCATACTCCAGAGGGGGAAATAGCCAATGGTTCGGGAGTGGGTAATGAATTTGCTACAGAGAAAGAAATGGCCCGTAAATTTATCGTTGATTCAGTATCATACTGGGCTGAAGAATATCATATTGATGGTTTTCGCTTTGACCTCATGGGGTTAATAGATAAAAAAACCATGTTGGCTGTAAAGGAGAGATTGCAGAAAATAAATAGCAATATTCTGCTCTATGGTGAGCCCTGGTATGCTCTGCCCCCCCAACTGGCTGAGGAAAAATTATTAGTCAAGGGTCAGCAAAGGGGGACGGGGATAGCTGTCTTTAATGATGATTTTCGCAATGCCATTAAAGGTAGCAATGATGGCGATGATTCCGGTTTTGCCAGTGGCTGGTCTGATTTCTATTCTGAGGTTAAAAGAGGCGTGGTAGGGGAGATAAAGTATAATAAAAAGTTAAAAGGTTTTGCTAAGGACCCCGGGGAAGTAATAAATTATGTTAGCTGCCATGATAATTTAACTCTCTTTGATAAATTAGCCAGGTCCTGCCCCAATGACTCCCTTCGGACCTGGGCTTATCTTGATAAGATGGCTCAAGCTATTATTATGACCTCTCAGGGGATAGCTTTTATGCAGGGCGGAGAAGAATTTCTCAGGACTAAATATGGCCATGACAACTCCTATAAGGCCGGTGATGATATTAATGCTTTAAAATGGAATAGAAAGAGTAAGTATCAGGATGTTTTCCATTATTATAAAGGACTTATTAATTTAAGAAAAAACCATCCTGCCTTTCGCCTGCCTCGAGCTCGGAGCATAAAAAAATATTTAAAATTCGCCCAATCGCCTGAAGGGATAATAGTTTTCCGTCTGGGCCCCCATGCTGGTGGAGACCCCTGGCATGAGATTGTGGTAATATATAATGCCTGGTGGGAATGGGTTAATATTGATTTAGAGGAGAAGAAGACTTACAATGTGGTAGTAGATGATAATAAAGCTGGTATTGATGTATTGCAGAGCTTTACTCGCTCCGAGGTGGATGTTCCCCCCCATAGCGTGATGGTCCTTTATAGCGAGGAATAAAGGGATGAGTGAGCTTAAAAAATACTTTTTTAAACAAATCAATTGCAGCCGCCCTTCTCTTTCTTTTTAGAGAAGGGCGGCTCTTTTTAATTAAGGATTTTTAACCTTATATCACCGAACCCTTTTCAATTATTAAAGGAAAAGCTGGATCCCCTCGCAACTCTTTACCTGGATTTATGCGCACATTCTTATCGATAATAACATTCTCCAAAACAGCATTCTCTTTAACTTCAGATTTCTGCATGATGATAGAATTTTTCACCCTGGCCCCGTGGTGAATTTTTACTCCTCGGAAAAGAACAGAGCTTTCCACTTCTCCATCAATATAGCAGCCATTGGCTGCTAAAAGATTGTTAACCTTTGAATTAGTGGTGTATTTGGTGGCTGCTTCATCCTTGGGCTTGGTAAAGATTGGACCGATACCTTCAAAAAGATTATTAAAGATATCAGGTTGAAGCATTTCCATATTCCTGCGATAATATTCGCTCACTGAACCGGTGATAGCGATATAATCAAAGGCTGGGAAGGCCCTGACATCATAATGACTTAGATGAGAAGCTATGCCATTCTTTTCAAAATCCCATTGACCAGTGGATACACAATTATCGATTATCTCTAAAAGAATATCCTTTTTCATGATATATCTTTTCAGGGAGACCCGAGTTTCTTTGCGGGTATCAGGGTTAACTTTCATATCGAGAACTTTTTCTTCACTATCAGTTTTAATAGTGGTGTAGTGAGAATCGCGGTGCATCGTTTCTAAATCTTTATAGATAACTGTTATATCTGCTCCAGTCTTAATGTGGTGATTGAAAGCCTTGCGATAGTTAAGGTTACAGACTATAAAAGGGTAGGCAACTATTACATACTCCTGGGTGGAGCGATGTAAGTAATCTAAATTAGTATAGAGATTTTCAATATCCCCTTTATAGATTTGATTATTGCCATAGATATGGGCTGGTGGTAAAAGGAAAAGACCGTCCTGTTTGGTATCTAAACCCCAGGCCTTTCCGGGACCGATATGGTCCAGCAGGGAGCGAAATCTGCTTTCCAGAAGGATACCTACATTTTTAATTCCCGAATTAACCATATTAGAAAGGGGAAAGTCTATCAAGCGATGTCTGGCTGCAATAGGGGTGGAAGCCAGAGAACGATGGGCCGTTATTTCTTTCAGTGAAATCCCCTGGGGATTGTTATTGATAATACCCATTACATTATTCATAAGCTGTTACCTCCTTTAATTTTATTAACCGATGACAGACCCATGTTCAATAATTTTGCCGTTGGATATAGTTTCTCCTTCGCCGATTACTGTAATATCAAATTCCTGAGTTTCACCTACTCCAATACGGGCATTGTCTTTCACAATAGAATCCTGGCCCATGATGGTCTTGTTGACATAGGCGCCTTCTTCTATGGTGACATTTGGCATTATAACTGAATCCTTTATCACGGCCCCTTCTTCTATTTCGACGCCAAAGAAAATAACGGAATTTTCTACTTTGCCACAGATTTTAGTTCCCTTGTTAATCATGGAATGAGAAATAGTGGCCGTTCGGCTGACAAATTGAGGCGGGCGGTTGGGGTTGACACTGGAAATAACCCAGCTGCGGTCAAAAAGATTTAAACCTTTATTTTTTTCAGCCAAAAGATCCATATGGGTCTCCCAGTAACTCTTAATAGTTCCTACATCCTTCCAGTAGCCATCAAAGTTATAGGCAAAGACCTTTCTTTGCTCGCCGAGCATGGCCGGGATTATATTTTTGCCAAAGTCATGGGCTGAATCTTCGTTCTGAGCATCACTTTCTAAATAATCCTTTAATAAGGGCCAGTTGAAAATATATATTCCTAGAGAAGCTAAATTGCTCTTCGGTTCCTCGGGTTTTTCCTGAAACTCTTTAATCTGGCACTTGTCATCGGTATTCATAATTCCAAAGCGATTGGTCTCCTCCCAGGGCACCTCCATGACGGCAATGCTAGCTTCAGCATTCCATTGTTTGTGCTGGGCTAACATGCGGGAGTAATCCATTTTATAAATATGGTCCCCGGATAATACTAAAATATAATCAGGGTCGTAAAGGTCGATATAATTAATATTTTGGTAGATAGCATCGGCAGTCCCCTTATACCAGGAACCCCCGGTTTCTCGCAAATAGGGGGGTAAGACAGTGACCCCACCATCCCTGCGGTCTAAATCCCAGGAACTTCCATTGCCAATATAAGAATTGAGAACTAAAGGTTCATATTGGGTGAGAACACCCACCGTATCAATGCCTGAATTGGTACAATTACTCAAAGGAAAGTCAATTAGACGATATTCTGCCCCGAATGGTACAGCTGGTTTGGCTATATTCTTCGTTAGCACTCCGAGGCGAGTTCCTTTGCCTCCGGCCAGCAACATAGCTACTATTTCTTTTTTAGACATTTTATCCCTCCTGGATAGTAATTGTGGAAGAGCATAGAGCAGTCAAACAGACTGATTTTTTAAAAAACTGGCCTGGTTAAAGAATGGCCTGAATTAAACAGGTTGCAAATAAAGAGCTGCTAATGGCGGCAGAGTTAGGTTCAATGAATTGTTCCGCCCGTGGAACTCTTTATTTTCAGTAGAATAAATTTTCTGTTCACAGTAACCGGAGCCCCCGTAGTCAGGAGCATCGCTATTTAATATTAGCTGATAATTTCCTGCTGCAGGAACGCCGATTCGATAATTATCGCGGGGCACAGGAGTGAAGTTTAAGACCACTATAAGATGATTGCCAGCAGAATCATAGCGGATATAACTCAAAATGCTCTGGCTGTAATCATTGGGTTCAATCCAGCTAAAGCCCTTTTCCTGGTAATCAAGCTCCCAGAGGGCTGACTGAGCCAGATAAATTTCATTAAGATTGGCTGAATATTTTTGGAGCGCTTGATGTTTATCATATTCTAATAAAAACCAGTCCAACTCCTGCTTGTAATTCCACTCAATAAACTGACCAAATTCTCCACCCATAAAGAGCAGGTTTTTTCCTGGATGAGCTACCATATGGGCTAATAGGAGTCTCAAGTTAGCAAATTTCTGCCAGTAATCACCAGGCATCTTATCTAACAGTGACTTTTTGCCATGGACTACTTCGTCATGAGAAAGAGGGAGAATAAAATTCTCTGAATAGGCATACATCAAGGAAAAAGTGAGCTTATTGTGTTCCCATTTACGAAAAATGGGGTCTGATTCCATATATTCCAGCATATCATTCATCCAGCCCATATTCCACTTGAAGTTAAAGCCAAGTCCACCAACATAGGCAGGGCCGGTAACCTGAGGCCAGGAGGTGGATTCTTCTGCTATCATCATCGCCCCGGGATAATGCTCAAAGACTTCTTCATTCAATTTGCGGAGAAATTTTATAGCAGCAATATTTTCATTTCCCCCGTATTCATTGGGAACCCATTCTCCATCTTCTTTGCCGTAATTAAGGTAGAGCATATTGCTTACAGCATCTGCTCTAATGCCATCTATATGATATTTGTCAAACCAGAAAATAGCATTGGAGATCAGAAAACTCCAGACTTCAGACTGGTTAAAATCAAAGTTTAATGTATCCCACTGGGTATTTTCAGCCTTAAGGGGATCAGCACTTTCATATAATTCAGTACCATCAAATTTTCTTAAACCATGGTCATCCTTGCAAAAATGACTGGGCACCCAGTCTATTATAACCCCAATTCCGGCCTGATGGCATTTGTCCACCAGATACATAAAATCCTCCGGGGAACCATAGCGGCTGGTCACTGAATAATAGCCAGTGGTCTGATATCCCCAGGAGCCATCAAAGGGATGCTCAGCCACTGGAAGGAGTTCAATATGGGTATAATTCATCTCGGTTACATATTTAATCAATTTATTGGCCAATTGGCGATAGTTCAACCAATTTCCCTCGCTATCGCGTTTCCAGGAGCCTGGATGGACTTCATAAATGGAGATAGGTTGCTTGTAGATATTAGTCTGCCTTCTCTTCTTTAGCCAATCATTGTCCTGCCAGTTGTATTTATTGAGATCAGTGACGATAGAAGCAGTTTTTGGCTTTTTTTCACTATAAAAAGCATAGGGATCAGCCTTTACTCTGGTATAGTTCTGGGGACCTGTGAGGTAAAACTTGTATTTGTCTCCGACCCGGGCGCTATTAAGAAAAAGTGTCCATAGACCTGACTCCTTAATTCTTTCCATTTTATCTTGTTCCGGATTCCAATCGTTGAAATCACCTATTACACTAACTTCCCGGGCATTGGGGGCCCAGACTGTAAAACGAACCCCCTGGCTGCCCTGGTGATAACCTGGATGAGCCCCCAGGAATTTATATGATTGAAAATGTCTTCCCTGGTGAAAAAGATACCGATCATAATTTGAAGGCAGATGAGCAGTCATAGCTGGAGCTCCTTCCTGAAAGAAAATTTCTCCTAAATTTAAATCTGTATTTATTATATTATTTCTTTATATATTGGGAAAAACCTGCAAGATGTATCGGGAAAAAGCTGCCGGGGTTTGACAGTCATCTTTTATTTTAATAAAATTAACTTATCCTGTAGATATCTGGAGGTGCTGATATGTCAGCCCCAAAAATTTTATTTGTTAGTTCTGAAGCTGCTCCCTTTGTTAAATCAGGTGGTCTAGGTGATGTTGCTGGTTCTTTGCCAGCTGCTTTGAAAAAACAGGGTTTTGATGTGCGAGTTGTTCTGCCAGAGTACAGTCAAATACCCTTAAAATACCGCCGTCGTTTAGAACATTTAATTCATTTTAGGACCAATGTGGTCTGGCGCAATGAATATATTGGAGTAAATCGCTTAATCCACCAGGGAGTTCCTCATTATTTTATTGACAACAAGAAACACTTTTTTAGAGATTCTCTCTATGATAATCCTGACCGCCATGTACAATTCACTCTGTTTGTAAGAGGTTTATTAGAGATGTTACCAAAAATAAATTTTCAGCCGGACATAATCCACTGTCATGACTGGCAGACAGCTCTGTTACCTGTGCTGTTAAAGGATAATTATAAAAAGTATGGTTTTTATCAGGATATAAAAACTATTTATACCATCCACAACCTTAAATATCAGGGAGTCTTTGGTCCTGAGAGCATTGCTGATGTATTGGGGATTGATTATAGTTACTGGCATGATGGTAGCATCAGGCATGATGGACTAGTTAATTTCATGAAAGCCGGGATTATGCATGCTGATAAAATAACCACTGTCAGTCAGACCTATGCTGAAGAGATTAAAACAGCGGAATATGGTGAAGGATTGGATTATGCTCTTAGGATGCGCGGTGATGACTTAACCGGGATTATCAATGGCATAAGTTATCAGGATTTTAATCCAGCCACTGATAGTGAGGTCTATGCTAATTTTGCTGCCCCTGACCTGATAGGTAAAAGGGAAAATAAATCAAAATTACAGGAAACTTTAGGTTTACCTGTAGACCCTGATAAAAACATGCTGGCAATAATCACTAGATTGGTTGAGCAGAAGGGCCTGGATTTAATTCAATATGCAGCAGAGGATATTTTGGCTACTGATATGCAATTTGTTTTGCTGGGTACTGGAGAGGAGAAATATGAAAATTTCTTCCGTTACTTGGCCAGCAAGCACCCTGAACAGGTGGCGGTAGAAATAAAATATGACTTTGAACTGGCCAAAAAGATTTATGCCGGGGCAGACTTCTTTTTAATGCCCTCTAATTTTGAGCCCTGTGGCTTGGGACAATTGATATCCATGCGCTACGGCACAGTGCCGATAGTGAGAGAGACTGGAGGATTAAAAGATACGGTGACGGACTATGCCAGGGATCAGGGCAATGGTTTTACCTTTAAAGATTATAATGGAGAGGCCTTAATCGAAGCTGTGAAAAGAGCAGCTGCCTTAGGTGAAGATAAAGAAAAACTTGCGGAATTACAACAGAAAATAATGAAGCTGGATTATAGCTGGAATAATTCGGCTCGCAAATATGAGGAATTATATAAAGACATACTGGGTAAAACCAAAAAGCATAAACCAAAAGAGAAAAAGGGTAGATATGACCTGAATAAGGCCAGCAAGGAAGAATTGACTGAGATCAAGGGTATTGGTGAAAGTTATGCCGAAAACATTCTGCAATATCGTCGAGAAAACAATGGTTTTGCGGATTTAAAGGAACTCAAAGAGGTCAAGGGAATTGGTGAGAGCCGCTTTAAAAAATTGCAGGATGAATTTTATCTTTCTTAGTTTAGCAACACCAGGCCGTAATAATTCATCAGCAGGTCTCAGGGAGTGATTGGATGTTAGAGACTAACCGTTCTGAACTGGGGGTTATGAAGCTTACTGAGGAGGTACTGGCTATTGTGGCCGGCATAGCGGCCCTGGAGGTTGAAGGAGTGGCTGCTATGAGTGGTGGATTTACCGGTGGGATAGTAGATATGCTAGGCAAGAAAAACTTTGCCAGGGGAGTGGAGATAAATTTTAAAGACCGCTCTATTGATATTTACTTGAATATTAACGTTGAACTGGGGGCAAATATACCTGCCGTCACAAAAGATATTCAGAAAAAAGTCAGGATAAAGGTAAATAAAATAACTGGAGCAGCAGTTGACTCGGTCAATGTGAATATAGAAGGAGTAAGTTGAGCTGGCTAGCGGTATATTTGGTGGAAGAAGGCGGCGAAAATAATGCTAAAAAAAATATTACAACCTAAATATATAATAGCTTTACTCCTGTTTCTTTTATTGGTGGGGGGAGGAGTTTTTTACTGGTTGAACCTCAGTTATGGTCCAGCCGAAGAAGCCTTTTCTTACCTGGAATCAAGTCCAGAGGTGGAGGTTTATGAAGCAGAAGATTATTTTTCCTTCTGGCCGGCCAGGCAGAACGAGGAAGTGGAAAAACCGGGATTTGTTTTTTATCCTGGCGCCCAGATAAAGGCTGGTTCCTATGCTGCTTTGGCCTCTGAGCTGGCTAGCAGGGGTTATCCGGTTTTCTTAGTGGAGATGCCCTATCAATTAGCTATTTTAGGCTGGAGAAAGGCTGAGGATATTGCAGCCACTTATCAAGAGATTACTGACTGGTACCTGCTGGGACACTCTCTGGGGGGAGCAATGGCTACCCGCTTTTTGGCCCGGGAGCAGCCCGAGAATTTTACCGGCTTGATTTTATTAGGGGCTTATCCAGCTGGTGATGATGATATTGCCGCCAGTGATTATAAAGTGCTTTCAATATATGGCAGCGAAGATAAGGTAATGGACCAAGAGTTATTCAAGGAAAGACAGGAAAACCTTCCTGCTGGAACTCAGTACCATGAAATTAGCGGAGGAAACCATGCTCAATTCGGCCAATATGGAGAACAGCAGGGTGATGGAGAGGCCCAGATTTCTTTTGCTACTCAGTTAGAAAAAACCAGAGAATTAATTTTAGAGTTCCTGCCCTGATTATTCTTTTGTCCTTGCTGCTTTAAGTTAAATAAGATATAATGTTTATAACTTGAAAACTTAATACCCGGCTTAAGCCGGGCTTATTTTTTTGGTTATTTTTGTCTTTAACAATTTAGCAGGTGAGAGGGAGGTATAATTATGAGTGAAAATAGAAAAAATTCCTTTGATGTTGCGGTATTGGGGGCCGGCCCTGGCGGATATGTAGCGGCCCTGCAGGCGGCTAAATTAGGAGCTAAAGTGGCTTTGATTGAAAAAGAAAATATTGGGGGAACCTGTCTTAACTGGGGTTGCATACCCACGAAAGCTTTGTTGAGTTCAGCTAATATTTACCAACAGGCTAAAAATGCTTCTGCTATGGGCATTAACATCAATGATATCTCTTATGATATGAATAAAATCAGCCAGCGAAAGGATAGAGTGGTAGCTCGGCTGGTAAAGGGCATAGAATACTTATTAAAAAATGAAGATATAACTGTTATTGAGGGTCAGGGAAATCTATCGGAGCCCAATAAAATTAAAGTTACAGGAGAAAATTTTACTGAAGAGATTCAGGCAGAGAATATTATTATCGCAACAGGTTCTAAGGCTGCCGAGTTAGCAGTACCAGGACGGGACCTGCCAGCTGTGATTGGCAGCAGGGAAGCTTTAAGTTTAACAGACTTGCCCCGGGAAATGGCCATAGTCGGCGGGGGCGTAATTGGGATGGAATTTGCTTACCTATTTGCCAGTTTAGATGTTAAAGTAACAGTTATCGAATATATGGATAGTATCTTACCAGGTATTGATAAAGACATAGTGAAGGAATTGCAGAGAACTGCCCGCCGCCAGAAAATCTCCCTCCACACTTCCAGCGAATTAAGAGAAATTTCAACTTTAAAAGAGCAAGGGGAGCAAGAAAAACTACAATTACAATATATTGAGGATTCTGAAGAAAAATCTCTGGCTGCAGATCTGGCCTTGATTGCTGTAGGTAGGGTTCCTAGTTTATCAGGAATAGATACGGAGAAACTGGGCCTGGAAAAAGCAGAGCAGGGAAAAGGGATAGCCGTTAATGAAAGGATGGAAACAAACTGCGATAATATCTATGCTATTGGAGATGTGACTAATAAAAACCTGCTGGCCCATGTAGCCATGCATCAAGGGATAGTGGCTGCCAAAAATATCTGCGGTAAAAGTGCCACTATGAATTATCAGGCAGTTCCTTCGGCTATTTTTACTTCTCCAGAGATTGCCACTGTTGGCCTGGGAGAAGAAGCGGCGAAGGAGAAGGGCTATGAAATAAAAGTTGCTAAATTTCCCTATAGTGCTAATGGCAAAGTACTGGCTGCTGGAGAGCGCCAGGGTTTTGCTAAACTGATTGCTGACAGTAACAGCGGAAAACTTTTAGGCGGAGCTATAGTAGGTATGCATGCCACTGATCTAATAGCAACTATTACCCTGGCAATTGAGCAGGGCTTGAAGGCCAAGGAGATAGGAGAGACAATTTTTGCCCACCCCACTACTTCAGAAGTGATCCACGAAGCAGCGCTAGGTTTAGAAGGAGGTGCCTTGCATCAAAGTGAATAAACTAGAAACTGAGGTTATTTATTCTGTTAATTATAACCCATGGTTTAATATGGCTTTGGAGGAATATTTGCTCCATCAGGTAGAAGAAAATAAAATTATTCTGTATTTATGGCAAAATGAAAATACGGTGGTCATTGGCCGTAATCAAAATGCCTGGCAGGCCTGCTGCTGTACCTGTCTGGAAAGAGATGGAGGTAATCTGGCTCGCCGCCTTTCCGGAGGTGGAGCTGTTTATCATGACCTGGGAAATCAAAACTTCACCTTTATCACCCGGCTGGAAAATTTCAATAAAGAAAAACAGCTTGCAGTTATTTTAGATGCCGTTAAGGAATTGGGAATTGAGGCAGAGCTAACTCAGGATGATGAATTCTTCTGTCAAAACAAAAAATTTGCTGGCAACGCCTATTATTTTTCTGCTGAAGCAGCCTATCATCATGGTTCTATTCTAGTAAACACCAATATGAAGAGATTAAATAATCACTTGAGTGTCGCCCCTGATAAGTTATATGCCAAGGGTATAGAACGGGCCCGGGATAAGGTCATTAATCTTGGAGATGTTAAAGAGGGGATCACGGTAGAAGACATACAACAGAGTATAATTGCTTCCTTTTATGATAAGTATGGAGAAGCAGAAAAATCTCCTACCTATGTTGATCCAGAACTAAAAGAGGAGGTCTGCGATCTCTATCGCAAGTATGCTAGCTGGGAATGGCGCTTTGGTAAAACTCCTGACTTTGATATGACCTTTGAAACCAGATTTTCCTGGGGAAGAATAGAACTGGGTTTAAAGTTAGAAGAAGGCAGAATAGCTGATACCAGCATCTACAGTGATGCTATGAATGTTCATCTGATTAAAGAAGTAGAAGAAGCCCTTAGGGGCTGCACTTTAAATTTAACAGCCATGTACCATGCTCTAGAAGAATTGGTGGAGTATTATGGAGAAGAAGAAAAAATAATGGAATTAGCAGAGTGGTTAAGGGAAAGAGATTTATAATAAGCTTAAATTAGGAAAACTTGACAATAGAGTAAGGAAATATTAGAATAATGGTAGTGAATCTGGCTAAAATTTCATCAATATATAGCTCGGACCGATCAAATTAAGGAGGGAAAAAAATGAGTGAGTATCATGAACCGTTAGAGTCATTGTCTCAGGAAGCAATTGAATACCATAGAATTATTAAGAGTGTAATTGAAGAATTAGAGGCTGTCGACTGGTATAATCAAAGAGCTGAAGCCACTGAAGATGAGCAGGTCCGTAAAATTGTTGCTCATAATAGGGATGAAGAAATTGAACATGCCTGCATGGGATTGGAATGGCTAAGGAGAAATAGCGAAACCTGGGATGAGATGTTAAGAGAATTTCTCTTCACCGAGGCCGAGATTACCTCGATAGAGGATGAGGAAGAAGAGGAAAATGATGATTCAGCTAGCAACAGTTCCTTAGGAATAGGCAGTTTAAAGGAGGGGAAATAAAATGGTAGATATACTCAATAGAGATTTAGCTCCTTTTCCCGGTGAAACCTGGGAGTTTTTAGATGAGGAAGCAAAAGAAGTTTTAAATATGAGATTAAATGCCAGAAAGGTAGTTAATTTTGTTGGCCCTTCTGGTTTAGAGACCGCTGCTGTTAATACTGGCCGGGGAGAAGAAATATCCAGCAATATTGCCGGAGCAGATATGTGTCAGCGCTCCTCTTTAAACCTGGTAGAGGTTGAAGTTCCCATCAAAGTAGAACGTTCAGAATTAGCAGCCTTTGCTCGAGGAGCAGAAGATGCTGATGCCGATGCTGTGAGAGAAGCTGCTGAGCTGGCTGCAGAAATAGAAAATAAAGCAGTATTTTTCGGGCTGCCAGAGGCAGATATTACTGGAATTATTCCAGCAGCTAAAGAAGAACATGACCCGGTGGAAATACCGACAGATAATTCTTCTTCTTTTTATTCTGCTATTTTTAACGCCAAAGAAAAGCTCTTTAAAGAAGGGGTAACAGAGCCTTATTATTTACTGCTAGGCGAGAAGCACTATAATCTAATGAATGACTTAGAGTCAGCCTGTTATCCACTCTTCAAAAAGATAGAACAACTTTTAGGGACAGAATTAATTTTCGTTCCCGAGCTTGAAGATAATAGTGTGTTGCTGGCAGCAGGAGATGATTTTGAATTATTCGTCGGTCAGGATATTTCTTTAGGATATAATGGCCATGACAAGGAAGAGGTCGAATTATTCCTTTTCCAAAGCTTCACCTTTAAAGTCAATGCCCCTGAAGCGGCCATTGTCTTTGAATAAAAATAGCTTATAAAATAGCAATTTAAGAAATAAGTCAGTAATTTAAAGCCCCTCTTAAAAGAGGGGCTTTAATTATCTTTATCCTTTGAGAACCACTAAGGGTTTTAACCGGGCTATAGGATGAGCCAGCTGGCTTTCCTGCAGGGAATCAATAACCAGGGAGATATCTTTATAAGCCAGGGGTGATTCATCGAGCATATTCCCGCCGCTGGAAGAAACCGCTTTAACTTCCCCTAAACTGGAACGATGCTGCTCCTGGGTTATAGATTTCTTAGCCTGAGTGCGGCTCATTTTGCGGCCAGCACCATGAGCTGTTGACTGCAGGGCCAGGGCTGTATTTTCACTATTTAAAGATTTGACTACATAACTGGAGGTGCCCATGGAACCAGGAATAAGAGCAGGAGTATCATTGCTAAGCCTGGTAGCGCCCTTGCGATGCACCAAGACCCTTTGCTCCTGGCCGGCAATAATGTGGGTTTCCCAGCGTGCTATATTATGAGTGTGATCATAATAGAGCTTTAACTCTGATTGAGGAAATAAATCCCGCCAGATTTCTCTAAGACGCTGGGTCAATAATTCTCGATTAGCATAGGCAAAGTTGGCTGCACAACCCATGGCTGCTAAATAGTCCTGTCCTTCAGGACTATTTAGGGGGAAATGGGCCAGGTTTTTAACAGGAAAAGAGAGATTATATTTCTGCTGACATTTTTCAGCTAATTTTAAATAATCTTTGCAGATCTGATGGCCAAAACCCCGGGAGCCAGTATGGAGCATAACTACAACTTCTCCCTGTTTAAAGTCACTCTCTGGCTGGGAATTTACCACCTGCTGAACTTCTAAGAAATGATTGCCTGAGCCCAGGGTGTTTAACTGTGTTATACCTCTATTGATAGCTTTTTTTGAGACAGCTGAGCTATCAGCTCCAGGGAAGGAGCCCTGGTCTTCACACCTTGATAATATGACTTCATCCAGGAGATTTAACTGGGCTAAAGCCGGAAGTCCCTGGGTGATAATCTGCTTGAATTCACTTTCAGAGAATTTAAGCGAGGAACTTTTGCCCAGGCCGGCAGGTATGCGCTTACGCAGTTCCTGTAATAAATTGTTGCTAAGATTATTTAGTTCTTCCAGAGTCAGACCTGTTTTAAGCAACCTTACCCCACAGTTAATATCAAAGCCCACGGCTCCAGGTGATATGGGTCCTCCCTCTTCACTGGCCATCACTCCACCAATGGGCAGGCCATATCCCTGATGCAAATCCGGCATGCCGACAACAGCCAAAACTCCTGGCACAGTAGCTGCGGTTAACAGTTGATTTAAAGCTTCCCTTTCAATTTCCTGATATATTCTATGAGAAGTGAAGAGCTTTACTGGACAGTTCATGTCATCCTCGGCTGGAAAATTATAATAAATTCCCATGCTAATCTGCCTCCCCTTAGAATAAAAAAATTGTTAAACAAAGAACTTTGTCTATACTTTATTTTAACAGATTATAACTAAAGAAGCCAATAAAAAAACTTCCCGTTAATGTATCTTAACGGGAAGTTTGGCAGTTTATTTAATTATTAGCCTTTACCCTTAGGCGGAGTGTTTTTTAGATTCTAAGAAGCTGTCCTTCTCTTTGGCTAATTTACCTCCTAACACTATAAGTGCTATCAGGTTTGGAGCTGCCATTAAACCATTCATGGTATCAGCTAAAAGCCAGATGGGTTCTAAAGCTCCTACCGCACCAACAAAGAGAAAGCCGAGGAAGAGAACCCGATAGGGGAGAACAACCTTTTCTCCGAAGATATATTCCCAGCTCTTTTCTCCATAGAAACACCAGGTCAGCATGGTGGTGTAGGCAAATATAATAATACTTATATTTATAATATATCCACCGGGACCGGGGAGGCCGGTTTCAAAACCTACAGTTGCTAGAACTGCCCCTGTTTCACCACTGGGCAGAGCATCGGTGACTATTATAATAAGGCCAGTCATTGTGGCGACGATGATGGTATCAATAAAAACTTCCCAGATTCCCCACATGCCCTGACGGGCAGGAGTATTTTTAGCCTGGGCATGGACGATGGAAGCTGCTCCTAAGCCAGCTTCATTGGAGAAAATACCCCGGGCAACACCAAATTGAAGGGTCTGGCGAACAGCAGCACCGGCAAAACCACCCACGGCAGAGGCGGGGTTAAAGGCATAGTAAAAAATATCTCTAAAGGCCCCGGGAATAGCACCGATATTGAGAATCAGGATAACTAATCCTCCTGCAAAATAGAGAATGGCCATAATAGGTACTAGCCTTTCAGCTACTTTACCAATTCTTTTAACTCCTCCTAGGGTAACCAGAGCAACAAAAACAACTACGACAATACCGGTTACATAGGTGGGAACCCCAAAACCATCAGCAGCAGCTTCGGCCAGGGTATTAGACTGCACCATATTTCCAATACCAAAGGCAGCTACCCCGGCTAAAAAGGCATAGAGAACGGCTAGCCACTTCCAGTTTTTCCCCATTCCTTTTTCAATGTAATACATAACTCCACCGGATATGCGGGCATTACCCTCTTCATCTTCGTCTTCAGTACGGTATTTAAGTCCTAGAGCAGCTTCTCCAAATTTAGTAGCCATCCCGACTAGGGCGGAGATCCACATCCAGAACATGGCGCCTGGCCCACCCAGGGCTAAAGCAGTACCAACACCAGCTATGTTACCAACACCCAGGGTGGCTGCCATCGCAGAACTAACAGCCTGAAAGGAAGTTAAAATTCCTCCCTCTTTTTCTTCTTCGCGTCGAAAGAACCTGCCAAAACTATGGTCCCAGGCTTCTTTTAGATGAGTAAATTGAAAGAAATCAATGCGGATAGTAAGATAAAGTCCGGTACCAATTAGCAGGATTAAAAAAGGAGGCCCCCATACAATTTCATTGATAACGTCATTAAACTCCAATAATGTGTCTAACACGAAAATTCCCCCTTTTATAAAATTTTGTGTCTTCAATCAAATATTTATAGATGATTGCAAAAACTCCTGCAAGATTATACAAATGAATTTATTCTCAAACGTGATTATAATTAAGGCCTCTGCTGGACTTTATGCTCTTCTTGGTTTATAATTTATAAAGAAGCATTAGGACTTGCTGTTCTTAAGGAGGTTTTACTGTGGTGGCAGCCCCGGTTAAAATAATATCGATCTTTGGCACCAGGCCCGAAGCTATTAAAATGGCACCGGTGATAAAATTATTGGAAAGAGAAAAAAGCTTTAGCCATAAAACTATATTGACCGGTCAGCATGAAGAGATGTTGACTCAGGTCCTTGATATTTTTTCTCTTAAAGCCGATTATAATTTAAAACTAATGGAGCCAGAACAGAGGTTGGCTGACCTGACGGCTAGATGTATAACCGGCCTGACAGAGATTATACAGTCGGAAAAACCGGCTTTGATACTTGTCCATGGGGATACAACTACAACCCTGGCGGCATCACTGGCAGCATTTTATCAACAAATTTCTCTGGGACATGTGGAGGCAGGTTTAAGGACTGGCGATAAATACTCCCCTTTCCCTGAGGAAATAAATCGCAGTCTCACCGATAGGCTGGCTGATCTTCATTTTGCGCCCACTGGACTAAACCAGGATAATTTGAGGGAGGAAGGAATTGTAGCTGAAAAAATTTTTATTACCGGCAATACGGTTATTGATGCTGTCCAGGAAATAGTCGGTGAAGACTATGCTCTGCCTGAAGAACTTCCTTTAAGCGCGGTGGATTTTCAAAGGAAAAAAGTGATCCTGTTAACGGCTCACCGTCGGGAGAACTTAGGGGCTAACATGAAAAATATATTCCTGGCAGCCAGAGAGATTATTGAAAAGCATCAGGAGACAGAACTGATATTTCCTGTCCATTTAAACCCTAAAGTAAGGCGGATAGCAGAAGAATTCCTGGCGGGAGAAGAGAGGATTCACCTCCTTAAACCCCTTGATTATTTAACCTTTATCAACCTGGTGCATAAATCATATCTGGTGTTGACAGACTCAGGAGGAATCCAGGAGGAAGCTCCCGGGCTGGGAGTACCGGTGGTTTTATTACGAGAGACAACAGAAAGGCCTGAGGCTATCAAGGCGGGGGTTGTTAAAAAGGCCGGCACTGACCGGGATAGGATTATTTCTTTAACCAGCAGGTTAATTAATGATAAAGATTTTTATCAGTCAACGGCAGAAAAAGCCAATCCCTATGGAGATGGTAGGGCTGCCAGGCGCATCAAAAATGTTCTCCTGGAGCATTTTAATTTTGCTCAAGATGTTTTTACTCCCTTTAGTATAGAATAGGAGAGACTGACTTTTTTATTTGTTATAAACAAGGGGCTATGATATAATTTTTATGAAAAATAACCAGCTATATCTAATAGCTGATAAATATAGGGGGAGATTGAGTTGTCCAAAATAAAAAAGACTGAGCCGAGAGATAATGAAGAACAAGAAGAAGAGGCTAATAAATATAACTATACTTATAGAGATATGTTATTGAAATTTTATAAGCTTTATCTTAAGAGGTATAAAGAACAATTCTTTGGCATCCAGTTTTTACATGTTGTTGGAGCAATTTTACTATTGATACCACCTCTAATAATGCGTGAAATTATCGATGAGGCTATTCCAGCAGGTAATGTGACAGGTATCTTTACTTTAGCAGGGATTGCTCTGTTGGTCTTTATTATCCAGGCCGTGGTAGAAAAAGTTTCTATTTTTCATGGTCATCGCATTGCCCAAGAGGTAGTAAGGGATATGCGGGATGAACTTTACCAGCATTATCAGCGTTTATCCATGAGTTTTCATGATAACAAAAAAACTGGTGAACTGATGTCTAGAATAGTAGATGACTTAAATAAGCTGCAGGAGTTTATCCACCATGGCCCAGAAGCCATCGTTCAGTCCGGGATTTTGCTCGTTGGAACAGTGGTTATTATGTTAACTTTAAATGTGCAGCTAACACTGGTAGCCCTGATTTTTGTGCCCTTTCTGATAGCCTTTTCTCGTTTTTTGATGAAAAGGATGCACAGGGCTTTTCGAAAAACTAGAGAAGCAAAGGCTATTATGAATGATAGGTTGGAGGATAATCTGGCAGGAATAAAGGTTATTAAGGCCTTTGTTAGTGAAGAAAATGAGCTCAGTAGATTTCGCAGGACAACCCAGGACCATACCGACTATCGCCTGGAGGCTTTGAGATATGTCAGCATTCTCTTTCCAGGTTCCAGGTTATTAAATGGCCTTGGTATTCTGGTGGTTCTGGCTTTCGGTGGTTATATTTCTGCCACTGGAGTTATTTCAGTGGGAACAGTGGTAGCCTTTTATTTTTATTTAGAACAATTTCGCAACCCCGTTCTGCGGCTTGTTCATATGTCAGAGGATTTAAGTGATACCTTTTCCAGTCTGGAGAGGTTTTATGACCATATGGAAAAGACTCCTGCTATTGTAACGGAGATTTCAAAATCTCCTCAAGAACCCAAACTCAAAGGAAGAGTGGAATTTACCAATGTTCATTTTTCCTACGATAACGAGGAAGAGGTCTTGCAGGGGGTCTCCTTTAATGTAGAACCACAGCAGACGACGGCTTTAGTAGGGCCCAGTGGAGCTGGTAAGACTACAATAGTTAGGTTAATACCCAGATTATATGAGCATCAACAGGGAGAGATCACTATTGACGGTAGGTCAGTAAAGGATTTTTCTGTTCGGGACCTCAGAAGCAGTATTGCTATGGTGATGCAGGATGATTATCTCTTTTCTGATACTGTGGAAGAAAATATTGCCTATGGAAAACCTGGTTCTAGCCGAGAAGAGATAGTAGAGGCGGCAAAAGCTGCCAATGCTCATGACTTTATTATTGATCTTCCTGATGGTTATGATACGAAAGTAGGGCAGCGGGGTTTGAAATTATCAGGCGGACAGCGCCAGCGGGTTTCCATTGCCAGAGCATTTTTGAAAAACCCTCAGATTTTAATCCTGGATGAAGCCACTTCTGCTGTGGACCTAGAAACAGAGAAGTTGATCCAGGAGGCAATTGAAAGACTAACAGCCAAGAGAACCACTTTTGTTATTGCCCATCGCCTATCCACTATCGTGAATTCAGATCTGATTATCTTTATTGAAGACGGTAAAATTAGAGAAAAGGGTACCCATAAAGAATTAGTAAGAAAAAGAGGAGAATATTTTAGGTTTTATGAGATGCAGTTTGAGCAAAAGTCAGAAGCAATTTAAGGCCAAGGAAGCCTGAGGTAGCTCATAAATACTCTGCAAATATTTTGCTAGGTATCTTGCCTATCCAGGGGAGGGGGAGATGGCAATGTCTTTTCAGCAACAGCGGGAACAAATGGTGGAAAAACAGCTAAAGAGGCGGGGTATTAAAGATAAAAGAGTACTTGCGGCCTTCATGAAGGTGCCCCGGGAGCTTTTTGTAGAGAAAAGATTGCAAAAAGCTGCCTATGATGATAGGCCCTTACCGATTGGAGAGGAGCAGACCATAAGTCAGCCTTATATTGTCGCCTACATGTTGGAAAAGCTGCAAATAAGCCCTGGAGATAGAGTCTTAGAAGTGGGCAGTGGCTGTGGTTATGTTTTGGCTCTTCTGGCAGAAATCGCTAAAGAGGTTTATGGCCTTGAAAGAAGAGAAAAGCTGGGGCAGCAGAGCCGACAGACCCTCTCCCGGTTAGGTTATGATAGGGTTGAGGTTAAAATAGGGGATGGGACTAAAGGCTTGAGGGAGAAAGCCCCCTTTGCTAAAATCCTGGTAAGTGCTGCCAGTGCTCAGGTACCTCAAGAATTAAAAGAGCAGTTAAAGGTATCGGGAAAAATGATTCTGCCCTTAAGCCAGGGGTTTGGGCAGCGATTAGTTTTACTGACAAAAAGAAACCAGGATAGCTTTTCTCGCCGCAAATTACAGGCCGTCAGATTTGTACCCTTAATTGCAGATTGATCCTTTTACAGTTCTCTATCCTGTCAGCTAATAAATTGCTTAAATAAAAAATAATAATTGAGTTGGAGTAAGTTATTTGAGTAATTTGCTCTTTTGATGAAGGAATTTGTTGATTAACCAAGAATTATATAGCAGAAATTCCTTATAGTAATTTTGCAAGGAATTATTATAAGGATTTTTACTTTTAGCTTTAATTAAATAAAAAAAGGGGGGATATTTAGTACAGATCTATATTAATTTAACCTAGAGAGAATGCAGAAGTATAGGCGTTTATTTTTGGTTCATAAAGTAAGAAAATTCATACCAGAGTTAATAATTTTATTCTTTCGCCAGGAACATCCGTATTTTGTTGAGTAGTCGGACTGATTTAGAGGAGGGAGATTAGCTTATGGATAAGAATAATGATAATTTTAGTACCAGGTTTGGAATTATAGCTGCTTCCATTGGAATGGCTGTAGGAACAGGTAATATTTGGCGCTTTCCTCGGATTGCTGGTATGTGGGGAGGAGGAACTTTTCTCTTTGCTTTGACTGTAGCGGTAATAGTATGGGCCATCCCGTTACTGATTGGAGAATTTTTAATTGGTCGGAAAACCAGAGTAGGTAATATAGCTGCCTTTAGAGATTTCATGGGTAAGAAATACACCTGGATGGGAGGCTGGCTGGCCTTTTGCTCTTTAGGAATTGCCTTTTATTATGCTGTAGTTGCTGGCTGGTCTTTAAGATATTTTATTTTCAGCATTTCCGGGGCAATTTCTCCAGGAGTTGAAGGAGAAGTTCTCTGGGAAGGATTTATTTCCAGCCCCGGACAGACGATATTATTTCACTTTTTGGCGACTGCTCTGACAGTAGCCATAATTTATCGAGGAATTAAAGGTGGAGTAGAAAAGGTAATAAATATTCTCCTGCCATCGCTCTTTGTTTTATTAGCAATCCTGGCAGTAAGGGCTTTATTTTTACCTGACGCTCTCGTTGGTTTGAGGTATTTATTTGTACCTGAATGGGGGGAATTATTAAGTGGAAGAGTGTGGTTAGAGGCCTTCACTCAGGCGGCCTGGTCAACAGGAGCTGGCTGGGGCCTATTAATGGTTTATGCTGTTTATTCTAGAGAAGAAGAAGATATTGGTCGGAATAGTAGTATTATAGCCTTTGCCGATGTATTGGCTGGTTTTTTAGCCGGTACAGCAATTTTAATCACGGTCTTTTCTATGGCTCCCTCAGTGGCAGAAGGGGAAGCTATCTTAGATGCCGGTAATGTTGGTCTTACCTTCATTTATATTGTCGAACTTTTAGTAGATATGCCTGGAGGAGTTATTGTTGCACCCCTCTTTTTCCTGGCTCTTTCTGTGGCGGCAATATCGTCTCTAACAGCCATGATTGAGCTTGGAGCTACCAACCTTATCGATACCGGCTTGAAGAGAAAGAAGGCAGCTCTCCTGGCAGGGTTGATAATATTCATCATGGGAATACCCTCTGCTATCTGGATAGACTTTTTAGATAATCAAGACTGGGTCTGGGGAGTTGGCCTTTTAATCAGTGGCCTCCTGGTAGCCATTGCAATTATGAAATATGGAGTTGAAGATGCCCGGGCTGAAGTTAATGCAATTAGTGATATTCATATAGGCAAGTGGTGGAGTTATTGTATCAGACTCTTTCCTGTAATGTTTATTATCATTTTTGGCTGGTGGGTGATGCAGTCTATTGAATGGCATCCAGATGACTGGTGGCATCCCTTTGAAGTCTTTAGCACTGGAACAATGATCTTTCAGTGGGGCTTGCTGGCACTGGTGATGTTTTTCCTCAATGATTTTCTGGCTGATAATTTGCGTGAAGGCAAGATGTTGTCTCCTGAAGAACGCCAAGAATAAGGGGTTGATAATATGGATATTGAAACTATAATTTGGGTAATTATATTTTATGGCTTTTATATAGGAGTTTTAGGCTGGTTGATAAAGGGTATGGATCCCAGCAAGAAATAATTTTGCCGGTGAGCAGCATCTTCTCTAAGTGTCAGAAGATGCTGCTCATTTTTACTTTACCGCATTAAAAAACAGAATTATTAACTTTAAAACTATTCTGTAATAATCAGGGTTTATTGGCAGGAAAAAGAGGCTGAAGGAAGAAATATAATAAACAGATAGAAGTATTTTACTGAGGAGCAAAGGAGGATCTAAAGATAATGAGGATAAAAAACCATCCAATCTTAGATTTTGCCCGAGATAGAGAGATTACCTTTTATTATAACGGCCAGGAAATTGCCGCTTATCCCGGTGAGACAATTGCCTCGGCGCTCCATGCAGCGGGAATCAGGAAACTCTCTACTAGTTCAAAGCACCACCGTCCTCGGGGCTTTTTTTGTGCAATCGGCAATTGTTCCTCCTGCTTTATGGTAGTTGATGGTGAGCCAAATGTAAAAACCTGTGTAGTTGAAGTTGAGGAAGGTATGGTCGTAGAAGAGCAGGAGGGAAGAGGTGATTTGAGTGAAAAAATGTGATCTGGCAATTGTTGGAGGTGGTCCGGCTGGCCTGGCTGCAGCCATTAAAGCTCATGAGCTAGGGCTAAAAGACATTTATCTGCTGGAAAGGGATAATTTTTTAGGAGGACAGCTGGTTAAACAGACCCATCAATTTTTTGGTTCCCATAAGCAATTTGCTGGCACCAGAGGAATTGATATAGCTGAAATTTTTAAAGAGAAATTAGCTAAAAGAGAGGAGATCAAAGTTCTCAAGGGCGCAGTAGCCCAGGGTTATTATGAAGATGATGTTTTAGGGTATTCCTACAATAACAGTTTTTATAAGCTTAAACCTAAGCGGACTATCCTGGCCACAGGAGCCTCAGAGAAGATGCTGGCCTTTCCCAATAACGATCTTCCTGGTATCTATGGAGCCGGGGCAGTGCAGACCTTAATGAACCAATATGGAATAATTCCTGGAGAAGATATCTTGATGGTGGGTGCAGGTAATATTGGATTAATCGTTGCCTATCAATTATTACAGGCCGGAGTCAAAGTAAAGGCGGTGATTGAAGCAACTGGAAGTATAGGAGGTTATGCCGTACATGCCAGCAAAATAAGGCGAGCTGGAATTCCTATCCTGACAAACCATACCATCAGAGAAGCCAAGGGTAAGGAAGAGGTTGAGGGGGCTGTGATTCAAGAACTGGATGATGACTGGCAATTAGTGGCTGGAACAGCCAGAGAGCTCGCTGTCGATACTATATGTTTGGCCGTAGGCCTGACCCCAAAAGTTGATCTGGCTATTCAGGCGGGATGTCAGATGGCTTATGTGGCAGAATTGGGAGGCGATGTGCCAGTGAGAGATGACTGCCTGCAGACTAGCAACCCCAGAGTTTATATTGCTGGTGACTCAGCAGGAATAGAAGAGGCTACGGCTGCCATTTTAGAAGGTGAACTGGCTGCCATAAATGTGGCCCAGGATATACTTTCTGATAGAAAAGAATTAATAGCGGAAGATAAAACCACCCGAGAGAAATTAAAGGCCTTAAGGAAAGGGCCCGTTGGAGAACATGTGAGAAAGGGATTAAATAAAGTCAGGAGGAATGAAGATGCTGGAAAAGACCGGTATTCCCGAAGCTGGAAAGGTTAAAAATAGTTTGCCCTCTAAAGAACGTTTAAAAGAGGGGCCAGTGGCCGTATTTGAATGTTTTACTGAAATCCCCTGTGATCCCTGCTATTATAGCTGTTCTATTGGGGCTATCAAAGAGTTTGAGGACATAAATGATCTGCCAGAATTGGATTTTGCAGCCTGCACTGGTTGTGGTAAGTGTATAGCTAACTGTCCTGGCCTGGCAATATTTGTTCTAGATTATAATTACAGCGAAGAGGAAGGGGTAGTTAGAATACCCTATGAGTACTCTCCTCTGCCTGAAGAAGGGGAAAAGGTTCAGGCTTTAGACCGCAGCGGTGAAGTAGTGGGAGAGGCGAGGGTTGAAAAGGTGCAAAATAGCAAGTCTCAGGACAAAACTGCTATTATCTGGCTGGCTATGCCCAGGGAGCAGATACTGACGGTGCGAAATTTCAAGAGAGGGGAGGACTAATTTATGGATTCAGATAATACAATCATCTGTCGCTGCGAGGACTTAACTCTAGCAGAAGTACAGGAGGTGATTGATGAAGGATATACAACCATAGAAGAGATAAAAAGGATCTGTCGGTTGGGGATGGGTCCCTGTCGAGGTAGTACCTGTTTGCAATTGATAGATAGAATTCTGGCCAATCAACAGAACTGCGGCCGTGAAGAGATAAAAATGCCCACCAATCGTCCTCCTTTAGAAGGGATAAAAATGATGGAAATAGCAGGTGATGTTGATGAAAAATAGTGCAAAGGTAGTCGTTATCGGTGGAGGGGTAGTGGGTTTAGCAGTTGCCTATAACCTGGCCCGGCTGGGGGTTAAGGATGTAGTGGTATTAGAAAGAGCCTATCTTGGCAGTGGGGCCACCAGTCGTTGTGGTGCAGGAATTAGGCAGCAATGGGGTACAGAGATGAATTGCAAATTAGCGAAAAAAAGCATGGATATCTTTGAAGAGATGAATGAGATGCTGGAAGTCAAAAGAGACATTGAATTAAAACAAAAGGGATATCTATTGTTGGCTTTTTCAGATAAAGAGATGGAGCAATTTAGGAAAAACCTGGAAGTGCAAAGCAAGTTTGATATACCTTCCCGAGAAGTAACGCCTGAGGAAGCTAAGGAGATAGTTCCTCATCTAAATCTGGAGGGGATTGTTGGAGGTGCTTTCTGCCCCACTGACGGTCATGCTAACCCCTTTTTAGTAACTGAAGCCTACGCCAAAGCAGCTAAAAGATTAGGAGTGGAAATTTACACCTATACAGAAGCACTGGATATTGAAAAAAAGAACGATAAAATCACTGCTGTCTTAACTGATAAGGGTAAAATCAAAACTGATAAAGTAGTCAATACTGCCGGCGGTTATTCGCAGCAGATAGGTGAGATGGTGGATCTGGAGCTTCCTGTTAAATCAGAGCGCCATGAAATACTGGTAACTGAAAAAGTAGCTCCTCTGCAGGGACCAATGGTTATGTCATTTTCCTATAATATTTATTGTCAGCAAACCCCGGAAGGTCCCTTCCTTATGGGTTATGGGGACCCCAATGAACCGGAGAGTTATAATATCAATGCAAGCTGGCACTTTTTAGAGGAGATGACCAAAAAGGCCACCAGGCTTTTACCCCCCTTAAAACACATTAGAGTAGTTAGGCAGTGGGCTGGACTTTATAATATTACACCTGACCGTCAGCCGATTATTGCTGAGGCGGAAGAGGTACCAGGTTTTTATATGGCTATTGGCTTTAGTGGTCATGGTTTCATGATTGCTCCAATGACAGGAGTTATTCTGGCTGAAATGATTGCCGATGAGGAGTTAAGCATGGATTTAAAGCTTGATTTAGGACGCTTTGAACGGGGAGATTTAATTTTAGAACCTTCCGTTGTTTAATATTAACACAAAATATCTTAACAGAGGTGATTGATTTTGGGTCATAACCGAACTTTTTCTCTGTCCCGTCCGGAAAATGAACCTATATTAGAGTATCGACCTGATAGTCCTGAGAGAAAAGAAGTTAAGAAAAAGTTACAGCAGATGAAAGAAGAGGTTGTAGAAATACCGCTGATTATTGCTGGAGAAGAAATTAAAACCGGCAATTTTGGTGAAATTCGCTGTCCCCATGACCATAGTATTTTGTTAGCTCGCTACCACAAAGCCGGTCCAGAGGAAGTTGAAAGAGCTATTGCTGCTGCCCTGGAAGCCAAAGAAGAGTGGGCAGCTATGTCCTGGGAGGATAGAACAGCTATATTTGCCCGGGCAGCAATCCTTCTGGCTGAGCCCTGGAGGGCTACCATTAATGCTGCCACCATGCTGGGGCAGAGCAAAAATATTTATCAGTCTGAGATAGATGCTGTCTGTGAGTTAATAGATTTTTTCCGTTTTAATAATTATTATCTTAGCCAGATTTATAAAGAACAACCGGCCTCTCTTCCGCAGGAGATTAATAAGATGGAATACAGGCCCCTGGAGGGCTTTGTTTTTGCCGTACCTCCCTTTAATTTTACTTCTATAGCAGGAAATTTAGCTGGAGCACCGGCTGTCTGTGGTAATACAGTAGTCTGGAAACCGGCTTCCACGGCGGTATATTCTAATTACTATTTGATGAAATTATATCAGGAAGCTGGTCTGCCAGCTGGAGTTATCAACTTTATTCCAGGTTCGGGCCGTGAGATAGGACCTAAAGTGATGAGTAACCCCCATTTAGCCGGGGTTCATTTTACCGGTTCAACCAGGACCTTTAAAGAGATGTGGAAGACAGTGGGTGAGAACATCGATAAATATAATAGCTATCCTAGAATAGTAGGAGAAACAGGAGGCAAAGATTTTGTCTTTGCTCATCCTTCGGCCGATAAAAAGGCGCTTATCACAGCTTTAATAAGGGGGGCCTTTCAGTATCAGGGTCAGAAATGTTCTGCAGCTTCTAGAACCTATATCCCTGAAAAGCTCTGGCCGGAAATTAAAGAGGAGCTTATATCTGAGGTCAGCGATATTGCTATGGGGCCAGTAGATGATTTTAGAAATTTTGTTAATGCTGTCATTGATAGTAAAGCCTTCTCTGATATCACTTCTTATATTGATTATGCTCGGGAATCTGAAGAGGCTAAGATTATTTGTGGAGGCAGCTATAATGACTCCGAGGGTTATTTTATAGAGCCGACAATAATTTTAACCTCTAACCCTAATTTTAAAACCATGGAAGAAGAAATTTTCGGACCAGTTTTAACTGTTTATTTATATAACCAGGAGGATTATGAAGATACCCTTAAACTCTGTGATGAGACTTCTCCCTATGGTCTCACAGGTTCAATCTTTGCCAGAGAGCGTAAGGCCATCGAAAAAGCCCGGCAAATATTAACCCAGGCTGCTGGCAACTTTTATATCAATGATAAACCCACAGGAGCAGTCGTAGGCCGCCAGCCCTTTGGAGGTGCCAGAGCTTCAGGAACTAATGATAAAGCTGGCAGTAAGCTCAACCTCCTTCGCTGGTTATCTCCTCGGACAATCAAAGAGAACCTGGTTCCTCCCAGAGATTATCGTTATCCCCATATGGAAGAAGAATAGAAAAAAAGGCCGGCCCTGTGCCGGTCTTTTTCAAAATTTAGGCAGGTTTTTGGCTGACCTTATAGAAGTTTAACTGCAATCGCGTTCATTTTTTAACAAAATGGATGGTAAACAAAGGAGCTGATGGCGGTGGCTAAAAGAGGAAAAGTTAACCTGGCTCGACCTGACTGGTGTAAAGCCTGTGGTATATGTGTTGAGGTCTGTCCAGTGGAAGTTCTTGAGCTGGGGCCGGAAAGAATAGAGATTGCCTATCCAGATAATTGCGTCGGTTGTGAAAACTGCGAATTAAGCTGTCCCGATTTTGTGCTCAAGGTGGTGAAAGAAAATGACGAATAAAATTTTATCGGAGCAGGATAAAACCAGTGATAGAGTTATGTTGTTGCAGGGAGATGAAGCCGTTGTTGAAGGAGGTCTAGTTGCTGGGGCCAGTTTCTTTGCTGGCTATCCCATTACTCCAGCCTCAGAGATTGCTGAAGGTTTTGCCCAAAAATTACCTGCTCAAGGTGGTAAATTCATTCAGATGGAGGATGAAATTGCCAGCATGGGCTGTGTTATTGGAGCCTCCCTGGCAGGGGAGAAAGCAATAACTGCCACCAGTGGTCCGGGATTTTCATTAAAACAGGAAAATCTAGGATTGGGTATAATGGTAGAAGCCCCCTGTGTTGTAGTTAATGTTCAAAGAGTCGGTCCTTCTACTGGACTGCCGACCTCTCCCTCCCAGGGCGATGTAATGCAGGCCCGCTGGGGAACTCATGGTGACCATCCCATTATAGCTTTAAGTCCCTCTACTGTGAAAGAGACTATTGAATTGACTATAAAATCTTTTAATATGGCTGAAAAGTACAGAATTCCAGTTATCTTGCTTTTAGATGAAATTGTTGGGCATATGCGCGAAAAGGTCAGAGTTCCAGCTCCGGCAGAGGTGGAATTAATAACAAGAAAACGCCCGGCAGCAGAGGATAGAGATAATTTTTATCCCTATTTAGAGACTGCTGATCATATCCCCCCGATGCCAGATTATGGCGAGGGTTTTAGATATCACTCCACCGGATTATTTCATGATAAAACTGGCTTTCCCAGGGGTAAGACTGAAGATGCCAAAAAGCTGATGGATAGATTGATGGCCAAAATCGAAGAGAATCTGCAGGATATTATAATTATAGAGGATGAACTGCAGGGGGATGAAGAAATTATCGTCTTATCCTATGGCTCTACAGCGAGGTCGGCTATCAGTGCTGTGAGACAGGCCAGAGAGTTAGGCATTAAGGCCGGCTGGGTCAAACTTAAAACCGTCTGGCCCTTTGCTGAATCCTATGTTGCTGAAATAAGCAATAAGGTGGAAAAGATTATCGTGCCTGAACTAAATAGGGGGCAACTAATAGGCGAAGTTAAAAAAGCAGCTGCTGGAAATGCAGAGGTTTCAGGAATCAATAAATATGATGGCACTATTATTCCTCCTGATGAAATACTAACCAGGATAAAGGAGGTAAGTAAATAATGGTAGAAGATATTGACCGTTATCTAAGAGAAGATAAATTGCCCCATATCTGGTGCCCTGGTTGTGGGCATGGTACTGTCATGGCCAGCATACTGAGAGGTTTTGCTCGCAGTGGTATAGACCAGGATAAAACTGTGGTGATATCAGGGATAGGCTGTTCAGGAAGAGCCTCTGGTTATCTGGATTTTGATACTCTCCATGTTACTCATGGTAGAGCTATAACCTTTGCCACCGGAGTTAAAATGGCCAATCCAGATTTGACAGTTATTGTTATTACCGGTGATGGAGATGGGGCTGCAATCGGCGGTAACCATCTTATCCATGCCTGTAGAAGAAATATTGACTTAAAAGTTATTTTATTTAACAATAACATCTATGGTATGACGGCAGGGCAGTTTTCTCCCATGACCCCCACCGGGGCCACTGCCACCACTGCTCCCTATGGCAATATAGACCAAAATTTCAATCTTTGTGAACTAGCTAAATCAGCTGGAGCGACTTTTGTGGCTAGAGGAGCAGCTCAACAGCCTCGCCAGTTAATAAGAATCTTTAAAAAGGGCTTTGCCCATCAGGGCTTAACCTTTGTTGAAGCTATAACCCAATGTCCCGTAAATTATGGACGGCGCAATAATTTAGGCGGGGCCCGGGATATGTTGAATTGGCAGAAGGAGCATATTATTAATCACAGAAAATATCAGGATCTGCCGCCCGAGGAAAAAGAGGATAAGCTACCTGCGGGAATCTTATACCAGGTGGAGAAAGAAGAGTATACGGAAAAATATCAGCAGATCATTACTGCCGCCCAGGAGAGTGATGACCAGTGATGAGAAAAGAAATAAGATTAAGCGGTGCCGGGGGTCAGGGAATGATCCTGGCCGGGATAATTTTGGCTGAAGCCAGTCTCTTTGATCCAGAATTATATGTGGTGCAAACCCAGTCCTACGGTCCGGAATCCCGGGGCGGGGCCAGTAGAGCGGAGGTTATCTTCAGCAATGAACCCATTGACTATCCAAAGGTGGTTAAAGCGGACATATTGGTATGTCTTACTGAAGAGAGCTTAGAAAAATATGGTGAAGAAGTTACCGATGAAGGTGTGGTCATAGCCGATGATAGCTTTGGCGGGGGTTATTATCACCCTGAAAGGGCAAATTTTTATTCTTTACCAATTATAACTACTGCCCGGGAAGAAATTGGCCTGGAAGTAACGGCAAATATGGTGGCCCTGGGAGTTGTGGATAGCTTTTTGCCGGAGATAGATTCTAGCTGTCTGGAAAGAGCTATCGAAAGAAGAGTGCCTCAGGGAACAGAAGAAAAGAATCTGGCTGCTTTCCAGGCTGGCCAGGAATTATTGGCTAACGTTATAGAATAAGACTAATCAATAAATTTTGCTTTAGAGGAGGATATAGAGCATGGATGAATTAAGAGATTATTATCAGGAATGGCTAGAAGAGGAGTTAAAGCCCACCGTAGATAATTTTGGAAGTAGAAAGAAAGAATTTAAAACTGCTTCTGATATAGAACTAGAAGCACTTTATACTCCTCTGGATATCGATGATTTAGACTATCTGTCAGAATTAAACTTTCCTGGCCAATATCCTTATACCAGAGGGGTTTATGCCACGATGTATCGCAGTCGGCTCTGGACGATGAGGCAATATGCCGGTTTTGGCACGGCTAAGGAGACCAACCAGAGGTATCGATATCTTTTAGAGCAGGGACAGACGGGATTAAGTGTGGCTTTTGACCTGCCGACCCAGATTGGTTATGACTCAGACCAGCCCTTAGCCCGGGGAGAGGTGGGCCGGGTCGGTGTGGCCATAGATACCTTAAAGGACATGGAGACCCTCTTTGATAAAATCCCCCTGGATAAAGTAAGCACTTCAATGACCATCAACGCTCCAGCGGCTGTTCTGCTGGCTATGTATGTGGCCGTTGCCGAAAAACAGGGAGTGGATCGGAGTAAACTGGCTGGAACAGTGCAGAATGACATATTAAAAGAGTATATTGCTCGTGGCACTTATATTTTCCCTCCAGAGCCCTCGTTAAAACTGGTAACGGATATCTTTGAATTTTGCTCCCAGGAGTTGCCGCGCTGGAATTCTATTAGTATTAGTGGTTATCACATTCGGGAAGCAGGTTCAGATGCCATCCAGGAGCTGGCCTTCACTCTGGGGAATGGCATTGAGTATGTTGAGTCAGCCCTGGAGCGGGGGTTAAATATCGATGATTTTGCCCCGAGGCTGTCCTTTTTCTTCAATGCCCAGATGAACTTTTTTGAAGAGATAGCAAAGTTCAGAGCAGCCCGACGCCTCTGGGCTGAGATTATGCGAGAGCGTTTTGGGGCTAAAAAAGATAAATCCTGTATGTTGCGCTTCCATACCCAGACCGCCGGGGCAGCCCTGACAGCCCAGCAGCCGGAAAATAACATCATCAGGGTAGCCTACCAGGCTTTAGCTGCAGCTTTAGGAGGTACTCAGTCTCTGCATACCAATTCCTTTGATGAGGCCCTGGGGCTGCCTACAGAAAAATCGGTAAAAATTGCTCTCAGGACACAGCAGATTTTAGCTGAAGAAACAGGTGTAGCTGATGTTATAGACCCCTTAGGAGGCTCCTATTTAATAGAGAGTTTGACAGATACCTTAGTTGAAGAAGCCAGGGATTACTTAGAGGAAATTGATAAATTAGGTGGAATGGCTGAGGCTATTGAAGCTGGCTTTGTGCAGCGGGAGATACAGGAAACTGCTTATGAAATGCAAAAGGATATTGATAACCAGGAACAGATTGTAGTAGGAGTTAATAAATACCAGGAAGAAGAGGAAGAAGAAATAGAAGATATTCTTAAAGTCGACCCGGAACTGGAGCAGTCTCAAAAAGAGAGCCTGCAAAGGGTGCGGGTTAATAGAGATACCACCAAGGTTGAAAAACATCTGACCAAGCTCAGGGAAGCAGCTGAAAAGGAAGAAAATCTTATGTATCCTATTCTGGCTGCAGTTAAAGATTATGTCAGCATAGGTGAGATATGTGGTGTTCTGCGGGATATATTTGGTGAATATGAAGCCAGGCATTTCTAAACAATATTGGCTAGGGTGGAGGTAGATTTTAATGACTGGAAAAAATATTAAAGTGTTGATTGCCAAACCAGGTCTTGATGGTCATGATCGGGGGGCAAAGGTTATTGCTAGAGGTTTAAAAGAGGCGGGCATGGAGGTTGTTTATACCGGTCTTCGCCAGACTCCAGCTCAGATTGTCAGGGCTGCTCTGCAGGAAGACGTTGATGTCATTGGTTTGAGTATTTTATCTGGAGCTCATCAGGAATTGTTTCCTGTTATTATGGATGAATTGGAGGAGGCTGGCCTGGAGGATATTTTGGTGCTGGCTGGAGGTACCATCCCTGATAGTGATCATCAGGAGTTAAAGGAAATAGGCATTAAAGAAATATTTAAGCCAGGAACTCCTATAAAGGAGATTGTAGAATTTATTGAGAAAGAGCTGGCAGAATAAGATGAAAATAACTGCTGAGCAGGTCTTTGCCGGGGAAGAAAAGGTGATTGCCAGGGCAATATCTTTGATAGAAAATGAACGCCAGCAGGTATTTCCTTTATTAAAGGAGTTATATTCTCGCAGTGAATTAGCCTATCTGCTGGGTGTTACCGGTCCCCCTGGTAGTGGTAAGAGCACCTTAGTAGCGAAAATAGTCTCGGGCTGGGTAAGAGAGGGCAATAAAGTGGCCGTGATTGCTATTGACCCTACCAGTGAGTTTAGCGGTGGAGCTTTATTAGGCGACCGGATCCGTATGGACGATATCAGCACTAATAAAGATGTCTTTATCCGCAGTATGGCCACTAGAGGTTATCTGGGTGGTTTGAATCCGGCGATTTTTGATACGGTGGTAGTTCTTTCTGCAGCTGGCTATAAAAAGATTGTTATTGAAACAGTGGGAGTCGGCCAGAATGAAATAGATATAGTAAGCCTGGCTGATACCACTTTGGTGGTAACAGTGCCTGAAGCTGGCGATGAAGTTCAGGCCTTTAAAGCTGGTCTGATGGAAGCTGGTGATATTTTTGTCTTAAATAAGGCTGACCACCCTGAGGTAAATAAAATGGAACTGGTTTTAAAACAGATGCTGCGATTGGGGAATACAGCTGGAGAACAGGCAGAAAATAGGTGGGAAGTCCCTATTGTCAAGACAATTGCCACCACTGAAAAGGGCATTGCGGAGCTCAATAAGACCATTGCTGAGCATCAAGAGTTTTTAACTGAAAAGGGAGAAAACCAAAAAGCGCCAGGTAAAATTATCAGCAATCATCTAATACATCTTTTAGAAGAAAGTCTCAAAAGAAAATATCTTGACCCTTTAAAGGAGAGCCCGGCTTTTGCAAAATTGCTGCAAGAGATAGCTGCCAAAAAGACTGATCCCTATTCGGCCATGGAGGAACTAATGGCAAATTTTAAAGAAAGGTTGGGTTAATATGAAGATTGATCATATTGGTATAGCAGTGGAGAGCCTGCAAGAGGGCTTGAAATTTTATCGTGATGCTCTGGGATTAGAATATAAGGGCCAGGAAGAAGTAAAGGAACAGGGGGTGAAAGTAGCCTTTCTTAAACTGGGAGAGAGTAAGATTGAACTACTAGAACCTTTAGGAGAGGAAGGCCCTATTGCCCGGCATTTGGAAAAAAGAGGCCCGGGCATTCATCATCTAGCTCTGGAAGTTTCCGATATTGATGATAGGGTTCAAGATTTAAAAAACTCAGGAGTAGAATTTATTGGGGAAAAGCCCAGTCAGGGGGCTGGCGATAAGAAAATTATCTTTATACATCCTAAAAGTGCTAGGGGGGTTCTGCTGGAACTCTGTGAAGTGAACCTATAAGGTCTTTATCAAGTCAATTAAATGGGGGGCAAAAATCATGGGTAAAAAAGATGATTTTAAAATTTATGAAGTGGTTTTAGAACAGCTCGACGATGCCGCCGATGAGCTGGATCTTGATCCTCAGGTCAGGGCGTTATTAAAAGAGCCTATGCGGACCTTAACGGTCTCCATACCTGTGAGGATGGATGATGGGGGGATCAGAGTCTTTAAGGGTTTTCGCTGTCAGCATAACGATGTTTTAGGTCCTACCAAAGGAGGGATTAGGTTTCATCCCCAGGTGGAGATGAAGGAAGTGGAAGCTCTAGCCGCCTGGATGACTTTCAAATGTGCGCTGGTAGGAATACCCTATGGAGGGGCTAAGGGGGGAGTATTATGCAACCCCAAAGAGATGAGCAAAGGTGAGCTTGAAAAGCTCTCTCGAAGATTTATCCAGGCTTTAGAACCTATTATTGGACCTGATAAAGATATTCCTGCTCCTGATGTTTATACCGATGCCCAGGTGATGAGCTGGTTTATGGACGAATTTTCTAAGATCAAGGGCGTTTATTCTCCGGGGCTGGTCACCGGTAAGCCGAGGATATTAGGGGGGTCCTATGGCCGGGATTCTGCCACGGCTAGAGGTTTGATGTATACCGTGCGAGAAGGAGCTAAAAAAATCGGCTTAGACCTTGAGGGGGCTACAGTAGCAATTCAGGGTTATGGTAATGCCGGTAGTTTTAGCGGCATATTTCTGCGTGAGCTGGGTTGTAAAGTTATTGCCGCCAATGATTCCAGCGGAGGAGTCTATAATCCTGATGGTTTAAATGCAGAAAAATTAAGGGAGTTTAAGCTGGAAGAAGGTGTGGTTTCAGGCTATCCAGGCAGTGAGAAGAACATCAGCAACCAAGAATTACTTTCATTAGATTGTGATATTTTAGTACCTGCCGCTTTAGAAAATCAGATCAATAAAGATAATGCCATGGATATCAATGCTAAGATGATAGCTGAAGCAGCCAATGGCCCCACTACCCCGGAAGCTGATAAGCTCTTGAAATTAAATGGAGTGCTGGTGATTCCTGATATTTTGGCCAATGCTGGTGGAGTGACAGTTTCCTACTTCGAATGGGTTCAAAATATGTATAATTACTATTGGGACCGGGAAGAAGTTGATGAAAAACTGGAAAAGGTTATGGTAAGTGCCTTTAATAGAACCAATGAAATGGCGGAAGAAAGAGATGTATCTTTCCGGACGGCCGCCTACATGGTGGCAATTAAGAGGCTTACAGAAGCTATGGCCGCCCGGGGTTGGGTTGAGCTATAAAGTTATTTGCTTAGCCGCAGCGAGACCAGCCGCAGCTACGACAGACCACACAGCCGCCATCACTTTCTAAAATATTGTCGCACTCCGGGCAGCTGCGCAATTTACCGGGCTGCCGGGTTGTTTCTCCCTGAATACCCCTGGCAGCCTGGGCAGCTTTTTTCTTGACTATTTCAGAATTATGCTGGATTTTAGTAGCATCAATATTGCCATTATCAGCATTTTCTTTAAAAATCTCTATAGCTCTGCCGATGGCATCGGGACAGGAGAGGTTGTTGACTTCATTTCTAATCATAGCTGCTTCACATCTAATACCCTTAAGCTGTTTAGTTACTTCTTCTATGGCTATTCCACTGCGCAGCACTAAAGAGGCCAGTCTACTAATTGCTTCAGATTGAGCATGACAGCCTCCTCCCTTGCCGGTGGTGGTGAAGACCTCACAGATGCCCTCCTGATCTGAATTAATGGTAATATACAACTTGCCACAGCCGATGAGGGTTTTTTCGGTGGTTCCTACAGTGACCGTGGGACGGGGTCTTTTGGTTATGCCGGACTGCCTTTTTTGCTTTTTACTATCCTCGGTGGTGAGGACCTGCTCAGAGCGACTGCCATCACGATAAATAGTGACACCCTTGCAACCTAGCTCGTAGGCCAGTTCATAAACTTCCCTTACTTCGCTTCTGCTGGCTTGATGACGAAAGTTAACGGTCTTGCTGACTGCATTATCTACATATTTTTGGAAGGCAGCCTGGGTTTTTATATGCCATTCTGGTTTTATATCATGGGCGGTGACAAAGATCTCTCTGACATCAGCAGGGATTTCCGCAAGATCCTGAATCGAACTTTTTTCAGCAATTTTTTCTAGCAGATCTTGCTCCAGAAAACCACGTTTTTGACCTAATTTAGCAAAAATAGGATGAACTTCTATAAAAGTATCATCCAGCACATTTCTCTTAAAAGATAGAGCAAAGAGAGGCTCAATACCACTGCTGGTACCAGCAATTATACTGATAGAACCAGTAGGTGCTATAGTAGTAGTGGTGGCATTACGGTAGGGTTTATCAAAGACACTATCTGGATAATTGGGAAAGGGCCCCCGGCTTTTAGCTAATTCATGAGATTTCTCCCGGGCCTTTTCCTGGATGAAACTCATGACATTTTCTGCAGTCTGCACGGCTTCCTGGCTATTATAAGGGATGCCCAGCTTTATTAACATATCACTGTAGCCCATAACTCCTAAGCCAATCTTTCTATTTCCCTGAACCTGCCGGTCAATCTCAGGAAGGGGGAACTCACTCATGTCAATGACATTATCTAAAAACTTAACTGCAATGCGGACAGTCTCTTCTAATTTTTCATAATCTATTCTGGCCTGGCCTATTTCTCCCTGGACCATTTTAGCCAGATTAATAGAGCCTAAATTGCAGGCTTCATAGGGGAGGAGAGGTTGTTCTCCGCAGGGGTTAGTGCTTTCAATATTACCCAGGGCAGGGGTGGGGTTATCGGCGTTTATTCTATCGAGAAAAATAATTCCAGGTTCACCATTTTTGTGGGCCATCTTTACAATTAAATCAAAAATCTCTTCTGCCTTTTCTCGTCCTACCTCCTCTCCGTTACGAGGGTTTATCAGGGGGTAGTCGCTTTCATTTTGTAAGGCGGTCATAAATTTATCAGTGAGGGCCACTGAGATATTGAAATTATTTAAAATACTCTCTTCTTCTTTGCAGGTGATAAAATTTCTTATATCAGGGTGGTCAACTCTTAAGACCCCCATGTTAGCCCCCCGGCGTTTGCCTCCCTGTTTTACGGTATTGGTTGCTTCATCAAAGATTTTCATAAAGGAAACTGGCCCACTGGCAACGCCTCCGGTACTTTTAACTCTATCATTTTTAGGCCGGAGTCGAGAGAAACTAAAACCTGTTCCACCGCCACTTTTATGGATCAAGGCCGAATTTTTGATGGCGTCAAAGATCCCCTCCATGCTATCCTCGACTGGCAATACGAAACAGGCGCTCAATTGCTGCAGATCATTATCAGCATTCATTAATGTTGGGGAGTTGGGGAGAAACTCTAACCTGCTCATTACCTGATAAAATTTCTCTGCATCTTCTTCCCAGGGCTCACCATATTCGGTATTGGCACTGGCTATATTTTCTGCCACTCTGGTAAACATCTCCGCAGGGGTTTCGATTAACTCTCCCTGGGTATTCTTTTTTAAATAACGAGCTTTAAGTATCTCTCTAGCATTATCAGTTAAATCCAGTTCATCTTTCATAAATAATCCTCCTCGATTAAAATAATCATCATTTTGACTGTTGATAGTACCTGTCATTAGATTCAACTTCTTAGTATAATTAACTCAACAAAATGATTATATCAAATTTTGATGGAGAAATAAATAGCTGAAGGCTAAATGGTACTATATGTAGGGGGGTAATTTTTTTCTAACCCTATATGTTGTGGCTAGTTGCTCCAGGCATTATTTTTAGTTAATTTATGGTAAACATCCCAGAAATTAATCTTTAAATTAAAGCTACTCTTATGATAAAATACTAATTAGTAATAAAAATTATGATTTTAACAGGGAAAGGAATGATTAAATATGTTGCGGGAAAAATTTAATTCAGTAGAAGTATTGGAAATGGCTAAAGATATTGAAAAAAGAGGTCAGGAATTTTATGAGTATCAGGCCGATAAGGTTGAAGATGATGAGATAAGAGAATTATTTTTGAAGTTGGCCAGCGATGAAGAGGACCATTATAAAAGGTTTTCGGACCTGGAGGAAGCAGTTAAGAGCAAAACCAGAGAAGAAGTTGAATACCTCTATGATGAAGAAGTGAGTGCATATCTTAATGCCCTAGTGGAATTTTCGGTCTTCCCGGCTGAAGCTGAAGTTGCCGATATGGATTTTTCAGAGCTGAGTGAGGTTATTGAACTGGCCATTGGGGCTGAGAAGGATTCCATTCTCTTTTATACGGAAATGCTGCCCCACAATGAAGGTAATACCAAGAAGGTCTTAAACCAGCTAATAAAAGAAGAGAAGCAGCATCTTTTAGATCTGGTAAAGCTTGAAGCTCAATTAGCCTAAAAAATGAAAAACTTTAAAGCTATATCCCCTCCGGTGCAGAAGGGACATTATGTTTATCTGCTGGAGTGCAGAGATGGAACTCTGTATACCGGTTATACCACTGAAGTCAAGCGGAGGGTAACAGAACATAACAGGGGCGAAGGAGCTATTTATACCAGGGGCAGGAGGCCAGTTAAACTGGTTTATTATCAGGATTTTAAGAGCAAAAGCCGGGCATTGCAACTGGAATATCAGATTAAACAATATCCTCGCTCTTGCAAAGAAGCAATCATCAGGGGTGAGAAAGCCATAACTGACTAAGGCAGCTCGTCAAATTCACCTATAAACCTGGGTTCAGGCTCTAACAATACCCCGAATTGTTCCTGGACCTTTTTCTGAATAGTTGACATTAATCTGATTATATCCTGAGCAGTGGCCTGGCCGGTATTAATGATGAAGCCTGCATGTTTTTCTGATACCTTTGCTCCCCCTAGCTGGAAGCCTTTGAAGCCCGCTTCTTCAATGAGTTTTCCGGCATAGTGTCCGGGAGGTCTTTTAAAGGCACTACCTGAGCTGGGTTTATTCATTGGCTGTTTGGCCCAGCGTCGTTCTTTCAATTCCGCAATGCGCTGTTTGATTTTTTCAGGAGATTTGCTTTTAAGCTTGAAGGTGGCTCTGACAGCAAAGAGCTTTTCTCGTTGCAGCAAACTGCTGCGGTACCCCAATTCTAACTCCTCCACAGAAAGCTCATGAGATTTTCCAGCTGTGTTTAAAACCTCAACTCCCTGAAGATGGTCTTTTATTTCGCCTCCATAAGCACCGGCATTCATAAAGATAGCCCCACCTAAAGTACCAGGAATACCAGAGGCAAACTCCAGACCTCCCAGTCCGGCCTCTGCCAGTTGCTGACAAAAATCTGTCATTTTTATGCCAGCTTCAGCCTTTACAAGTCTGTTTTCTCTAACAATATTACAGCTAGTTAATCGGCAGGTAGATATTATAGCCCCTTTAATCCCGGCATCAGCTGGAATAATATTGCTGCCTTCTCCCAGGAGGTTAAAGGGAATATTTAAATCAGTCAGCTTTTTTATTGCCGAAGCTAGAGCTGGTTGGCTTTCTGGCAGCAGAAAGAGCTCTGCTGGACCACCAACCTGCATTGTGGTGTGCTGGCTAAGACTTTCTTCCTTTTTTAGAATCAAATCCGGGATTGCTGCCAGGGCAGAAAATTGTTCTGAGGATATGACCATATTATCACCTTTCTTTTTTTAAGAGGAAATATATAAATTATTTTGCGGTAATTATCTCTTTTTCTATTTCATCTAAGGCCGTTTGAACAAGTTCTTCTATAGGAAGAGCTTTTTCTGTTTTTTCTGTAGGTCTGGGGCGTGGTTTGGTAATGGGATTTTCCGGCACGAAGATTGAACAACAATCCTGATGAGGTCTGATAGAGATTTCGTAGGTGCCAATTTTTTTAGCCATTCCAATAATATCATGTTTATCCCAGGTGAGTAAGGGCCTTAAAATAGGAAGTCTGGCTACAGAGGAGATAGTCCGCAAATTAGTAATTGTCTGGCTGGCCACCTGCCCCAGACTATCTCCAGTCACCAGGGCCTGGGCGTTAATTTTTTTAGCCAACTCTGTGGCTATTCGCAGCATCATTCTGCGCAATATTGTTATGCTATAATCTTTATGGCAGTGTTCCCTAATTTGTCTCTGAATGTCAGTTATTTCACAGATATAGAGTTCGGTACTGCCATTATAGCGGGCCAGTTTTTGGCTGAGGTCCCGCACCTTTTCCAGGGCTTTTTCTCCAGTATAAGGCGGGGTATGGAAATGAAGGGCTTTTATCTGTGCCCCTCTGCGCATCATCTGCCAGCCAGCCACGGGGCTATCAATTCCGGCCGAGAGGAGTAGCAAAGCTGACTCTGCTGAGCCTAAGGGTAGCCCCCCTGAACCACTGAATCTTTTGTAAAAAACATAAATACCGCTGTCTCGGATATCATATTCAACCTGGATATCAGGACTGTGAACATCTACCGTTAATTTTTGTTTTTTGTCCTCTAATAAGTTATTTATTTTTTGGTAGATCATACCGCCGGTTTTTTTGCTCACTTCAGGGCTGGAAAAGGGATAATCTTTGTTTGCTCTATTTGTTTCTACCTTGAAGCTAAGAGACCCTTCGTTTAGTTCACTTTCTATTAGTTTGCTGCCGATGTCAGCTAATTTATCTATTTCAGCAGAGGGCTTGAGGGTAACAGCTGGACTAAAAGAGGCTATTCCAGGCAGCAACTGCAAAGTCCGGACTACCTCTGGCGGCAATTCTGCTATAGGCTGGTTTAAATCAAGAAAAATACGCCCATAGGTACTGGTAATCTTAAACTCCAGCAGGCCGGCTAATCGACGTCTAATATCATCTTTTAGGGCCTGAGAAAATTTAGAGAAGTTTTTTCCTTTAAGACCCATTTCACCGTAGCGGATTATTATCAGATCATACATTATTTATTCCTCCTAATTTTAACAATGGTTAGAGCAATAGCTGATATTCATCTAACAGCGCAGCAAAAAATCCATCGACTTCTTCTTTTGTATTCTGGCGGCTAAAACTAATTCTTAAAGCCCCCTTTAACCAGGGTCCGGTTACTCCCATTTCCCTTAATACCCTGCTGTCATCTCCCTGGCGGGCATGACAGGCAGAGCCCCGCGAAATAAATATGCCCCGGCTACTTAAAGCATTGACCATAACCTCTCCAGGAATCTCTTTTAAGGAGAAGTTGATTATATGAGGTGCAGAGTTTTGAGGTGTGTTGACCCGGGCTTCTGGTAATTTACTCTCTAGCTGCTGGATGAAATATTCTTTCAGGTCAGTTAGGGGAAGATGCTTTGACTGATAACTGCTAGAGAAACGGGGTATTTCTTTTAAGGCAGCGGCCAAACCTGCAATTCCAGACACATTTTCTGTGCCACTGCGCAACCCCTTTTCCTGTTTCCCCCCGCTAATTAGCGGCTCTAACAGGCGAGAATCTCTAAGCCAGAGAAAGCCAGTGCCCTTAGGCGCACCAATCTTGTGGCCGCTAAAACTGGCCATATCTACCTGCCAGGCCTTGAGCTTTAGGGGTAAATAACCTAACCCCTGAACGGCGTCAACATGAAAAAGAGTCTGTGGAGCAGAATTACTGAGCATTTGGCCTATCTTTTTAATAGGCTGAACTGCCCCTGTTTCATTATTTACCAGCATAATGCTCACCAGTATCGTATTTGCCCGAAGAGCCTTTTCCACTTTTTGAGAGGTTATAATTCCCTGCTCATTGGGCTTGATAAAAGTGACATTTATTTGGGGACTAGAGGAAATTTCTTTTAGAGTTTGATAGACAGAATCGTGTTCAATGGAGCTTGATATTATATGAAGAGGCCCCTCCTGATCTTTGTTTTTAACTACTCCTCGAAGCGCCAGGTTATTGGCTTCAGTACCTCCAGAAAGAAAAAATATTTCTTTGCTCTTCACATTTAGCACTTCAGCAGCCTGAGAACGAGCTTTTTTCAATATTCTTTCTGCCTCTACTCCTTTCTGATGGACAGAAGAAGGATTGCCAAATTTATGGGTCAGGCTATTTTGGACTGCTTTAACCACCGCTCTGGAAGAGGGAGTGGTGGCACTATTGTCAAAATAGATCTTCATTTTTAGCCTCCTGCAACTTTGCCGTACTTTGATTTTAATGAACATGATAATTATACCATAAATAGAGGGGAGTTAAAATGCCAGTCAAATATTTACCCCTTTTGCCCCTCAAATAAAGGAAGAAAAAAATTTTTGTTGAATTATATTAAAGGCCTTAAAAGCTCTTTTATTTAAGATATCAGCAGCTAAAACTCCTGAAGTCTTGCATATATAGTCGGTGAAGGATATAATAAAACTAATAAAATATATACAAAATACAAAAATTATAGTTGCTTTTAGAAGAAATAGGGAGGGACAGGTTTGCAATTATTTGATACTCATGCCCATCTTGACTTTGCTCGTTTTGACAGAGATAGAGATGAGGTTATCGATAGAGCTAAAAGAGCTGGTTTGATTAATATCCTGACGGTAGGCGCAGATCTTTCTTCTAGCCGCAGAGCTATCAAACTGGCCAAGCACTATAAGGGAATAGTGGCCTCGGTGGGGTTACATCCCCATGATGCTAGCCAATTTGATCAGGAAGTGGCCAGAGAAATTAAGGAGCTGGCCCAGGAAGAAGAAGTAAAGGCTATTGGTGAGACAGGTCTTGATTACCATTATGATAATTCTCCCCGGGAGGAACAGAGAAAAGCTTTTCGCTCCCAATTGAGACTGGCTAATATGCTTAATAAGCCTGTTATTATTCACTCTAGAGAGGCCGAGGAAGATACCCTGGCAATTTTAAAGGAAGAAGCTCAAAATCTTCCTGGAGTTATCCATTGTTATTCTAGCAGCAGTGAAATGGCCCAGGAAGTTATTGCGTTGGGTTTTCATCTGGGTTTTACCGGTCTCTTAACCTTTAAAAATCTCAGCTGGCTGCGGGAAATAGCTTCTCAGACCCCGGTGGATAAAATCTTGCTGGAAACAGACTGCCCCTATATGGCACCTGAGCCAAAGAGAGGCAAACGAAATGAACCGGCTTTTGTGACTCATGTAGCAGAGGTGATGGCTGATTGCCATGGTATTCCAGTATCAGAACTGGCTGAAATAACAACGGAAAACGGTTTAGAGCTATTTGCTTTAGAGAACCAGGCGAGATTGGAGGGATAAACTCCAGTGTTCGGCTATAACAATCCCGGAAGAATTTTTCTGATCCTAGGAGCGGTCTTTTTAATAATTGGCTTTTTATTGAGTTTTGGAGGAATACCACCCTGGTTAGGAAATTTACCTGGCGATATCAGGATTGAAAGAGAAAATTTTAGTTTTTATTTCCCTATAACCACAATGATTATAATCAGTCTGCTTTTTAATCTGCTTTTTAGACTTATTAATTACTTTGGTCAATAACATAATTTTATAAATAAAATAGGAGGCCAGCTAAAAATGAAACAAAAAGTATATTTAAATGGAGAGATTATTCCCCGAGAAAAAGCTACTATAGATATAGAAGATAGAGGTTATCAATTTGCTGATGGAGTTTATGAAGTAATTGCAATTTATCAGGGAAAACCCTTTAAATTAACAGAACATTTAGAAAGGCTGGTCTTTTCGGCTGCTGAGCTGGAAATAGACTGTCCCCCTCTGGAGAAACTGGAGCAGGAATGTCAAAGGTATCTGGCCTCAACAGATTATTCTCAGCAAAATGGAAAGATCTACCTTCAATTGACCAGAGGTGTTTGTTCTCGAACGCATGCTTATCCTGACGGTTTGGAATCAGTATTGGTGATGAAGGCAGGACCCCTGGGGGAAAAGCCGGAAAGTTACTTTAAAGAGGGGGTTAAAATTATAATTAGACCTGATGAAAGATGGTCTAGATGTTATGTCAAATCAATAGCTTTGCTGCCCAATATAATGGCCAAGAAAGAAGCTAAAAGAGAAGCTGCCTACGAAACTGTGATGGAAAGAGACGGTTTTATCACCGAAGGATCCTCGGCAAATGTTTTCATTGTGGAGAAAGGCACCTTAATAACACCACCGGCTACTAACTATATTCTGAAAGGAATCACCCGTCAGACAGTGATAGAAGATATAGCCCCCCAAAAAGGATTAGAGGTCAAAGAAGAAAGCATTGCCCTTACTAGGTTTTTAGCAGCAGATGAAATATTCTTAACAGGAACAACAACAGAGGTAATGCCTGTAATACAGGTCAATGATAAAGAGGTTGCTAAGGGACAGGTTGGTGATGTAACGCAAACTTTATATCAGGCTTATCGCCAGCTAACCAGAAGTCAATAACAAGTTTTATTTTGGAAGCGGGAGGGTAAATTTTCATGATTGAAGGTGAAATAAAAATTACTAGCAAGTATGGTCTGCAGGCCAAATCAGCAGAAAGTTTTGTGGAGATAGCTAGTAAATTTAAAGCAGAAATTGAAATTTTAAAATCTGGCCAACTGGCCAATGCCAAAAGCATTATCAGTGTCTTAAACCTGGATGCTCGGGCTGGAGATAGGGTTACTATTAGAGCCGAAGGCCCTGATGAGGAGCTTGCCTATGAGAGGTTGGCAAACTTATTAAAAGATGAATAAGAAGGGTAGGTGTAACTTTTATGCGCTCACTGGTTATAAATCCAGGCTCTACCTCTACTAAACTGGCTGTTTTTACAGATAAAAGTCCAGAATGGGAAAAAAACATCAACCATGAACGTGAAAAAATCAACTCCTTTTCTCGTATAATAGAACAGTTGGATTGGCGGCTTGAATTATGTATAGGTCGTCTGAGAGAAGCAGGCTATTCTCAGGAGGATTTTGATTTTGTAGTAGCCCGGGGTGGATTGTTAGACCCTATCCCAGGAGGAACTTACCTTGTTGATGAAGATATGATTGCTGACTTAAAAGCTGGCAAAAATGGTGAGCATGCTTCTAATCTAGGGGCCATAATGGCTAAAGAAATTTCTGCCGAGGCTGATATACCGGCTTTTATTGTTGATCCGGTATCAGTCGATGAATTTGAAGCATTAGCCCGACTTTCGGGATTGCCTGAGTTGCCTAGAAAATGCCAGTCTCATGCTTTAAATTTAAAGGCCATTGGTCGCAAAACGGCTGCTGCTCTGGATAAGGATTTTTTTGCTCTCAATCAGATAGGCGTCCATCTGGGGGGAGGAATTTCCATTGCTGCCCTTAAAAAGGGGCGTATTGTAGATGTTAATAATGCCAACCAGGGAGGCCCCTATTCTCCTGAACGAACCGGCACGTTGCCTGCCTTAGATCTGACAAATTATATTTTTACTGAGAAACCAGAAGCAGCAGAGATGAAGAAAAAGATTGTAGGCAAAGGAGGATTGACTGCCTATTTAGGGACAGCCGATGGCAGAAAAATTGAGAAAGAGATTGCTGCCGGTAATGAAAAAGCTGAGCTGATATATCAGGGAATGATATATCAGATAGCTAAGGAAATAGGCAGCATGGCTGCTGTTTTAGCCGGTGAGGTAGCAGCTATATTTTTGACAGGAGGTCTGGCTAATTCTGATTATGTAACAGAGAAATTAGAGGAGTATGTTAACTTTCTGGCCCCAGTCTATATATTTCCCGGTACCGCAGAAATGGAGCATTTAGTAGGGGGAGGGCTGAGAGTTTTACAGCAGGAGGAAGAAGCTAAGGTGTATGCTGAGGTTAGGGGGTAACTTATATGGCCGGCAGTCAAAAACTTTCCATGAACCTGGAAGAAATTCTTGAGAAAACTGTTAGTTATATCGATGATAGTAAAGACGATGTCTTTGCCATTGTGGAATCTTCCAGGAAGCAAATAAAAAATATTGAAAGTGAATTAGAGTTGGTCCGTGGGGATATTGCTGACCTCATTGATGAGTTACAGGAGAAGGAGAAGATAAATAAAAGAGCCAGACTTAAATTAATGAGGGTCAGTAAAGACTTTGAGAATTACAGTGAAGAGGAGATCAAGCAGGTATATGAACTGGCTGAAGAGACTTCAATAGAAATAGCTGTCCTCAGGGAAAAGGAGGAGCAGTTACAGCAGAGAAGGAGAGAATTAGAAAAGAGAATTAAAGTAATGGAAAAGACTCACCGCCGGGCAGAGAGTTTAGTCAGTAGAATGGGGGTGGTGAAGGATTTTCTCCAGGGGCGAATGATAGATATTTCTGAAAGAATTGAGGATCTGCGCAGCAAAGAGGATTTTATCTTCAAGATAATTGAGGCTCAGGAAGAGGAGAGAAAAAGGGTTGCCCGGGAAATTCATGATGGGCCAGCTCAATCGCTGGCCAATCTGGTGCTCAGAGTTGAGATAGCCCAGAAAATGATGCAGGAAGATAAAGAAGAAGCGGACAAGGAGTTAGAGGAGTTAAAAACAATCGTCAAAAATTCTGTCCGTGATGTCAGGAAAATAATCTATGATTTACGGCCTATGTCCTTAGATGATCTTGGGTTAGTGCCTACCTTGCGAAAATATATAGATAACTTTAATGAAAGCACCGGTATAATAATTGAATTTCAGGTAAGAGGAGAGGTCAAGGAACTATCAGCTACCTATGAAGTGACGATTTTTCGCCTGGTCCAGGAAGCTTTAAATAACATCAAAAAACATGCTGAAGCATCCAGCGGTAAAGTGATCTTAGAATTTACCAGAGAAGATATCAAGATTCTTATTATTGATAATGGCAAAGGATTTGAGGTCAAAACCGATAAAGAGGATTCCTATGGTCTGGTGAATATGAGGGAAAGATGTAGTCTATTGCAGGGAGAATTTAATCTGAACTCAACAAAAGGTCAGGGAACTAGAATTAATATTAGGTTGCCAGTTAAGCAGAAAGGGTGATGATGGAAGTGAAAAAAACAAAGGTTTTAGTGGTGGATGATCACGAATTGGTAAGAGAGGGAATTGTCAGGTTATTAAAGTTGTTTGATAACATTGAAGTTATCGGTGAAGCAGCTGATGGTCTAGAAGCAGTATCGAAGGTGCGGGAGGATTTTCCTGATTTAGTCTTGCTGGATTTAAATATGCCCAGGATGAATGGCATTGATGCTATCCGCAAAATCAAGGAGATCAGTCCGGAAATAAAGGTTATTATCTTAACAATTCATGATGATGAGGAATATGTCTATAAAGTGACCAAGGCTGGAGCGGAAGGGTTTATTCAGAAAGATATTACCTCCGAGGAGCTTAATGAAGCTATAAATAAAGTGTTAGCAGGAGAAACTGTCTTTCCGCAATCAATAATAGCTGATGATACTGAGGTCAATGAGGAAAACGTTGATTATCGAGATATTTTAAGCAATAGAGAATATGAAGTCCTGGGGTTACTGGCTAAAGGAATGAGCAATAGAAGAATATCGGAAGAATTATATATCAGCGAAAAAACAGTTAAAAATCATGTGAGTAATATATTGCGGAAATTAGATGTTAATGATAGAACACAAGCTGTAATAAAGTCTTTAAAGTACGGCCTGGTGCGACTTAAGTGAGGAGTGAAAAGATGCCCGACCCAACTACCCCCAGTGGGGTAAAATCTCTTTTAGAACAATATGATATTAGAGTAAATCGAGCTCTGGGACAAAATTTTTTAGTGGATAATAATATACTTGCTAAAATTGTAGAATCGGCTGACTTAAGACCCGAGGACCTGGTGGTAGAAGTTGGTTCAGGTTTAGGAGCATTAACCGGGGTTTTGCTTGCCGAAGTAAAGAAAGGTAAAGTTTTAGCCATAGAAAAAGATACGAGATTGTGTCAGGTCCTGCAGGATGTTTATAGTGATGATGAAACGCTGGAAATTATCTGTGATGATGCTCTTGAGCTCAACTGGCAGGAGCTACTTAAAAAAAAGCAGGCATCCCCCCTGGGGTATAAAGTGGTAGCCAACCTGCCCTATTATATCACCAGTCCCATAATCAGGCTCTTCCTGGAGTTAGATCCTAAACCGGAACTGCTGGTTTTGATGGTGCAAAAGGAAGTGGGGGAGAGAATTGCCGCTGAGCCTGGCGGGAAAGAGTATGGTACTTTAAGCATTGCCGTTCAGTATTATGCTGACCCCGAGGTTATTTATCAGGTTCCAGCAACTGTTTTTTGGCCTCAACCAGAGGTGGAGTCAGTAATTTTAAGATTAAATCTTGCCGAAGAAAGAAAACATCGGGCTGATAACGAAGAATTATTTTTTCAGATAGTACGGGCCCTATTCCAACAGCGGCGTAAAACCATAAGAAATTCTCTTAGTAAAGCTGCTGAAATAGATTTAAGTCGTGAAATTGTTGATCAGGCTTTAGAAGAATGTGGGATAGATGCAAAGCTCAGAGGAGAGAAGCTTTACTGGCCCCAGATCGTCGAGTTAAGTGATGTGGTAAATAAGTTACTGATTGAGGATCGGTGATTAATATGAAATTTGTCAGTCCTACCGATGGCCCTTTGTCTTTTAGGGAGACTTATAACACCATCATGAAGTTTGTTCGAGACCATCCTGATAATTCCTATAAGCTCATTATTGGAACAGATTCCCAGCCTGGAGGCGAGGAGGCCTCCTTTGTTACGGCTATTGTTATTTATCGGATAGGGCGAGGAGGGCGGTTTTTTTATCACCGTGATACAGCGCCAGATAGAGCTGGTTTTAAACAGCGGATTTTTTATGAAGTTTCCCGCAGCCTGGAAATAGCCAGTAAATTAACTGGCCTCCTGGCTGAAGAAGAGACTCTAGATGAGGATTTGGAGATAGAGATACATGTCGATGTGGGTGAAAAGGGTCCTACTAGCACTATAATTAAAGAAGTTGTAGGTATGGTAGTGGGTAGTGGCTATGATGCTTTGATAAAGCCTGATGCCTATGCTGCCTCCTCAGTTGCTGATAAATTTACTGACTAAGAATATTGACCAAAAAATTGTCAAAAGGAGCCGATTATCTTGTCGATAGATATAATTTTTGGGTTTGCCGGAGGATTGGCCCTCTTCATCTATGGCATGAAACAGATGAGTGAAGGATTACAAAAAACAGCCGGAAAAAAATTGCGTCACCTGTTGGCTTCACTGACAACAAAACCCATCATGGGTATTTTAGTAGGCACTGGTGTTACCGCTATTATCCAGAGCAGCAGTGCTACCACTGTTATGGTAGTTGGTTTTGTCAATGCCGGTCTGATGACCCTGGCCCAGTCTATCGGGGTGATTATGGGAGCCAATATTGGAACAACAGTTACAGCCCAGTTGATTTCTTTTGATTTAGGAGATTATGCTTTTCCGGCTATCTTTTTGGGGGTAGCTCTTTATTTATTTGCCCAACAAAGGAAGAAAACTTATATAGGTCAAACTATATTGGGCTTTGGTTTGCTTTTTCTTGGTTTAAATATTATGAGTGAAACAATGGTCCCCCTAAGGGATTCCCCAGTATTTATGGAAATGATGGCCTCCCTCAGTGCCTATCCTATTTTAGGACTTCTGGTAGGAGTTTTTGTGACCTTTGCAGTTCAGAGCAGTACAGCATCCTTTGGAATTCTTTTAGGGCTGGCTTCGGCTGGCGTAATTGATTACCAGGCGGCTATTCCTATTATCCTGGGTGAAAACATTGGGACGACTTTTACAGCTGCTCTCTCCAGTCTGGGAGCAAATCTGACCAGTAAAAGAGCTGCAGCAGCTCACTTTATGTTCAATATATTCGGCTCTTCGGTGATGCTATTATTAATCTACGTGATTCCAGGATTTTTAGATAATCTGCAGAATATCATGCTGGGGCTTTTTCGATTTTTCGATACCCCTAGAACCATGGAAAGAATGCTGGCTAATACCCATACAGCCTTTAATATCGTGAACACTCTGCTCTGGCTTCCCTTTATTGGTTTTATTGAAAAAGCAGTAATAAAACTACTGCCGGGAGAGGATCTGACTATAAAAAGGGGTTTGAGCTATGTTGATGACCGGATGAAAAACACTCCCACTGTTGCTTTAGAGCAGGTCAAAGAAGAAGTGGTGAGAATGCAGGAAATTACCAGAGATATGATAGAAGATTCTTTTAATAGCCTTCTTACCGCTGATACAGAATTGGCTGATGAGGTGATAAAGCGAGAAGAGATTATAAATGAAATCGAGGAAGACCTGCTTCACTTTTTAACCTCTTTAGAAAGCAGCTCCCTTTCAGATGATGATGTTCGTACTAGAGATTACTTTATTGCCGTTGCTGACCTGGTGGAGAGTATGGCTGATGATGCAGATGATATGGCTGACCTAGCTTATTACATAAAGGATAATAACGTTAGCTTTTCTCCAGAAGCCCGGGAAACTCTAAGAAATCTGGCTGAGGAAGTTCTGACACTGGTTGATAAATCTATAAAACTAGTGGAAGAGGAGAATTATGATCTGGTTCCAGATCTGATCAAAGGAGAAAGAGATATGGACTCCCTGCAACTGGAATACCGCAATGATCATCTTGAGAGATTGCAACAAGGAATCTGTGAACCTACAGCCGGCATTATCTATCTGGAAGCCATAGAAGACATTGAACATATAACGGACCAAATGGCCGATATCGCCCACAACCTAATGGAGAAATGATTGACAATCCCCCTCTTATATGTTATAAATAAAAGGGCTCGGCCTGGCAGTAATTGTCATTTTATACTTTGGGGTTTTACCTAGCAGATAAAAAGCTGAATCTCAGAGAATTTAAATTCAATAAAAATTAGTTGTTATTTTATTTTGATATTGCAAAATAAAATAAGGGGGGTATAATGATGGAATTTCAACCTTTTGTTATTGGAATTTTTCATGTTGGACTCATGGCTTTATTTCTATTATTAGGAAAAGCAATAAGGGTTAGATTTAAAATATTACAGTTTTTGTTATTACCTTCTGCTGTAGTTGGTGGGTTAGTTGCTATGGCAGTTAGCCCCTATTCTCTAGGGGGTATATTTGATTATCCTGAATTTATTGTTTCTATTTATGATAACTTCGGAGAGATATCAATATTCTTATTAAACTTTGTCTTTGCCGGTATGTTCTTAGGTCGTGATATACCTCGGTTTTCTAAATCCATTAAAGAAGCTGGTCCTCAGATTTTGCTAGGCCAGATACTCTCCTGGGGTCAGATATTAGTCCCTTCCCTCATAATCATCTTTATTCTCAACAGGTTTTATGATTTACATGCCGCTTTTGCCACCCTGGTAGCTATTGGTTTTGATGGCGGTGCCACTGTGGCAGTGGGTTATACTTCAACCTTTACGGAATTAGGCTGGTACCCTGAGGGAGTTCAGCTGGCCATAGCTTCAGGCGTTGTTGGTGTTTTAGGTGGCTGTATCCTGGGGGTTAGTGTTATTAACTGGTTGGTTAGAAGAGGACATACTAAAAAAACAGAGGATCCCAATGAATTATCTGAAGAGATTAGACGGGGCATTTTACCGCCCAGCAAATTTAAAAATGCCGGGGAGCTAACCATGGTACCGCAGTCCATTGAACCTCTAGCCTTTCATTTTTCCCTTTTTGGTCTGGCGATGTTAAGTGGCTGGGGCATTGTTACCTTATTAGCTAGCCTGCCTGGAGGATTAGGGACCTTTTTTGGTTTCGCCCCGGAATTTCCCTTTGCCATGATAAGCGGTATGTTAATTCAAATAATATTCAATAAAGTTGGTTTAGGTCATTTGATTGATAGAGGTATGGCGGAGCGCTTATCTGGTTTAGGACTGGAATTTTGCATTCTCGCAGTCTTTGGTTCCTTAAATGTACCCTTAATTTTAGAATCCTCCATTCCTCTGGGAGTTATCGTGATCTCAGGTATTGTTTGGAGTCTGGCTTCTGCTCTTTATGTAGCACCACGCATTATGCCTGATTACTGGGCTGAGAGAATGCTGGTAGATTATGGTCAATCGATGGGGAATGTTCCCGTGGGAATGATGCTGTTAAGGGTTGTAGACCCACAGTTTGAAACACCTGCTTTAGAATCCTTTTCCTACAAGCATAGCTTTCACGCTCCAGTCTTTTTCAGTATTCTGGCCTTCTTACCCATTGTGGCCCACATGTGGGGAGTGGAAGTTATTGCTATATTGAGCCTGGCCGTTATAATACTCTGTTTTGTGCTGGCCAAAATTTTTGGTTACTGGGGACAGGATCGCTCACCAGTTATGGATGAGCTGTAAGCATAATAGATTTATCAGGCAAATAATAACAGATAAATTATAGAAAATAGAGTAGCATAAATTACAATCAATCTGCTTATTTTTGGGCTTATAATATCCGATAACACTGCGCCCATTAAGCTTCCCAAGACCGTTAAGATTGAGGCCAAAAGAATAAAGGGCAACCCCACAGTAGTATAGAGCAGATGAAAAGTTAAAGCAATAGCAACATTGAAGATGCCACTGAAAAGTGCCGAGCCTATGGATATTTTAGCACCATAACCAAATAATATAAGTACCGGTACAAAGGTGACCGGTCCACCAACTCCAATCAAGCTGGCCATTACGCCTCCCAGAAGTCCAAGCACCAGGAGGCCTAGAGTTTTGGCCAGCTTTTTGTTATTCTTAACTAAAACCAGCAGTGGCATATGATTATAATCCTGGAGATTTAAGTTAAAGCTATCTTTAGCCAGTAAAAAGATTACTATCATAAGCAAGAAAACAGCTAGAACTATTCTCAATATCTCTTCAGATAAAGCTAGATTTGCCGTTAGACCTAAGAGAGCTCCAGGAATAGAGCCGAGAATTAAATATCTGCTGACTTTAAAATCAACTTTTTCCTGCTTCCAATACAAATAAAAACTGCCCAGATAGACAAATATCTGCGCAGCCAGCGAAGCCACTATTGCTTCTCGCAGTGTAATAGGAAAGACGATAATTAAAACCGGTGCTATTAAGAAACCACCTATTCCACTGAGACCGATTAAAAGCCCTATAAACAAGAGTGAAATAAGGGGTAGATACTGCATAATAACCCACCTTTCTTTTAAACAGTATATATGATAAACTAGGAGAAGGCAAATGCGCCTAAAGTATTTTTTTAATCAGCTGGAGATGATTATATGGAGGCCTATTCGCGAACTGCTCGAGGGAAAAAAGTTCTTTACATTAGTCTCTTTGCCAATTTATTATTGGCAGTGTTAAAGATTATAATAGGGGTAATAGCCACTAGCTCAGCCTTGCTTGCTGATGGATTTCACTCTTTTTCCGATATGATAACTTCTCTGGGAGTTTTAATTGCTGTTATTTTTGCCAACAAACCACCGGATCACAATCATCATTATGGTCATGGCCAGGCTGAACCCTTAGCCGCCAGTCTACTGGGGGTAGTTTTAGTCTTAACGGCAGCGGGGCTCGGTTATAATATGATTGGTAATCTATTGGCGGGAGAGATTTCTCTGCCGGGCTGGTTAGCAGCTGGGGGAGCTTTGCTTTCCCTGGCCGTTAAAGAAATATTATATAGATACTCTCTTCATGTGGGCAAAGAAACTAACAATGAAGCCCTTATAGCTGATGCCTGGCATCATCGCAGTGATGCCCTCTCCTCTATTGCTGCTCTGGTAGGTATCTTTGGAGCTCGTCTGGGTTTTAAAATACTTGATCCCCTAGCCGGTCTTCTGGTAGCTGTCCTGGTATTAAAAGTGGGTTTTGAGATCTTACAAAAAGGCTTTGTTAATCTTTTAGGACGGGCTCCTCACTCTAAAAAAATGAAAAAATTAGAAAAAAAAGCAAAGGCTATAGAGGGAGTTAAGGATGTTATCGAGATAAAGGCCCGCTATCACGGGGCAGATTTATTTGTTGATTTGAAAATTACGGTTAATCCTGATATCACTGTATGCCAGGGGCATGATATAGCCTCTGTGGTAAAACAGGAGTTGATTGCTGAATACCCTGAAGCCAGAGAGGTTTTAGTCCATGTGGAACCGGCAGATAGCTCTTAAAATAAAAATTTTGGTATAAAGAGAGATGCTTGCAGAAGATTATTTAATTACTTATAATCAATTTCAAAAAGGAGAGCAGAAAAATGGCCCGGGATTTAATTCAGGTATTAGCTCAGCGACCTGCTTGCACAGGGAGTGGAATGTATTTACAGTCATTATATAGAGCGGCAAGGAAGAAAGATATTAACCAGAAAGTGGTGGCTGCTGCTGTTGCTGAGAATAAATATAAGGATTTAGGATATATCAATAAAGCTGATTTTACTCCTGTTATCTTTCGCAGCTCTCAGATGCCTGGTGAAATATTTGGCATGAGCGATGTTATGCCCTATGCCAGCAGAAAATATGAAGATATGGATGATAAGACTAAAAAAATCTTTGGCCAGGCCTTCACACAAAAAATAACAGCAGCTATAGAGAAGAGTGTTAATCCCGTGATAATTGCTCATCATCTGTGGATTTTAACAGCAATTACCGCAGAAAAATTTACTGATGTTCCTGTAGTTGGCATCTGTCACGGAACCGGTTTGAGGCAGCTTAAGAAAAATAAAAGGTTTTCAAATCAAGTAAAAAAAGGAATTTCTCAATTAGAGAAAATTTTTGCCCTTAATCCCGGGCAAAAAGAAGAAATAAGTACACTCTATGATTATCCAGCTGACCAGATAGTAGTAACAGGCCTGGGTTATAATGAAAAAAACTTTTCTTTTCCCACAGAAAAAGATATAGAGATAAGGCAGGCCAAAGATGTGCCGGAGATAATCTATGTCGGCAAATTGAGTTTTTCTAAAGGGGTTATTTCTCTGCTGCGAGCTGGTAGAAAAATTAATGGTGATTTCAAATTAACTTTAGTCGGTTCGGGCCAGGGAGTAGAGGCGGAGAAAATAAAAAGGTTAGCTGCAGAAGTTACCTATCCGGTAAATTTCAGGGGTCTTTTGTCTCAGGAGGAGGTAGGAACAGCTTTAAGAAGAGCTGATATATTTTGCCTGCCTTCATTTTATGAAGGCTTTGCCCTGGTCTTGCTGGAGGCTCTGGCCTCTGGTTTAAGAGTAGTAACCAGCAAACTGCCAGGAGTAGCGCCCTGGCTCCCCCAGGAGGTTAAAAAAAGCTCGGCCTTCAAGATGGTAAGATTACCAGAGTTAAAAAATATCGATGAGCCAGTAAAGGAAACTCTGCCTGCCTACGAAAAAAGGTTAGCAGTTGCTTTAGAGTCTCAATTAGGGCAGAGAGATAGTTATGACTATCTGGAAGAGGAAAATTATCGTCAGGCTATCAAAGGTCTGGCCTGGCCGGCAGTATTTGAAAAAATATTGGCCCATATATGATATAAAAACCCCGGTACAAATAAAATTCTACTATTTATACCGGAGTTTTAGTATTTTGGGGTTTTAGTATTCTATAGCTTATAAGTTATAAACCTGGACTTATTTTTAACTGATCTGGAATTTTCCTATCTCCACAGCATTTTTAATCCTTCTTATAGCTTCCTCCAATAATTCATACCTATTGGCGTAAGAAATCCGCAGAAATTCACCCTGTTCTGCCCTGTTTTTGCTGCCAAAGCATTCCCGATGGAGAACCGCTACCCCGGCTTTGTCTAAAAGATAGCGCTGCAATTCCTGGGCATCCTGTAATTCTAGATTCTGGCAGGCTTCACTGACATCAACAAAGGCATAAAAGGCACCAGCTGGTTTCTGACACTTAAAACCTTTAATGCTATTCAATCCCTGCCAGATAAAATCTCGTCTGCGATTTAATTCTGTTACCATAGCGGCCAGTGAGTCTTGCCCGGCTTTTAAGGCCTTTAAAGCGGCGTGCTGGGTAAAGGTGGCAGTGCAGGAGACAGAATTAGTGATGAGCTTGCTGATAATCTTGATTAATTTCTCAGAACCGGCGCCAAAGCCAATTCGCCAGCCTGTCATAGCATAAGACTTAGAAAAACCATCAATAAGAAATAATCTATCTTTAATACCTGAAAATTCAGCAAGGCTATTATGGTCTCTATCATATACTAACTCTGAATAGACCTCATCTGAAATGGCCCAGAGGTCCTGAGCCTTAATTATTTCAGCTATTTCTGCCAGTTGTTCTTCTGGTATTACACTTCCCGTTGGATTATGAGGGGAGTTAAGAATAATGCCAGCAGTTTTGGGACCTAATAGATTTTTCAACTCATCAACTGCAAAGCTGAATTTATTCTCCGCTCTTAAGGGAAGGGGCCGGGGAATACCACCCATCATTTCAATAACTGTTTCATAGATGGGAAAGCCAGGATTAGGATAAATTACTTCCTGGCCAGGCTCTACTAAAGCCATTAAAGCATAAAAAATCAATGGTTTTGCTCCTGGAGCAACAATGGTTTCCTCTGGCCCATAATTTACCTGGCGACTTTGATTCAAATAATTTGCTACCTCCTGGCGCAGTTCAGGGATTCCAGCCGAGGGGCTGTATCCTGTTTTGTTATTCTCTATAGCAGTGATGCCAGCCTCCTTTATTATTTCAGGCGTCGTAAAATCAGGCTCCCCTATTGCCAGACTAATAATATCTTTGCCAGTAGCTGTAAGACTTTTCACCTCTTCTAATACCTGGAATGCAACTTCTGATTCTAAATTTTGAACACGGTTAGCTAACTGCATGATACAGCCTCCTCTCTTTAGAGTTATAGTTTGGTAAAGTGTTATATAATTAAATCCCATTATATCAAAATTAAGCTAAAGGTCAAGGAATAATTTTCTTCTTTCTATGTTTTTTAGCTTAGGGACAACAATTTTGGCATAAATCCTTCTAACTGATTAGTTGGTATGATATAATCTAAACTGATATATTAACCTTAACTTATTCTGGTTTATTAATTTTGCTGATTTAGCTGATAATATTTGGTGAGGTGAAGTGATAATGTCAGAACCTAAAAATTTGCTCTATGTAGATATGCATGTCCATTCAAATTTTTCCGCAGATGCTGAAACTGGTATTAGCGAATACATAGCTAAAGCGCAGGAGTTAGGTCTTAAAGGCCTTTGTTTTACTGAGCATGCAGATTATAATCCTGCCGAAGAGCATTATAATTATTTTTCTTATGAGGCCTTTTCCCGGCAGTTAGCTGAGATGAAGAATATAATAAATAAAAATCAAGTTGATATTTTGTTGCTTAAGGGCATAGAATTTTCTGAACCCCATATTTATAGCGATGAGTTTGCTCAGCTGGCCAGGAAAGAATTTGATGTTATTCTAGGAGCAGTTCACTGGGTTAAGGGTAATTTTGTCGGCGATAAAGAGCTGTTAAAAAATTACTCTAAAGAAGAGATATATGCTGATTATTACGATAAATTATTACAGACAGTTAAATTTGCTGGCTTTGATGTTCTGGCTCATTTTGATTTTCCTCGGCGTTATTTAGGAGAGAGTTATAAGTCAAAAATATCAGCAATTGAAAGACAAATTTTGCAGGAAGTAGTGGCTAATAATATTGCTCTGGAGATAAATACTTCTCCAGTGAGGAAAGAAGGTCTAGAGCCCATGCCGGCTAGAAATATTTTAGCAGAATATTATAGATTAGGTGGCAGAAGAGTGGTATTAGGTTCCGATGCTCATGCTCTAGAAGAACTGGGAGATAGTCTTACTTATGCTCAAAAAATTGCCAGTAACACTGGCTTGCAAGTGGGCTATTTTGAGCAAAGGAAATTTTATAGCTATGAGAATTTGTTAAAGAAAAGAGGCAGTTAAAGCATTTATAAAATCTTTAGATCTATTTAATTTCACACAGGAAGGGATGAGATATTATGGCAGCTCAACAGGAAGGAAAAAAAGTCTTTATCTCAGCTGATATGGAGGGAGTTAGCTCCATAGTGGCCTGGGATGAAGTTGACAGAGGAGAGGAAAAGTATCATGATTTTTGTAAGTTGATGACTGAAGATGTTAATGCAGCTGTTGAGGGGGCAATAGCAGCAGGGGCAGAGAAAGTCGTGGTCAGGGATGCCCATGCTACAGCTCGAAATATTTTGCCGGCCAAACTTCATAAAGAAGCAGAATTAATTAGAGATTGGTCTGGCCGCCCTCTGAGTATGATGGATGGGATTTCTGCCGATTTTGATGTCGCTTTGTTTGTTGGCTATCACGCCGGGCCAGGTATAGAAGGAGGGACCCTAGGCCATTCCATGTCAGGTAAGTTTCAGCAGATAAAACTAAATGGCAAGCCGGCCTGTGAAGCTTATTTAAATGGTTTGACGGCAGGTTACTTTGGCGTCCCTGTGGGTTTTATCTCCGGCGATGAAGCCTGTTGCCGGCAGGCAAGCAGATTAATACCGGCCATCGAGGTGGCCATAGTTAAATATGGCTTGGGAGAAGCTGTTAGAGCTCTGCCTTTAGAAAAAGCTCGGCACCGGATTAAGAAAGGGGCTAGTGATGCTGTTGCCAGCTCTGAAGAATTATCGGTTTTAGGAAAGGATATGACAGAATTCAATTTAGAGATAGATTATCGTAAGCTCAAGGACGCTATCAGTGCTGGTAATTATCCTGGAGCTACTCAGTCTGATTATAGAGTACAATTTTCTTCCTCTGATTACTTTGATATTTTAACTTTTCTTCACTTTGCCACCTGATCATCTTGCATAAGTTTTGAGTTTATGATAGTATTTGCTTGCAGATGAAATAAGGGGTGATGTGCTATATATCTTTTAATATATTTAGGTGTGCTTTTAATCTTGTTAGGAGTTATTTTAAATCGTCAGGAATTACACCTATCTGATTTGTTGAACTCTGCTCATGATGAAGCGAAAATGAGTAGAGCTCAACAGCAACTGGCCCGAATTTTGTTGGGAGCTGGTGGAGTTTTACTAATCTTTCCTTTATTGACAGCCTATATTGGTAGAGAAATCTGGTATCTGCTCTTCTTAATTATACTGGCTCTATTTATAAAATTGATATTTCTTTTTAAAAATGAATTTTACCAGCTATTACAGGCTAACTGATTTGCAGCAATTTGCTTTAAAGATTATAATTGGCAAATAAAGAGCAGGATAAATTAAAATGAATTTTATTGCCCCCTTTTTAGGGGGTTTTTTCTATGTCCAGATATAATAAGCAGGATTTGTGACCTTAGATAAAGAAGTTTATATTAAGGAAATCCAGCCTAATTTTAAGGACAAAATTTTTAGGGAGCTGAGGAGCTGAACATAATTGGAAGAAAATGCTCGAAGGGCTTTTAAAACTTACTTAATATTGTTACTTCTCCTGGCTATAGCAGTGGGAATAAGCTCTCTTTTTCCAGAGAGAGGTCACTTTAATATAGAAACCCTTGCCGGGTCGCCGGGATTGACAGTAGCACTGAATATGGTTTTCGCCTTTATCCTCTATGGTGTTCTGGGTCTATTTGGTCTGCGCCTGGCTAAAGAAGTAAAGTTACCTCGTCTCTTTCCGCCACGATATATACATTATAGGTTTATTTTAGAACCGCTCTTTTGGGGAGGGTTATTAGGCGTAATCTATGTGTTGCTGGATATTACTTTAGCTCCTGTACATGGAATGGGCAATATTCCCCATCCCGGCCTGGCAGCTTCTCTGGTTTTAGCAGTAGCTGCTGCTATTGGTAAAGAATTAATGTATAGATTATTTTTGATTCCCTTTCTAATCTATATTATGTTGAAGATATGGCGTAAAATTGGCGGACGGGGCCTGACTCGAAAAAGAGAGCTTAAAAACAAGTTGTTTTGGCCGGCAGCTCTGCTATCTTCTGTAATATTTGCCGGTGGATATCTATATCCTGATATATCAATTTTATTTTCTGGTAGTATTTTTACTTTATCCGGTTTATTAATCATAAAAACATTAATCGTTAATTTTATTCTAGGGCTACTGGCAGCCTGGCAATTTAAACAGTATGGTTTTTTATCTGCTGTAGTGTTGCATTTAGGCTTTTTAGTCAGCTGGAATGTGATCTGGGGAAATTTGATATTAGGTTAATTATTAGACTTGCACCATTAGGGGTGTTGTAGTGGCAATGTTGATGGTAGTATTACAGCTTATTAGTTATCTTTTTTTGGCTTATCTCTTATACTTTAGCCAGGAACTGGGCAGGTACGTTATAGGAAGGTGGATTGGCATACCAGAAAATAAAATTAAGATAGAATTATTTATCTTCCCCCAGAGGGTATCCCTATACAATGGAACAGGCTGGGTTAAATCTAGAGAAGAGGGTTTTCTATCTGCCTATTATCGCTATGATCCTGCCTGGAATTTTGGTTTTATTTTTTCAGTAGCCGGCCTTACAGGGGAATCAATAGTTTTGATACTTCTTTATCTAATCTTACCTCTCGGCGGCTTTCAAGAACAACTTAGAGTGGCCATATTTCTTTCGATAATTTTAGCTGTTTTACTATTATTTTATGATATAATATATCTCTGGAGAAATGATATTATCATTGGAGATTTTATCACTTCCTATGTGATTAAAGCACGCTATTCAGTTCTCCTTGTCTTTTGCCATTTTCTAATTAGGGCTATAATGTTAGCCTTTTTATAAAAGTCGAGAAATTTTAGCCCTTTCGCCTGTGGAAAATTGCAATATATTGTGTTATCCTGTAAAGACAGGGGCAAAATTAATCCAAGACTAGCAAAGTGAGGGAAGTCTAAATGGAAAATGATGAAAAGGCGAATAAGAATGAGGATGGAGGCAAATCTCTAGCCTTTAATCTTATATTGGCAGCAATTTTGTTAATTGCTATCCCTTTATTTATTATTGTAGGTGGGGCCTGGCGCTATGCTGTCAATGAAGCCACCGTATTGATAAATGAAAATAATCTTGAGTTTACAAATCAACTCTCAAGTCAGATTGATGATCATCTTGCCAGCTTGGAGAATAATGCCGATATTCTTATAGATTTGCTGGACTCAAGAAGAAGGATCAGCAGTGATGTTTATCTATTAACCCAGGATATTGTTGATAACGAAGAGGTTTTACATAATATTAGTTTTTTTGATAGTCAGGGATATCTGGTCTATTCAACCGGTCATCTTGACTTTGACCTGCTTATAGATAATGAATTATCTGCTGAACTGGATCAAAGAGAAGATCTATCCTCCTGGGAAGAGTGGTTGGTAATACAGGATGATGACACCAGGTATCTGCAATTCCTCAGAGGGTATTCTAATGGCCTGATAACCATGACGGTAAACACTGAGGGTTTAAAAGAAATATTGGGCAGTGCTACTATCGGTAGAGCTAGAGAAGTATTTTTATTTGATGACTCCGGTCAGATAATATTAGGGACTGACTCAGATATAATTAGCAGCAAAAATATTTCCGATTACAGCTTTTTTAAAGAGGCGATGGAAGAAGATCAGTTTTCTGTTGCTGAGAAGGACGCCTTTTCAGAGGAAAATGAGCTAATAGCTGCCGGTTTTATTGCTGATTTAAACCTGGGGCTTGCCGTCAGCCAGCCAGCATCTATTGCTTATGGAATAATTAATAGCACCACCAATATTTTATTGGGTGGGATTTTCCTCACCCTGTTATTGGGTATTTTAGTATCCCGGCAGTTGCTTAAAAAAATAGTCAGTCCTCTACAAGCCTTTTCCAATAAGGCTGAGTCAATAGCCTCAGGAGAAAGGGAAGTTGACTTTTCCGGGGGCAAAATCAAAGAGATAAATAAACTTGGCAATAGCTTCAATAAAATGTTAACTCAGATTAAAGAAAAAGAGGATAGATTAAAAAGTCAGAAGGAAGAATTAGCTGCCAGTTATGAACAGTTGGAAGCCTTTAATGAAGAGACGGCAGCCTTAAATGATGAGCTAGAGGAATCCTATGATAAAATGAATGATATGGTCAACAGGCTGGAACAGATGATTGATTTAACCAGCAACTTGTCTTCGACTGTTGAGCTGCAGGAAGAAGAATTTTTGCAGGACCTTTTAGCTACCGCTATAACTATGATTCCAGAGGCTGATTATGGCTCAGTCTATCTTTATCATGAGGATTCGGTAGAGTTTGTCGCTACTGAAGGACATGTATTAGAAATCCTAAAGAAAATAAAGTTTCCTCGCTCTCCCTTCGAGACTCCTAAAGGAGAGATTGTGGTGGTGGAAAATATTGAGACCAATACTTTACCGACATTACCTCCGGAAGAATCTAAAATATTTTTAGAAGGCAGCAAAGAAATCCACGAGACGCTGACCTTTGACCTGTTTTTTGAGGACACCAGAATGATAGGCTTAAGTCTGGATATAGCCCGGGATAATTATATTTCCTTTAGCGCTGAATCTCAAAAAACTTTAGAGGCTTTTTACAGTCTGGCCACGGCTTTTTATAGTATGCAGCAGATGAGCAGACTAAAAGGCGAATTCCAGCGGGATATATTAATGGCCATGGTAAGGTTATTATCTTTCCATGATGAATATACAGAATTTCATTCTCAAAATGTAGCGGAATTAGCAGCGCAAATTGCTGATAAACTGGATTTAACAGAAGAAAAAATCAAAAATGCCTATTGGGCAGGGCTGGTGCATGATATTGGTAAGACCCTGGTTCCAGGAAGGATACTCAATAAACCGGAAGATTTAAGTGACGAGGAGTATGAGATTATTAAACAACACCCTGTCTGGGCCTATGAAGTTTTAAACACTTCTGATAAACTGGCTGAGATAGCCAGGTATGTCCTCCATCATCATGAAAGAATTGATGGTGATGGATATCCTAAAGGTCTTACCAAGGAGGAGATACCTCTCTGCTCCCGGATCTTAAATGTTGCTGATGCCTGGGATGCCATGCGCTCAAAGAGAGCCTATCGAGATCCGCTGTCGAGATCTAAAGCCAGAGAGGAGCTCCAGGAGAATGCCGGGAGCCAATTTGACGAAGAGATTGTGGCAGCTTTTATGGAGGTCCTTAAAAATAATGAAAATTAGCAGAGTTAAAATACGTCAGGGGATTTATAACAAGGGGTTCTAATTGTGGAAGCAAATTATTTCTTATCATTAGTAGCTATATTTCCGCTTTTAATTTTGTTCTTTTTGCTAACTGCCCTAAAAATTAATTCTCGTCGGGCTGCAATTTTAGCTTTAATTCCAGCGGTTTTAGTATCCTTATCCCTCTTTGGTCTATCCCTGCAGCAATTGATTAATGCATTGTTGCGAGGGGCTAGCATGAGTCTTTTTATTATTTTAATAGTCGGAGGAGCCATATTTCTATATAATGTTGTGGAAAAATCTGGTGGTTTTAAAGTATTGCAGGATTTTTTTCTCGTTGAGGGACAGCAACCAAATTTTTGGCTATTGCTACTTTTAAGCTGGTTAGTTTCTTCTTTTATTCAAGGTGTTTCTGGTTTTGGCGTTCCAGTTGCCGTGGTAGGTTCACTGCTGGTGGGCCTGGGATACGATCCTTTATTAGCCCTGGCCTCAGTTTTGCTCGGTCATTCCTGGTCAATAAGCTTTGGTTCAATGGGGTCTTCCTTTTATGCCCTTAATCTAGTTACCGAACTACCTCTTAGAGAGCTGGGCCTAACAGCTGTTCTGCTCTTTCTCCCAGCCATCTGGAGCACCGGATTAGCAGTAGCCTGGCTCAATGGAGGTTTTCAGCTGGTTAAAAAGGCTGCCGGTCCTGTCTTTCTCTTAGGTCTCTGCCTTTCCTCTATCCAGGCCTTATTTGCCGGGATTGGTTTGCCGCACCTGGCCACCTTTGCTGCTGGCCTGGCAGGCAGTGTTTTATACTTCATTTTTATGAAGAATAAAATTTTTCCAGTTAAAAATTCCAATTCCATCGATAGCAAAAAATCTTCCCAATCCTCCTTAAAAACTTCTAAACTACTTACTGCTCTATCGCCATACCTGCTGCTTTTGGTTCTGGTGCCAATTTTTCAAATCCCCTTTCTCCAGGAATTTTTTTCCGAATATGTACTGGCCTTTGATTTTGCTGGCTTTGTTACGGCCAGAGGTTATCAGGTCAGCCCAGTAGAAGATTATGCAGCTATTAGTTTAGTCGGTCACCCCTTTGTCTTTCTCCTGCTGGCTGCTTTGCTGGGAGGTTTGTTTTTACAGAGTAAAAATGAATTATCACTGGATAAATGGTGGGAGATAGGAAAGGCCAGCTGGCAACAATTAAGTAAGTCAGCTTTTAGTATTTTTTTACTGCTGCTGCTTTCCGGAGTTATGAACTACTCCGGAATGATCTATACCTTTGCTCAGGGGATTGCTGCCGCCACCGGTGAGGTTTTCCCGATTTTTTCTCCCTTTATTGGAGTGTTAGGAGCTTTTTTAACTGGCAGTAATACCAGCTCAAACGTATTATTTGCTGCCTTGCAGACAGAAATAGCCCTGTTGTTAGAAGTTTCACCTCTGCCCTTAGCCGCTGCCCAGACAGTAGGAGGGGCCCTGGGTTCAGCTGTTGCTCCGGCTAAAATTGTTTTAGGCACTGCTACAGCTGGTGAAGAAGGGTTAGAAGGAATCTTGCTCAAAAGATGCTTGATCTATACTTTAATAAGCGCCGGGATAGTTGGCATATTAACAAAGCTGCTTACATTAGTATTTTAGATAAAAACTATAAGAAAATTTAATAAAAAATCACAATAAAATTAGGCAATAATGATTGACAAATAATCATGATTATGTTAAGCTTTAATTGATAAAGAAATCACGAAATATCTTGCAATGAATCTGTTTAATTGTTACTATCAATATTGAAGAAAAAGAGCAAGTGTAAATAATAAATTGGAGGGAGGTGGAAAGATGCTTGAGGGCAAAAAAGTAGCTATTCTAGGTGATAGGGATGGAATTCCTGGACCAGCTATAGAAGAGGCTTTAAAAACTACTGAAGCAGAAATAGTCTTTACCACCACTGAGTGTTTCGTCTGAACCAGTGCTGGTGCCATGGACCTGGAGAACCAGCAGCGTGTAAAAGATCTGGCTGAAGAACACGGGCCAGAGAACATGCTGGTAGTTCTGGGAGGTGCTGAAGCAGAGGCTTCAGGGCTTGCCGTTGAAACCGTCACAAATGGTGACCCAACCTTTGCAGGTCCACTGGCAGGAGTCCAGTTAGGACTCGCCTGTTATCATGTTTTAGAATCAGAAATCAAAGAAGCAATTGACGAAGATGTTTATGAAGAGCAGATAAGTATGATGGAAATGGTACTTGATGTTGATGATATTATAGAAGAAGTAAAAACTTATCGAGAAAAATATAGTAAGTATAAACTGTAATTTATCTTTAGAAAGAGGCAAAAGGGGGGAGTTCCCCCCTTTTT